>Ga0114904_1000332_pt1 | contig 26923 bp, 22 predicted proteins | sample MalvirDeepMed_s6_FD_83498 | JGI IMG/M metagenome (GOLD analysis project Ga0114904, IMG submission 83498) | Marine viral communities from the Global Malaspina Expedition - Malaspina viral metaG DeepMed_s6 | ecosystem: Environmental > Aquatic > Marine > Oceanic | place: Mediterranean Sea... | reverse complement strand
GGGCGTTCAGCACCGGATTTCGTCAAGCAGCCATACCCGGAAGCGCTGAACATGCGGGCTGGCCTGCGCAGGCTCGGGCAGGATCAGGGCGTAGTGCTCCCCGGTCTCGAAGCGCCGCGGCGCGGCCAGCGCCAGCGCGCCACGCTCCAGCGCCGGGCGGGCGACGATCTCGGGCACGATGCCCACGCCGAGGCCCGCGATCGCCGCGTCGACGATCATGTCGAAATGGTCGAGCCGGGCGCCGCGCAGGATGCGGCGGGGATCGGTGTCTGAGCCGCGGAACCAGTCGAGCCAGAGTGTCGGGCGGGTCGACTGCTGCAGCAGCGGAAGCTCCAGAAGGTCGGCATCGCTGAGCGCATCCTGCCCGGCCAGAAGCGCTGGCGCGGCCACGATCACCATGGTTTCCGGGATCACCGGTTCAGTGCTGGCCCCGGGCATATCATGCCGGCTGCGCATAATGGCAAGGTCGAACGGCTCGCGCCCGAAATCCACCGGCAGCAGGCGCGCCGAGAGATCGAGACTGATCTCGGGGGCGGCCTGCGCGAAGCGGGCGAGGCGCGGGATCAGCCAGATCCGCGCGAAACTCGGCAGCACCGCCATGCGCAGCACGGCATCGCGCCCGCCGAAGGCCATCACCCCCATTGCCGCCGCATCGAGCTCTGCAAGCAGCGTCTCGGCGCGATCCAGAAACGCATGCCCTGCAGGCGAGAGCACCAGCCTTTGCCGCACCCGGTTGAACAGGGCCACACCCAGCCGATCCTCGAGCGAGGCCAGCGAGCGCGAGATCGCGCTCTGCGTCAGGCCGAGGCTGTCGGCGGCCATGGTGGTGGTGCCGCGCCGGGCGCAGGCAGTGAACGCCTCGAGCTCGGCGACGGACGGAATGTAGGCTTTGCGCATCGCAACTCCGCGGGAACAGGTATCGGGAGGCTTATGAGAAATTCTCATTCCTTGCGCAAATTAAATCGTTTCCATCCCGGCCAGTGGGCGCGTAGGCTGCGCGGCAAAACGCGAAAAGGATTCCGACCATGGCCGACGCCCCCAATCTTCGCCCCAAGGACAACCCCGCCCTCGCCGGTTTCTCGTGGGAAGATCCGTTCCTGTTCGATGCCCAGCTTGAAGAAGACGAGCGCATGATCGGCGAGAGCGCCCGCGCTTTCGCGCAGGACAAGCTGCTGCCGCGGGTCGAACACGCCTACATGGAAGAGCACACCGATCCCGAGATCTTTGCCGAGATGGGCGCTCAGGGCCTGCTCGGCGTCACCGTGCCCGAGCAGTATGGTGGCATCGGGGCGGGCTATGTCAGCTACGGCCTCGTCGCGCGCGAGGTCGAGCGGGTGGATTCGGGTTATCGCTCGATGATGTCGGTGCAGTCGAGCCTCGTGATGTATCCGATCTATGCCTATGGCTCCGAGGCGCAGCGGCAGAAATACCTGCCCAAGCTGTCTTCGGGCGAGTGGATCGGCTGCTTCGGCCTGACCGAGCCCGATGCCGGGTCGGACCCGGCGGGCATGAAGACCCGCGCCATCAAGACCGAGGGCGGCTACCGCCTGAAGGGCGCCAAGATGTGGATCTCGAACGCGCCGATCGCCGATGTCTTCGTGGTCTGGGCCAAGTCCGAGGCGCATGGCGGCAAGATCCGCGGCTTCGTGCTCGAGAAGGGCATGAAGGGGCTGTCCGCCCCGAAGATCGGCGGCAAGCTGTCCCTGCGCGCCTCGATCACCGGCGAGATCGTCATGGACGACGTGGAAGTGGGCGAAGACGCGCTGCTGCCCAATGTCGAAGGCCTCAAGGGGCCGTTCGGCTGTCTCAACCGGGCACGCTACGGCATCGCCTGGGGGGTCATGGGGGCGGCCGAGTTCTGCTGGATGCAGGCGCGCCAGTACGGGCTCGACCGCAAGCAGTTCGACAAGCCGCTGGCCGGCACCCAGCTGTTCCAGAAAAAGCTCGCCGACATGCAGACCGAGATCGCGCTCGGGCTTCAGGCGGCTTTGCGGGTCGGGCGTCTGATGGACAGCGCCCAGGCGGCGCCCGAGATGATTTCGCTGATCAAGCGCAACAATTGCGGCAAGGCGCTCGATATCGCCCGCATGGCGCGCGACATGCATGGCGGCAACGGCATCCAGATCGAGTACGGCGTGATGCGCCATGCGGCCAACCTCGAGACGGTGAACACCTACGAGGGCACCCATGACGTGCACGCGCTGATCCTCGGCCGGGCCCAGACCGGTCTTCAGGCGTTCTTCTGACCGCCATTCCGTGACGCGGAATGTTGGGGGCGGTGCCGAGAGGCGCTGCGCTCATGCATTTGGCGGGCGGCGGCGAGGAAAGGGGGGCGCTGCCCCCTCTTGGCGCTGTGCGCCAATTCACCCCCGAGGTATTTTTGAACCAAAGAAGCCAAGAGCGCTGCGCCCGCATCTTCTCTTCGTCAAAAATACTCCCGCCGGAGGCCGGCCGGACCGTGCCGCGCAAAGCAACGAGAGATCAGGGCACAGCCTGAACGCCGCGGTCGCCGCGCGTCAGCGTGCCACGAGGATGATCGCGGCGTAATGGCTCGCTGCGGCGGCGAGCACATGGCCATGCCAGATCGCGCGCGCATAGGGGATGCGGTTGGAGTGGTGGAAGATCGTGCCGACCGTGTAGACCAGGCCGCCCGCGACCAGCAGGATCAGGGCCTCGGGCGACAGCGCCTTGAGAAAGGGCCAGGCGGCGATGCCACCGAGCCAGCCCTGGGCGAGGTAAAGCGCGAAGCCCAGCCGTGCCCAGCGGTGGATCGAGCGCAGCTTCAGCGTGATGCCGACGGCCGAGATCGTCCAGGACGCGGCGGTCAGCGCCAATCCTTCGGTGCCCCCGATGCCGAGCAGGGCCATCGGCGTGTAGGTGCCCGAGATCAGCAGATAGATCGCCGCGTGATCGAAGCGGCGCAGCACCGCGCGAGTGGGCGCGTGCAGGGTCAGGTTGTACGCCGCCGAGAAGCCGAAGCTGCCGATCAGCCCGAGCGCGTAGGGCACCAGCGGCCACATCGCGCCGGGGGCGCCTTCGAGGGTTGCCCAGACGAACAGCGCCGAGACCGCCGCAACCGCAAAACACACGCCCAACACCAGCACGACACCATCTGCGATCTGTTCGGCCAGCGTGTGTGGAAGGGTGTATCGGGTCATGCGTGTCGTCTCGGACGGGTCTCCGTCTGTCCTGTTGAAGCGGCTGCAACGGAGGTCTCGGGGCAGGGCACCAAGACCCGCTGGCCGAGAATGGAGGGCGCATAAAGCGGGGGAAGAACAAGATGATACGGAAATGTGGTTAAAATGTGGCGGCACTCTGGCACCGCATCGGCATGCGGCAGGCAAAGGCGCGCGAGGCCCCGGGCGAGGCTTGCTGCGCCCGGGTGGAGAGAGGCCCGCATGCGGGCCTCGTGGCCTGTGTCAGGCGAGGCGTGCAAGCGGTGTCACCGTGGCCCCGCTGCCCTCGGCGATGCGCTCGAGAGCCTTGCGGAACGCCTGCGTGTGCGGCGCCTGCATATGCGCGTCATAGGCCTCGGGGGTGTCGTACTCGGCCATCAGCACAACGCTGCCGCCTTGCTCGCTGAGGGCCTCGAAGCGGATATTGCCGGGCTCCCCGCGGGAGTCCTCGGCGAGACGGGCGGCGAGGGTCTTGAGTCGGGTATCCTGTCCGGGCCGGGGAATGGCGCGGACCATGACGGAACAAGTCATCTGTCTCTCCGTGAATCTGCTGTTGAGAAAGCTGTGCGCCGCGCAGCGGCGTGTATCGCTAACATAGGCGTGAGCGCGTGGATTGCACGGGCAGGGCGCTTCAAGAAAACGTGTCGGGGCGCCCCCCGAGGGGCGCCCCGCCTTCGCTTCGGGATCAGGCCGCGGCGTCCTGCGGCGCGCCGAAGCGCTCGTAGAAGCCTTCCCCCTCTTCGGCCATCTCGCGCAGCAGCGCCGGGCAGGCGAAGCGCGCGCCATGGGCCTCTGCCAGCTGGTCGCAGCGCTCGGCGGCATAGGGGCTGCCGAGGATGTCGAGCCAGGAGAACGGCCCGCCGGACCAGGGCGCGAAGCCCCAGCCGAGGATGGCGCCCACGTCGCCTTCGCGAATGTCCTCGAGCACGCCTTCCTCGAGCGCGCGCACCGCCTCGAGCACCTGAACGAACAGCAGCCGGTGCTGCACCTCGGTGAGCGAGGGCTGATCGTCGGCGACCGGGTACTTCGCCGCGAGGCCATCCCAGAGAAGCTGGCGCTTGCCCTTGTCGTCGTAGTCGTAGAACCCGGCATTCGCCTTGCGGCCCAGACGGCCCTCGTCGGCCATCCAAAACACCACCTCGTCGACCGCACCGTCGGGATAGGCGTCGCCCATCGCCGCCTTCGTCGCCTTGGCGATCTTCACCCCGAGATCGATCGAGGTCTCGTCGACCAGCTGCAGCGGCCCCAGCGGCATCCCCACGAGCTTGGCGGCGTTCTCGATCAGCGCCGGCTCGACTCCCTCGGCCACCATGCGGATGCCCTCGTTGATATAGGGGATGATGCAGCGGTTGGCGTAGAAGAAGCGCGCGTCGTTGACCACGATCGGGGTCTTGCGGATCTGGCGCACGAAATCGAGCGCCTTGGCCACCGCACGGGTGCCCGTGGCCTTGCCCTTGATGATCTCCACCAGCATCATCTTCTCGACCGGCGAGAAGAAGTGGATGCCGATGAACTGCTCGGGATTGCTCGAGGCCTTGGCAAGCTCGGTGATCGGCAGGGTCGAGGTGTTGGTGGCGAAGATGCAGTCCTCGCCCACGTGCTCGAGCACCTTCTGCGTCACCTCGGCCTTGACCTTCGGGTCCTCGAACACCGCCTCGACGATCAGGTCGCAGCCCGCAAGCTGGGCGTAATCGTCGGTCGCGGTGATGAGGGAAAGCGCGGCCTCCTTCTTCTCCGGCGTGGCCTTTTTCCGGGCGATGCCCTTGTCCATGTAGGAGACGGTGTAGTCGCGGCCCTTCTCGGCGGCGTCCTTGGACTGGTCGAGCAGCACCACCTCGATCCCGGCCATGGCCGAGACCAGCGTGATGCCGGCGCCCATCATGCCCGCGCCGAGCACGCCGACCTTCTTCACCTTCTGGTCCGGCACGTCGGGCCGGTTGGCACCTTTCTCGAGCGCCTCCTTGTTGATGAAGAGCGAGCGGATCATCGCGCTCGACGAGGGGTTCAGCAGGACGTTGGTGAACCAGCGCGCCTCGATCTTCAGCGCCGTGTCGAAGGGCACGAGCGCGCCCTCGTAGACCGCCGAGAGCATCGCCTTGGCCGCGGGGTAGACGCCCTTGGTCTTGCCATGCACCATGGCCGAGGCACCGACGAAGGTCATGAAGCCCGCCGGGTGATAGGGCGCGCCGCCGGGCATCTTGTAGCCCTTGGCATCCCACGGCTTGACGATGTCGGCGGGGCTTGCCGCCAGCACCCAGGCCTTGGCGTCGGCCAGCGGATCCTCGGAGACCTCGTCGATCAGCCCGGCGCTCTTGGCCTTCTTCGGGTCCGAGAGCTTGCCCTCGAGCAGGAAGGGCGAGGCCGCCATGGCGCCGAGCTTGCGCGACAGCCGCGTGGTGCCGCCGGCGCCCGGAAAGATGCCGACCATGATCTCGGGCAGGCCGATCTTGGCCTTGGGGTTATCGGCGGCAAAGATCCGGTGGCAGGCCAGCGGGATCTCGAAGCCGATGCCGAGCGCGGTGCCGGGCAGGACGCAGGCGATCGGCTTGCCGCCCTTGTTCTTGTCATCCATGCCGGCGCGCTCGATTTTCCGCAGGATGGTGTGGATCTGCATGATGCCGTCGAAGATGCTCGATGCGGGATCGTCGCCGCCATCCTCGCGCATCTTGGCGATCACGTTGAGATCCATGCCGCCGGCAAAGCTGCCCGCCTTGCCGGAGGTCAGCACGATGCCCTTCACGGCCTCGTCGGCGAGGGCCTCGTCGATCAGCGCGTCGAGCTGCTGGAAGCCCTCGATGCTCATCACGTTCATGCTCTTGCCCGGGGTGTCCCAGGTGATGGTGGCGACGCCGTCGGAGTCGGTCTGCAGGGTGAAATGCTGGCTCATTATCTGGTGTCCTCCCGTCACACGCGTTCGATGATGGTGGCCGCGCCCATGCCCGAGGCGACGCAGAGCGTGGCGAGCCCGGTGCTCTTGCCGCTGCGCTCGAGCTCGTCGAGCAGGGTGCCGATGATGATCGCGCCGGTGGCGCCGAGCGGGTGGCCCATGGCGATGGCGCCACCGTTCACGTTGACGCGGTCATGGTCGACGTCGAAGGCCTGCATGAAGCGCAGCACCACGCTGGCGAAGGCCTCGTTGACCTCGAAGAGATCGATGTCCGAGATCGCCATGCCGCTGTCGGCGAGGATCTTCTCGGTCACCGGCACCGGGCCGGTGAGCATGATGGTGGGATCGGTGCCGATCTTGGCGGTGGCGCGGATGCGGGCGCGGGGCTTGAGCCCGTGCGCCTCGCCGAACGCCTTGGAGCCGATCAGCACCGCGGCGGAGCCGTCGACGATGCCGCTGGAGTTGCCGGCATGGTGCACGTGCTCGATCTTCTCGAGATGCGGGTATTTCATCAGCGCAAGCTGGTCGAAGCCCGGCATCACCTCGCCCATCTCCTTGAACGAGGGCTTGAGCCCGCCCAGCGACTGCATGTCGGTGCCCGGGCGCATGTACTCGTCGCGGTCGAGCATGGCGACGCCGTTCTGGTCGCGCACGGTGATCACCGAGCGCGAGAAGCGGTCGTCGCCCCAGGCCTCGGCGGCGCGGCGCTGGCTTTCGACGGCGAAGGCGTCGGCATCATCGCGCGAGAAGCCGTACTCGGTGGCGATGATGTCGGCCGAAATGCCCTGCGGCACGAAATAGGTCTTCATGGCGAGGCTCGGGTCGACCGCGATGGCGGCCCCGTCGCTGCCCATGGCAACACGGCCCATCATCTCGACCCCGCCGGCGATATAGCCCTCGCCGGCGCCGCCGCGCACCTGGTTGGCGGCGAGGTTCACAGCCTCCATGCCCGAGGCGCAGAAGCGGTTGATCGACAGGCCCGGGATGCGCTCGTCGAGATCCGAGGCCAGCACCGCCGAGCGCGCGAGGCACCCGCCCTGTTCGGCCACCTGCGTGGCGTTGCCCCAGATCACGTCCTCGACGGCGTGACCCTCGAGCCCGTTGCGCTCCTTCAGCGCGTTCAGCGTCAGCGCCGACAGCCGCAGCGAGGTGACCTCGTGCAGGGCGCCGTCCTTGCGGCCCTTGCCGCGCGGGGTGCGCACGGCGTCGTAGATATAAGCGTCAGTCATTCTGCTCCTCCTCTCAGGCCCGGTCCGCGGGGGAGCCGGGCATCAGGTCGTATGGGTGTTTCCAGCCGTCGAGCGCTTCGATGTTCGACAGCCAGCGATCGATCTCCGGCCAGTCGCCACGGGCGAAGCCGAAGGGTTCGGGATAAAACAGGTAGCCGCAGCAGGAGAAATCGGCATGGGTCGGGCCGTCTCCCACGATCCAGTCGCGCCCCGCGAGATGGGCGTCGAGCACCCGGTAGGCGGCCTTCAGGCGGCCTTGGGTGAAGGCGATGACCTCGGCCGGGCGCCTGTCCTCGGGCAGGAAGTTCATCAGGAAGCGCGTCATCCCGGCCGGGCTGGAGAGCTTGTGGTTGTCCCAGAGCACCCAGCGCATGACCTCGCGCGCCTCTTCCGGGGTGGCGCCGCCGAAGCGACCGGTCTTCTCGGTGATGTAGCCCTGGATCACGCCGGACTGGGTCAGCCTGACATCGCCATCCACCATCACCGGTGCCTCGCCCATCTCGTTGATCTCGGCGCGGTATTCGGGGCTGCGGGTCTCGCCGTTGAAGAAGTCGACCTTGACCGGCGCCCAGTCGAGCCCGGAGAGCGCGAGGGGCAGGGCGGCCTTGTAGGCGTTGCCGGATTCCCCGAAGCAATAGAGTTGGATGGTCATGCGGTCGTCCTTTCGGCTGGGCCTGTGGGTCGGGCCGGAGCGGGGGTTTCGCACCCCCGCACCCCCGCGGAGTATTTTCGACGAAGAGAAGGGGCTGCCGCCGAGAGCGGGTAACCCGGTGTTAACTTCGAAGGCGGTAGCGTTTCCGGGCGGTACAGGCTGGAGAGCCGATGACCGCACGTGGAGAAGCGCCGCCGTCCCGCCGCAGCACTGGCCGGATGGCGGCGTGGACCGAGAGCTGCCCACGATACCGCCGCAAGGGTTCCCCGCCGCGCGGCGCCGGGCCCGATGCGCGGTCCCCCTGCTTCTTTACGTCCCAAATACTCCACGGGGGTCCGGGGGTGTGAAACCCCCGGTCCTTCGCGCGGGATTGGCGCAGAGGATGGATCCGTGGCCGGATCAGTGGCGATCATGCTGCGCATTGGCCCTCCCTGCCGCCGCGGCTCTGGTAAGATCTCTCGTGTCTAGCGCTTGCGCGCCTCGAGCTCGGCATTGAACAGCTGCAGCCGGTGCGCCAGCGTCTCGCTGTCGGTGACGCTGTCGAAATGCTCGAAGAGGAAGGACAATGCCTCGCCCTCGTCGAGCCCGGCCTCCCCGGCAAAGCGCCGCAGGCCGCGATAGCCATCCTCGGTCATGGCAACCGACAGGCGGCGGGTCAGGCGGAAGCGTTTCGGCAAGGTCTGTCTCCTTCGGTCAGGGCGGAGGGGCGGGGCGCACAACCCCGCCGCCACCCTCGCGTCAGAAGCTCTCGACGTCCAGCGCCATCACCGTCTCGGCACCGCTCTCGATCCGCGCCAGATGGGTGCGGGTCGCGGGCAGCTGGCGGGCCATGTAGTAGCGCCCGGTGGCCATCTTGGCGTTGAGGAAGGCGCGGTCGGCACCGTCCTCGTCCAGCGCCGCCTTTGCCGCCACCGCCATGCGGGCCCACATCAGGCCAAGGCAGACATGGCCGAAGAGATGCATGAAGTCATACGACCCCGACAGCGCCTCGTTGGGGTTCTTCATGCCGTTCTGCATGAAGAACATGCCGGCCTGCTGCAGATCCTTCGAGGCGGCCTTGAGCGGCTCGAGGAACTGCGCGTCGAACGCCTCGTCCTGGCCCTTGTGCTCGGCGATGAAGCGCTTGACCATGTCGAAGAAGGCCATGACGTGCTTGCCGCCATCCTGCGCCAGCTTGCGGCCCACGAGGTCGAGCGACTGGATGCCGTTGGTGCCCTCGTAGATCATCGTGATCCGCGCATCGCGGACGAACTGCTCGAGCCCCCATTCCCGGGTGAAGCCCGAACCGCCCAGCGTCTGCTGCGCCAGCACCGCGGTCTCGAAGCCCTTGTCGGTGAGGAAGCCCTTGATCACCGGGGTCAGCAGCGAGATCAGTCCCTCGGCGTCCTTGTCGCCCGAGCGATGCGCCTGGTCGATCAGCGATGCGCCCCAGAAGACGAAGGCCCGCGCGCCTTCGGTCAGCGCCTTCTGATCCATCAGGTTGCGGCGCACATCCGGGTGCACCATGATCGAATCCGCCGGCCCCTCGGGGTTCTTGGCGCCGGTCACGTCGCGGCCCTGAAGCCGGTCCTTGGCGAAGCCGAGCGCGTTCTGGTAGGCCACGGCCCCCTGCGCATAGCCCTGCAGGCCGACGCCGAGACGGGCTTCGTTCATCATGGTGAACATCGCCCGCATGCCCTTGTGCGCCTCGCCCACGAGGAAGCCGGTGGCGCCGTCGTAGTTCATCACGCAGGTCGCGTTGCCGTGGATGCCCATCTTGTGCTCGAGCCCGCCGCAGCTCACGGCGTTGCGGTCGCCCAGCGAGCCGTCTTCGTTGACCATGAACTTGGGCACGATGAACAGCGAGATGCCCTTCACACCCTCGGGGCCGCCGGGGATCTTGGCCAGCACCAGGTGGATGATGTTGTCGACCATGTCGTGCTCACCGGCCGAGATCCAGATCTTTGAGCCGGAGATCTTGTAGGTCCCGTCCTCCTGCGGCTCGGCCTTGGTCTTGATCAGGCCGAGATCGGTGCCGCAATGGGGCTCGGTGAGGTTCATGGTGCCGCCCCACTCGCAGCTCACCATCTTGGGCAGATAGGTGGCCTTCTGCTCCTCGGAGCCATGGGCGTGGATGGCGTTGTAGGCGCCATGGGTCAGGCCCTGGTACATGTTGAAGGCCATGTTGGCAGAGGAGAACATCTCGCCCACCGCGGTGGAGACGAGGTAGGGCAGGCCCTGGCCGCCATATTCGGGATCGCAATCCAGCGCCGGCCAGCCGCCCTCGCGCATCTGGTTGAAGGCATCGTGGAAGCCCTCGGGGGTGCGCACGACGCCGTTCTCCAGCGTGCAGCCCTGCGCGTCACCCACCGGGTTCAGGGGCGCGAGCACGTTCTCGGCGAGTTTCGCCGCCTCGTCGAGGATCGCCGCGGTGGTGTCGCGGTCGAGCTCGTCATAGCCCGGAATGCCGGTGCTGCTGACATCGAGGACGTCGTGCAGAACGAACTGCATGTCCTTCACGGGGGCGGTGTAGCTCGGCATATCTCTCCTCCTTCATGCCTCCGGCTGATGGATCAGCCGGCCTTTTTCTGCTGCAGCTGCTGGAGCATCCTCTCGCCCCATGCCAGCTGGTCCTTCAGGTCGTTGATCGCGGCATCGAGCTCGTCGCGCTGCTTTTGCAGGTCGTCGAGCCGCTGCTGGGCGATCTCGTAGGTCCGGGCGATCTGCGTGTGCTGCTGGTCGCCCATGTCGTACAGGTCGAGCAGCTGGCGGATCTCCTCGAGGCTGAAGCCGAAGCGCTTGCCGCGCAGGATCAGCTTGAGCCGGGCGCGGTCGCGCCGGGTGAAGAGCCGTTTCTGACCCTCCCGCACCGGGAAGAGCAGCTCCTTCTGCTCGTAGAAACGCAGGGTCCGGGGGGTGACGTCGAACATGTCGCACATTTCCCGGATCGTCATCATCTGCTCGTCGCTCATTGGTTCTGCTCCCCTCACGTAGCGTTAAGATGCCGGGTGAGGTGCGCCTTCGAGCCGAGTCTTACAATGGCTAATTTGGTTGACGTAACCGAGACGCCACGTCACTTTTAAGTTGACGTAACTTCCTTTCGCGTCACCTGCATTTCGCGGACATTTCGTTACGTAAAGCGGGCGCTCCGTGAAACCGATTTCGGGGCGTGCACCGGCGCCGCGCCGGCGATTTGCCAAAGCGCTTGCGGCCGCTCCTCGTCAGAGCGGACAAGGCGGCCACGCAGGGCCGGCCGTGACGGGATTCGGACGACGGGGCTCAGCCCTCGAGCGATTTCGCGGTGTCGTCCCGAAGCGCTTTGAGCTCGGCCATGGCTTCATCGAGCTGACGCTTCTGCTCGGCCAGCTCCAGCATCTGCCGGTCCGCCATCTCGAGCCAGGCCTGCATCTGCGCCCGGCTGCCTTCCTGCTCGCGCATCTCGAGCCATTGCCGGATGTCCTCGAGCTGGAAGCCGAAGCGGCGACCACGCAGGATCAGCACCATGCGCGCCACCTCGCGGGGGCCGTAATAGCGCGAGCGGCCCTCCCGGTCGGGGGAGAGCAGTTCGATATATTCGTAGTATCGCAGGGTGCGCGGCGTCACTTCGAAGCGCTCGCACATCTCCTTGAAGCTGAGACGGGACTCGCTCATCTGCTCCTCCTTGGCCATGACGCTGAACCTAGTGCGCCGGAGGCAGCGGCGCAACTCGATCGGCAGAGCCTTGCGAAGCCCCTGCCACGCCCGCATAAAGGCGCCGACAGTCACGGAGGCGCCTATGCATGTCGACAAGACCGAGCTCGCGCGCGAGTTCATCAACCTGGTGCCGCAGGCGCGGGCGCTGCAGCTCGAGATCACCGAGATCCATGACGGCATCGCGGTGATCCGCATGCCCTACGATCCGGCGCTGGTGGGCGATCCCGACACCGGGGTGATCCATGGCGGCGCGGTCTCGACCCTGATGGACACCTGCGGCGGCGCGGCCACCATGGCGCACCCGAGCAATCCCGGCGGCACCGCCACGATCAGCCTGCGCATCGACTACCTGCGCGCCGCGACCCCCGGTCAGGCCATCGTCGCGCGGGCCGAGTGCCACCACGTGACGCGCTCGGTGGCCTTCGTGCGCGCCACCGCCCATGACGACGACGCCGACAATCCCGTGGCCACCGCCACCGGCACCTTCACCGTGGAGGGCGCCGCATGAACCGCCGTCCCCCCGAGCCGGTACAGGTGGTCAAGCAACGTCGCGACGCGGCGCTCACGGCGCTGGCCGGCCGGGTGCCCTATATCCGCTTTCTCGACATCTCCTTCGACCGCCGCGGCGACGAGCTCACCGGCGTGCTGAACTACGACGACAAGCTCATCGGCAACCCGCAGCTCCCGGCGCTGCATGGCGGCGTCACTGCCGCCTTCCTCGAGGTCACCGCCATCATCACCCTGAGCTGGGGCCTGCTCTGGGAAGATGTCGAGAGCGGCGCGCTCACCCTCGACGCGCTCGAGGCCGGCGAGCTGCCGCGCCTGCCCAAGACCATCGATTTCACCGTCGACTACCTGCGCTCCGGCCTGCCGCGCGACGCCTATGCCCGCGCCCATGTCACGCGCTCGGGCCGTCGCTATGCCAGCGTCCGCGCCGAGGCCTGGCAGGACAATCACGACCGCCCGATCGCGCAGGCCCACGCGCATTTCCTGATGCCCCGCAAGGAGGGCTGACCCCACCGCCCGCAGCCCGCGCCCCCAACTTCTTTACGTCAGAAATACTCCGGGGGAGTCCGCGCTTGCGCGGGCGGGGGCAGCGCCCCCATCCGGCCTTCCCACACCGAGCCCAGCCATGTCCGATACGCCCGCCACGCCGATCACCCATTCCCGCGTTCTCAAGATCGCCATTCCGATCCTTCTGTCGAACGTGACGATTCCGATCCTCGGCGCGGTCGATACCGGCGTGGTGGGCCAGATCCCGCAGCCCGAGCCGATCGCCGCCGTGGGCGTCGGGGCCATCGTGCTCTCGGGGATCTACTGGGTGTTCGGCTTCTTGCGCATGGGCACCGTGGGCCTTGCGGCGCAGGCCGCCGGGGCCGGAGACCGGGCCGAAGTGGCCGCGCTTCTGACCCGGGCGCTGCTCATCGGTCTTGGCGGCGGGGTGCTGCTGATCGCGGCGCAATGGGGCATCTTCGCCGCCGCCTTCGCCGTTTCGCCGGCCTCTCCCGAGGTCGAGGCGCTGGCACGCAGCTACATGCAGATCCGCATCTGGTCGGCACCGGCGGCCATCGCGATCTATGGCATCACCGGCTGGCTGATCGCGCAGGAGCGCACCCGCGGCGTCTTTGTGCTGCAGCTCTGGATGAACGCCATCAATGTCGGTCTCGACCTGCTCTTCGTGCTGAGCTTCGGCTGGGGCGTCGAGGGCGTGGCCATCGCCACCTTCATCGCCGAGTGGTCCGGCCTTGCCATGGGTCTGTGGCTGTGCCGCGCCACGCTCGGACTGCCCGCGGCGCGCGACTGGCCGCGGGTGTTCGACAGGCTGCGACTCAAGCGCATGGCGGTGGTCAACACCGACATCCTGATCCGCTCGCTTCTGCTCGAGTCGATCCTCGTGTCCTTCCTGCTGATCGGCGGCCGCTTCGGCGACGTGACGCTGGCCGCCAACCAGGTGTTGCTGCAGTTCCTGATGATCACCGGCCACGCGCTCGACGGTTTCGCCTTCGCCGCCGAGGCGCTGGTGGGCCGGGCCTTCGGGGCCGGGCAGGTGGGGCTCCTGCGGCGCGGGGCGGTGCTGACCAGCGCCTGGGCGACCGCGTCCGCCGCGCTGATGGCGCTGTGCTTCTGGCTCGCCGGTCCGGTCATCATCGACCTCATGGCCACCGATCCCGGGGTCCGCGCCGAGGCGCGCAGCTACCTGCCTTGGATGGTGCTGGCACCGCTGACCCAGCTCGGGCTGACCATGTTCGACGGTATCTTCATCGGCGCCACGCGCTCGCGCGACATGCGCAACATGATGATCGTCTCGACGATGCTCTACGGCGTGGCGCTGGCGGTGTTCCTGGGGCCGCTGGAAAACCACGGGCTGTGGCTGGCGATGCAGGTGTCCTTCGTGGCGCGCGGCCTGACGCTGGCGCTGCGCTACCCGGCGCTCGAACGTGCCGCCCATGCGGCGGCTGGACCTCTGCCGCGCGCCGCCTAGCTTCAAGCGGACCGATGGCAAGGAGACGGTGATGACGCGCATTCTGGGACTCTCTGGCAGCCTGCGCCGCAAGAGCTTCAACACCGGGTTGCTGCACGCGGCCGCCGCGCACGCGCCGGACGGGGTCGAGATCGACGCCCGCACCATTCACGGGGTGCCGCTCTACGATGCCGATCTCGAGGCCGAGGGCACGCCGCAGCCGGTGCGCGACCTGCGCGCGGCGCTTGCCGAGGCGGACGGGCTGCTGATGGTCACGCCGGAATACAACAACAGCGTTCCGGGCGTGTTCAAGAACGCCATCGACTGGATCAGCTCGGGTGACGGCGCGGCGCTGTTCAAGGGCAAGCCGGTGGCGCTGATCGGCGCCTCTCCCGGTGGGTTCGGCACCATCCTGTCGCAAAACGCCTGGCTGCCTGTGCTGCGCACCCTTGGCACCCGGCCGTGGTTGGAAGGGCGGATGCTGGTCTCGAAAGCGGCGGATCTGTTCGATGACGAGGGCCACCTCGCCGATGACGCCACGCGCGACCGGCTGGTGCGCTTCGTCGGGGGATTCGCGGAGCACATCGCAGCAGGTTAGGCGTGGGCGCGACCCGACACGCGACCACGCACGACAGAATTCCAGTTTCACCATGCTTCGCCAAGACGACCCGGATCGACGCGGGCCACGCTAGGGTTGAGCGCACCCCGGCGCGTTCCTGCTTGCGCGCGGTCTGTGTGCGCCTTGGGCTGCAGTTTCCGACCGAACGTCGTGAAATCGGCGCGCAGGACTTGCGCGAAGACGGCGACCGTCACAAAAATGAAGTGTGAAATTGTGATTTCTATACGGTTATTGTTATGTTTCTTGCCCGCGTTCGTGCGCAACTTCCCGATTTGCATCGTGCCGAGTACAAGCTCGGCTGTTTCCTCCTCGAGTTCCCAGGCGACCTGGCCTCCTACGACGCGCAGGAGCTTGCGCGGCTTTGCGGCGTCTCCAAGGCCACGGTGTCGCGTTTCGTGCGACGGCTGGGGTTCGAGAATTACGACGCCGCGCGGCGTGCCGCCCGGGACGAGCGCCAGCAGTGCAGCGGACAGATCAACGTGCGGCCGCGGCAGCGGTCGGAAACGGCAGAGATCTCGGAAGCGGTGCGCGACGAGATCGACAACCTGATCTGGACCTACCAGCAGGTCGATGCCGACGATCTCGAGAGCCTTGCGGATGCGGTTGTGTCGTCGCGCCGCGTCTGGCTGGTGGGGTTCCGGCTGTGCCGGGTGTTCGCGGACTACCTGCAGAGCCAGCTCGTGCAGGTGGCGCCGACATGTGCCAGCATCCCGCAGCCGGGGGTCAGCCTTGGCGAATACGTCACCGAGATCGGCCCCGAGGACCTGGTGATCTGCGTGGCGCTGGGGCGGCGCGAGGGCCGCACCGAGGCGCTGCTCGACGAGCTGCGCCGCAGCGCCGTGCCGATCGCGTTGATCGGAGACGAGGAGGCCGGCCTCGCCGCCGGGGTGCGTTGGCAGTTCCGCTGCCGGACCGAGACCTCCGAGGCGCAGGGAAGCCACGCGGCGGTGCTCTCATTGTGCAGCCAGATCGGCGCGCGCGCGACCCAGCGCGCCGGCGCCATCGCGCGCTCCCGGTTGCGCCGGATCGACGAGGTGAACGCGCGGCTGGGCGAGGTCTGAGGCGGCGCCGCTCAGGCCGGCCCGTCCAGCGCCACGAAGCGCAGCGAGCGGCCGCCGAGATCGCGGAAGGCGCGCTGGCGGCAGGTCAGCACGAGGATCTGAAGATCGGCCGCCTGGCGATGCAGCGCGTTGAACATGCGCTCGATGCGATCGTCATCGGTGAACACCAGCGCATCGTCGAGGATCACCGGCGCGGCGCGGCCCGCCGCCTGCAGCATCCGCGCGAAGGCCAGCCGCACCAGCAGCGCCACCTGTTCCTGCGTCCCGCCCGACAGGATGTCGAGCGGCTCGGTCTGGCCATGGCGCACGAGCCCGTCGGGCAGCAGCGAGTCCTCGGCCCAGGTGAGTTCGGAATCCTGCCACAGAAGGTTGAGAAGCGGGCGCAACTCCTTGGCAACCGGTTCGAAATAGCGCTCTCTCGCCTCGGTCCGCGCCGCGGTAAGCGCCTGCTCGAGCCGGGTGAGGGCTGCGACCTCGTGGCTGATGCGGGCGAGGTCGGCCTCGGCCCCGGCGAGCGTCTCCTCGGTCTCCGCGAGCCGTTCCTCGACCGCGTCCCCGGCGGCGCGGGCGATGCGCTCCTCAAGGCGGGCGAGCTCGGGGCGCAGGGTCTCGATCTCCTGCCGGGCCTGATCCTCGACCGATTGCGCCCGGGCCAGCGCCGCGTCCGCGCCGGCGAGATCGGGCGCGCTTTGGAGTTTCTCCGCGTGGGCCGCCTCGGCGAGGTGCAGCTGCTGCCGTGCGGTCTCGGCCTGTGCCGCGAGCGTCGCCTCGTCGCTCTCGGTGCCCTCGAGGGCGGCACGGGCGCGGGCGAGGCGGTCGGAGACCTGCGCCAGCAGCGTCTCGGTGCGGGTCTTCTCGGTCAGCGCCTGCGACAGCCGTTCAGCGGCGCGCGCCAGGGTGGCGCGCGCGCTCTTCTCGGCGTCGCGCGCGGCCTCGTGGGCAGCAATGGCGGTGGCAAGATCGGGGGCGTCCCCGGCCTCTTCGGCCTTGGGCAGGGCGGCGAGCTGCTGTCGCAGCGCGTCGAGCCCCTCCGGCGCGAGCGAGGTCAGCACCGCGCGCGCCTCGCCAAAGGCCTGTTCGGCGCGGCTGCGGGCGGCGGCCATGCTGCGCGCGTCGTCGAGGCGTTCGGCGCCGATCTCGGCGAGCGCTTCACGCAGGGCGGCGCGGGCCGCCTCGACCGGATCGCTGCCGCCGGTCTCGGGCGGGCGGATCTCGAGCCGGCCGATGCCGTCGATCTCGAGCTGCGCGGCGCGGGTCAGGGGCAGGGCGTGGCCCTCATCGAGCGCGCGGCCTTCGAGCCGGACCTGAACGGTGGCGCTTTCGGCGTAGCGCATCACGACCTGCGTGGCGCGGGCATCGCGGGCGGCCTCGGTCGCGGTGAGATCCGCCGCGCGGGCCTCGATGCGCTGCAGGGCCCTGGCGTCCGGGCCCTGTATCGCCGCCTTGGCGCGCTCCATCTCGGTGCGGACGCGGTCGGCCTCGGCGAGGCGGGTCTCGAGATCCCGCCGACGGTCGGCGCTGTCGCGCGCCGCCTGCGCGCGCTCGGCGCGGCGACGGTCGGTCTCTGACCGGTCGAGCGCCTCGGCGGCGCCCTGCAGGGCGGTCTGGGCCTGCGCATGGGCCTCGACGGCCTCGGCATGGGTGGCGCGCGCCTGCGTGGCGGCGGCCTCTGTTTCGGTGCCGAGGGTCGTGGCCTCGGCAAGCTCGGCCAGCGCCTTGCGCAGCCCGTCGAGGCGGGCCTGCGCGTTCGAGGCGGTGAGCCGGGCCATGTCGGTCTTGCGGGCCAGCGCCTCGGCCTCCTCGGCGTGGCGGGTGGCGGCCTGATGGGCGGCGCGGGCGGCCTCGAGCCGGCTGCGGCGGCTCTCGATCGCGTCACTGGCTGTCAGTTCGGCCAGCGTGCGGCGGGCGCGGTTGCGCGCCGCCAGCGCGCCGTGCAGGTCCTGCGTGAGCCCCGCCAGCCTGTCGCGTTCGACCGTGAGCGCTTCGACCCGGTCCTGCGCCGCCTTCCACGGCCCGCCCGTGCGCGGCCGCCCGGTGCCGGTGGCATAAAGCCCCAGCTCTTCGCGGCAGCGTCGCAGCGCCGCGTCCATGCGCCGCCCGCCGGTCATCGCCTCGACCTCCTCGCTGACCGACGAGAGCAGGTCGCGCCGCGCCTCGAGCGCCGCGTCCTTCTCCTTTTTCGAACCATCTGTCAGCGCGGTGAGGCCCTGCCGCACCCAGATCAGCCCCGACGGCCCGCCGGCATCCTGACCGAGGGCGCGGGCGATCCACGCCTCGGCGGCATCGGCCTGCGCGATCAGGCGACCGTCCCGATGCACCGTGGCGGACGGCTTCTGCAGCCAGCGCTTGGCGACGGTGAAGCTGCCCTCGGGGATCTCCAGATCGACGCGGATCTCGGGGGCGCCGCCGGCATGGGGGCGCAGCGCCTTGGTTTCCTTGTCGGCGCTGCCGTGGGGCTTGAAAAACAGCGCCTGCAGCGCGTCGAACAGCGTCGACTTGCCGGCCTCGTTGGGTTCGCTCAGCACGTTCAGCCCGTCGCCGATGCCGTCGATGCGGACCGGCGCGGTGAACTGGCGGACATTGTGCAGCTCGATGGCGCGCAGCTTCATTCAGCGCCCTCCCGCACATAGGCATAGAGCCGGGCCAACGCATCGGCGGCGGCAGCGCGCTCCTCGGGGGAGAGCGTGTCGGCCTCGGCATCGCTCATCAACGCCTCGGCGGCGATGCGCAGCGCGCCGCCGCCATGGTCGATCCGGTCGAGATCGGCGGCATCGTACTGGGTGCCGAGCGCCTCGGCACGCAGCTCGAAATGAGCGAATTCCGGCCCCAGACGGGCGATGGCCGCGTCAAGCTGGGCGCGGTCGGACAGCCCGGCCCAGCCCGAGGCGATGACCCGCACCAGCACGTCGCGCCGACCCGACCCCGGCAGCGCGGCGGCAAGGGCGGCGGCGGCGTCCTGACGGGGGTGCAGCGGCAGGGGGATCTCGGTCCAGAGGAACTGGCCGGTCTCGACCTCCTCGACCTGCGGCGGAGCGCCGGGGGCGGTGAGGCTGACGCTCAGGCAGACGCCGCGGGTGCCGTGCTTGAAGCGGTCCTGCTCGGGGCTGCCGGGGTAATGCACGCGGGGCGAGACCGCCATGCGCCCGTGCCAGTCGCCAAGGGCCAGATAGTCGAGCCGCGCGCTGCGGTCGCGATCAGGCGCGATGACCTCGCCGCTCTCGGTGAAATCGGTGACGCCGCCATGGGCGAGCCCGATGCGCAGGTGGCCCTCGGGGCTCTCCATGCTCACCATCGCCTCGGTGGGATCGCTGCCGCCGGCCCGGTAGGCGACGGGACAGGGCAGGAGGGTGGCATGGTCGTCGAGGGCTGTGGGCGCGGGTTCGATCAGGGCTTTGACATTCGCCGGAGCGGCTTCGCGGATGCTGTCCCAGAGCGGCTCGGCATCGCGCAGGTTGTCGTGGTTGCCGGGAAGCAGCCACCAGGTGACGCCCTCGGCCTCGCCCATGGCGGCGAGCGCCTGGCGCACCACGGCCGGTGAGGGCGTGGCGGTGTCGAACGTGTCGCCGGCGAGCAGGATATGCGCCGCGGCTTTGTCCTTGGCGACCTGCGCGAGGCGGGCGATGGCGCCGTGGCGGGCCTCCATCAGCCGGCCACGGATATTGCCGTCGGCAGGCTGGGGAATGTTGGCGAACTTCCGGCCGATATGCAGGTCGGAGGCGTGCAGAAAGCGCAGGGTCATCGAGGCTCCCGGGGTCTTCGGATCGCCCGCGTCGCGCGGCAAGACGGCGTCGCGGACGTGGCGTGGTGTTGCCGGGACTGAAACGGGACCAACGGCGGGTTGCAAGGGCTTTCCCGCACGGGGGATGTCCCCAAAGCGCGGAGGGCGCGGCGAGATGCCTGCCGCAAACGGCGTGGACGGCTCTCGGATGCGGCTGGCTCGGCACGGGTGTCTGCCGCGCGGTCTTGGATGCCGGGCACCGGGCTGGCGCTGCAAGCCGCCTTCAAAGGCTCACGCCACGGCTGCCCCCGGGCGACATGACCTTGTTCGCTAACATCTTCAGAAAAGCATATGTCAAGCCGCTGACATGTTCGTGATTTTCGGAGTTCTCGGATGGGCGAGGTCATGGCAGGTTGATGTCATTGATTGTCAAACTACGAAGGATCGAAAATTTAACCTTCACCTTATTGCAGGTAGGTATTCCTCGGTGGTTCTGCAGATTGTTCCCGTTTTGGGCTGCAGCGCCGCCACCAAGCATCCCGATGTCCGTGGCGGACGTCCGAACCCAATCGGGCGTCTGTTTGTCGGGGGGCCTTCTTTCCCCGCGAGAGAAGGTGTGTGTTCTACCGGCGCGCGTTTGCGTCCGGTGCAGGTGTGTGGGTGTGTGCTGGGCCGTCGTGGCCCGTTGGTTCGGGCGTAGCTCTTCGGGGCTGCGTCCGGGCCGGTCCTGCGTCTTGAAGTCCTCTCGAGAAAAGCTCTCGAGCCGTGTCCGATGTCATTCCCGCTTCCCCGATCGGCCTGTTTCCTCGGCCGGTCCGTAAAAAACCCTGTCTCGCTGCGCTGCCGCACTTGACGGGTGTTTCGCGTGCCGTCACGCTCGCCTCAAACATCTTAACATGAATCAAATTTTATCGCCCTGCGGGGCGTGCTCTGACTTGGAGCATCGAGGGAGAGGGAACCGGGCATGGCATTTTCGCCGGTCCGCCGCGCCGCGCCGATCTCGCGCCGCGGCTTTCTGAAAACTGCGTCCGGGATCATCGGGCTCAGCGTACTGGGGCTGCCGGGCCGCGGGCAGGGCGCGGATGCGGCGGCCTCCACGCCGCTCGGTCCGGTGCCCGGGGTCGCCGCACAGCGCATCGAGGGGCTGGCCAAGGTGACCGGCCAGAAGATCTACGCCCGCGACTTTCGGGCCGGCGACATGGCGGGATGGCCGGATCACCAGTGGCACGCGCTTTACCTGCGCGCCCGAACCACGCAAGAGGCCTTTCTCGGGCTCGACCTTGCGCCCCTACCGCCCGAGGCCGCGCCCACGCGGGTGATCCTTGGCAGCGATCTCGACCCGAGGCTCTTCGACGCGCCGGTGCAGTTCGAGCGCGATCTTCACGTCGATGATCTGCTCGCGGCCAAGGCCGAAGAGCAGGAGAAGGCCGCCAAGGACGGCAGCTTCAATCTGCCGGACGGGCTGAGCTTCGACCTGCTGGTGAGGCCGGGCACGACGCCGAATTTCCTCGGGCAGGCGGTGGCGCTCTTGCTTTTCGACAACCTCGCCGCCTATCGCGCGGCGCACCGGTTCCTCGCCGGGGATGACGGCATCGTGCAGCGCTACGGGCCCGGCGAAGGGCCCGACGGCACGCCGCTGCCGGAGCAGCCCTTCGATCCGCGCACGCTCTACGTCAAGGATCCGGGCTTCGACTATGCCGGCACCGATGCCGAGACCTATGCGCGCGAGGCGCCGGGCGTGCAGGCGCGCATCCGACAGGCGCTGGACGCGGCGACCGGGCTGATCCGTCAGCCGATCCGCGCCGAGATGCGGGCGATGGACCCGATGTTCATGGAGCCCGAGGCCGGCCTTGCCTGGATCGACCCCGCCAGCCGCGAGATGCAGCTGGTGCTCGGCACCCAGTCGCCCGACGGTGATGTGCGCAACATCGCCAGCATGTTCGGCAGCGAGGGCTCTCCGGTTCCGGACCTGAGCCAGGTGACCCTGCACAGCTGCTATCCGGGCGGGGGCTTCGGCGGGCGCGACAGCTCGCCGTTTTCGCTGATGCTGGCGCTGGCGGTGGCCTTTGCCGACGGCAACCCGGTGCGGCTCGCCTATGACCGGTTCGAGCAGTTCCGGGTCGGGCTCAAACGCCACGCCACCACCGCCGAGGGCACGCTTTATGCCCATGACGACATGCGGCTCGAGGCAGTCCGTCTCAGCATGGTGTTCGATGGTGGCGGCCGGCGCAACCTGTCGCCCTACGTGGCGTCGCTGGGTGCGCTCTGCGCGGGGGGCAGCTATCGCCTGCCGGTGGCGGACATCCACGCAGAGGCCCTGCACACCGAGAACATCTCTGGCGGCTCGCAGCGCGGCTTCGGCGGCCCGCAGACCTATTTCGCCATCGAGACGGCGCTTGACGATCTCGCCGCGGCGCAGGGCTGGGACCCGATGGCGCTGCGCCGCGCCAACCTGATCGCCGAGGGCGACACGACCGTCACCGGTGGCCCCATCGAACAGAGCCTGGACCTGCCCGAGATGCTCGACACCGCGGCGGCCCACCCGCTCTGGGCCGAGCGCGCCGAGATCCGGGCCGCGCACGAGGCCGAGGGCCGGACCTACGGCACCGGGCTGGCCATGTCGCTGCAGGCCTACGGCACCTCGGGCGACGGCATGGTCGCGGCGGTGCATCTCGAGCGCGACGGCACGTTGACGGTACAGTCCGACGCGGTGGACATGGGCAACGGCTCGGCCACCACGCTGGGGGTCACCATCGGGCCGATCCTCGGGGCCAATGCCACCCGCGTCGAGATGGGCGGCTACACGCTGTTCCCGCAGACCGGGCTGAGCGATGACAGCGCGAACCCCGACCGCTGGGACGATCCGATGTGGACGCAAAAGGGCACCGGGTCCTCCTCGGCCTGCCTGACCGGGCTGCATCAGGTCAACACCGTGCAACAGACGGCGCAGGCCCTGCTGCGCGGCTCGCTGCTGGTCGCGGCGGCCAGGCTTTGGGGAAGCGGACCGCTTTCGGCGGACGACGTGGTCTGGGAGGCCGGCGCGCTGCGGCCGGCAAGCCGCGATGGCGCGCCGCTGACACTGGCGGCGCTGGCCGGGGCCGTGCACGAGATGGGCCTGCCCACCGGTGCGCTCGGGCACGCCTATTTCCAGAACGTCTGGGTCGAGGCCGATTTCGACACCCCCGGTGGCGCGCTGCGCCTGCAGCTTGACGGGCTGGCCTATTATCGCGGCAGCAAGACCGCACCGCAGCCGATCCCGCGCCGCGATGGCCGCTACCCCGCGCCCGAGACCGCGCGCTATTCGCGCTATGTCTGGGCGCCCTGCGTCAACGTGGTCGGGCTGACGCTCGACCGCGCGAGCGGACGCGTGCAGGTCGAGAACGTGCTGAGCGTGCTCAATGCCGGGCACATCCACGTGCCCGAAATGGTCTCGGGCCAGAGCCAGGGCGGGGTGGCGATGGCGATCAGCTACAGCCTGCTCGAGGACATGCCGCCGGGCATGCAGGGCCCCGCCGACGGGCGCTGGAACCTCAACCGCTACCACGTGGCGCGAGCCGGCGACGTGCCTCTGGGCGATCGCTACGTGCCGGGCGCACGGGCGCAGGAGCTGATCACCGTGCCGCCGCCGCCTGGCAGCCCGCGGGTCGGCCGCGGCATCGCCGAGGCGGTGATGTGCTCGATCCCGCCCGCGATCTCCAACGCGCTGCGCGATGCCACCGGTGTGCGCTTCGCCTCGCTGCCGATCACGCCGGACAAGATCCTCGGGGGGCTCGCGCCATGACCATCCGTTTCACCGTCAACGGCGTGGGATACGAGCTGCCCGACAGTCGCGGCCACGAGACGCTGCTCGATTTCCTGCATGATGAGCTGAACCTCACCGGGACCAAGCTCTGCTGCGGCATCGGCGTATGTCGCGCCTGCACCGTGCAGGTGGTCAAGCCGCCGAGCCCGGCGCCCTCGCCGACGATCAGCTGCTCCACCGCACTCGCAACGCTCGACGGCACGCAGGTCTCGACCATCGAGAGCGTCGCCAGCGCAGGCCGGCCCGATCCGGTGCAGCAGGCCTTTCTCGACCAGTTCGCCTTCCAGTGTGGCTATTGCGCGCCGGGCTTCGTGATGGCGGCGCGGATGTTCCTGAGCGGGCTGCAGGCGCAGCCGGTGCCGCCCGACCAGCTCGAGGCCGCGATGATGGAGGCGATCGGCAGTCATATCTGCCGCTGTACGGGCTACGTGCGCTATTTCGAGGCGCTGCGCTCGCTGGCCGAGGCGATCAATGCGGGGGAGGCGATCGAGCTATGAGTGCGTACTTTCCCGCCTTCGCGTTGGTGCTGTCGGTCCTCGCGCCGCCGGCATACGCCCAGTCCGCGCACGAGGTCTACGGCGCCGCCTGCGCCGAGGCCATCGCGCCGATCCCGGGCTTCGACTGCGCCGAGGGCGTCACGGTGCCGATCACCGTCGACGGCGTCCAAATCACCGACCGCGCACCCGAAACCTGCGACCGGCCCGGGCTGCTCGACAACGGGCCGGGCTCGGACGGGCAATGCGTGCCGTTCTCGCGCATCCTGAACCTCTCGACCGAGACCGCGCAGGTGTCGGTCATGTGCCGCCAGAAGCGCTTGCGCCGCGCCGACAGCACGGAGTTCGACGAGATCGACGTGATCGCGCACAACCCGGCCACCGGCGCAACCTGCTGGTTTCAGGCCAAGGGCGCCGAGGGGGCGCCGGTCAAAGGGGCGGCGGTGCCGTCTCCGACCGACGCGGGCGGTGCGGATTTCTGGGCGCCGCCCGAGGCCGTCGTCGCGGATGACTGCGGCAGCTGTCACGATAACGACCCGTTCATGTACTCGCCCTTCGTCGGGCAGGTCTGGGGCCACGTGCCGACCAACCCGCTCGGGCCCTACGCGCATGTGGATGCGGGCTTCGGGTTTGCCGACTGGCCGACCCACGAGATGCAGCTGCGCGACAACACCTGCCTTGGATGCCACCGTATCGGCACCGGGCGCCTCAGCCCGGCCGACCGTTCGGCGCAGAAGCCGGGCAGCTGCGGCCAGCTCGCCTCTTGGATGACCGGCGTGCCGGCGCCGGGATCCGACGAAGCAGCGCAGAGCTATCCGCTGAGCCACGCCATGCCGCCCTATTTCGGGCTCTCGCAGGAGGCGTGGGAAGAGATCTACGGCGCGTCTGTTGCTGAGGTGCAGTCGTGTTGTGCCGATCCGGCGCAGCCGTTCTGCAACCTGCGCGAGATCCGCTCGTACCTTGAGGAGTGACCCATCCGATGAAGAATGCAGTGGCCTATCCGCATTTGCTGAAAGCGAGGATCCTGTCGGACCTGCCGGCGGAGGACAAGGCGAGCTTCCTGAACCGGTGCGAGGCGCGGATCTGCGAGTTTCCCGAGGTGGTGCTCGAGCAGGACAATGTGCCGCAGGGCCTGTTTCTGGTCGCCCATGGCCGCGTCGACGTGGTGCTGGTGGGGGACCGTGGTGAGCAGACGCTGCTCGCGCATCTCGGACCCTGCGAGACGGTGGGCGAGATCGAGTGCATCTCCGGCGAAACCTGCATCGCGCGCTGTCGCACCCAGCCGCTCACGACGCTGCTGTTCTGCCCCACTGCGGTGGTCTACGAGTTCCTGCGCGCGCCGGTCTTCATCCGCAATATCGCCTCGGTGTTCCGCACCCGCATGGCCCATGACAACGCGTTCAAGGCGCTCGATCAGCACGGCTCGCTCGAGCAGCGGCTTTTCCTGCGCCTGCTGACCATGTGCGACGGACGCGACCGGGTGCGCGCCAACCAGGCGGAACTGGCCGAAATCCTTGGCTGTTCGCGTCAGAGCGTGAACAAGGCTCTGGGGCGTCTGCGATCGGAGGGGATCATCGACGTCTCCAAGGGACAGGTGGTCATTCTCGAGCCAGACCCCTGTCTCGAGGAGCTGGGGCCGGACGGTCGTGACGACGCGCTGCGCAGGAGAGGCTGAGACCGAATGTCCCGGCGGGGATGGCCAGGCCGCAGGGGGCGCTGCCCCCGTCCGCGCGGGCGCGGACTCCCCCGGGATATTTCTGGCCAGAAGAAGACAGGAGCGCTGCGCCCGCATCTTCTCTTCGTCAAAAATACTCCCGCCGGAGGCAGGCCGGCCCCTGCGGCCGGGCGCGGCTCGGGGATGCCGGCGAACCGCTCGGACCTGCAGGTCGGATTGCCTGCGCCAATCGCGCGCCACAGGGGGGGGCAGAGCTTCCGCGCGGATCGCTCAGCACAAGGCGCGCCGGCGGTGGCGATCCAAGGGCCGGGAGCCGCGCCGCGCAAGGCGCACATCCCGGATCTCGGGCGCGGGATGCTCGGGCGATATGCATTGGTTTGTGTGAATATCATGCTTGTGTGGTAACGTTCTTGAAATGTTCTCGCTTTGGCATTGGCCAAGCCGATGCTTTCGCCTATGTAACGGGCAATCCCGTCCCGGAGGTCTCATGCCAGAGCTGAAGCAGATCGAAGTTCGCGGCGCGCGCGAACACAATCTGAAATCCATCGATGTCGACATTCCCCGCGACGAGCTGGTTGTCATCACCGGCCTGTCGGGCTCGGGCAAGTCCTCGCTTGCCTTCGACACCATCTATGCCGAAGGGCAGCGCCGCTATGTCGAGAGTCTCTCGGCCTATGCGCGGCAGTTCCTCGACATGATGGAAAAGCCCGATGTCGACCATATTGCCGGGCTGAGCCCGGCGATCTCCATCGAGCAGAAGACCACGTCGAAGAACCCGCGCTCCACCGTCGGCACGGTGACCGAGATCTACGACTATCTCCGCCTGCTCTTCGCCCGCGTCGGCACGCCCTATTCGCCTGCCACCGGGATGCCGATCGAGGCGCAGCAGGTGCAGGACATGGTCGACCGTGTCATGGGCATGGAAGAGGGCACCCGCGGCTACCTGCTCGCGCCGATCATCCGCGACCGCAAGGGTGAGTACCGCAAGGAATTCCTCGAGCTGCGCAAGCAGGGCTTCCAGCGCGTCAAGGTCGACGGCCAGTTCTACGAGCTCGACGAGCCGCCGACGCTCGACAAGAAGTTCCGCCACGACATCGACGTGGTCGTCGACCGCATCGTGGTGCGCGAGGGGCTCGAGACCCGGCTCGCCGACAGCTTCCGCACCGCGCTCGATCTGGCCTCCGGCATCGCCATCCTAGAGACCGCGCCGAAGGAGGGGGAGCCCGAGCGCATCACCTTCTCGGAGAATTTCGCCTGTCCGGTCAGCGGCTTCACCATCCCCGAGATCGAGCCGCGGCTGTTCTCCTTCAACGCGCCGTTCGGGGCCTGCCCGGAATGCGACGGGCTCGGCGTGGAGCTGTTCTTCGACGAGCGGCTGGTGGTTCCCGATGCCACGCTGAAGGTCTCGGACGGGGCCATCGCGCCGTGGCGCAAGGGCAAGTCGCCCTATTTCCTGCAAACCATCGAGTCGATCGCC
>Ga0114904_1000331_pt1 | contig 26926 bp, 10 predicted proteins | sample MalvirDeepMed_s6_FD_83498 | JGI IMG/M metagenome (GOLD analysis project Ga0114904, IMG submission 83498) | Marine viral communities from the Global Malaspina Expedition - Malaspina viral metaG DeepMed_s6 | ecosystem: Environmental > Aquatic > Marine > Oceanic | place: Mediterranean Sea... | reverse complement strand
TCGCCGCGTCCCAGGTCTCTTCGAAATTGGCGCGCACGCGGGCGTCGAGCGCCTCGTCCTGCGCATACCAGCGCTCTTCTCCGACCTCGTCGAGCCAGAATGTCAGTATCTCCTCGGGCCCCTGCATGGCCTCATGCTCCTTCTCGCTTCGCCCCTGTCCGAGCGTCATGTAAAGGTTACATTCCGCGCCCAAGGGAGCAAAAGTAAATTATTCTGTCAATTACGACATTCCGGCGCAGCAAGGCCCCTCAGGAGGCCTCGCGCAGCGCGTCGGCTTCCGCCTCGGCCTCGGCCTCGGCGGTTTCGATCGCCACTTCCTGCGCCACCGCGACGGCCACCGGGGACGAGCTCGGCGAAACCGCGGTATAGGCGCTGGTGTCGTCCACCGAGGGCGCCGCGCGCACGGTCATGCGGAAGAAGGCATAGCCCGTGAGGCTCAGCAGCAGCACCGCGATCAGGGCAAAATAGGCCCCCGGCCCGAAGACCTGCATGGCGTAGCCGGTGATGATCGGGCCGGCGATCGCGCCCACCCCGTTGACGAAAAGCAGACCGGCCGAGGCAGCCGCCATATCGTCATGCTCGAGATAGTCGTTGGTGTAGGCAATCAGCAGCGAATAGAGCGGGTTGGATGCGCCGCCGATCACGAAGGCCGCGCCCAGAAGCACCATGAACTGGCCGGTCATCGCGGTGGCGAACACCGCGGCGATGCCGCCCAGCAACGCCACGATGGCGACCAGACGGCGGCGATCCATCCGGTCCGAGAGCCAGCCCAGCGGGTACTGCGTGACCAGCGCACCGACGTAGAACGAGGCCACGAACATCGAGATCTGGCCCAGCCGCAGCCCGGCCTCGGCGGCGAACACCGCCGCCATGCCGAACTGCGCGGCAAACACACCGCCCAGCAGGAAGATGCCGATGAAGCCCAGCGGCGACACGCCGTAAAGCTCACGAAGGCTCATCCGCTTCGTGGTCGCGAAGGCGGGGGTCGGGCTGATCGAGAGCAGAATCGGCGCAAACGCGATGGAGACCAGCACCGACGGGATGACGAAGAGCAGGAAGCCCGAGGGATCGGGCACCAGCAGCATCGCCTGTGCAGCGATGATGCCCAGCATCTGCACCATCATGTAGGCCGAAAGCGCCTGCCCGCGGCTTTCATTCGAGGTCGAGTTGTTGAGCCAGCTTTCGGCGGTGACGTAGACGCCGCAATAGCAAAAGCCGATGATCATGCGCTCAATCGTCCAGGCCGCGGGATGCGGGAAGGACGGGTAGAGGATCAGCACCGCCGAGATGAACGAGCCGAGCGCGGCGAAGACCCGAACGTGGCCGACGCGGCGGATCATCCCCGGTGTCAGCATGGACGCGATCAGGAAGCCTGCGAAATAGGCCGACATGACCACCGACATCGAGAAGGCCGAGAAGCCCTCGCCGCTGCCGCGCACGCCAAGAAGCGAGCCCTGCAGACCGTTGCCCAGCATCAGCAGCAACATCCCCAGAAGCAGGGCCCAGGAATGTTTGAAAACGTCGAGCATGGCGGCTCTCCTTGGTGCGTCGTCTTGCGTCTTGCCCACGCGGTGCGGCGGCGATTCCGTCTGGCCCGAGCCGTGGCATCAGGCTCCGTCAAACGCAAGCACAGAGCGCCTAAGGAATCAGCAACGACGCGTCGCCGTAGGAGAAGAAACGATAGCGCTCCGATATGGCATGTTGGTAAACGCCCATCATCCGCTCGCGCCCCATCAGCGCCGAGACCAGCATCATCAGCGTGCTCTTCGGCAGGTGGAAGTTGGTCATCAGCGCGTCGGTGACCCGGAATTCGAAGCCCGGGTAGATGAAGATGTCGGTGACGCCCTGCCACGGTGCGATGGCGCCGCTGTCGCGCGCCGCCGTTTCAAGCAGCCGCAGCGCCGTGGTGCCCACAGGAATGACACGCCCGCCCGCCGCCTTGGTGGCTTTGATCTCGGCGGCGGCGGCCTCGCTGACCTCGCCCCATTCGCCGTGCATCTTGTGTGTGGTCACGTCGTCGACCTTGACCGGCAGGAAGGTGCCCGCACCCACATGCAGCGTGACCTTGGTGAAGGTCACGCCATGCGCTTCGAGCGCGGCCAGCAGGGCAGCGTCGAAATGCAGGCTGGCGGTGGGGGCGGCCACCGCGCCGGTCCGCTCGGCCCAGACGGTCTGGTAGTCGGTCTTGTCCTGCGCGTCGGCGGCGCGCTTGGCGGCGATGTAGGGTGGCAGCGGCATGGCGCCGGCCTCGGCCAGCGCGGCGTCGAAATCCTCGCCCTCGAGGTTGAAGCGCATGAGCCCCTGCCCCTCCTCGCGCGCCTCGAGCGTGGCCGAGAGCGCCTCGGAAAACACCACCGTCTCGCCCTCGCGCAGCTTCTTCAGCGGCTTGACCAGCGCCGCCCAGAGCCCGCCCGGGCGCGGCTCGAGCAGGGTGATCTCGATCTGCGCCTGCGTCACACCCTGCGCGCTCTCGCGTGTGCGGCGGCCTGAAAGCCGCGCCGGGATCACCTTGGTGTCGTTCAGCACCAGCCGGTCGCCGGGCCGCAGCCACTGCGTCAGGTCGCGCACCACCGCGTCGGTGATCGTGTCGCCCTCGGCCACCAGCAACCGCGCCGAAGAGCGCGGGTTGGCGGGGCGGGTCGCGATCAGCGCGTCGGGCAGATCGAAATCGAAATCGCTCAGGTGCATGGGGCCTCTCGGGGACTGGTCTTACTGGCTGACAGAGGGGGGCGGGCGGCGGAAGATGTCACGGAAGATGCCCGGCGTGAAGGCCGAAAGCGGATTGACCGAGACCGCCGGAGCGGTGGCGGGGCCGCGCAGGTTGAAGTTGAAGCCGATCAGCCCCTCGCCCTTGCGGGCAAACAGCTGACCGATGCCGTTGAGGATATAGATCGGCGACAGCACGCCCTGCATGTCCATCTGCTTGTTGGCAAGGTTGTAGACCCCGTCCATCGAGATGCCCATGGACGGTCCGACGGCGCTCGACCGGGTCAGCACCACCTGCCGCGGGCTCAGGCGGAAGCGTGCCTCGACCTCGGAGAAATAGATCCCCGAACCGTTCAGCTCGTCGAGCAGCCCGACCACCGAGATGGCGTCGAGCAGTCCGGTGATGGCAGGGGCGTCCTGCAGACGGGTCTCGCGGATCACGAGGTTGCCGTCATAGGTGCCGTCCTGCCCGCGCACCGGCACCAGTGTCAGGTCGAAGGTGCCGTCCTTGACGTTGTTGAACATCCCCGCGCCGGCCAGCACGTCACCGGCATCGCGGGCGCGGATGCGGATGGCGCTGCCGCCGTTCTGCGGCACCACGGCCCCGTTGAGCTCTGCCCGGCCCAGATCGGCGGTGAAATCCCCGGTCAGCCCGCCGGCATCGCGAAAGCGCCCCTCGAAGCCGGTGACCGCGATGCTGTCGGAGACCTGAAGCCGGTCGAGGCTGATCTGCATCGGCCCGGTCCCCGCGCCCGTGCCACCGCCGCCCTGCCCGAAGGGCGCGCTGCGCATGTCGACCCGGCCGCCGTTCAGGCTGATCGCAGGCGGCGCGCCGCGCCCCTGCGCCGTCAGCACGACCGAGCTGTCGAGCCAGCCCCCGACCCGCAGGCGCGGCAGCTCGAGCCGTGCGAAGCTGCCGTCGGGATTGAGCTGCACCCGCCCCTCGGCCTCGAGCCCGGCGCCCGAGAGCGCCAGCCGCTCGATCCGCACCGGCTGCCCCAGCGCGCCGGTCACCTCGAGCGATCCGGTCTGCGCCTGCGAGAGCCGCCAGCCAAGCTGCGGCAGCGACAGGCCCACCCCGGCCAGCGACGAGCTGAGTGAAAAGCGCGGCGTGGTGCCCGGCGCGAGGTCGATGCTCAGCGCCGCCCGCCCCTGTCCCGAGACCGTTCCCGGGGCCAGCCTCAGACCCAGCGCCTGCGCCACCGACGAGGACAGCGCGATCTCGCCCTCGACCTGACCGCCGGCGCCGGGCTCGAGCGATTGCGACCAGCTGCCCTCGAAGGGCACGCCGTCGAATGACACCGGCCCCGAAATCGTCACCCGCTCATTGCCCACCGCCAGCGCCAGCCGCTCGGCGCTGAGCGTCTTGCCCGCCAGCACCTGATCGCTCGTGACGTCGCTCAGGGTGCCGGTGATGTCGATGTCCATCGCCTCGCGCTTCACGCCCTTGACCAGTGGCATGACCATGCGGCCGCCGATCTCGACATCACCGTCCCCTAGGGCCACCGGCTTGCCGGCCTTCTGCATGACCTCGAGCTTGGGGCTGTCGATGAAGGAGAGTGCCGCCACCAGCGGGCCGCGCGCCGAGAGCGTCAATTCACCGGTGGCAGGCTTTTCGCGCAGGTCCCGGATCACGAAGCGGCTGCCGGCGCCCTCGATCTCTCCGCCCTCGGGCGGGGTCACCTTGCCGGCCTCGACGGTGACCGCCAGACGGTGATCGTAGATCGTGAGCTGCCCGGCCGCCTCGGTCAGGGGAGGCAGGTTGCGCGCGTAGGTCAGATCTCCCCCTGTGATGCGCGCGTCGATATAGGTCTCGGGCCGTTCGCCCGGCGCCATGCGCACCGAGAAGATGCCATGCTCGATGCCGCCGGCATGGACGTTGTCGGCCACCCACTTGCGCGGCTTCTCCTGCAGGCGTTCGGGCCAGTAGGACAGCAGCGTCTCGTGATCCATCGCCTCGAGATGGCCATCGAGCGCCAGCCGCCAGCCCTCGCTTTCGGCGCTGAGCGCTCCGGTCAGGCGCAGTGGCAGGGCCGGGTCGCTGCTGCGGAAGCGCCCGAGCTCGAAGCGGAACGGCGCAAAGCTCAGCCGCCAGTCGAGCTCGGCGCCGTCGAGGGTGAAGGGCGTGTCAAAGAGGCCCTCCGCATCGGCTTCGAAGCGGCTCACCCGGAACTGCCCCGTCATGCCGTCGGGCCAGCCGGCCTCGGTGCCGTGCAGCACCGCGCGTCCGCTCGAGATCATCGTGCCGAGGGCGCTCTGCACGGTGATCTCATCGAAGCTCAGCGCCTGACTGGCCGGATCATAGGAGAAATAGGTGCGCGCCAGTCCGAACGGGATCGGCTGGGTGCGCGGGTTGGGCTGCAGCACGCCAGCACCGATCTGCAGCGTCGCGTTCAGGGCGCCAAGCTCGCCGGTCTCGGTCATGGTGCCGCGCAGCGCGCCCGAGATCGGCGCCCGGAGGCCACTCAGCCAGACCAGTGCCGGGCTCTGGGTCGCGATGTCCTGCGCCGGCAACCCGCTCAGGTTCATGCCGAACTGCGCCGATTGCGACCCGATCACGCTCTCAGCGCTGAGCGCCAGCGTCGCGGCGACGTCCCCGGCCCCGAGCAGCGCCACGTCCCCCGCGAGCCGCAGCGTGCCGTCCTCGCGCGTGAGGCTGATCCGGCCGCCATCGGCGGTCCAGCCGCGCCCGGCGCGCGCATCCTCGTAGCGGATGGTGAGTGCCTCGGCCTCGATGCGGCGCAGGCTGTCGAACCGCGGATCCGACAGCGCCGCGTCGATCTGCGCGATGATCGTCGGAATGTCGGGCGCGGGCGTGTCGGAGGAGAAGGCATCGCCGAGCGCCAGCCCGACCCGGCCCTCGCGGTCGCGGCGCAGGCTCATGCTGGCCCCGGCCAGGCTCACCCGGCCAAGCTGCAGCTCGCCGCGCAGCAGCGGCAGCGGATCGAGCCCGGCGCGCAGATCCGCGAGCGTCGCCACCGGCACGCCGTCGCTGGTCCGCAGGTCCACGTCAGAGAGCGCAACCCGCGCCAGACCGTCCCGCTCCACCAGAACCGACACGTCGCCGAAATCGATGGTCAGGCCCGGCAGCGCCTCGTCGAGCCGCGACTCGATGCCCTCGCGCAGCCAGTCCGGCGCCGACAGGGGCCGTCCCACCAGCAGGAGCGCGGTGCTCCCCGCGACCAGCGCCAGCCCCACGACAAAAGCCAGCCCCACCGCAAGAAGTCGCAGTCCGCGACGCCGCTTGCGCGCCGGTGGCACGGCAGGTTCCGGCGTCTCGTGGTCGTCTGTGGTCACTGGCGGTCGGGCCCGTTGCTTTGCTTTGCGTTCACGGCGTTCTACACCGAAGGTCAGGAATTGAGAAACCACAAGACCGGAGCTTCCGACATGAGCGACACCGCGCCCGACTTCACCCTGCCCTCGACCGGGGGCGACGACGTGACCCTCTCCGCCCTGCGCCCCTCCCCCGTCGTGCTGTTCTTCTACCCGCGCGACGACACCTCGGGCTGCACCAAGGAGAACGAGGAGTTCAGCGCATTGCTGCCCGAGTTCGAGGCCGCCGGCATCAAGGTCTTCGGGCTGTCGAAGGACAGCCTCGCCAGCCACGAGAAATTCATGAAGAAGAAGGCGCTGACCGTGCCGCTGCTGTCCGACGAGGGCTCGGAGGTCTGCGAGGCCTACGATGTCTGGAAGGAAAAGAAGATGTACGGCAAGACCTTCATGGGGATCGAGCGCAGCACCTTCCTGATCGACGCCGAGGGCAAGATCGCCAGGGAATGGCGCAAGGTGAAGGTGCCGGGCCATGCCGCGGAGGTGCTCGAGGCCGCCAAGGCGCTCTGAGAGACGGACCGCGGAAAGGACAGCCCCAGATGACCAAGACGCTGAGCGAGATGGCGGTGGAGGTGCTCACCACCGCCGACGGGCGGGCCAAGACCGCGCTGAGCCATGCCCATGCGCGCACCTGGCGCGCCGCGCGCGAGGCCGGCGCGCCGATCCCGTTGGGCGAGGCCGCGCCGCCGCTGCGCCCGGCGCGGCCCGACGCGCCCGAACTGCTCGATCCGCGCGACGTGCCCAAGCGCAAGCCCGGTTCGGAAAAGGGCCGCATCGCGCTGCTGCACGCGGTGGCGCATATCGAGCTCAACGCCGTCGACCTGCACTGGGACATCATCGCCCGCTTCACCGACACGCGCTTCCCGCTCGGCTTCTACGATGACTGGGTGCGTGCGGCGGACGAGGAATCGAAACACTTCAACCTGATGTGCGACTGTCTCGAGGCGCAGGGCAGCTTCTACGGCGCCCTGCCCGCTCATGCCGGCATGTGGCGCGCCGCCGAGGACACCGCAGAGGACCTGCTGGGGCGCCTTGCGGTGGTGCCGATGGTGCTCGAGGCGCGCGGGCTCGACGTGACGCCGGGCATGATCGATCTGTTCCGCCGCGCAGGCAGCGACGATGCCGTGGCGGCGCTCGAGACCATCTACGCCGAAGAGGTCGGCCACGTGGCCTACGGTTCGAAATGGTTCCATTTCCTCTGCGGCCGCCACGAGCTCGACCCGAGGGACGTGTTCCACGACCTCGTGCGGCGCTATTTCCACGGCGCGCTGAAACCGCCCTTCAACGACGAGAAACGCGCCGAGGCCGGTCTGCCCCTCGATTTCTACTGGTCGCTGGTCGAGCAATGATCGCTTGCAGGCGAACGTCCCGAGGAACGCTGACGAATTATTGAGCGCCCGGAACCCCTTGTTGTCGGCGAATTTTCGCCACCCAAGCGCGATTCCGCCGCGGCAAAAGCACAGCAAGCCCAAAATTGTTGCGATTTTGCCGCGGCCTCTTTACCCCCTTGCCAGGACGTCGGGTGGGGAACCGGCGCGTTGGACTTGGACGGGAACAGGGGACAAACACGGTGAGAACGCGTTTCGCGATCAGAACCCATGCGCTGCTAGAGCGCGTCTTTCCAGAACGTCGGGTGTTCCTGAAATCGGACACCGACACACGTTTCATCCGGCTGCGCTCGGAGACGCAGGCGGTGGTTGCCCTCGGCGCGGGCCTCGTGGTCGCCTGGACGATTGTCGCCACCGCGATCCTGCTGATGGACAGCATCAGCGCCGGGAACTTCCGCGAACAGGCCAAGCGCGACCAGATCACCTACCAGCGCCGGCTCAACGAGCTCTCGAAGGAGCGTGACACCCGCACGGCGGAATCGCTCGCCGCGCAGGAACGGTTCAGCACCGCGCTCGAGCAAGTCTCGGCGATGCAGGGCAAGCTGCTCGACAGCGAGGCACGCCGGCGCGAGCTCGAGACCGGGATCGACGTGATCCAGACCACGCTGCGCGACACCATGAAAGAGCGCGAGGACGTCAACGAACGCCTCGCCGCGCTCGAGACGCAGATCGAGGGTGGCGACGTGGCCGTTGCCGGCGGCGGCGAGGCCGACGGCACGCTCGACCTGCTGGCCGAGGCTCTGGCCCGCACCGCCGAGGAGCGCGACCAGGTGGTCGCCGATGCGCAGGACGCGCTGGTGCGCGCCGACGAGATCGCCACCGAAATGCGCCTGATGGAAGAAAAGAACGACCGCATCTTCCGCCAGCTCGAAGAGGCGATGACCGTCTCGGTCAAACCGCTCGACAAGATGTTCTCCGATGCCGGGATGGACCCCGACCGCATCATCAAGGAGGTCCGCCGCGGCTATTCCGGCCAGGGCGGCCCGCTGACGCCGCTGACCTTCTCGACCCGGAGCGAGGAACCCTCCCCCGACATGGAGCGCGCCAACCGCATCCTCGGCGAGATGGACAAACTCAACCTCTACCGCATCGCCGCCGAGAAGGCGCCGTTTGCAACGCCGCTGAAGGATCCCTTCCGCTTCACCTCGGGCTTCGGCCGTCGCTGGGGCCGCCTGCACGCCGGCACCGATTTCGCCGCGCCGCATGGCACGCCGATCTACTCGACCGCCGATGGCGTCGTGACCCATGCCGGCTGGATGTCGGGCTATGGCCGGCTGGTGAAGATCAAGCACGAGTTCGGAATCGAGACCCGCTACGCCCACATGTCCAAAATCCGCGTGAAGGTCGGCCAAAGGGTCTCGCGCGGGGACCGTGTTGGTGATATGGGAAATACCGGACGGTCGACCGGGACGCACCTTCACTACGAGGTTCGCGTCGGAGGCGAACCAGTGAATCCCATGATCTACATCAAGGCTGCAAACGATGTTTTCTAAGAGCAAGATCAACGAGCCCGGCCCCAAAGCCGAGGACAACGCACCGAAGCCGGCCACTGAGACGCCGCGCGCGCCCAGCGGCGAGTTCAAGCCGTCGACCCCGCCGAAGGCCAAGCCGCCGGCATCGGTGCTGTCGAGCGATCTGCACATCACCGGCAACCTCAAGACCACCGGCGACATCCAGGTCGAAGGCACGGTCGAGGGCGACATCCGCGCCCACCTGCTGACCATCGGCGAAAGCGCCACCATCAAGGGTGAGGTCGTCGCCGACGACGTCGTCATCAACGGCCGCATCGTCGGCCGCGTGCGCGGCCTCAAGGTGCGCCTCACCGCCACCGCGCGGGTCGAGGGCGACATCATCCACAAGACCATCGCGATCGAGAGCGGCGCGCATTTCGAAGGCTCCGTGCAGCGTCAGGACGACCCGCTGTCCTCCCGCGGCAAAGGCGCCCCCGCCCCGGCGGCAGCACCGGCCCAGCAGCAGGCACCGGCCGCTCCGCAGGGGCAGGACAGCTAAGCTCCCCTCTCCGCAAGTGACGCAAAACGCCGGGCCTCGCGCCCGGCGTTTTCTTTTGCGGCACCGGGACCCGGCCTGTGGGCGCCTTGTCCCCGGCCCTGAAACGAAAACGACGCCGCAATCGCTTGCGGCGCCGTCTGTCTTCGAGGTTGGGACCGGCCTCAGTGCGCGGTCGCGCCCGGTGCGCTGTCCTCGCCCTTGGCCAGGGCCGCGGCGGCCTCCTCGGCCTCCTCGTCCCACTCGATGGGCTCGGGCTTGCCAAGCAGCGCGATCTCGAGCACTTCCGACACGTGCTTGACGGGGATGATCTCGAGCCCCTCCTTCACGTTGTCGGGCAGCTCGGCCAGATCCTTCTCGTTCTCTTCGGGGATGAGAACGGTCTTGATCCCGCCACGCAGCGCCGCGAGCAGCTTCTCCTTCAGGCCACCGATGGCCGAGGCATTGCCACGCAGCGTGACCTCGCCGGTCATGGCGATGTCCTTGCGCACCGGCAGCCCGGTCAGCACCGACACGATCGCCGTCACCATGGCAAGACCGGCCGAGGGGCCATCCTTGGGCGTCGCGCCATCGGGCACGTGCACGTGGATGTCCCACTTGTCGAAGCGCGGCGGCTTGACCCCGATCTGCGGCGCGATGGAGCGCACATAGGAGGACGCGGCCTCGATGCTTTCCTTCATCACGTCGCCGAGCTTGCCGGTGGTCTTCATGCGCCCCTTGCCGGGCAGCTTCAGCGCCTCGATGTGCAGCAGGTCGCCGCCCACGGAGGTATAAGCCAGGCCCGTCACCACACCGATCTGGCTCTCGTCCTCGGCCAGGCCGTAGCGGTACTTCCGAACGCCGAGGAAGTCGTCGAGGTTCTCCGGCGTCACCGTCACCTCTTCGGTCTCCTTCTTGACGATCTTGGTCACCGCCTTGCGGGCGAGCCGCGCGATCTCGCGCTCGAGGTTCCGCACACCGGCCTCGCGGGTGTAGTAGCGCACGATGTCGGTCAGGGCTTCGTCGGTGAGGGTGAACTCACCCTTCTTGAGCCCGTGTGCCTTGATCTGCTTGCTCAGCAGGTGACGCTTGGCGATCTCGGTCTTCTCGTCCTCGGTGTAGCCCGAGAGCGGGATGATCTCCATCCGGTCAAGCAGCGGCCCCGGCATGTTGTACGAGTTCGACGTGGTGACGAACATCACGTTCGAAAGGTCGTACTCCACCTCGAGATAGTGGTCGACAAAGGTGCCGTTCTGCTCGGGGTCGAGCACTTCCAGCATCGCCGAGGCCGGATCGCCACGGAAGTCCTGCCCCATCTTGTCGATCTCGTCGAGCAGGATGAGCGGGTTCGTGGTCTTGGCCTTCTTCAGCGCCTGGATGATCTTGCCCGGCATCGAGCCGATATAGGTCCGGCGGTGACCGCGGATCTCGGACTCGTCGCGCACACCACCCAGCGAAATGCGGATGAACTCGCGCCCGGTGGCCTTGGCCATCGACTTGCCGAGCGAGGTCTTACCGACACCCGGAGGACCGACGAGGCACAGGATCGGGCCCTTGAGCTTCTGGCTGCGCGCCTGCACCGCGAGATACTCGACGATGCGCTCCTTGACCTTCTCGAGGCTGTAGTGATCGTGATCGAGCACGTCCTGCGCCCGGCCAAGATCCTTCTTCACGCGCGACTTGGTGCCCCACGGGATGGACAGCATCCAGTCGAGATAGTTGCGCACCACGGTGGCCTCGGCCGACATGGGCGACATGTTGCGCAGCTTCTTGAGCTCGGCATCGGCCTTCTCGCGCGCCTCTTTCGACAGCTTCGTGGCCTCGATGCGCTCGGCCAGTTCGTTGACCTCGTTCTGGCCATCCTCGCCATCGCCGAGTTCCTTCTGAATGGCCTTCATCTGCTCATTCAGGTAGTACTCGCGCTGGGTCTTCTCCATCTGGCTCTTGACGCGGGTCTTGATCTTCTTCTCGACCTGCAGCACCGACAGCTCGCCCTGCATCAGGCCATAGACCTTCTCCAGCCGCTCGCTGATCGGCAGCGTCTCCAGAAGCTCCTGCTTCTGCTCCACCTCGATGCCGAGATGACCCGCGACAAGGTCGGCGAGCTTGGCCGGCTCGGTGGTCTCGGAGACCGCCGAAAGCGCCTCTTCGGGGATGTTCTTCTTGACCTTGGCGTAGCGCTCGAACTCTTCGCCGACGGTCCGCACAAGCGCCTGGATGGCGGCGGGATCGCCGGGCATCTCGGACACGTGTTCGGCCTTGGCCTCGAAGAACTCGTCGTTCTCGAGATATTCGGTGATCTTGACGCGCGACTGGCCCTCGACCAGCACCTTGACGGTGCCGTCGGGCAGCTTGAGCAGCTGCAGCACGTTGGCCAGCACGCCGGCGCGGTAGATGCCGTCGCTGTCGGGGTCGTCGACCGCGGGATCGATCTGGGCGGCAAGCAGGATCTGCTTGTCGTCGGCCATGACCTCCTCGAGTGCCTTCACCGACTTCTCGCGCCCCACGAAGAGCGGCACGATCATGTGCGGGAACACGACGATGTCGCGCAGCGGCAGCACGGGATAGGAGGAATTGAGAGGCTGTTGCATTAGCATTCCTTCGTCTTGGCAGGATGGCTCGGCCCCGGTTCTCCGGCGGCTCCCGCCATCCCCTGTCTCGGAGCTATTAGGTGGGGTCGTGTCCTTGGGAAATCAACCGCGCCACCCTCCGGTCGAGGCAGCATGGCGAAGCCGGCCAGCGGCTGCAAGGCGACTTTTGCGTGACGGTTGCGAAAACCCGGGCCCGACCCGGCAGCGCGGTGCACGGCTGCGCGATCAGATGCGGATGCGACCCGTCCGGGCCGCATCCCACGCTTTGCGCTCAGGTTTCGGGCGCGTCCTTGCCCTGCGCCTGTGCAGCTTTCATCCGCGCCAGCAGCTCGGCCTTGCCTGCCTTTCCGGCGGGGGCGGCCTTGCCCTTGGGCGCGTCCTTGTGGCGGTCGTAGCGCGGGGCGTTGCTGCCCGAGCGCGCGCCGCCCGATTTCGAGTAATCCATGTTCCGGCTCCTTGCCGCGAGTGCAGGCCCGTCTCATGCCGCAAGGCACGGGCCCGCACAAGCATAACCGGATCAGGCGGCTTCGTCAGCCAGCGTCGGATAGTCGATCAGGCCCTCGGCGCCACCACCGTAAAAGGTGCTCTGGTCGCCCTCGTTGAGCGGCGCGTTTCGGCGCAGGCGCTCGACGAGATCCGGGTTCGCGATGAACGGCCGCCCGAAGGCCACCAGATCCGCCTTGCCGTCGTCGACAGCGGCGATCGCCATCTCGCGGTCGTAGCCGTTGTTGCCCATGTAGGCGCCCTCGAAGAGCTTGCGCAGCGCATCGATGCTGTGGCCTTCCTCAAGCTCGCGCGGACCGCCGGTGGCGCCCTCGATCATGTGCAGGTAAGCCAGCCCATAGGCGTTGAGCTTCGGCACCACGTATTCGAAATCCGCCTGAGGATCGGCATCGTCGATGCCGTTGGCCGGCGAGAACGGCGACAGGCGCAGGCCGGTACGGTCGCCGCCGATCTCGTCGGTCACGGCGTCGAGCACCTCGAAGAGGAAGCGGGCACGGTTCTCGATTCCGCCGCCATAGGCGTCGTCGCGCTGGTTGGCGCCGGTCTTGAGGAACTGGTCGATCAGGTAGCCGTTGGCGCCGTGCACCTCGACCCCGTCGAAGCCCGCCTTGATCGCCAGCGCGGCGGCCTTGCGGTAATCCTCGACCGTGGCCTTGATCTCGGCCTCGGTCAGGGCGCGCGGCTCGGAGGTGTCCTCAAAGCCGTTCTGGGTGAAGGTCTGCACCCCCGCCGAGATCGCCGAGGGCGCCACGGGCGCCTGCCCGTTCGGCTGCAGCGAGGTGTGCGAGATACGCCCCACATGCCAGAGCTGCACGACGATCTTGCCGCCGGCCTCGTGCACCGCATCGGTCACGCGCTTCCACGCCGCGGCCTGCGCCTCGGTGTGGATGCCCGGCGTCTGGATATAGCCTTTGCCTTCGGGCGAGATCTGCGTCGCCTCGGTGATGATGAGGCCGGCGCCGGCCTCATCATCACCGAGGCGACGCAGATCTCGCCCGAAGGCAAAGGCTATATCCAGACGCCGGGCATCCACACCGAGGCGCAGGCCGCGGCGTGGAAGCGCGTGACCGATGCGGTGCACGAGGCCGGCGGCAAGATCGTCGTGCAGCTCTGGCATGTGGGGCGTATCTCGCACACCTCGCTGCAGCCGAACGGGCAGGCGCCCGTGGCGCCCTCGGCGATCTCGGCGGGGGTGCAGACCTTCACCCAGAACGGCTTTGAGGACACCTCCGAGCCGCGCGCCCTGACCGAGGCCGAGATCAAGGCCACGGTCGAGGATTACCGCAAGGCCGCCGCGCTGGCGATCAAGGCGGGCTTCGACGGGGTCGAGGTGCACGGCGCCAACGGCTACCTGATCGACCAGTTCCTCAAGACCGGCGCCAACCAGCGCGACGACGCCTATGGCGGCGGAATCGAGAACCGTGCCCGCTTCCTCTTCGAGGTGCTCGACGCCGTGACCGACGAGATCGGCGGCGACCGTACCGGCCTGCGCCTGTCGCCGTTCTCGCCGGCCAACGGCATCGACGATGCCGATCCTCAGGCGGATTTCGAATACGTGGTGCCGAAGCTCAACGCCTATGGGCTGGCTTACCTGCACATGATCGAGGGCGCCACCGGCGGTCCGCGCGAGCTTGAGGAAGGCCACAGCATCGATGCGCTGCGCAAGCTCTTCGAGGGCGCCTACATGGGCAACAACGGCTACGACCGCGAGATGGCGATCGCCGCTGTCGACGACGGCAAGGCGGATCTGGTGGCCTTCGGGCGGCCGTTCATCGCGAACCCGGATCTCGTCGAGCGCCTGCGCCGAAACGCGCCGCTCAACGAGGGCGACCAGAGCACCTTTTACGGTGGTGGCGCCGAGGGCCTGATCGACTATCCGACGCTGGCTGACGAAGCCGCCTGATCCGGTTATGCTTGTGCGGGCCCGTGCCTTGCGGCATGAGACGGGCCTGCACTCGCGGCAAGGAGCCGGAACATGGATTACTCGAAATCGGGCGGCGCGCGCTCGGGCAGCAACGCCCCGCGCTACGACCGCCACAAGGACGCGCCCAAGGGCAAGGCCGCCCCCGCCGGAAAGGCAGGCAAGGCCGAGCTGCTGGCGCGGATGAAAGCTGCACAGGCGCAGGGCAAGGACGCGCCCGAAACCTGAGCGCAAAGCGTGGGATGCGGCCCGGACGGGTCGCATCCGCATCTGATCGCGCAGCCGTGCACCGCGCTGCCGGGTCGGGCCCGGGTTTTCGCAACCGTCACGCAAAAGTCGCCTTGCAGCCGCTGGCCGGCTTCGCCATGCTGCCTCGACCGGAGGGTGGCGCGGTTGATTTCCCAAGGACACGACCCCACCTAATAGCTCCGAGACAGGGGATGGCGGGAGCCGCCGGAGAACCGGGGCCGAGCCATCCTGCCAAGACGAAGGAATGCTAATGCAACAGCCTCTCAATTCCTCCTATCCCGTGCTGCCGCTGCGCGACATCGTCGTGTTCCCGCACATGATCGTGCCGCTCTTCGTGGGGCGCGAGAAGTCGGTGAAGGCACTCGAGGAGGTCATGGCCGACGACAAGCAGATCCTGCTTGCCGCCCAGATCGATCCCGCGGTCGACGACCCCGACAGCGACGGCATCTACCGCGCCGGCGTGCTGGCCAACGTGCTGCAGCTGCTCAAGCTGCCCGACGGCACCGTCAAGGTGCTGGTCGAGGGCCAGTCGCGCGTCAAGATCACCGAATATCTCGAGAACGACGAGTTCTTCGAGGCCAAGGCCGAACACGTGTCCGAGATGCCCGGCGATCCCGCCGCCATCCAGGCGCTTGTGCGGACCGTCGGCGAAGAGTTCGAGCGCTACGCCAAGGTCAAGAAGAACATCCCCGAAGAGGCGCTTTCGGCGGTCTCCGAGACCACCGAGCCGGCCAAGCTCGCCGACCTTGTCGCGGGTCATCTCGGCATCGAGGTGGAGCAGAAGCAGGAGCTTCTGGAGACGCTGCCGATCAGCGAGCGGCTGGAGAAGGTCTATGGCCTGATGCAGGGCGAGCTGTCGGTGCTGCAGGTCGAGAAGAAGATCAAGACCCGCGTCAAGAGCCAGATGGAGAAGACCCAGCGCGAGTACTACCTGAATGAGCAGATGAAGGCCATTCAGAAGGAACTCGGCGATGGCGAGGATGGCCAGAACGAGGTCAACGAACTGGCCGAGCGCATCGAGGCCACGAAGCTGTCGAAAGAGGCGCGCGAGAAGGCCGATGCCGAGCTCAAGAAGCTGCGCAACATGTCGCCCATGTCGGCCGAGGCCACCGTGGTGCGCAACTATCTCGACTGGATGCTGTCCATCCCGTGGGGCACCAAGTCGCGCGTGAAGAAGGATCTTGGCCGGGCGCAGGACGTGCTCGATCACGATCACTACAGCCTCGAGAAGGTCAAGGAGCGCATCGTCGAGTATCTCGCGGTGCAGGCGCGCAGCCAGAAGCTCAAGGGCCCGATCCTGTGCCTCGTCGGTCCTCCGGGTGTCGGTAAGACCTCGCTCGGCAAGTCGATGGCCAAGGCCACCGGGCGCGAGTTCATCCGCATTTCGCTGGGTGGTGTGCGCGACGAGTCCGAGATCCGCGGTCACCGCCGGACCTATATCGGCTCGATGCCGGGCAAGATCATCCAGGCGCTGAAGAAGGCCAAGACCACGAACCCGCTCATCCTGCTCGACGAGATCGACAAGATGGGGCAGGACTTCCGTGGCGATCCGGCCTCGGCGATGCTGGAAGTGCTCGACCCCGAGCAGAACGGCACCTTTGTCGACCACTATCTCGAGGTGGAGTACGACCTTTCGAACGTGATGTTCGTCACCACGTCGAACTCGTACAACATGCCGGGGCCGCTGCTTGACCGGATGGAGATCATCCCGCTCTCGGGCTACACCGAGGACGAGAAGACCGAGATCGCCAAGCGTCACCTGCTGAGCAAGCAGATCAAGGCACACGGGCTCAAGAAGGGTGAGTTCACCCTCACCGACGAAGCCCTGACCGACATCGTGCGCTACTACACCCGCGAGGCCGGTGTGCGGAACCTCGAGCGCGAGATCGCGCGGCTCGCCCGCAAGGCGGTGACCAAGATCGTCAAGAAGGAGACCGAAGAGGTGACGGTGACGCCGGAGAACCTCGACGACTTCCTCGGCGTTCGGAAGTACCGCTACGGCCTGGCCGAGGACGAGAGCCAGATCGGTGTGGTGACGGGCCTGGCTTATACCTCCGTGGGCGGCGACCTGCTGCACATCGAGGCGCTGAAGCTGCCCGGCAAGGGGCGCATGAAGACCACCGGCAAGCTCGGCGACGTGATGAAGGAAAGCATCGAGGCCGCGTCCTCCTATGTGCGCTCCATCGCGCCGCAGATCGGGGTCAAGCCGCCGCGCTTCGACAAGTGGGACATCCACGTGCACGTGCCCGATGGCGCGACGCCCAAGGATGGCCCCTCGGCCGGTCTTGCCATGGTGACGGCGATCGTGTCGGTGCTGACCGGGCTGCCGGTGCGCAAGGACATCGCCATGACCGGCGAGGTCACGCTGCGTGGCAATGCCTCGGCCATCGGTGGCCTGAAGGAGAAGCTGCTCGCGGCGCTGCGTGGCGGGATCAAGACCGTTCTCATCCCCGAAGAGAACGAGAAGGATCTGGCCGAGCTGCCCGACAACGTGAAGGAGGGGCTCGAGATCATCCCCGTCAAGCACGTGTCGGAAGTGCTCGAGATCGCGCTGCTTGGCAAGCCCGAGCCCATCGAGTGGGACGAGGAGGCCGAGGAGGCCGCCGCGGCCCTGGCCAAGGGCGAGGACAGCGCACCGGGCGCGACCGCGCACTGAGGCCGGTCCCAACCTCGAAGACAGACGGCGCCGCAAGCGATTGCGGCGTCGTTTTCGTTTCAGGGCCGGGGACAAGGCGCCCACAGGCCGGGTCCCGGTGCCGCAAAAGAAAACGCCGGGCGCGAGGCCCGGCGTTTTGCGTCACTTGCGGAGAGGGGAGCTTAGCTGTCCTGCCCCTGCGGAGCGGCCGGTGCCTGCTGCTGGGCCGGTGCTGCCGCCGGGGCGGGGGCGCCTTTGCCGCGGGAGGACAGCGGGTCGTCCTGACGCTGCACGGAGCCTTCGAAATGCGCGCCGCTCTCGATCGCGATGGTCTTGTGGATGATGTCGCCCTCGACCCGCGCGGTGGCGGTGAGGCGCACCTTGAGGCCGCGCACGCGGCCGACGATGCGGCCGTTGATGACGACGTCGTCGGCGACGACCTCACCCTTGATGGTGGCGCTTTCGCCGATGGTCAGCAGGTGGGCGCGGATGTCGCCCTCGACCGTGCCTTCGACCTGGATGTCGCCGGTGGTCTTGAGGTTGCCGGTGATGTGCAGATCGCTCGACAGCACCGATGCCGGCGGCTTGGCCTTCGGCGGGGTCGACGGCTTGAACTCGCCGCTGGGCGCGCGCGGCGTCTCAGTGGCCGGCTTCGGTGCGTTGTCCTCGGCTTTGGGGCCGGGCTCGTTGATCTTGCTCTTAGAAAACATCGTTTGCAGCCTTGATGTAGATCATGGGATTCACTGGTTCGCCTCCGACGCGAACCTCGTAGTGAAGGTGCGTCCCGGTCGACCGTCCGGTATTTCCCATATCACCAACACGGTCCCCGCGCGAGACCCTTTGGCCGACCTTCACGCGGATTTTGGACATGTGGGCGTAGCGGGTCTCGATTCCGAACTCGTGCTTGATCTTCACCAGCCGGCCATAGCCCGACATCCAGCCGGCATGGGTCACGACGCCATCGGCGGTCGAGTAGATCGGCGTGCCATGCGGCGCGGCGAAATCGGTGCCGGCGTGCAGGCGGCCCCAGCGACGGCCGAAGCCCGAGGTGAAGCGGAAGGGATCCTTCAGCGGCGTTGCAAACGGCGCCTTCTCGGCGGCGATGCGGTAGAGGTTGAGTTTGTCCATCTCGCCGAGGATGCGGTTGGCGCGCTCCATGTCGGGGGAGGGTTCCTCGCTCCGGGTCGAGAAGGTCAGCGGCGTCAGCGGGCCGCCCTGGCCGGAATAGCCGCGGCGGACCTCCTTGATGATGCGGTCGGGGTCCATCCCGGCATCGGAGAACATCTTGTCGAGCGGTTTGACCGAGACGGTCATCGCCTCTTCGAGCTGGCGGAAGATGCGGTCGTTCTTTTCTTCCATCAGGCGCATTTCGGTGGCGATCTCGTCGGCGCGCACCAGCGCGTCCTGCGCATCGGCGACCACCTGGTCGCGCTCCTCGGCGGTGCGGGCCAGAGCCTCGGCCAGCAGGTCGAGCGTGCCGTCGGCCTCGCCGCCGCCGGCAACGGCCACGTCGCCACCCTCGATCTGCGTCTCGAGCGCGGCGAGGCGTTCGTTGACGTCCTCGCGCTCTTTCATGGTGTCGCGCAGCGTGGTCTGGATCACGTCGATCCCGGTCTCGAGCTCGCGCCGGCGTGCCTCGCTGTCGAGCAGCTTGCCCTGCATCGCCGAGACTTGCTCGAGCGCGGTGCTGAACCGTTCCTGCGCGGCGAGCGATTCCGCCGTGCGGGTGTCACGCTCCTTCGAGAGCTCGTTGAGCCGGCGCTGGTAGGTGATCTGGTCGCGCTTGGCCTGTTCGCGGAAGTTCCCGGCGCTGATGCTGTCCATCAGCAGGATCGCGGTGGCGACAATCGTCCAGGCGACCACGAGGCCCGCGCCGAGGGCAACCACCGCCTGCGTCTCCGAGCGCAGCCGGATGAAACGTGTGTCGGTGTCCGATTTCAGGAACACCCGACGTTCTGGAAAGACGCGCTCTAGCAGCGCATGGGTTCTGATCGCGAAACGCGTTCTCACCGTGTTTGTCCCCTGTTCCCGTCCAAGTCCAACGCGCCGGTTCCCCACCCGACGTCCTGGCAAGGGGGTAAAGAGGCCGCGGCAAAATCGCAACAATTTTGGGCTTGCTGTGCTTTTGCCGCGGCGGAATCGCGCTTGGGTGGCGAAAATTCGCCGACAACAAGGGGTTCCGGGCGCTCAATAATTCGTCAGCGTTCCTCGGGACGTTCGCCTGCAAGCGATCATTGCTCGACCAGCGACCAGTAGAAATCGAGGGGCAGACCGGCCTCGGCGCGTTTCTCGTCGTTGAAGGGCGGTTTCAGCGCGCCGTGGAAATAGCGCCGCACGAGGTCGTGGAACACGTCCCTCGGGTCGAGCTCGTGGCGGCCGCAGAGGAAATGGAACCATTTCGAACCGTAGGCCACGTGGCCGACCTCTTCGGCGTAGATGGTCTCGAGCGCCGCCACGGCATCGTCGCTGCCTGCGCGGCGGAACAGATCGATCATGCCCGGCGTCACGTCGAGCCCGCGCGCCTCGAGCACCATCGGCACCACCGCAAGGCGCCCCAGCAGGTCCTCTGCGGTGTCCTCGGCGGCGCGCCACATGCCGGCATGAGCGGGCAGGGCGCCGTAGAAGCTGCCCTGCGCCTCGAGACAGTCGCACATCAGGTTGAAGTGTTTCGATTCCTCGTCCGCCGCACGCACCCAGTCATCGTAGAAGCCGAGCGGGAAGCGCGTGTCGGTGAAGCGGGCGATGATGTCCCAGTGCAGGTCGACGGCGTTGAGCTCGATATGCGCCACCGCGTGCAGCAGCGCGATGCGGCCCTTTTCCGAACCGGGCTTGCGCTTGGGCACGTCGCGCGGATCGAGCAGTTCGGGCGCGTCGGGCCGCGCCGGGCGCAGCGGCGGCGCGGCCTCGCCCAACGGGATCGGCGCGCCGGCCTCGCGCGCGGCGCGCCAGGTGCGCGCATGGGCATGGCTCAGCGCGGTCTTGGCCCGCCCGTCGGCGGTGGTGAGCACCTCCACCGCCATCTCGCTCAGCGTCTTGGTCATCTGGGGCTGTCCTTTCCGCGGTCCGTCTCTCAGAGCGCCTTGGCGGCCTCGAGCACCTCCGCGGCATGGCCCGGCACCTTCACCTTGCGCCATTCCCTGGCGATCTTGCCCTCGGCGTCGATCAGGAAGGTGCTGCGCTCGATCCCCATGAAGGTCTTGCCGTACATCTTCTTTTCCTTCCAGACATCGTAGGCCTCGCAGACCTCCGAGCCCTCGTCGGACAGCAGCGGCACGGTCAGCGCCTTCTTCTTCATGAATTTCTCGTGGCTGGCGAGGCTGTCCTTCGACAGCCCGAAGACCTTGATGCCGGCGGCCTCGAACTCGGGCAGCAATGCGCTGAACTCCTCGTTCTCCTTGGTGCAGCCCGAGGTGTCGTCGCGCGGGTAGAAGAACAGCACGACGGGGGAGGGGCGCAGGGCGGAGAGGGTCACGTCGTCGCCCCCGGTCGAGGGCAGGGTGAAGTCGGGCGCGGTGTCGCTCATGTCGGAAGCTCCGGTCTTGTGGTTTCTCAATTCCTGACCTTCGGTGTAGAACGCCGTGAACGCAAAGCAAAGCAACGGGCCCGACCGCCAGTGACCACAGACGACCACGAGACGCCGGAACCTGCCGTGCCACCGGCGCGCAAGCGGCGTCGCGGACTGCGACTTCTTGCGGTGGGGCTGGCTTTTGTCGTGGGGCTGGCGCTGGTCGCGGGGAGCACCGCGCTCCTGCTGGTGGGACGGCCCCTGTCGGCGCCGGACTGGCTGCGCGAGGGCATCGAGTCGCGGCTCGACGAGGCGCTGCCGGGCCTGACCATCGATTTCGGCGACGTGTCGGTTCTGGTGGAGCGGGACGGTCTGGCGCGGGTTGCGCTCTCTGACGTGGACCTGCGGACCAGCGACGGCGTGCCGGTGGCGACGCTCGCGGATCTGCGCGCCGGGCTCGATCCGCTGCCGCTGCTGCGCGGCGAGCTGCAGCTTGGCCGGGTGAGCCTGGCCGGGGCCAGCATGAGCCTGCGCCGCGACCGCGAGGGCCGGGTCGGGCTGGCGCTCGGCGATGCCTTCTCCTCCGACACGCCCGCGCCCGACATTCCGACGATCATCGCGCAGATCGACGCGGCGCTGTCGGATCCGCGGTTCGACAGCCTGCGCCGCATCGAGGCCGAGGCACTCACCATCCGCTACGAGGATGCGCGCGCCGGGCGCGGCTGGACCGCCGATGGCGGCCGGATCAGCCTCACGCGCGAGGACGGCACGCTGCGGCTCGCGGGGGACGTGGCGCTGCTCGGGGCCGGGGACGTCGCCGCGACGCTGGCGCTCAGCGCTGAGAGCGTGATCGGGTCGCAATCGGCGCAGTTCGGCATGAACCTGAGCGGGTTGCCGGCGCAGGACATCGCGACCCAGAGCCCGGCACTGGTCTGGCTGAGTGGCCTCCGGGCGCCGATCTCGGGCGCGCTGCGCGGCACCATGACCGAGACCGGCGAGCTTGGCGCCCTGAACGCGACGCTGCAGATCGGTGCTGGCGTGCTGCAGCCCAACCCGCGCACCCAGCCGATCCCGTTCGGACTGGCGCGCACCTATTTCTCCTATGATCCGGCCAGTCAGGCGCTGAGCTTCGATGAGATCACCGTGCAGAGCGCCCTCGGCACGATGATCTCGAGCGGACGCGCGGTGCTGCACGGCACCGAGGCCGGCTGGCCCGACGGCATGACGGGGCAGTTCCGGGTGAGCCGCTTCGAAGCCGATGCGGAGGGCCTCTTTGACACGCCCTTCACCCTCGACGGCGCCGAGCTCGACTGGCGGCTGAGCTTTGCGCCGTTCCGCTTCGAGCTCGGGCGCTTCCGCAGCAGCGACCCGGCCCTGCCACTGCGCCTGACCGGAGCGCTCAGCGCCGAAAGCGAGGGCTGGCGGCTGGCGCTCGATGGCCATCTCGAGGCGATGGATCACGAGACGCTGCTGTCCTACTGGCCCGAACGCCTGCAGGAGAAGCCGCGCAAGTGGGTGGCCGACAACGTCCATGCCGGCGGCATCGAGCATGGCATCTTCTCGGTGCGCATGGCGCCGGGCGAACGGCCCGAGACCTATATCGACGCGCGCATCACAGGGGGAGATCTGACCTACGCGCGCAACCTGCCTCCCCTGACCGAGGCGGCCGGGCAGCTCACGATCTACGATCACCGTCTGGCGGTCACCGTCGAGGCCGGCAAGGTGACCCCGCCCGAGGGCGGAGAGATCGAGGGCGCCGGCAGCCGCTTCGTGATCCGGGACCTGCGCGAAAAGCCTGCCACCGGTGAATTGACGCTCTCGGCGCGCGGCCCGCTGGTGGCGGCACTCTCCTTCATCGACAGCCCCAAGCTCGAGGTCATGCAGAAGGCCGGCAAGCCGGTGGCCCTAGGGGACGGTGATGTCGAGATCGGCGGCCGCATGGTCATGCCACTGGTCAAGGGCGTGAAGCGCGAGGCGATGGACATCGACATCACCGGCACCCTGAGCGACGTCACGAGCGATCAGGTGCTGGCGGGCAAGACGCTCAGCGCCGAGCGGCTGGCGCTGGCGGTGGGCAATGAGCGGGTGACGATTTCGGGGCCGGTGTCATTCGACGGCGTGCCCTTCGAGGGCAGCTGGTCGCAATCGCTCGAGCCCGGCGCCGGCGGTCAGGTCGAGGGCGAGATCGCGCTGTCCTCGTCGGTGGCGCAGGCGCTGGGTCTGAGGCTGGCCCCGGGAACGGTCTCGGGACAGGGGCGGGCGGCGCTGAGCATCGACCTCGCGCCGGGCACCACGCCGCGCTTTTCACTCAGCTCGTCGCTGGCCGGGGTGGGCCTGTCGCTGCCGCAGCTTGGCTGGCGGCTCTCGCAGGCGCAGACCGGATCGCTCGAGGTGACCGGCGCGCTGGGGCAGCCGGTGCGGATCGAGCGGCTGGCGCTCTCGGGCGCCGGGCTCGAGGCCGAGGGGCGGGTGCAGCTCAATCCCGACGGCAGCTTCGCACGGCTCGAGCTGCCGCGCCTGCGGGTCGGGGGCTGGCTCGACAGCTCGGTCGTGCTGACGGCGCAGGGGCGCGGCGCGCCGCCTGCGATCAGCCTGAACGGCGGCCGGGTCGACATGCGCAGCGCGCCCTTCGGGCAGGGCGGCGGTGGCACGGGCGCGGGGACCGGGCCGATGCAGATCAGCCTCGACCGGCTTCAGGTCTCCGACAGCATCGCGGTCACCGGCTTCGAGGGGCGCTTTCGCGATGCCGGCGGGCTGACCGGGGATTTCACCGCCGATCTGGGCCGGGCAGAGCTCAACGGGGCCGTGGTGCCGCAGAACGGCGGCAGCGCCATCCGCATCCGCGCCCGCGATGCCGGTGACGTGCTGGCCGGCGCGGGGATGTTCAACAACGTCAAGGACGGCACCTTCGACCTGACACTGGTGCCGGTGCGCGGGCAGGACGGCACCTATGACGGCAACCTCGTGATCCGCGAGACCCGTCTGCAGGACGCCCCTGCCATCACCGGACTGCTCGACGCCATCTCGGTGGTCGGGCTGCTCGACGAGCTGAACGGTTCGGGGATCTATTTCTCCGAGGTCGAGGCACGCTTCCGCCTGAGCCCGCGGCAGGTGGTGCTGACCCGGTCGAGCGCCGTCGGACCGTCCATGGGCATCTCGATGGACGGGGTCTACAACCTTGCCAACAAGCAGATGGACATGCAGGGCGTGCTGTCGCCGATCTATATCCTCAACGGCATCGGTCAGCTGTTTGCCCGCAAGGGCGAGGGGCTGATCGGCTTCAACTTCAACCTGCGCGGCCCCGCCACCGCTCCGGCGGTCTCGGTCAATCCGCTTTCGGCCTTCACGCCGGGCATCTTCCGTGACATCTTCCGCCGCCCGCCCCCCTCTGTCAGCCAGTAAGACCAGTCCCCGAGAGGCCCCATGCACCTGAGCGATTTCGATTTCGATCTGCCCGACGCGCTGATCGCGACCCGCCCCGCCAACCCGCGCTCTTCGGCGCGGTTGCTGGTGGCCGAGGGCGACACGATCACCGACGCGGTGGTGCGCGACCTGACGCAGTGGCTGCGGCCCGGCGACCGGCTGGTGCTGAACGACACCAAGGTGATCCCGGCGCGGCTTTCAGGCCGCCGCACACGCGAGAGCGCGCAGGGTGTGACGCAGGCGCAGATCGAGATCACCCTGCTCGAGCCGCGCCCGGGCGGGCTCTGGGCGGCGCTGGTCAAGCCGCTGAAGAAGCTGCGCGAGGGCGAGACGGTGGTGTTTTCCGAGGCGCTCTCGGCCACGCTCGAGGCGCGCGAGGAGGGGCAGGGGCTCATGCGCTTCAACCTCGAGGGCGAGGATTTCGACGCCGCGCTGGCCGAGGCCGGCGCCATGCCGCTGCCACCCTACATCGCCGCCAAGCGCGCCGCCGACGCGCAGGACAAGACCGACTACCAGACCGTCTGGGCCGAGCGGACCGGCGCGGTGGCCGCCCCCACCGCCAGCCTGCATTTCGACGCTGCCCTGCTGGCCGCGCTCGAAGCGCATGGCGTGACCTTCACCAAGGTCACGCTGCATGTGGGTGCGGGCACCTTCCTGCCGGTCAAGGTCGACGACGTGACCACACACAAGATGCACGGCGAATGGGGCGAGGTCAGCGAGGCCGCCGCCGCCGAGATCAAAGCCACCAAGGCGGCGGGCGGGCGTGTCATTCCTGTGGGCACCACGGCGCTGCGGCTGCTTGAAACGGCGGCGCGCGACAGCGGCGCCATCGCACCGTGGCAGGGCGTCACCGACATCTTCATCTACCCGGGCTTCGAATTCCGGGTCACCGACGCGCTGATGACCAACTTCCACCTGCCGAAGAGCACGCTGATGATGCTGGTCTCGGCGCTGATGGGGCGCGAGCGGATGATGGGCGTTTACCAACATGCCATATCGGAGCGCTATCGTTTCTTCTCCTACGGCGACGCGTCGTTGCTGATTCCTTAGGCGCTCTGTGCTTGCGTTTGACGGAGCCTGATGCCACGGCTCGGGCCAGACGGAATCGCCGCCGCACCGCGTGGGCAAGACGCAAGACGACGCACCAAGGAGAGCCGCCATGCTCGACGTTTTCAAACATTCCTGGGCCCTGCTTCTGGGGATGTTGCTGCTGATGCTGGGCAACGGTCTGCAGGGCTCGCTTCTTGGCGTGCGCGGCAGCGGCGAGGGCTTCTCGGCCTTCTCGATGTCGGTGGTCATGTCGGCCTATTTCGCAGGCTTCCTGATCGCGTCCATGCTGACACCGGGGATGATCCGCCGCGTCGGCCACGTTCGGGTCTTCGCCGCGCTCGGCTCGTTCATCTCGGCGGTGCTGATCCTCTACCCGTCCTTCCCGCATCCCGCGGCCTGGACGATTGAGCGCATGATCATCGGCTTTTGCTATTGCGGCGTCTACGTCACCGCCGAAAGCTGGCTCAACAACTCGACCTCGAATGAAAGCCGCGGGCAGGCGCTTTCGGCCTACATGATGGTGCAGATGCTGGGCATCATCGCTGCACAGGCGATGCTGCTGGTGCCCGATCCCTCGGGCTTCCTGCTCTTCGTCATCCCGTCGGTGCTGGTCTCCATCGCGTTTGCGCCGATTCTGCTCTCGATCAGCCCGACCCCCGCCTTCGCGACCACGAAGCGGATGAGCCTTCGTGAGCTTTACGGCGTGTCGCCGCTGGGCTTCATCGGCATCTTCCTGCTGGGCGGTGTGTTTGCCGCGCAGTTCGGCATGGCGGCGGTGTTCGCCGCCGAGGCCGGGCTGCGGCTGGGCCAGATCTCGATGTTCGTGGCCTCGTTCTACGTCGGTGCGCTGGTCACGCAGTACCCGCTGGGCTGGCTCTCGGACCGGATGGATCGCCGCCGTCTGGTCGCCATCGTGGCGTTGCTGGGCGGCATCGCCGCGGTGTTCGCCACCGCGATGACCGGCCAGTTCATGGTGCTTCTGGGCGCGGCCTTCGTGATCGGCGGCGCATCCAACCCGCTCTATTCGCTGCTGATTGCCTACACCAACGACTATCTCGAGCATGACGATATGGCGGCTGCCTCGGCCGGTCTGCTTTTCGTCAACGGGGTGGGCGCGATCGCCGGCCCGATCATCACCGGCTACGCCATGCAGGTCTTCGGGCCGGGGGCCTATTTTGCCCTGATCGCGGTGCTGCTGCTGAGCCTCACGGGCTATGCCTTCTTCCGCATGACCGTGCGCGCGGCGCCCTCGGTGGACGACACCAGCGCCTATACCGCGGTTTCGCCGAGCTCGTCCCCGGTGGCCGTCGCGGTGGCGCAGGAAGTGGCGATCGAAACCGCCGAGGCCGAGGCCGAGGCGGAAGCCGACGCGCTGCGCGAGGCCTCCTGAGGGGCCTTGCTGCGCCGGAATGTCGTAATTGACAGAATAATTTACTTTTGCTCCCTTGGGCGCGGAATGTAACCTTTACATGACGCTCGGACAGGGGCGAAGCGAGAAGGAGCATGAGGCCATGCAGGGGCCCGAGGAGATACTGACATTCTGGCTCGACGAGGTCGGAGAAGAGCGCTGGTATGCGCAGGACGAGGCGCTCGACGCCCGCGTGCGCGCCAATTTCGAAGAGACCTGGGACGCGGCGA
>Ga0114904_1000325_pt1 | contig 27353 bp, 26 predicted proteins | sample MalvirDeepMed_s6_FD_83498 | JGI IMG/M metagenome (GOLD analysis project Ga0114904, IMG submission 83498) | Marine viral communities from the Global Malaspina Expedition - Malaspina viral metaG DeepMed_s6 | ecosystem: Environmental > Aquatic > Marine > Oceanic | place: Mediterranean Sea... | reverse complement strand
TGCACAACCTGACGCTGGTGCATCCAGATGTGAGTGACACCGCCGCGCGAGCGATGCTGGCGCGGGTCGGGCTGAAGGGGCGCGAGGCGGCGTTCCCGCGCAGTCTCTCGCTCGGCCAGCAGCGACGGCTGGCGCTGGCGCGCGCCTTTGCCGGGGCGCCCCAGATGCTGATCATGGACGAGCCCTTCGTATCGCTCGATGCCGAGCTGGCCGAGGCGATGCTGTGCCTCACCGAGGACCTGATCGCCGAGCATCGTCCGGCAACGATATTCGTCACCCATGCCAGAGACGAGGCCGACCGCCTTGCCAGCCGGGTGCTCGAGCTGCGCGGCACCCCCGCCACGCTCACCCCTCATCTGATCTGAAAAAAAGGAGACCCATCGATGAGATTCCCGCTGCTTGCTGCCGCGTTCTCGCTGCTGGCCCTGCCCGCTGCCGCCCATGATTTCGGCTTCGCCGGGGTGCTGTCGAACACCAACAAGGGCGAGATGCCCGGCATCCTGCTTTCGGTCGGCAAGCCGCTCGCCGACGGGCCGATCGCGCTCAAGTCGGGCATGCTCTACGAGCTCGAGATCGAGGCCGACGGCACGGGCGAGCTGGCGCTCGAAGGCTCGGGCTTCTTCCGGGCGATCTGGGTCAACGAGGTCGTGGTGAACGGGCTCGAGATCCGCCCCTTCGGGCTCGAGAGCGTCGAGTTCGACGAGGCCGGCACGATGGAGATCGAATTCCTCGCCATCAAGCCCGGGCGCTACTTCCTGCGCATCCCCGGCAGCTCCGGCGAGAGCCAGCGGGTCGAGATCTCGATCCAGTAAGCGCGGCTGCCGCGCTGCCATGCGACGGGGCGTCGGTCGTGATCCATGAGAAAGGGCCGCGCAGCATCGCCGCGCGGCCCCTTTTTCTTGCCCGGTGAAGGCCCTCAGCTGTCGCCGGGGGTCTCGCTGCCTTCCGTGACGACGTGGAAGGGCTGGGTCGCGCCCGATTTCGACTCGCCCAGATAGATCGTCTGGTGCGGGAAGGGGATCTCGATGTTGCGCGCGTCGAACACCTCTTTCAGTACGCCGTTATAGGCCCGGCCGACGCCCCACTGGGTGCCCGGCACGCACTTGATCCGCGCCCGCACCACCACGGCGCTGTCGCCGAAGGCGTTGATGCCGAACCACTCCAGATCGCCCATGATGTTGGCGGCCTGTTCGGGATCGGCGCGCAGCTGTTCGAACGCGTCGAGCATGGCCTGCTTCACCTCGTCGATGTTCTCGCGGTAGGCCACGCCCATGTCGCAGACGAAGTAGCCGAACTCGCGCATGAAGTTGGTGACCATGTCCACCGAGGAGAACGGGATCAGGTGATAGGCGCCGCTGATGTCGCGCAGGCTCACCGAGCGGATGGTCAGCTTCTCGACCACGCCGGTGGTGCTGCCGGCGGTGACCACGTCGCCCACGTTCATCGCGTTCTCGAACTGGATGAAGATGCCGGTGATGATGTCCTGCACGAGCTTCTGGGCACCGAAACCGATGGCAAGGCCCAGCACCCCGGCCGAGGCCAGCAGCGGCGCGATGTCGAGGCCGATCTCGGACAGCACGAACATCAGTGTGATGATGACCAGCGCGATGGTCGCGGCGTTGCGCAAGAGGGTCAGCAGTGTCTGCTCGCGCGAGGTCGCCACGGTGCCGTATTCGGGGTTGAGGCGGTAATCGACCCAGGAGGTCATGCCGACCCAGATCGCGAAGGACACGATCAGAACCGCCGCGACCGAGAATACCGTCGCGGTGAACTCGCGCCCGAACTGGCCGGCCATCCAGGCCTTCAGGTCGATCAGGCTGATGGCGTTCAGGGCAAAGATCACCACGAGCGCGAAGATCACCAGCCGCAGCACGAAAAGCGCCTTCGGCACGAAGGTGTTCAGCCGCCGCTGCAGCGCCGGCAGGCGGGCGTTGACGGTGTCGGGCAGCTGGACGCCGTTGACCATGGTCCGGGTCATCACGCCCGAGACCGCCACGCCAAGGATCGCCACCAGCAGCACCTGGCCCGAGTTGAGCAGCGACAGGAAGGCCGCATCGCCGGGCTGGACGAGCACCAGCACCAGCATCACCAGCAGGTAAAGCAGGGCCGGGATGTGCCAGTTGCGCGCCAGCACCTGCAGCCCGCCGCGCTTTTCCTTCGGCGTCTCGGGCGTGCCCATCGGGAACTCTTCGCTGGCCGGGGTCTCCACCGGTTCGCCCTGATCCTCGAGATGGGTCTCGCGCGCCACGTCGGCCTTGCTGCGGCCACCGCGCTCGAGCCAGTCGGCCACCGGGCGGCGCTTGCGCAGCACCATCCAAATCGCGAGGCCCACGACGATCACCGCGATCAGCGCCGAGACGGCGCGGCCTGCGGCAACCGAGATGGTGGCGTTGAGGATCGGCACGATCAGCAGTTGGCCGTAGCCCACGATGCCGACCATGAAGTTGAGCCGCGACCCGAGATACTTCGCCGAGCCGTCGGAGATCGGCAGCGGACGCAGGCTGCCCGAGGCCGGCGACACGATCAGGCGCACCCCCACCTTGGCCAGCTCGACCAGCAGGAAGGCGTTGAGATAAAGTGTCTGGCGGATGCCGATCTCGCCGAAATTGCCGAGAAACAGCGTGGCGATGAGATAGCCGGCGGCCCAGGCGACGATCACGATCAGCGCGTCGATCAGCGCCGAGGCGATGAACAGGAGCGTTGTGCGCAGAGCGCCGCTGGCTTCGGCCTTGGCGTCCATCCGGGCATAGAGCGATTTGCCCATCCAGCGCAGCACGAGGAACACCGCCACCGTGACGATGATGATCAGCGCCAGTTGCTGCGCCGCTTCGAGCAGCACGCCCGCCTCGCCGCCGCTCAGGCCCTCGAAGACCATCGGCGCGCGGGCGATCTGGGTCCAGGCGTTCTCAAGGCCCGAGGCGATGTCCTGCGCGGCCTCCTGGGTGATCAGCGCGATGCGCCGGCTGAACGACAGCGCCTCCGGCGGCGCGGCGCCTTCGCCGGCGAGCGTGTCGACGATCTTGTCGTCGACCGGGGCGTCGGCCTCGCTCTGCGCCGCGCGGAGCTCGTCGATCAGCGCGGCCCGGCTGTCATCGTTCTCGATGACGTCGAGCAACAGCTCGAGATTGCTGGGGGCGGGCTCGGAGGCGGTCTCCTCCTGTGCCAGCGTCGGGGTCGGATGGGCGGCGCTGAAAACAAGCGCCACAAGGAACAGCATCGCTGCGATCCAGCGTTTCGGAAAGGTCATGTCACCACGTTTCTTGGCATTGTCGGTTTCGGACATGGCCCGCCTTCCTGGCATGTCGCGGGCACGATGGGCTGCGATCTAGCCGATCCAGAGCCGAAGACCAGTCCGGATTGCGCTCCGAGATCCCGGTGTTGCAGCAATGCGTGGCCCTCGCGGGGGGCAGCCAGCGAATTTGGGTGGGTCGACGGGCGTGCCTCGCCTGCTGGGCCGTGCCGGCGGTCTTTGCCGGGGCTCGTGAGAATGGCCGGCCACCGACGCGTTCTGCCGCGCGCCATCACCCCCTGCATGTGGCTGCGACCGAACATCCTGCTTGCATCGGGCGCTGTGAAAGCTACAGTCGGTCCACTGCAAAATTTCCGAAGGGAGGTAGATTTTGCAAGATATCGGGGAAGCGTTCCACCTTGCGCTGTCGTTGGTGCTGTCCGGCGACGCCGATCTCTTCGAGATCGTCGGCCTGTCGCTTCGGGTGAGCCTGAGCGCGACCCTGATCGCCTGCGCCATCGGCCTACCGGTGGGCGCACTGCTCGCGGTGAGCCGCTTTCGCGGCCGGGGCGCGGTGCTGGTGTTCATCAACGCGCTGATGGGGCTGCCGCCGGTGGTCGTGGGCCTGCTTGTCTATCTCTACCTCTCGCGCTCGGGCCCCTTGGGCTTTCTCGGGCTGCTCTATACCCCCGGCGCGATGATCGTGGCGCAGACCATCCTGATCGTGCCGATCGTCGCGGCGCTGTCGCGGCAGGTCCTCGAGGATCTGCACGGCGAATATGCCGAGCAGTTCCGCTCGCTCTGCCTGAGCCGCTGGCAGAGCATCACGACGCTGCTCTGGGACGGGCGCTATGCGCTGATGACCGTGGGGCTCGCGGGGTTCGGTCGTGCCGCCGCCGAGGTCGGCGCGGTGATCATCGTGGGCGGCAATATCGATCACCTGACCCGGGTGATGACCACCGCCATCGCGCTCGAGACCTCCAAGGGCGACCTGCCGCTGGCGCTGGCGCTGGGGATCGTCCTGCTGGTGATCGCGCTCGGCGTGAACGCGGGCGTGCAGATGCTGCGCATGAGCGCCGCCAGACAAGCAAGCTACGGGGCCGCCGCCAATGTCTGATCTGCAGATCACCGATGCCGTCCGTCTCCCACGCAGGCGCGCCACCTCTGCGCCGCCCCTGTCCCTTTTGCCGCTGAGCGTCTCCGGCCTGCGCCTCGACATCCCGCAGGGCGCGCTGCTCGCCGGGATCGACCTGACGCTGCCGCGTCATGGCTGCACCGTCATCATGGGGCCGAACGGGGCCGGCAAGAGCATCTTGCTGAAGCTGCTGCACGGACTGCTCGCCCCGACCGCCGGCTCGGTGAGCTGGAACGGCCTGCCCGCGACCGCGGCCACCGCCCGGCAGGCGCTGGTGTTCCAGAAGCCGGTGCTGCTGCGACGCTCGGTGGCGGCCAATCTCGATTTCGTGCTGAAGGCGCGCGGCAAGGATCGCGCGCGCCGTGATGCCCTGCTCGCGGATGTGGGGCTGGCACACAAGGCGCGCCAGCCGGCCCGGTCGCTCTCGGGCGGCGAGGCGCAGCGGCTGGCGCTGGCGCGCGCGCTCGCCACCGATCCGGAGGTGCTGTTCCTCGACGAGCCCACCGCCAGCCTCGACCCGGCCTCGGTGCAGGTGATCGAGCGCATCGTGGGCGAAGCCTGCGCGCGCGGCACCCGCATCGTCTTTGTCACCCACGATGTCGGGCAGGCGCGGCGCATCGCCGATGACGTCGTCTTCCTGCATCGCGGCCGCGTCGCCGAGCACAGCGCCGCGGCGGAGTTCTTTCCCGAGCCGCGCTCGCTCGCGGCCCGCGACTACCTCGCCGGCCGGATCGTGCTCTGATCCCGCCGCTCCCGTTCGACCCGATACCCCCCAAAGAAGACAAAAGGGATTCTCCATGACTTTCGCCAGACTGATCGCCTCCACCGCCGCATCGCTCACGCTTGCCGGGGCGGTGGCCGCGCAGGACACGTCGATCATCGTGCAATCGACCACCTCGACCGCCAATTCCGGCCTCTACGACTACCTGCTGCCGATCTACACCGGCGAAAGCGGCATCACCGTCAACGTGGTCGCCGTGGGCACCGGGCAGGCGATCAAGAACGCCGAGAACTGCGACGGCGACCTGCTGCTGGTGCACGCCAAGCCCTCGGAGGAGAAGTTCGTCGAGGCGGGCTACGGCACCGAGCGTACCGACCTGATGTACAACGACTTCGTCATCGTCGGCCCCGAGAGCGACCCGGCCGGCGTTGCCGGCATGACCGATGTCGAGGCGGCGCTCGGCAAGATCGCCGAGGCGGAGGCGCTGTTTGCCTCGCGCGGGGATGACAGCGGCACCCACAAAAAGGAAGTGGCGCTGTGGCAAGCCGCCGGCGTCGATCCCGCCACCGGTTCGGGCGAATGGTACCGCGAGACCGGCTCCGGCATGGGCGCGACGCTGAACGCCGGCATCGGCATGGGCGCCTACGTGATGACCGACCGCGCCACCTGGATCAGCTTCCAGAACAAGCAGGATTACAGCGTCGAGGTCGAGGGCGACGAGGCGATGTTCAACCAGTATGGCGTGATCCCGGTGAACCCCGAGCACTGCCCCTCGGTCAAGATCGACGCCGCTCAGGATTTTGCCGACTGGCTGGTTTCCGAGGCAGGCCAGGAGGCGATCGCCGCCTACGAGGTCGACGGCCAGCAGCTGTTCTTTCCCAACGCCGCCGGGAACTGATAGGGTCGCGGGGGCGGCCAGGTTGCCGCCCCCGATTGACGAGCCCATGACCGACCTGCAGACCCAGACCCACGAATATCTCACCGTCCGCGAACTGGCCGATCTGCTGCGCCTGAAGGAGCGCAAGGTCTATGACCTTGCCGCCTCGGGCGAGGTGCCCTGTTCGCGCGCCACCGGCAAGCTGCTGTTTCCCGCCGCCGAGGTGCGCGCGTGGATTGCCGGGGCGCAGAGCGGCGCGGCCTCCGCGCCCCGTCCGGGCGTCTTTCTCGGCAGCCATGATCCGCTGCTCGACTGGGCCATCCGCCAGTCGCGCTGCGGGCTCGCCACGTTCTTCGACGGCTCGCTTGACGGGCTGGCGCGCTACGCCGCGGGCGAGGGGGTGGCGACCGGCCTGCATGTGCGCGATCCGGACGGCGGGTGGAACCAGCGCGCCGCGCGCGAGGTGGCCGAGGGGCAGAACGCGGTTCTGATCGCCTTCGCCGGGCGCCGCCGCGGGCTGGTGCTGCGCGAAGACGGGCCGCAGGTCCGCGGGTTGGCCGATCTGGAAGGGCTGCGACTGGCGCCGCGGCAGGAGGGCTCGGGCACCGCGGGGCTGCTGCGGGATCTGGCCGCCGAGGCCGGGCTCGATCTGGCGCGCGTCGCGCTCACGGCGATGGAGCGCAGCGAGGACGAGGCGGTGCAGTCGGTGCGCCGGGGCGAGGCCGACGTGACCTTTGGACTGGAGTCGGTCGCCCGCGCCTACGGCCTGTGTTTCGTGCCGGTGATCGAGGAACGCTTCGACCTGCTGGTCGATCGGCGCGCCTATTTCGAACCCGCCATGCAGGATCTCATTGCCTTCTGCCGCTCGGACACGTTCCGGCAGCGCGCCGAAAGCCTCGGCGGCTACGACCTGTCGCGCCTCGGTGAGGTGGTCTGGAATGCCTGAGCGCCCTCAGGGCGGCGACAGCTCTTCCTGATCCCACTGCGCGATCTTGCGATCCACGGTCTTGCGCGACACCCCGAGCCGCCGCGCGGCCTCGGCGCGGTTGCCGTCGCAGAGATCGAGCATATGCAGGATGTGGCGCTGCACCACGAGGTCGAGATCCTCGATCGCCTGCGTGCCGGTGACCGATCCTCCGCCCGCGAACTCCTCGGGAAAGCCGCCAAGGATCACCGAGCGCTCCGCGAGGTTGCGCAGCTCGCGCACGTTGCCCGGCCAGTCGTAGCGGCGCAGCTTCAGCAGGGTCTGCTCGTCGAGCTCGAGCGCGGGCATCCCCAGCGATTGCGAGAACTGCGTGGTGAAGAGGGCCGCCAGCTCGAGGATATCGTCCGAGCGGTCGCGCAGGGGCGGCATCTCGACGGTGAGCACGTTGATGCGGTGGAAGAGGTCGGCGCGGAACTTGCCCTGCGCCACCAGCGCCTGAAGATCGGCATTGGTGGCGAAGAGGAAGCGCAGGTTGAGCGGCAGCTCGCGCTCGGCGCCAACGGGGCGGATGCGCTGATCCTCGAGCACCCGCAGCAGTGCCGCCTGCAGCGCCTCGGGCATCTGCGCCACCTCGTCGAGAAACAGCGTGCCGCCATCGGCCAGCAGCAGCAGGCCGGGGGTCAGGCGCTCGCCGCCCTCGATGCTGCCGAACAGCTCCTGCACCATGCGCTCGGTCGAGATCGCGGCGCAGTTGACCGCGACGAAGGGCTTGTCGGCCCGGTCGGAGAGCTGGTGGAGATGCCGCGCCGCCAGTTCCTTGCCGGTGCCGCTGGCGCCGGTGAAGAGCACCGGGGTGGGCAGCGGCGCGAGCTTGGCCAGCATCGCGCGCACTGCCACCATCACCTCGGACTTGCCCAGCAGTTTGCCCTGAAACAGGCCGGTGCGCAGCTCGCGTCGGAGCAGCGTATTGTCGCGACGCAGGTTCTTGCGGTCGAGCGTGCGCGCCACGGCCCCGAGGATCTGGTTGGCGCGGAACGGCTTGAGGACGAAATCGCTGACACCCGCACGCAGGGCCGCGATGGCGGTCTCGAGGTCGGCATAGGCGGTGATCAGGATCGTGTCGCCGAAAAAGCCGCGGCGCTGCTGCTCGGCCAGCCACTCGAGACCGGTGGTCTTGGGCATGACGTTGTCGAGGATCACGAGGTCGAAATGCGCGGCATCCAGTTTCTCGGTCGCCTCTTGCGGCGAGGCGGCCTGCTCGACCCTCTGCACACGGGGCGACAGCGTCTTGACCAGAAAATTGCGCATACCGGGTTCGTCATCGATCACCAGGATCGAGGCGCCGGCCAGCGCGGGGCCGTACTCGTCGCGAGAGAGATCCCTTGGCGTCACGGGGCCGCGGCTCAGTCGAGCCGGACGTTGGGGCCGGAATAGACCTCGGCGGACGAGAAGCCGATCTCGTGCAGCCCGAAATAGGCCGCGACGCCGATGACGATGATGGCAGCGAAGCCGCTGAGCATGGCTTTCATGTGGGTCACTCTCCTGTGGTGGCCGGCGCGGTGCTGGCCTGTTTGAGATAGTCGATCAGATCGGCGCGGTCACCCCTGCCGGCAATCACCTGCATGGGCATCTTGGAGCCGGGAATGTAATGGTCCGGGCCCTGATCGAAAAGTGCGTCGATGGTGGTTTCGGTCCAGACGATGTCGGAACCGTCGAGTGTTTCGGAATAGCTGTAGCCCGGCACGGTGCCGGCGCGGCGGCCGAAGACGCCGTGGAGGCTCGGCCCCGCCTTGCGCGAGGGACCGGGGGCGAGGGCGTGGCAGATCGAGCATTTGCGCATGAACTGCCGCTCGCCATTGGGCATGGTCTCGGCCTCGCGCAGGAACGAGCGCGCGCCGCTGATGCCGGGCTTCAACCGGTCGAGCATGGCGACGGGCCACGCATAGGCCACATCGTCGAGCCCGCCGGCATGGATCACCGCGCCATCGGGCGAGAAGGCCAGCGCCCAGACCGGCCCCTTCCGGGTGGCGCGGAAATCGCGGGTGATGCGCCAGTCGCTCGTGTCGACGATCATGATGAAGCCTTCGCCATCGCCCACGGCAAGCTGGTTGGTGGGGGCATGATGGGCGAGCGCGAGGATCGGGCGGCGGTCGAGCGTCAGGTCGGCGATCTGTTTGCCGGTGGCAAGGTCGAGCACGCGGGTGCCGCCATCGACCGCGCCATAGGCAATCCAGCCGTCGCCGAGCGCCAGACGGTTGATGCCGAAGCCATGTTGCGCCAGAGGCACCGGCGTACCGCCTGCGAGGTTGTAGCGCAGCAGCGCGCCGTTCATGGTGGCGGCATAGAGCGTGTCATCATCGCCAAAAGTCACCGCGTTGACGCCTGCTCCGGGGGCGGGCAGGGCGCGGCCCTCGCCGCCCGCAAGCGGCCAGAGCATGATCGAGCCGTCCCAGCTGCCGCTGGCCACGGTCCCGCCATCTGGAGAAACCGCGAGCGCGGTCACCTTGCCCTGATGCCGGCCGAGCGTGCGCGCCTCTTCGCCCCAGAGCCGCACTGCGAAATCGTCGCCGCCCGAGACGAGCTGCCCCTGCGCCCCGAAGGTTAGCGCGGTGACCGCCGCCGCGTGGCCCTCGAGCCAGCGCGGCGTGGCCTCGTCCCAGAGACCGACGGAATTGTCGAAGCTGCCCGTCGCGACCTGCCCGGAAGGGGCCACGGCGATCGCCATCACCGGCCCGCCATGGCCCTTGAGGGTGCGAAACTCCGGCCCGGCACCCTGCGCCGCCTCCTGTGCGATGACAGGCGCGGCGCAGATCAGCAGGCCCAGAGCCAAGGCCAACCGGCCCATGGCGCTCACTCCGCCGGGGTGGCCGACGTTCTGGCCGCCTCGGCTTCGCGCTCCTTCACCTTGTCGTACCAGATCGAGTGGTGCTGGTGGGCCCAGTTCTCGTCGACCTGGCCCGAGCCCATGGCGTCATAGGCGCCTTCCATCCCGACCGTGCCGATGTAGATGTGGCCGATGATCACCGCCATCATCAGGAAGGCGACGATGGCGTGCCAGAGCTGGGCGAACTGCATCTCTTCCTGCGGGGCAAGCGCCACCGGGAAGCTCTCAAGTCCGAACCAGCCGGGAACGCCCCAGTCGTTGAGGATCGAGAATGTCTTGGCGAAGAGCGGCAGGTCATAGGGGAACAGCAGCGACAGGCCCGAGACCGAGACCGAGACGCCGAGGACGATCACCGACCAGAAGATGATCTTCTGACCCGCGTTGAACTTCTTCGCCGGGGGGTGCTTGTCGCCGATGATGCCGCCGGCCTGCGCGAACCACGTGATGTCGGTGCGGTCGGGCAGGTTGTGCCAGACCCACATCACGAAGACCATGACCAGCGCGATCATGAAGGCCCAGCTGACGTTGTTGTGGATGAATTTCGACCCCGTGAGCAGAACCGAATTGAACTCGTGCCCGAAGGCCGGGATCAGGAACTTGCGCCCGAACAGCGTCACCAGCCCGGTCAGGCCCAGAAGGATGAACGAGCCCGCCAGCACCCAGTGGGCGAAGCGCTCGATCCACTTGAACCGCAGGACGGTCTTTCCGGTCTTGCCTCCGTCGATCTCGACGCGGCCGCGCAACAGGAAGAACACCGCCAGAATCGCGATGGTGCCGAGCAGCAGCCAGCCGCCATAGGTGCGCAGCGGGCCCTCGCGGAACTCCAGCCACCACATGCCGCCGTCCTGCATCAGCACCTTGCCGTTGGGATCAAGTGTGGTGACGGTCGGGTCGATCTCGTTGTAGCGCATGGCGCGCCAGAGGTCGGGGTCGGAGGCACCGCCGAGGGTGCCGAGCTCCGGCGCCTCGGGCGGTTCGCCGCCGATGTTCTCGCGGCGGAACTCGTCATCCACCTGGATGCCGGCCTGCCGCCGCAGAATGTCTTCGAGCGTCTGCGCGCCGCCGGTGGCGGAACGGTCGGGCTCGGGGGGCACAAGGGTATCCTGCGCCGCGACGCCCATCGGGGCGGCGGTCATCAGGACCAGTGCGAAAAGGGCCAACAGATGGCGCAGCATGGTCATCTCCAATGTCGGTCACGCAGGATCCGCGCGGAACGGCGGCCATCGCCGCCCCGCGCGTCTCGTTCAGGCGCTGGCGGGCCCGGGGGCCCGCCGGTCGTCCGGCCTCAGTTGGCCTTTTCGTCGTAGGCGGTGCCCCAGCCCCAGGCGCCGGAGCCGAAGCCCCGTGCGACCACGCGCTCGCGGTAGATCGACGACACCTCGTCGCCGTCGCCCGCAAGCAGGGCCTTGGTCGAGCACATCTCGGCGCAGATCGGCAGTTTGCCTTCCGCGATCCGGTTGCGCCCGTACTTCTGGAACTCGGCGGCGGAGGTGTTCTCTTCCGGGCCACCGGCGCAGAAGGTGCACTTGTCCATCTTGCCGCGCGAGCCGAAGTTGCCCGCCTGCGGATACTGCGGCGCGCCGAAGGGGCACGCGTAGAAGCAGTAGCCGCAACCGATGCACAGGTCCTTGGAGTGCAGCACCACACCGTCTTCGGTCTGGTAGAAGCAATCGACCGGACAGACCGCCATGCAGGGTGCATCCGAGCAGTGCATGCAGGCGACCGAGATCGAGCGTTCGCCCGGCTGGCCGTCCTGAATGGTCACCACCCGTCGGCGGTTGATGCCCCACGGCACCTCGTGCTCGTTCTTGCACGCGGTGACGCAGGCGTTGCACTCGATGCAGCGTTCGGCATCGCAGAGGAATTTAGCTCGTGCCATGTCTCGCTCTCCTTACGCCGGCATGATCTTGCAGAGGGTGGCTTTGGTCTCCTGCATCTGGGTGACGGAGTCGTAGCCATAGGTCTGCGCGGTGTTGGTGGATTCGCCCAGGACGATCGGGTCCGCCCCGTCGGGGTATTTCGACCGCTGGTCGACCCCTTCAAAGTGGCCGCCGAAGTGGAAGGGCATGAAGGCGACGCCCTCGCCCACCCGCGGGGTGACCATGGCCATGACCTTGACCTTGCCGCCCTCGGGGCCCTCGACCCAGACATCCGCCCCGTCGCGCACGCCGATGTTGTTGGCGTCACGCGGGTTGATCTCGACGAACATGTTCTGCTGAAGCTCGGCGAGCCACGGGTTGGACCGCGTCTCGTCGCCGCCGCCCTCGTACTCGACCAGTCGGCCGGAGGTGAGGATGATCGGGTAGTCCTTCGAGAAGTCGTTCTTCTGGATCGACGCATACATGGTCGGCACCCGCCAGAAGGTCTTGTCTTCGTAGGTCGGGTAGTCCTCCACCAGATCGCGGCGGTTGGTGTAGAGCGGCTCGCGGTGCACCGGGACCGGATCCGGGAAGGTCCAGACCACGCAGCGGGCCTTGGCGTTGCCGTAAGGGGCGCAGCCATGCTTGATCGCCACGCGCTGGATGCCGCCCGAAAGGTCGGTCTTCCAGTTCACGCCACCGATCGCCTCGGTGAAGTCCGAAGGATACGGGCCGGTCTGCGATTGCTCGCCAAGCTCCGTGTCCGTCTCGGGCCGCGCGTCGATGTAGCCGGCGATCCATTCGATCATGCGTCGCTCGTAGAGCGTGAGATCGCTGTCCCAGCCAAGATCGATCAGCATCTGCATGGTGAACTCGGGATAGCCGTCCTCGATCTCGGACCCGACGGGGTAGGAGCCCTCGGCGAGAAGGTTCTCGCCATTGCGCTCGACGCCGTAGCGGGCACGGAACGGCAGACCGCCCTGCGCCACCGGAAGCGAGATGTCATAGAGGTTGGCAGACCCCGGATGGTTCATCTCGGGTGTGCCCCAGCAGGGCCACGGCATGCCGTAATAGTCGCCATCCGCAGGGCCACCGTTCGCGCGCAGCGTGGTGCGGTCGAAGGTGTGCTGGTTCTCCATGTGCATCTTGAGCCGTTCCGGCGACTGGCCGGTATAGCCCACGGTCCACATGCCCTTGTTGAACTCGCGGGTCAGATCCTCGATCAGCGGCTCCTCGCCATTCACCTCGATGTTGCGGAACATGCGATCCGCAAAGCCGAACTTGGTGGCGAACTTGTGCAGGATGATGTGATCGGGCAGCGACTCGAAGAGCGGGTCCACCACCTTTTCACGCCACTGCAGCGAGCGGTTCGACGCCGTCACCGAGCCGTAGGTCTCGAACTGGGTCGAGGCCGGCAGCAGGTAGGTGTTGTCGGTCCGGTCGTGCAGGATCGCCGAGACGGTGGGGTAGGGGTCGACCACGACCAGCAGGTCGAGCTTCTCCATCGCCGTCTTCATTTCCTTCAGGCGGGTCTGCGAGTTCGGCGCGTGGCCCCAGAACACCATCGCGCGGGTGTTGTCGGGCTGTTCGAGGTTGTCCTTGGCCTCGAGCACACCGTCGATCCAGCGGCTGACCGGGATGCCGGTCAGGTTCATCATGGCCTTGTCCTTGCCATCCTTGCCCTGCATCGTGGCAAAGCGGCCCTTGAGCCAGTCGAGATCCTCTTCCCAGACCCGTGCCCAGTGCGCCCAGCTTCCCGCGGTCAGGCCGTAATAGCCCGGCAGCGTGTCGGCGAGGACACCGAGGTCGGTCGCGCCCTGCACGTTGTCATGGCCGCGGAAGATGTTGGTGCCGCCACCGGCGGTGCCCATGTTGCCAAGCGCCAGCTGCAGGATGCAGTAGGCCCGGGTGTTGTTGTTGCCGTTGGTGTGCTGGGTGCCGCCCATGCACCAGATCACGGTGCCCGGACGGTTGTTGGCCAGCGTCCGCGCCACGCGCTCGAGCTGGCTGCCCGGCACGCCGGTGACGCGCTCGACCTCGTCGGGTGTCCAGCTGGCGACCTCGGTGCGGATCTCGTCCATGCCCCAAACGCGGCTGCGGATGAAATCGCGGTCTTCCCAGCCGTTCTCGAAGATGTGCCACAGCAGGCCCCAGACCAGCGCCACGTCCGAGCCCGGACGGAAGCGGACGAACTCGTCCGCGTGGGCGGCGGTGCGGGTGAACCGCGGATCGCAGACGATCAGCGGCGCGTTGTTCTGCTCCTTGGCCTTCAGCACGTGCTGAAGCGACACCGGGTGCGCCTCGGCGGGGTTGCCGCCGATGATGAAGATTGCACGGGACTTGTGGATGTCGTTGTAGGAGTTGGTCATGGCGCCGTAGCCCCATGTGTTGGCAACGCCGGCCACGGTGGTCGAGTGGCAGATCCGGGCCTGGTGGTCCACGTTGTTCGTGCCCCAGTAGGCCGCGAACTTGCGGAACAGGTAGGCCTGCTCATTCGAGTGCTTGGCCGAGCCCAGCCAGTACACCGAGTCCGGGCCCGAGCTGTCGCGGATCGACAGCATCTGGTCGCCGATCTCGTTGATGGCCTGTTCCCAAGAGATGCGCTGCCATTCGCCGCCCACCTTCTTCATGGGATACTTCAGGCGGCGCTCGCCGTGCGCGTGCTCGCGCACCGAGGCCCCCTTGGCGCAGTGGGCGCCGAGGTTGAACGGGCTGTCCCAGCCGGGCTCCTGCCCGATCCAGACGCCGCCCTGGACCTCTGCCTCGACGGTGCAGCCGACCGAGCAGTGGGTGCAGACGGATTTGACCCGCTTCACGTCGCCGGTGGCCGCGGTCGCGGCGGTGGCCTGGGTCACGGTGCCGCCGGTGGCGGCCACAGCCGCAAGCCCGCCGATCGCCAGACCCGAGCCGCGCAGGAAGGCGCGGCGGTCAACCGAGGCGTTTGTCACCTCGGAAAGGATACTTGTCCGCTGGGGGCGTCGCGCAACCCCGTTGGTCTTTTTCCTCAACATGTTTCTCACTCCCCTTGCGTGCTCGGCCCCCGCATGGTGCCTCGCTTGCTTGGCATTAAAGGTGCCTTGGACCGTCGGGCGTCACGCAACCAGTCGTCCTTGGCGGGAAAGCCAGCGTCCGGTCAGAACCGGGCGGCGGCGTAGTAGGCGCGGGTATGCGCGGTGTCCTGGATCTTGGACGATGCCAGGTCGGGCTCAGCGGCCTCTGCCTCGGTGCCGCCGGTGGTGGCGACGGCAACCGCCGCAAGCGGCGCGCCGGTCGAGGCCAGTTTCAGGAAGTCGCGGCGGCTCTTGGCCGCATCGTCTTTCCGCGTCATGGAGAGACCTCCTCTCTCTTGGTTGTGGCGGTCGCCCGCCGGGGTGCGGATCACTCCGCGCTCATCCGGAACGCCTCGGACTCGATCTCCATGAAGGCCCGGCCGAGACGTCCGACCGGGGCATAGAAGACCGAGTTCTTGGCGCCCTCGAGATCCGAATAGAAATGCGCGGCCCACGGGCCGATATGCTTGTTGAAGAACGTCTTCTGCTGGCCGAGCGTCGCCGGCACACCGAAGCGGCCGACGATCATCGCGCCCATCATCTCCATCAGGGAGGCGATGTTGTCCTCTGGCTCGAACACGTTCTCGGCACGGGCGATGCCGCGCGCCGTCATGTCCTGGCGCAGCTGCGCCAGCGGCTTCTCGTTGAGAAAGCCGGTCAGGTAGTACGACGCGTAGGGCAGCAGCTCGCCGCGGCCCAGGCCGATGAACAGGCGGTTGTACTCGCTCTCGACCGCCGCCGGCTTGGAGATCTTCGCGACCTTAGCGAGCGTGGTCACCGCCTCGCCCACCGGGCTGGCGTCGCCGCTGAGGCCGGCACACTGGTCGATCAGGCCCTGATCGGCAGGCCGGGCGAGGATCAGGCCGAGGAAGTTGTAGAGATCGGCGCGCAGGCGATCCTCCTCGGCGATCTTCGGGGCCGGTTTCGCGTCGGTGGTCAGGTCGGGGGCTGCACTCATCTGGGGGTCGTCCGTCATCAGCTGGCCTCGAAGTGGAAGCGCATGCGGCGGGCACTGGCCGGCAGCACGCTCTCTTCCTCTTGAGGGGTGTCGGTCTGGGCGGTCTCGGGCGCTGCGGTCGTCTCGGCCGCGGGCACCTCGAGCGGTGGAATCTCGGGCTGCGCCTCGAGCGTCGGGCCCAGCGTTTCGGGCGCGCGCAGCGACGTGGTCTCGGCGGCGAGCACGGGGGGCTCTTGGGCCGCGGACTCCGCTGCATCGTTCTCAACCGCGTCCTTTGCGACGTAATCAAGATGCGCCAGCAGGCCCTTGCCGACCTGGTAGGTCGTCTTGAAGTCCGCCGCCGGGGTCACGAAGGTGAAGTCGGTGTCGTAATCGTTCAGACCGTCGAGGCAGGCCAGCACCGGGTTCGAGCGCCACAGCGTCCGCAAAGCCCGGTTCTTCAGCCGCTTTGGCAGTTGCGACTTGAGGAATTTCTGCACCATCTCGCCGTCGGTGACGTCTTCGGGCAGGGGCAGGCCGGCCTCGGCCAGCAACTCCTCGTCGCTGCGCTCGGCGAGCTTGGCTTCTTCTTCGGCGCGCTGGCTCTCGATCCGGGCATCGGCCTCGGCCTTCTGCTCGGCCTCGACGGCGGCTTTCCTGCGGGACCAAAAATCTCTCATTGCAGACGCCCCCGTTTCAGCGTGGGCGAGGCGTAGATGTCGGCCGGCTTGATGATGCGCGGATCGCCGATGCCGTCCTGCGCGCCATCGACCTTGGCGTTCTTGCGGCGGCGCTTGACGAATTCCTCGTCCTCGTGGTGACGCTCGACGAAGTCGCCGACCCAGGCCAGCAGGCCCTGCGGCATCGGCACCTTCTCGACCACGTCCTCGCCGCTGTCGCAGTAATCCTGCGCCTCGTAGGGCGAGGCTGTAACGAGGGCGACCTCGAACGGGTACGGGCCGACGATCTTGCGCATGACGACATAGACGCTGGGCTCGCGGGCGGTGATGCCGTGCAGGTAGGCCTCGGTCTCGGCGCGGTAAAGCTCGAGCGGAAGGGTCGCGGCGTGGTACTCGACGGTCTCGCCCTCACGGCGCAACTCGCGCCAGTCGGCGGGGCCGGCGCCGGGCAGCACGGCGACCGCCCGCCAGGCATACTTCGCCCAGCGGGTGACCCCGGGCGTGCGGCGCAGCACGACGCCCACGGGCATGTATTGATCGTTGCTCGGGTACGCTGTCACGATGAACCTTTTTCTCCTCCGCCCTGATTGAAACACGTAGCGGTGCTCACGAAAGGGGCAATCGGTGCACAGCAGTATTCTTTGTTCGTTCCGGGACAATTTGGGTAGCCGCCAGAGGGGCGGGTGCCGCGCAAGGACAGAGTGTCCAATCCGAGTATTTTGATTGGGAAAAGCGCCGCGCTGCGGCATGCGAATCACCGCCGCCAGCCAAGCGGCCGAACGCGCGGCGGCGGCGGAATTCCGCGCGGGGATTTGAGTTGAGAAGCGCTGCGAATCGAGGATAGCTAACGGGCGAACCGCGCGATGAGGGGCCGGGAAACCCCGTGCCCGTCAGGAAGGACATCATGACCAAGACCTTGATAACATGCGATTGCATGGGCACCCAGTCGATCGACGCCAAGGCGTTGTCCGAGGCGACGGGATTCGAGGTGACCCCCCCTTGCAAGGCGCTCTGCACCTCTCAGATCGAGCTTGCCGCAAAGGGGTTGACGCAAGGTAATGCGGTGCTCTGCTGTGCTCAGGAGGCACGCACCTTCGAGGCGCTCGCCGAAGAGCTCGACCTTGAGCCCGCGCCGCTTCTCGACCTGCGTGACCGGGCCGGGTGGAGCGCGGACGACGGGTCCAAACTACCCAAAATGTCCGCATTGGCGGCGGAGGCGATGCTGCCCGCGGCGCCGGAGAAATCGCTCGACGTGATCTCCGAAGGGCTGTGCCTGATCCTCGGCGCGCCCGAGGTGGCGCTCGAGGCCGCAGAGCAGCTTGCCCCGCATCTGGGTGTCACGGTGCTGCTCGATGACGCGAGCGAGCTGCCCGACACCCGCGCCTATGACGTGGTGACGGGACGGCTGCGCAAGGCGCAGGGCGCGCTTGGCCAGTTCCGCGTGACCATCGACGCGCTGCGCATGATCGAGCCGGGCGGGCGCGGCAGCTTCACCCTGACCGAGCCGCGCGACGGCGGCGTGTCCGAGTGCGACGTGATCCTCGACCTGCGCCGCGACGCGCCGCTGTTCCCGGCGCACGAGAAGCGCGAAGGCTACCTGCGTGCCGATCCGGGCCGCCCGCAGGCGGTGGCCGCGGCGGTGATGGCGGCGTCGCATCTGGTCGGCACCTTCGAAAAGCCGCTCTACGTGCGCACCGAGCCGCTGCTCTGCGCCCATAGCCGGGCCGGGCAGGTGGGCTGCACTTCCTGCCTCGATCTCTGCCCGACCGGCGCGATCTCGCCCGATGGCGACCATGTGAGCGTCGATCCGATGATCTGCGCCGGCTGCGGCGCGTGCTCCTCGGCCTGTCCCTCGGGGGCGATCAGCTACGACGCGCCGCCGGTCGATCTGACCTTTCGCCGGGTGCAGACGCTGGCCAAGACCTATCTCGACGCCGGCGGCGCCGCGCCGCGCCTGCTGGTGCACGATGCCCACGGGGCCGAGATGATCCGGCTCTCTGCCCGCCACGGCGACGGACTTCCGGCGGACGTGATCCCGTTCGAGATCCGCGCCATCGGCGCCTTCGGCCATGCCGAGACCGTCGCGGCCCTTGCGGCGGGCTTTGCCTCGGTGACGCTGCTGCCGGGGCCCGGCGCCGACCTGCCGGCGCTCGCAACGCAGGTGGCGCTGTCGGACGCCATCAGCGGCGGCGGCAAGGTCACGCTGCTGGATACGCCCGATCCCGACGCCATGTCGGCCGCGCTTTACGGTGAAGAGGCCCCCGCGCCGGTCACCACGCCGGTGCGCCCGATGGGCACCCGGCGCCAGATCACCCGACAGGCCGCCCGCGCCCTGCACCCCGAGGCCGAGAGCCTCGCGCTGCCCGAAGGCGCGCCCTATGGCGCGGTGCTGGTCGATCAGGACGCCTGCACGCTGTGCCTGTCCTGCGTCTCGCTCTGCCCCTCGGGCGCGCTTGGCGACAACCCCGACCTGCCGCAGCTGCGCTTCCAGGAGGATGCCTGCCTGCAATGCGGGCTCTGTGCCAATGTCTGCCCCGAGGATGCCATCGCCTACGAGCCGCGGCTGCTGCTCACCGACGAGGCCTTCGACCAGAAGGTGCTGAACGAGGAAGAGCCCTTTGCCTGCGTCGAATGTGGTACGCTCTTCGGGGTGAAATCGACCATTGACCGGATCACCGAAAAGCTTCAGGCCCATCCGATGTTTGACGGCGACAAGCTGCGGATGATCCAGATGTGTGACGACTGCCGCGTCAACGCGCAGTATCATTCCGACAACAACCCCTTCGCGGTGGGCGAGCCGCGGCGTCCGCGCACCACGGACGATTATCTCAGCAAGCGGCGCGACCACTGAGCGCGCCACAACGGGAGGCCGATATGAGCGACGATTTCAACATGTCCATGCGCAAGTTCCTCAAGCAGGTGGGCGTCACCTCGCAGCAGGCCATCGAAGAGGCCATGCGCGAGCAGGACACCGCCGGCAAGACCTTCAAGGTCAAGGCGGTGGTGACCATCGAAGAGCTTGGTCTGACCCACGAGGTCGACGGCGAGATCAAGGGACAGGAGTAAACCTTGCCAGCCAGCAGAGAGACGGTTCAGGCCGTCCTGAAAAGCATCGCCGACCCGGTCGCGGGCGGCGATATCCTGTCGAGCGGCGTGGTCCGCGCGCTCAACGTCGACGAGGCGGGCGCGGTGCGTTTCGTCATGGAAATCCCGCCAAGCGCCAGCACGGCCTACACCAAGATCAAGGACGAGGCCGAGGCGGCGCTGAAAGCCACCGAGGGTGTCACGGGCGTGTCGATCGTGCTGACCGGCCATACCGAGAAAGCACCGCCCGAGCTGCGCACCCGCAAGGCCGAGCCGCAGGGGCCGCAGAAGATCCCCGGCGTGAACCACATCATCGCCATTGCCAGCGGCAAGGGCGGGGTGGGCAAGTCGACCGTGTCGTCGAACCTTGCTTGTGCACTGGCACAGCAGGGGCGCCGCGTCGGTCTGCTCGATGCCGATGTCTACGGGCCGAGCCAGCCTCGGATGCTGGGTGTCTCGGGCCGCCCGGCGAGCCCGGACGGCAAGACGATCCTGCCGCTGCGCAACCACGGCGTCACCATGATGTCGATCGGCCTGATGACCAACGACGACCAGGCGGTGGTCTGGCGCGGGCCGATGCTGATGGGCGCACTGCAGCAGATGATGACTCAGGTGCAGTGGGGCGCGCTCGACGTGCTGCTCGTGGACCTGCCGCCCGGCACCGGTGACGTGCAGATGACGCTGAGTCAGAAGGCGCAGGTCGATGGCGCCATCGTGGTCTCGACGCCGCAGGACGTGGCGCTTCTGGACGCGCGCAAGGGCATCGACATGTTCAAGCAGCTCAACGTGCCGCTGCTCGGCATGATCGAGAACATGTCGACGCATATCTGCTCGGCCTGCGGCCACGAGGAGCATGTCTTCGGCCATGGCGGCGTCGCCTCCGAGGCGGCCAAGCTCGGCGTGCCGCTTCTGGCCGAGATCCCGCTCGACCTGCAGATTCGCCTTGCCTCCGATGGCGGCGCGCCGATCGTGGTGAGCCAGCCCGACAGCGGGCAGGCCAAGGCGTTTCATGATGTCGCCGCCGCGCTGGTGGCGAAGGGGGTGGCATGAGCGAGGCCGAGGCCCTGGCCTTTCCGCCGCTGCTCTGGGGCGAGGCGGTGTCGACCGATGCCTTCGACCACGCCTGCCAGCGCGCGCTGCTTGGCTGCGACGCGGGCCTCGTGGCCCATCGCGTGAGCGCCAGCGTGGCGCAGGCGGCGCTGGTCTTTGCCCCCGAGGTGCCCCTGAAACAGGCCATGGCGATGCTGCCGCTCTGCGGCGTAGGGTTCCAGAACGCGCTTGGCGTGCTGGCCCCGCCCGAGGTCGCGGTGCATCTCGACTGGGATGGCGGCATCCGCGTCAACGGCGCCGCCTGCGGGCGCTTCCGGGCGATGGCCTCGACCACCGATCCCGCTGCGGTGCCCGACTGGCTCGTCGTCGGCTTCACCCTGCCGCTGATCCCCGCCAACGACCGCCCCGGCGACACGCCCGACCAGACCTCGCTCTATGCCGAGGGCTGCGCCGAGGTCGCGCCGCACGCCCTGATCGAGGCCTGGGCGCGACACAGCCTCAACTGGATCAACCGCTGGGACGAGGAGGGCAGCCGTGCGCTGCATTCCGAGTGGCGCGGGCTGGCGCAGGATATGGGCGAAGAGATCACCCGCGACGGCCGCACCGGCACCTTTCTCGGTGTCGACGAGGATTTCGGCATGCTGCTGCGCGAGGGCGACACGACCCATCTCATTCCGCTGACAACCGTTCTGGAGCCCGCCCCATGAAGCTTGCCCGCGCCATCCATTTCGACGAGAGCGACATGCGCGTCTACGCCTCGCCCGCCCGCACCGGCGAGTGGTGCATCTCGGGCGGGTTCGAGTTCTCCAACTGGACCGAGGGCGACCTGACCGGCAAGCCGCGGCAGGCCTTTGCCAACGGCTGGCTCGGGCTCGAGACCTTCGGCCGCGCGACCTTTGTCGCCGTCACCGCGCTGGAGCCGGCCGAGCTCGAGGCGCTGACCGACCTGCTGGCAGAGCACTTCGTCACCTATTACGGCGCCCCCTCCACCGAGGCCGCCCGGCCCGTCGCGCAGGAGGAGATTGGCCAGATGGTCGAGCTTTGCGAGGATCACGCCCCCAACACCCTGCTGACCGTGGCGCGCGAGCTCACCGAGTCGGGCGTGCGCGAGGCCTACCGCGTGATCGAGTCCAGCGAGGCCGGCCTCGACCAGTTTGCCATCCACGGCTCGCTCGACGATGAGCCGCATCACCACTGATCCGCGCTGACCGCGCGCCTGGGCCGTGCTAGGCTCGGCCCCGATGAGCTTCAGGACCCGCCCGAGGATCGCTGCCCGATGACCACCGTCCGCCTGCGCCTGCTGATCCTCGCGCTGGCGCCGCTGGTGCTGCTGATGCCGCTGTTGCTGCTGCTCGGCATGACCCGCTGGACCGGCGATTACGACAAGGTGCTGGCGGCCAACGTGCAAAGCGATCTGCGCATCGCCGAGCAGTACCTGTCGCAGCTGATGGCCCGCACCGGCGAGGAACTGACCGGCGTGGCCCAGTCGCTGGCCTTTGATGCCGCGCTTGAGGGCGACGGGCCGGAGCCGCGATTTCTCGACGCCAAGCGCCGCGAGCTCGGGCTCGATTTCCTCTATTACCTGCCCTCTGGCAGCGACGATGTCGGCGCGGGCTGGCCGGTGATCGAGGCTGCCCGCCGCGGCCGCGCCGAGACCGCCATCGACATCTTCCCGCCGGAGGTGCTGGCGGCGCTGCCGGGGGATCTCGAGACCCGCGCCCGCATCGATCTGATCGAGACCACCGCCGCGGTGCCCACCGACCGGCAGGTCGAGGATCGCGGCATGGTGGTGCACGCGGCCAGCCCGGTGCGGCTTCCGGGCCACGAGGGCGTTCTGGTGGGGGGCATCCTGCTCAACGGCAATCTCGGCTTCATCGATGCGATCAACGCGCTGGTCTATCTCAACCCCGTCACCGGCGGCACGCGGCAGGGCACCGCGACGCTGTTTCTCGAAGACGTGCGGATCTCGACCAACGTCCGGCTCTTCGAGGACGTGCGCGCGCTCGGCACCCGGGTCTCGGCCTCGGTGCGGGAGGCGGTGCTCGACGAGGGGCAGACCTGGCTCGACCGCGCCTTCGTGGTGAACGACTGGTACATTTCGGGCTATCTGCCGCTGACCGACAGCTTCGGGGAGCGGGTGGGGATGCTCTATGTCGGGATGCTCGAGGCGCCCTTCGCACAGGCCAAGCGGGATGCCTATCTCTGGATGATGGCGGCCTTCGCCGCCGTCATGCTGCTCTCGGCGCCGGTCTTCCTGTGGATGGCCAAGGGCATCTTCGCGCCGCTCGAGCGCATGACCCTGATCATGCGCCGCGTCGGGCGCGGCAACCTTGCGGCGCGCATCGGCCCGGTCGGTGCGCGCGACGAGATCGGGCAGGTGGCGGGCCATCTCGACGATCTGCTCGATCAGGTGCAGGACCGCGACCTCAAGCTGCGCGCCTGGGCCGAGGAACTGGAAGACCGCGTCGACACGCGCACCGCCGAGCTGCGCGAGGCCAATGCCAAGCTCGAACAGACCTTCCGGCAACTGGTGATGAGCGAGAAACTCGCCGCCATCGGCGAGATCACCGCCGGGGTGGCGCATGAGATCAACAATCCGATGGCGGTCATTCAAGGCAATGTCGACGTGATCCGCATGGAGCTGGGCGAGGAGGCGGGCCGGGTCGAGACCGAGCTCACTCTGATTGATCGGCAGGTGATGCGGATGGAGGCGATCGTCGGCAAGCTGCTGAAATTCGCGCAGCCCTCCGAGTATTCCGACTGCGCCGAGACGGTGGCGCTGGCGCCGGTGGTCGAGGATTCGCTGATGCTGGTCGACCACGCGCTGAGCAAGGGCGCCATCGAGGTGCAGACCGACCTGCCGGATCTGCCGCCGGTGGCGATCAATGCCGGCGAGATGCAGCAGGTGGCGATCAACCTGATCCTCAACGCGGCGCAGGCGATGGGCGGTCGCGGGCGTCTCTGGCTGAGACTTGACGAAGAGATGCGCGACGGCGTGGCGGGCGTCGTGCTGACGGTGCGCGACAGCGGGCCGGGGATCGCCGAGGAGGCGCTCGGGTCGCTCTTCGATCCGTTCTTCACCACACGGCGTGGCGAGGGCACCGGGCTCGGCCTGTCGATCTCGCAGAGCATCGTGCAGGGCGCGGGCGGGATCATCACGGCGGACAACGCGCCGGAGGGCGGGGCGGTGTTCACCGTCTGGCTGCCGGTCGCCTAGGCGCGCGGGATGGACAGCGACACGGGGGAAGCCTATCTCAGGGCCATGGATTGGGATCACGAACTCGACGCGCGCGGGCTGCTCTGCCCGCTACCGGTGCTGAAGGCGCGCAAGCGCCTGCAGGGGATGCAGAGCGGGCAGGTGTTGCGCATCGTCGCCACCGACCCGGCGGCGGTGATCGACGTGCCGCATTTCTGCACCGAGGCCGGGCACGCGTTCCTCGGTGCCTCAGAGGTTCAGGACGCGCAGGCCTACCTGATCCGCAAGGCCTAAGCGTCGCCTCAGATCAGCCCGAACGAGGCGTAGGGGATGTAGCGCACCGGGGTGCCGGGGGTGACCTCGACCGCCGCGTCCGGCAGTTCCACCAGACCGTCGGCCCACGACAGCCCGCTGATCCGGCCCGAGCCTTCCGAGGCAAAGACCTCTGCCGCGCCGTCTTCGGTGAGCCGCGCCCGCAGGTATTCGCGGCGGCCCGGCTTCTTGCGCTTGGAGAACGCCGCCGGAACGGTGAAGCCTTGCGGCGTGCACCAGCCCGCGCCCGCCATCAGCGACAGCGCGGGGCGCGCAAAGACCAGCGCGCAGACCAGCGCGGCCACCGGGTTGCCCGGCAGGCCGAAGACCGGCGTTCCGTCCCACATCGCCAGCGCCAGAGGGCGCCCCGGCTTCAGCGCGATGCGCCAGCTCGAGAGCGTGCCGCGCTGCCGCAACAGGGCCGAGACGTGGTCCTCGTCGCCCGCCGAGGCGCCGCCCGAGGTCAGGATCACGTCGGCCTTGCGCGCGCCTTCGTCGAGCCGTGCGGCGATCTGCTCGGGATCGTCGGGCACGTGGCCCAGATCCACCGCCTCGCAATGCCATCCCGAGGCCAGCGCCAGCAGCATCGGGCGGTTGGCGTCCCAGATCTGGTGCGGCGCCGCGGGGCGATCGGGGGCGGCGACGATCTCGTCGCCGGTCGAGACGACGCCCACCCGGAGCGGGCGGTGCACCGGCAGCTCGCCGATGCCGAGCGCCGAGGCCAGCGCCAGATCGGGGGCGCGCAGGCGGCGGCCCTTGGGCAGCGCGGGGGCGCCTTGGGCCACGTCCTCGCCATCCTTGCGGGTGTTGGCGCGGGGCTTGGCGGGGCCGTCGAAGACCACGGTGGTGGCGTCGGTGTTGGTGTCTTCCTCGAGCACCACGGTGTCGACCCCCTCGGGCAGGATCGCTCCGGTCAGGATGCGGATGGCATGGCCCGGCGGCACCGCGTGCGGGTAGGGCTGGCCGGCGGCGGCGCGGCCCGCGACCAGCGGCAGGCGCTGCACGCCCGCGCCCGTGGCCGCGTGGGCAAAGCCGTAGCCGTCCACCGCCGAGTTGGGCATCGGCGGGTTCGAGCGCTTCGCCGCGACATCCGCCGCCAGCACCCGGCCCGCGGCGCGGGCCGTCGGCAGGGTTTCGAGCCCGGTCACGGGGTGCAGCGCGTCGCGCAGCTTGGCCAGCGCCTCGTCCACCGGCACCCAGCTCACCCCCTGCGGCATGGCAAAGCAATCGTCGCGAAGGCGGGGCGGCATGAGGTCGGTCTTGGGCATGTCTTCCAACGGATCGGGCGTGGCAAAGGCGGCGCGGGCGGCGCTTTCGAGCAGGGTTTCGTGGCCGAGGCCGAGGATCCAGCCCTCCTCGGCGTCGCCCTCGCGGGTCATGGCATCAAGCTGGCGCGGCGCGAGCTGCGCCAGGGCGGCGGCAAGGATGCGGACCTGCGCGCGGTCCTTGATCTCGTTGTCTTCGGCCAGCGCCTCGACCGTCGGGGCGATCAGCGAGGGGAAAAGCTCGACGAGGGTGATCGGCGCATCGTGACGCTCGAACGGGCGCACGGCGAGATCGGCACCGAAGTGGTCGCGCAGGGATTGCAGCCGGGCGATGCCAAGCAGCGCCTGCGATCCGACGGAGCCGGTTGTGAAGAGCTTCCAGACCGGCTGCGCGCCCTTGGTCCGGTCGCAGGCGCGGCGCTCGGTCATGCCGTGGTCGTGGCGCAGGGTACCCTTGCTGGGCAGGCGCGGGTCGCCAAGGCTGTCGGGGCAGCCCCAGAACGGGCCGATGCCGGGGAACAGGTCGTTGAGATCGGCGGCAACGGCAAAGCGGTTGTTGGTGTTGTCCGCGGCATCCTCGATGCGGTCGCTGAGGGCGCGCCAGAGCGCCAGAGGGTCGGCCTCGCCGCTGACCGCCTCGGCGAAGCCGCGCGGATAGCCGAAGGGGAAGTCGAACCCCGCCAGCACCCGGCGCCCGGCGGCGCGCTCGGCCTCGAACAGCGTGGCGAGCGTCTCGGTCGCGTCGTGGCGGGTGCGGTGGTAGCGGGTCTCGACCTCCTCCGCGCCCCGGCGGGCGACCGCGATCCAGATCGCGTCCTTCGACGGTTTCACGGGCGAGGGCGACGAGGCGCCGGACCAGTCGACGACGACGATGGTGTCGAAACTCACAGCCCCACCTCGCGCAGGATGAAATCGGCGATGCCGCGTGTGTCGTCGAGATCGAAGCGCGGCAGGGCGGTCTCGATGGCGCTGTCGGCGGCGACGGCGCGGATACTGGAATTATCGGGCGAGAGCAGCGGCTTGCCGGTCTCGGCGCGGTGCGCCTCGATCTTCGGATGCGGCTCGCGCTTGTAGCCCTCGATCAGGATCAGGTCGACCGGCGCGAGCCTGTCCAGCAGCTCCGACAGCGGCGGCTCGGGCGCGCCGCGCAGCTCGTGCATCAGCGCCCAGCGATTGGGCGAGGCGAGCAGAACCTCGCCGGCGCCGGCCTCGCGGTGGCGGAAGCTGTCGCGGCCCGGCTGGTCGATATCGGTGCTGTGATGGGCGTGCTTGACCGTCGAGACGGTCAAGCCGCGCGCGCAGATCTCGGCCACGAGCCGCTCCATCAGCCCGGTCTTGCCGCAGTTCTTGCTGCCGGTGACGCCGTAGATCCTCATGACGCGAGCTCGCGGGCGCGGACCAGATCCTCGGGCGTGTTGACGTTGAAGAACGGATCGAACGGGTCGGCGGGGAACAGTGCCTCGCCGGCGCCGTGCCGGTCGGTCCAGAGCACCACCTTGCGCAGTCCCTCCCTGAGTGCCGCGCGCAGGTCGTCGGCCAGCGCCACCGGCCAGAGGCCGAAGGTCGGGTGGCGGTTGAGGCGCTTGCCGCCGCCCGATTTCAGCGCCTCCTCGCCCGAGCGCGGCGTGCAGGCGAGCGCCAGCGGGTGCGGCGCGTCCTCGGCGGCGAGCAGCAATTGCGGCACCAGATCGCAGGGGAAGAACGGCGTGTCGGCGGCCACCGTCACGATGCTGTCGGCGCCCTGTCCGGCGGCCCAGTCGAGACCCGCCAGCACGCCCGCCAGCGGCCCCGGGAAGCCCGCGATGCTGTCGGGCAGAACCGGCAGGCCGTAGCTTTCGAAGCGCTCCGCATCGCCGTTGGCGTTCAGCGCGACCCCGGCCACCTGCGGCTCCAGCCGGTCGATCACCCGCCGCAAAAGCGGCGCGCCGCCGATCTCGAGCAGGCCCTTGTCGCCGCCGCCCATGCGCGTGGCGAGGCCGCCGGCAAGGATCACCCCGAGGGGCTGTTGCAGCGCCCGGCTCATTCGGCGGCCTTCCGGCGCGACTTGCGGTCCTCGTCGGGCACGCTTGCAGGATCGACATCGCGCAGCAGCCGCGCCTCTCCGGAGAGGCAGACGAAGCGCTGGCCGCGCATCCGTCCGATCAGGGTG
>Ga0114904_1000319_pt1 | contig 27651 bp, 19 predicted proteins | sample MalvirDeepMed_s6_FD_83498 | JGI IMG/M metagenome (GOLD analysis project Ga0114904, IMG submission 83498) | Marine viral communities from the Global Malaspina Expedition - Malaspina viral metaG DeepMed_s6 | ecosystem: Environmental > Aquatic > Marine > Oceanic | place: Mediterranean Sea... | reverse complement strand
TGGCTGCGGCCCTGCGCCGTCGCCGAAGAACCTCGGGCCGATCGATGATGGCGGCGGTTACCAGGCGCAGTATCGCGACCCGCCGCTGAATTTCGCCGAGCGCCCGGTGCTGCAATCCGAGCGGCTGAACGCCGCGCGCTGCAAGCCGCTGGCGGGCGGCGTCGAGAGCGGCACTGGCAAGGCCGGCGGGCTGGCGCATCACGCGCTGGGCGGCGAGCAGCTGTCGCGCAACGATCTGGTCGATATCCGGGTCGCCGACGACGAGACGTTTGTCGGCAACTACGTGGTCTCGCGCGATGGCACGCTGAAGCTGCCCTTTCTGCCGCCGGTCCGCGCCGAGGGGCGCACCACCGCCCAGATCGAGGCCGACCTGATCAACGCGTTGCTCAAGGACGAGTTCTACGACGAGGCGCCGCGCGTCTCGGTGCGTGTGGCGGATTTCGCCGGCGTGTCGGTGGCGGTCTCGGGCGCGGTGTTCGAGCCCCACGCGGCCCAGATCGGCCGGGTCTCGGGCGACGATCTCGACATCGCGCGACAGACCGCGTTGGGCGCCTCGACCGAAGGCCGCAACCTCTCGGCCGCGATCCGCGCCGCCGGCGGCATCCGCCCGGATGCCGATATCTCGGCCGTCGAGCTTTACCGTGGCGGACAGCGCTACGTTCTGGACATGCGCGGCGTGTTCGAGGGGCGCAACGCGGTGGACGTGATGCTGATCACCGGCGACGAGGTCGTGGTGCCCTCGCGCGAGTGCTTCCAGGAAGACCTGATGCGCCCGAGCCCGATTTCGCCGCCGGGCGTGTCGATGTTCCTGTCGAACCTCACCGTGCCGGCCACCGGCAACGCGCCCTCGGCCATCGGCCGCGAGGTGCGTCAGGTGCCCTATGGCACGCGCATGATGCAGGCGGTGATCGATACCAACTGCGTCGGCGGCACCCGCGCCACCAGCGCGCATCGCTCGGCGATCCTTGTCACCCGCGACCCGACCACGCAGGTCTCGACGGTGATCGAGCGCAGCATCGAGAACCAGCTGCGCCGCCCGGATCGCGACGATTTCGATCCCTACCTGCTGCCCGGCGACGGCATCGCCTGCTACGACAGCAGCGTCACCAACCTGACGCAGGCGCTTCTGGCGGTGGGGGTTGCCAAGACGGTGCTGCCTTGAGGCATACGGCGTCTATCGGGCCTAGCCGACGAGGGTGGGCTCCGGGGCCGCTTTCCACGCCGCCTGCGCCTCGATGATGGCGATCACCAGATCCTCGCGGTCGCCGGCCTCGGCCGCCTGCTCGACCAGCAGGAGCGCCTCGCGCACGCCGGGCTGCCCGAAGGCGGCGGCGCTGCCGGCGATCTGGTGGGCGCGATCGGCGATGGCGTGAGTGTCCTCGGGCAGCCCGGCAAGCCATTCGAAAAGCGAGCTGGTCTCGGACATGTAACGCGCGCGCAGTTTCTCCATCGGACTCTCCTTCTTTTCCACCAGCAGCGGGGTTGCGCCCTCGAGCTTCACCCGGCGCTCCCGGCCGGCGCAGAAGCGGACGATGATCTGGGCAAGCTCGGTGCGTTGCAGCGGCTTGCCGAGGAAATCCGACATGCCCGCGGCGGCAAAGCGATTCCGCGCCTCGGGCAGGACGTTGGCCGAGAAGGCCACGATCGGAGCATCCCAGTTCGGCCCGTCACCCTCGCGGATCATCTTGGTCGCGGTGAGGCCGTCCATCACCGGCATCCGGATGTCCATGAGGATCAGGTCGAACGGGCGCTTGGTCGCGATGTCCAGCGCCTCCTGCCCGTCGCGGGCCTCGGTGACGTGGTGGCCCATGCCGACCAGGACTTCGTAGGCGAGCTGCATGTTGATGTCGTTGTCCTCGACCAGCAGGATCTCGAGATCGGAGGGCGCCTCGCTCTCGGGGCCGACGCCGCTGTCCTCGGTGGGGCTCTCGACCGGCAGGACCGGGATGCGCAGCCAGAAGGTGCTGCCCTCGCCAACGGTGCTCTCGACGCCGATCTCGCCGCCCATGGCCTGCACGAAACGGCGCACGATGCCGAGGCCAAACCCGGTGCCGCCGACACTGTCGCTGACCTGATGCGAGACGGTCTGGAAATCCTCGAAGATCCGCGCCAGATCGCCCTCGGCGATGCCGCTGCCGGTGTCGCTGACCCGGATCTCGATCTCGGCAGGTTCGCCTTGTTCGATCACCTCGGCCTCGATGCTGATGCGGCCTTCGCGGGTGAACTTGATGGCATTGCCCACCAGATTGAGGAGGATCTGCTGCAGGCGCGAGCTGTCGACCTCGACCCAGTCCTCGGGCGCGCCGACCCAGCCCCATTGCAGGGCGGTGCCGTGGGCGTGGGCGGCGCTGGTCTGCGAGTCGACGATGTCCTGAAACAGGTGGCCGAGATGGGTGACATCCTCCTGGGCCTTGTCGGCCCCGGACTCGAAGCGCGCCACGTCGAGCACCGCATCCACGTGCCGCATCAAGAGCTCGCCCGAGATCTTCATGTTGCGCATGTAGCGCGCCTGGTCGCTGCCGAGCTTGGTGTCTTCCATCAAGGACAGGTTGCCGAGGATGCCGTTCAGGGGCGTGCGGATCTCGTGCGTCATCATGGCGAGAAACTCGGCCTTGGCCTGCTCTCCGGCGAGCGCCTTGTCGCGGGCCTGCACCAGCTCGTTCTCGGCCGCAACGCGATGCGAGATGTCGCGCAGGAAGGCCACCATGAGCTGCTCGTCGCCGGCGTGGGCGGTCTCGATCGCAAGCTCGACCGGGAAGACCTCGCCGTTGGAGCGCATCGCCTCGAGCTTCACGCGGCCCTGTCCGATCACCCGGTGATCGCCATCGGCGGCAAAGCGGGCCATGCCCGCCTCGTGGGCGTCGCGCAGATGATCGGGCACGATGACATCGCCGACGCGCTTGCCGCGCACGTCCTTCAGCCGGCAGCCGAAAATCCGCTCGGCCGCCGGGTTGAAGTTCTGGATCCGGCCGTCGGTATCGGTCACCACGACGGCGTCGAGCGAGGTGTCGAGAATGGTGTTCAGGCGGGCATAGGCGATGGCCAGTTCCTTGCCACGCCTCTCGGTCTGCTGGGCGGTGCGGCGCGCATGCATGAGCATCGCCGCAAGGGCGAGCAGCAACAGCCCGGTGAGCACCGCAAGCCGGAGCAGCGTTATCGCGACCGACGTGCGCAGCTCATCGGATTCCAGCGCGAAGTGCTGCAGCCCGGTGGTGGCGATCTTGCGCACGAGGACGCGCATCTCCTCGGCCTGCGCCGCGAGATCGTCGAGCCCGGCGCGCAGCTCCTCGCGCGGGCCGTCGATCAACGGGATCATCGCGTTGAGCCGGTCGCGCACCTCGGTCAGGGGGGCATCGAAGGCCGGGTCTTCGCGCAGCGCCGCGTAGAGCGCGCCATTGGCCAGAATCGAGGTGCGGCTGTAGAACACGTCGAACTCGACGACGACGCTGCTCAGCGGTGTCTCGGGCGCAGTGCGGGCCCAGTTCACGGCGTTGCGGAACTCGAGGAACTCGACCTCGGCCTGCGACAGCGTCCAGTGAACATTGTCGGAGCTGGCAGAGCTGAGAAATTTCAGCTCTTTGACGACATCCCTCACGAGCACGGCAATGGCCAGCAAACACAAAAGGGCGAGTGCCGATAGAACGGCTCGCCCCGTGCGCCGGAACCCGGTTGCTAGCGTCATTCAGCCTCCAGGGGCATAGGTTGAGTGGACCCCTACTCTATCGCCAAACGGTCGAGTTGCCAGATACTCCGTGAGTAGATCACCTCGGTCCTGTACTCGGCGTTCGACGAGTACGGGTAAATCAGCCAAAGCGGGCCCTTGTCGCGGCGCGACATCAGGCTGCCATCCATTTCGTAGGCGACGATGGGTCCGTCCTCGACGGCATCGCTGACCGGGATCACCACGGTGTAATCGTTGACCGCGGTGGCATCGATCTCGGTTCCGGTGGCGCCGACATGGTCGAGCAGGGTCTTCAGTTCCACGCCGGTGAAGGTGATGGTGCCCGGGGTCCAGATCGTCTCGGTGGTGATCTCGGTGGCGCCGAGCGCACGCAGCATCTCGAGATCGAACGCCGCGGTGCCGTCGCCATTGGTGTTCTCGATCTCGCCGCTGATCGTCATGAGGACGGGGCCTGTCGGTTGCTCGAGCTCGGCCGCGGCGACCGAGGTGGCGCCGAGGAGCAGCAGAAGACCTGCCGCCCGGGCAAGGTGTTGTGTGAGTGAGTGCATGGGGCCAGCCTTGTTCAGATCTTTGTGAATTCTGCCATCTGGCAGGGGTTTTTTCATCCGGGGATCGGGACAGTGACCCTATCCAAAAGGATAGGTCGTGAGATTTTTTCCAGGTTTTAGCGGAACTTCGCTCAATACGCGCCCCGTCCCGAGAACACGGCCTGCGCCGTCAGACCGAGCAGAACCAGGTCAAGCAGGAGGCTGCGCGAGCGGACATAGGCGATGTCCATGTCGACCATCTTGTCGAAGCCGATGTCCGCGCGGCCCGAGACCTGCCAGAGACCGGTGATGCCGGGGCGCGCCTCGAGCCGCTCGAGCGCGTGGGCGGGGTAGGCCGCAACCTCGGTGGGCAGGGCCGGGCGCGGACCGACCAGAGACATGTGGCCGAAGAGCACGTTGAAGATCTGCGGCAGCTCGTCGATCGAGTAGCGGCGCAGAAGGCGGCCGACGCGGGTCACGCGGGGATCGGTGCGCGACTTGAAGCAGATGCCCTCGCGGTCCGAACTGGCGCGCAGCTCGGCCAGGCGTTCGGCGGCGTCGGTGTGCATGGTGCGGAACTTGAAGATGGTGAAGGGCTTGCCGTTGCGCCCGACGCGGGTCTGGCGGAACAGCACCGGTCCGCGGCTGTCGGCGCGGATCAGGGCGGCCACCAAAAGAAGCAGCGGCGCCATGACAAGGGTGAGCACGAGGCTGCCCGCGAAATCCAGCAGCCGCTTGCCGATGGCCTCGCGGCCCGCGAGGCTCAGCGCGTGGCGCGCGGCGCGGATCAGGAAGGTCGCGTTGCCGACGAGGTAGCGCCCGGCCATGCGGCGCGGCTCCATCGCCAGCCTCCAGGCCCATTCCATCCGCGCCTTGCGCACTGGTGCGGGCGCGCGCTGCACCCTCCCGGCGAGGAAGTCGAACAGCGCCCCGACGCCAAGCACCAGCCCGGGCGAGAGCTCCGACAGGTGGCGGTCGATCCACAGCTCCTGCTGCGGCACGCCCATGGCGACGAGCAGGATGTCGGCGCCAGAGCCGTTGATCTCGCGGATCGCGTCGGCGCTGTTGGCGGCGCCGGCATAGCCGTCGCGGGTGCCGGCGATGCGCAGGCCGGGGATCGTGGTGGCAAGCTTGCGCGCGGCAGCCTCGGCGGTGCCAGGCCGGGCCCCGAACAGGAAGACCGAAAGGCCGCGCCGTGCCGCCGCCCGCAGCAACGCCGGGGTGAAATCGGTGCCGTTGAGGTTCTCGGTCAGCTCGGTGCCGGTCATGCGGGCGGCGAGTTCGACGCCGATGCCGTCGGGCAGCACCGCGCCGGCGCGGGCCAGCGCTGCGGCGTAATGCGGATCGCGGGCGCGGATGTTGGCGCAGTGGGCGTTGAGGAAGAAGACCGAGCGCGCCGCGCCGCCCAGCAGGGCCTCGACACAGTCGTCGGTGGTGGCGTCGACCACCGGCAGGCCAAGCACGCGCTTGGTGCTCAGGGCGGGGGTGGCGGCAAGCGAACGGGCGAACGCGGCGGGGGGCGTCATCTTCATGGTGGGGGTCTCCTCCTGGCTGAATGCCCCTCCTGCATCGCCTGAAGACAGCGTTAACCACAATTTCCCAGCCGGTGAGTTCGACGGCGCGGACGGCGCGCCGCCTCGCCGGACGCAGCGTCACGGGCGCGTTCATCCCGGTCTCCTATCCGGTGGGATAGACGCTCTATGCGGGCGTTCGCGAGCGTGCTCTATACCTGTGGATAGGAGGCCTATTCGGCTTTGCCGCGAGGGGTCGCAGAATTGCCTTAACGGGGTGCAGGCACTCGTGTAGCGTGTAGATCTGAAAGCAAGATCCTATGGTGCCACGACATGCGCGTACTCATCGCCGACGACCATGACCTGCTGCGCGACACGCTGATCGCGTTTCTCGATGACGAGGATGGAATCGAGACCGGCAGCGCGTCGAGCTTCCCCGAGGCGCTGCAGCGCATGCAGGACGATGCGGCGTATGATCTCGTGCTGCTCGACTACAAGATGCCGGGCATGAACGGGCTTCAGGGCCTGAAGGAGGCGCTGGCCACCAAGGGCGCCCGCCACGTGGCGCTGATCTCGGGCGAGGCCACCCGCGAGATCGCCGAAGAGGCGCTCGAGCTCGGGGCCGCGGGCTTCGTGCCCAAGACACTCCCGGCCAAGTCGCTGGTCAACGCGGTGCGCTTCATGGCCATGGGCGAGCAATATGCCCCCATCGCCTTCATGACCGCCGCCGAGGAGGTCGAGGAGCACCCGCTGGCCAAGAGCCTCACCAAGCGCGAGATGGAAGTGCTCAAGGGGCTGACCGAGGGCAAGTCCAACAAGGAGATCGCCCGCGATCTCGAGATCACCGAGCCGACGATCAAGCTTCACGTGAAAACGCTCTACCGCAAGCTCGACGTGAACAACCGTACGCAGGCGGCCATCGTGGCGCGCGACGCGGGCATCTTCTGATCCGGTCACGCCACGGCCTCGCCGAAGGGATAGGTCGCCGGCGCATCCGAGGCCCCCGGCCCTCCTCCCGCGCAGCGGTATTCACACACGCTTAAGGTTAATGTCATCGGCAACGGAGGATTGCCCATGACCCTTGCCGACCAGTCCCTTGCCGACCAGACCCTGACCGCCGAGTCCGACGCAGCACCTGCCCGCCGCCGCTTCCGGCTGTGGCCGCGCAGGATCAGCCTGCGCCGGCTGCTGATGGGGGGCGCGACGCTCGATCTCAGCCGACTGCCGCGCTACCTTTGGATCTTTGCACTGGGCGCGGCGGCGATCTGGGCCCCGATCACCGGCTATCTCAAGACCGCGCCGTTGAAATACGCCAGCCACATGTCGCTGATCCTGCCGGGCTCCGGCGCCTCGGCCTCGGTCAACCTCGCCGAGATCGGGCAGGCCTCGAGCTATTCCAACTCGGCCTTCTCGAGCAACTCGGTCAGCCCGACCGAGACCTACAAGCGCCTGCTTGCCGCCGACCGGGTGCTGCGCGATGCCGCCGACCGGCTGGGGACCGACAAGGCCGGCTTCGGTGAGCCGCGGGTGCGGCTGGTGGACCAGACCGCCTTCATCCATGTCGAGATGGTGGGCCCCAGCGCCGAGGATGCGCGCGCGCGCAACGGCGCGCTGCTGGCCGCCTTCTTCGACGAGATCGACCGCCTGCGCGGCGACGAGCAGGACAGCCGCCAGACCGGCGGGCTGGCCGCGATCGAGGAATATCAGGGGTCGGTCGCCGCCACCCGCGACGACATCGCCCGCCTGCAGGCCGAGAGCGGGCTGCACTCGTCCGAGCAATACCGCCGCCAGCTCGACGAGCTCGACGACCTGCGGGCGCAGCACGAAATCCTGAGCGCCGAGCACCGCAACAAGCTGGCCGCCGTTGGGCAGCTCGAGGCGCAGCTTGGCACCGATGCGGCGCAGGCGGCGATCATCCTGCGCCTGAACGGCGATGCGGATTACCTCGCCCTGCTCGAGACCATGTCCGAGGCGTCGACCGAGCTGGCGAGCGCCCGTGCCCGCTATGGCCGTCAGCACCCGGAGGTGGTGAAGGCCGCCACCGCCTACGAGGCCGCCAGCTCCGAGGCGCAGGTCCGCGCGCAGGCGCTGACCGGCGGCACCGGCCAGCTCGAGCGCGCCATCGACGGCGGCCGGGCCACGCTGCTGACCGAGCTGGTGCGGCAGGAGGCAGAGCGCACCGGTCTTGCGGCGCAGGTCGCGGGCCTGACCGCCCATATCGAAGCCGAGGCCGCCCGGCTCGAGGCGCTGGCGCCGCTGGCCGCGCGGCTCGAGGATCTGCAGCGCGACTTCAGCGTCGCCGAGGCGGTGTTCGCCTCGGCCATCGCGCGCACCCAGTCGAGCAAGACCGACATCTACGCCTCGTATCCGCTGGTGCAGGTGCTCGAAGACCCGTCGCTGCCCGACGGGCCGTCCTCTCCCAAGCGCAAGCTGGCCGTCGTGGCCGGGGTGGCGGCCACGGTCCTGCTGCTGTTCTCGCTCAGCCTCGCGTGGATCCGACTGGCGCTGATCCGACGGCTGCTCTTCACCAAGGCCGAGCGCACATGATCGCGCCGCAGAACCCCGCCGAGGGCATGGTCTGGAAGACCATCGTCTGGACCTGGCCGCTCTACGGCATCGGCGCGCTCTACGTGGTCGGGCCGGTGCTGGCGTGGCTGCTGGCGATGCTGGCGGTGCTGGCGCTCTATCTTGGCCCGGCGATCCGCAGCGACCTGCGCCCCACCGGGCCGGTGCCGCCGGTGGTCTGGGGCTGGATCCTCGGCATGGCGGTGATGCTGGTGGCGCTCTGGGCCGGGCATCTCGACTGGGGGCTGGGGCTGAAGAAGACCATCAAGTCCTCGATCGGCTGGGCCAAGGGCTGGGCGCTGCTGGCGTTGTTCCCGCTGGCCGGCGCGGTGCTGCCGATCCGGCGCGAGATCCTGATCCGGGCACAGTGCAAGCTCGGCTTCTACACGCTCTGCATCGCGCCGGTCCTGCTGATCGCCCCGACGCTGGGCCTGCCCGAGCGCATCTTTACCTCTCCGCTCAAGGCCATCGGCGGGCCGGGGCCGGAGTATTTCTCGGTCTACCTCTTCACCTTCGACCCGGCCTCCTGGACGCCGCGCTGGCAGTTCTTCGCCCCGTGGTCGCCCTTTGCGGCGCTTCTGGGCGTGACCACCGTGCTCTTCGCGCTGGAAGAGAAGGAGAACAAGTGGCGCGCCGCGGGCGTGGCGGCGGGCGTGCTGATGATCCTCGCATCGAAGTCGCGCATGGGGCTTGTGGGGCTGGTGGCCTGCACCATCGGGCCGCGGATGATGCCGCTGATCCTGCGCAGCTGGGCCTGGGGGGCCTTTGCCGGGCTGACCGCCTCGATGGCCATCGTCGGTCCGGGGCTGCTCCGCGCCATCGACAGCGGCGTGTCGGCCTTCAAGGGCGCGCGCGCCGACAGCACGCGGGTGCGCGAGACGCTGCAGCGCATCGCGCGCGAGCGCTGGCAGGAAGAGGCGGTGTGGTTCGGCCACGGCACCGTGCATCCGGGGCCGCATATCGTCGAGTACATGCCCATCGGCAGCCATCACACGTGGTTCGGGCTGCTCTTCGTGAAGGGGCTGACGGGGCTTCTGGCCTTTGCCGTGCCGCTGGTCTGGCAGATCTGGATCGCGCTGAAGGACGCCGCGCTGGGGCCGCGCGGACGGCTGCCGCTCGGCATCTGCATGGTGCTGGTGCTGCTCTCGTTCGGCGAGAACATCGAGATCGAGGCCTACCTGCTCTGGCCGGCCTTGGTGGTGCTCGGCCTGCACGCCCGCGAGGTCGCGGATGCGCGGGCCGAGGCACGGCAAGCCCGTGACGCAGAGCCTGTCGCGGCCTGACCTAGCCCGCCTTGGTCAGGTCGTCGATCGCGCGCAGACCCTTCAGCAGCCGCCCGAGATCCGAGATCGGCACCATGTTGGGTCCGTCCGACGGCGCGTTGTCGGGGTCTTCGTGGGTCTCGATGAAGACCGCGCCCGCGCCCACCGCCAGCGCGGCGCGCGCCAGGGGCTCGACGAACTGGCGCTGGCCGCCCGAGCTTGCGCCCTGACCGCCGGGAAGCTGCACCGAATGGGTGGCGTCGAACACCACCGGGTAGCCGGTCTCGGCCATGATCGGCAGCGAGCGCATGTCGGAGACCAGCATGTTGTAGCCGAAGCTCGCGCCGCGCTCGCACAGCATGATGCGCTCGTTGCCGGTCGAGGCGATCTTGTCGGCAACGTTGGCCATGTCCCACGGCGCGAGGAACTGGCCCTTCTTGACGTTGATCGCGGCGCCGGTCTCTCCGGCGGCGAGCAGCAGGTCGGTCTGGCGCGACAGGAAGGCCGGGATCTGCAGCACGTCGACCGCCTCGGCCACGGTGGCGCATTGCTCGGGGCCGTGCACGTCGGTCAGCACCGGCACGCCGAACTCGCGGCCGATGGTCGACAGGATCGACAGCCCCGCCTCCATGCCGATGCCACGCTTGCCCGAGAGCGACGAGCGGTTGGCCTTGTCGTAGCTGCCCTTGAAGATCCAGGGCGTGCGCGCGGCCTCGGCGGCGGCGGCGATCTGCTCGGCCAGCATGCGCGCGTGATCGAGGCTTTCGAGCTGGCAGGGTCCGGCGATCAGCGCGAAGGGCGCGGTGTTCGAGACGGACATCTCGCCGATGGTGACGGTCTTCATGCGATCCCTTCCTTCTTCAGAACGCCCTCGATGCGGGCCACGTCGACGGGGTTGTTGAGCTCCCAGAACACCCGGCCGCGCGCGTCGACCTCGACGCAGGTCACCGGCACGCCGTTCTCGAGGAAGCGCAGCTGTTCGAGCCCTTCGGCCTTTTCGAGCGGCCCCTCGGCCCAACCCGCGTAGCGGCGCAGCGCGGCGGGGCGGTAGCCGTAGACGCCGACATGGTGCCAGACCTCGGGCGGATTTTCGAGATTGCCCACGTAGGGCAGCACTTCCTTGGAGAAGTAGAGCGCCGTGCCATCGGGCCGCATCACCGCGGTGGTGCCGCCGACGCGACCGTTCTGGCGGTCGGTGACGAAATGCACCAGCGTCTCGTGATCTGTCTTCAGCACAGGGGTGGCCATCTGGACCGCCGGGTCCTGCATCCGCGCGATCAGCGCCTCGACGAACCACGGCGGGGTCAGCGGCGCGTCGCCTTGCAGGTTGATCACCGCGTCGGGCTCTGCGGGCAGCTGCGCCACCGCTTCGGCGCAGCGCTCGGTGCCGTTGCGCGCCTCGGGCGAGGTCATCAGCACGTCGGCGCCGAAGCCGCGCGCCGCCTCGGCGATGCGCTCGTCATCGGTGAGCACGTAGACCGCCTCGGCCCCCTTCACGCTTTGCGCGCAGTCCCATGCGCGGCGGATCAGCGACCTCTTCTCGCCGGTGGCGCCGGTCAGCTCGACCAGCGGCTTGCCCGGGTAACGGGTCGAGGCGTAGCGGGCGGGAATGAAGATGACGGCGCTCATGCGACACCTGCGCGCAGCGCGTCATGGATATGGACGAGGCCGACCAGCGTGCGGTCCTCCTCGACGGCGAACAACGCCGAGATCTTGCGGGCGTTCATCATGCCAAGAGCCTCTGTCAGCAGCGCGTCCGGAGCAATGGCGCGCGGGTTGCGGGTGGCGACATCGCCGGCCTTGCGCTCCATCAATCCCTCGAGATTGCGGCGCAGGTCGCCATCGGTGATGACGCCTTCGAGCTTGCCGTCCTCGACCAGCGCGGCCACGCCGAAGCCCTTCTGCGACATGATCACCAGCGCCTCGCCCATCGGGGTGTCGGCCTCGACCACCGGCAGTTCCTCGCCGCGATGCATCACCGCCGAGACCCGCAGCAGCTGCGCGCCCAGCGAGCCGCCCGGATGGAAGGCGAGGAAGTTCTCGCGGTCGAAGCCGCGCAGTTGCATCAGGGCCACTGCCAGCGCGTCGCCAAGCGCCATCGCCATGGTCGTCGATGTGGTGGGCGCCATGCCGATGGCGCAGGCCTCGGGCGCGTCGGGCATCAGCAGCACATGCGTGGCGGACCGCGCCAGCGTGCTGTCGGCGCGGCGGGTCATGGCGATCATCGGAATGGAGAAGCGCGCGCAGTGCGCGATCATGTCCGCAAGCTCGCGCGTCTCGCCGGAGTTGGAGATCAGGATCACCACGTCCTCGGGCGTGATCATGCCAAGGTCGCCGTGGCTGGCCTCGCCGGGATGCACCACCTGCGCAGGCGCCCCGGTCGAGGCAAGCGTGGCGGCGATCTTGCCGGCGACGTGTCCGGACTTGCCCATGCCAGACACGATGATGCGCCCGTTGATATGCAGCAGCAGCGCGATGATGTCGTCGAAGGCAGGGGGCAACTCCTCTGCCAGACGGGTCAGCGCCTGAGCCTCGGTCGCAAGCACCGTGCGGGCGATTTCGGAAGAGGTCTGGGACATGGATCTACCGTCAATGAATCTTGTCGCCTGTTACCTTGCAATGCGGGCGCTGTCCAATTGCGGCTGCCCGGGGCGTGCGCCAGGCTGCTGACCCGGCGACGTGGCCGTGGGTAGCCGTCAGGCGGACACGCTGCGATTGTTTCGTTTGCGGCACCTCGCCCACGCCATGCATGACGCTCTCCCTTAGGATGTGTCTTGCCTTGGAAATGTGGTCCGATCGCAACATTCGGCGCGCGTGTGCGGTATCATAAGACCGCGTTCGGGCGGTGATCTATAAATGCAATGCCGGGTTTGTTACGTTCTGGAAAACAATAGAGAGCAGGCACAGGCAAGATGGGAACGGGCATCAGGGGCACGTTCGTCATATCCTGGTCCCAAACGCTGGTAGACGGGTTCGAGTGCGCAGGGGTTTCGTCGCTTCATGTCGGAGCGGCATGGTCATGGCGCGGCGAGGCCGTCCGGGTGGACGGGCCGTCGCGGCGTCTCGAGCTTGATCGTGCGGATGACGGTGTCGACATCCGCCGTCGCGCCGCGCAGATGGTGCGCCGGCTTGTGGGGGCCGCGGTGACGAACAACAGCCGTCTCGACACGGTCGAGGTCGGGCATCCTCTTTCAGAGAGCGGCTTCACCGTCACCGACGGGGCGCAGACCTACACGGTCACGCTGATCGAGGTGGATGGCGCGGCGCGTCCGCTGCTGATGTTCCTCAACGAGATCCCGCCGCGCGGCGTCGATCTCCGGGTCGTGGATGCGGCGCCCGGTTCGCTGGACCGGCCAGAGGGGGCGGAGCCGTCCGGCCGGGTGATCTGCTTCACCCCGGGCACCCGTATCCGGACCCCGACCGGTGCCGTGCCGGTCGACGCGCTGCGCGAGGGCGACCTGATCCAGACCAAGGACAACGGCCCGCAGGAGGTGCAGTGGGTCGGCAGCCGGAGGATGACCGGGGCGCGGCTCTTTGCCATGCCCGGGCTGCGCCCGGTGCGGATTCGCGCCGGCGCCTTCGGGATCGAGCGCCCGGACGAGGAGTTCCTCGTCTCGCCCGAGCACCGGATGCTGGTGAGCGGCCCCGCGGCGCGGGCGCTGTTCAACACCGACGAGGTGCTGGTGCGGGCCTCGGACCTGGTGGACGGGCGCACCGTGGTGCGGGACCTGACGGTGCGCGAGGTGACCTATGTGCACCTGCTGCTGCCGCGTCACGAGGTGCTGTTCGCCAACGGGGTCGAGACCGAGAGCTTCCATCCCGCGAGCACCGCGCTGACGACCCTGCGCGACGAGGATCGGGCGCGGCTACTGGCGATGATGCCGGGGATCGCGCACAGCCCGCAGAGCTATGGCGGCTTTGCCCGGCGCAGCCTCTCGCGACCGGAAGCGGCCATCCTGCTGCACGAGGCCGCCTGAGCGGGCGGGACTTGATGGTGTCAGGCGGAGCTCAGTCGCGGATCTCGTCCGGCGCGACGCCCCAGAGCGCCGATTTCGGCGCCCAGCCATCATAGCCGCCGGCCGAAAGCTCGCACCACGCGGTTTCGCATTTGCCGAGGCGGGCCACCACGCCGAGCGCCAGCTTGGCATTGACCGGCGCAGCCGCGTCCGGGCGGCCATGCAGTTCGAGCATGTCCTGCTGCACCAGCACGGTGCGCACGCCCGACAGAAGCGAGTAATGCACCCAGCCGCCGGCACCGTCGGCATCGCGCACGCGCCGCCAGTGGCCATACTCGGCGGTGATCTCGAGCGGCATGTCGCGCCTTGTATAGATCCAGTCGATGCGGTGGGTGAGCGACGGTCCGCGGCGCACGTTGCCCTCGGACGCCTTCATCGAGACGTAGCGCGGCAAGGGCAGATTGGTGACCGGGCCACGCTCGTCGGTGGCGGCGGAGACGGTACCGGTCAACAGGGCGGCCATCAGCCCCAAGATCAAAGCGGCCATGCGCATTTCACTGTCCTGCCCGAGTTTTTCAGGCGGGGTTCTTGTGCCCCGCACGCTCATGGGACACTGTGCCATCGGAGACGAGCAGTGGAAAGGGAGGGGAGGCGCGCCATGCCTCAGAAACGCCTGAGTGTTGTCGTGACGCGACGCTTGCCCGAAGCGGTCGAGACCCGTCTGAGCGAGCTGTTCAACGTGACCCTGCGTGACAGCGACACGCCGATGTCGCGGGCCGAGCTGGCCGAGGCCATGGCCGAGTGCGACGTGCTGGTGCCGACCATCACCGATCCGATCGATGCCGGGCTGATCGGTCAGGCCGGCGAGCGCCTCAAGCTGATCGCGAATTACGGCGCCGGGGTCGACCATATCGACGTCGAGACCGCCCGCCGCCGCGGCATTCTTGTGTCGAACACGCCCGGCGTGATGACCGACGACACCGCCGACATGGTCATGGGGCTGATGCTCGCGGTGACCCGGCGGATGCAGGAGGGGCTGGCGGTGATGCAGGCCGGCACCTGGGAGGGCTGGGCGCCCAACGCGTTCCTCGGCACCCGGCTGGGCGGCAAGCGGCTGGGCATCCTCGGCATGGGCCGGATCGGGCAGGCGGTGGCCAAGCGCGCGCAGGCCTTCGGGATGCAGATCCACTACCACAACCGCCGCCGCCTGCGGCCCGAGACCGAGGACGCCTTCGAGGCGACCTACTGGGAAAGCCTCGACCAGATGGTGGCGCGGATGGACGTGGTCTCGGTCAACTGTCCGCACACCCCCTCGACCTTCCACCTGCTCAATGCGCGCCGGCTGAAGCTGATGAAGCCCTCGGCGGTGCTGGTGAACACCTCGCGCGGCGAGGTCATCGACGAAAGCGCACTGACCCGGATGCTCAAGGCGGGCGAACTGGCGGGCGCGGGGCTCGATGTCTACCAGCACGGCATCAAGGGCAATCCCGAGCTCGTCAACATGTCCAACGTGGTGATGCTGCCGCATATGGGCTCGGCCACCATCGAGGGCCGGATCGAGATGGGCGAGAAGGTGCTGCTCAACGTCAAGACTTTCGCCGATGGCCACCGGCCGCCGGACCAGGTGGTTCCGGCGATGCACTGAGCTGTCCCGGGCCGGCCTTTGCGCCGGCCTGGTCGTTTCCAAAGACCTAAGCTTTCGGAAAGCTTTGTGGGCAACTGCCCCGCTATCGCCGCTTTTCCATGCCGGCCCGCGCCATTGCCGCGGATCACTGTTCCCCCATGCGTGTGTCATGGGCTGAACAGTGAGTGAGAACAGTGCTAGGTTATATCTTCGAACGTCTTATCAAACCCGTCTCGGATGACAGTGCGGCTGTCGCACCGGAGGACGGGGCCGACCCCGCGGAGGAGGTCGAGGGGCCAGAGGCCGCAGACCGCTACGAGAGCCTCGAGGAACGGCTCGAGGCAGAGGCCAACGCCTCCTATGGCGAGGAGCTTTTCCACGGCCGCCGCATGGCCGGTCTATCGACATTGAAATTCGAAGGCGATGGCAGCGTGCGCGGCCTGCGCAACGCCACCGTGAGCCTGGGCTATGTGGTGCCGCTCGAGGAGATCGCGTCCTCCGACGAGATGGCGCAGCAGGGGCCGGTCAGGATGGAGCAGGTGGACATGGAAAGCGAGACGCGCGGTCTGGCCTGCGATGCGCTGACCGCGACGCTCGAGTGCGACGAGGCGGACCCGTTGGAGCCGATCCTGTCATGGGCCTCCACTGGTCCGCGGAATGGTGGTGCCGAAGCAAGGCGTCAGGCCGCTGCAGAGCCTGCATTAAGCAAGGCTGTCGGGCCGGCATCGCCCCTTGACCCGGATCCGACCGCGGGCGACCTGCCCGACGCGGTGATTTCGATTGCGGAGGCGGCCTCTCCAACGCCCCTGTTTTTCACCACGGTCGCGGCCAGCAATCTGGTGGTCGGGCCGGCCTCGGCCCCGGAACTCGCCGAGATCGAGCTGTCCCGTGCGGATGACGATCCCGAGTCCTTCGAGTTCTACACGCCGCAGGAGCTTTCCGGGGAGACTGGCGCCGAGAGTGATCCGCCGCAGGACGAGGCCATGGTCGAACTGCTGATGGCCGAAGTCATGCGCGAGATCCATGACGAGCATGAGGCCTTCGATCTTGTCGACGGGCCGGGCCACGGCGCGCCGCAGGACGCGCCTGCGCAGGGTCACATCGCGGATCTTCTGGACATCGTATAACCCGTTTCACGCAGACCACGAAAAACGCCCGCCCTTGTCGGGGCGGGCGCTGGTGTTTCGCGAGGATCAGCCAATGTCCTTGTAGCTGATTTCCTTCTGGTCCGTGCCGGTCTTGTTGCGGCGCACGTGAAGGCGGTTGAGCGCATTCACATAGGCCTTGGCCGAGGCATAGACCGTATCGGTATCGGCTGACTGGCCGGTGGCGATCTTGCCGTCTTCCTCGAGCCGCACCGACACCGTGGCCTGTGCGTCGGTGCCCTCGGTCACCGCGTGCACCTGATAGAGCTGCAGACGGGCCTTGTTGGGGTAGAGCGCGCGCACCGCCTTGAAGGTGGCGTCGACCGGGCCGTCGCCCTGCTCGGTGGCCGACATCTCTTTGCCGCCGACTTCCATCTCGAGCGTCGCTTCCGCCGGGCCACCGGTGCCGCAGGTCACCTTGAGCGAGACGATCTCGAGGTGATCGGCACCATCGGTCATCGCCGCGGTCACGAGTGCGAGGATGTCCTCGTCGTAGACCTCTTTCTTGCGGTCGGCGAGATCCTTGAACCGGACGAAGATGTCCTTGAGCTGGTTGTCACCGACCTCGGTGCCAAGCTCCTTGAGCTTGGCGCGGAGCGCGGCGCGGCCCGAGTGCTTGCCGAGCGGCAGCGAGGTACCGGCGAGGCCGACGTCCTCGGGGCGCATGATCTCGAAGGTTTCGGCGTTCTTGAGCATGCCGTCCTGGTGGATGCCGCTCTCGTGCGCGAAGGCGTTCTTGCCGACGATGGCCTTGTTGAACTGTACCGCGAAGCCCGAGACCGTCGCCACGCGGCGCGAGATGTGCATGATCTTGCGGGTGTCGATCTCGGTGTCGAAGGGCATGATGTCGCCGCGGGTGCGCAGCGCCATCACCACCTCTTCGAGCGCGGTGTTGCCGGCGCGCTCGCCAAGGCCGTTGATGGTGCACTCGACCTGGCGCGCACCGGCCTCGACCGCGGCGAGCGAGTTCGCCGTCGCCATGCCAAGGTCGTTGTGGCAGTGGGTCGCGAAGATCACCTCGTCGGCGCCGGGCACGGTTTCGATCAGGCGGCGGATGAGGTCCGCCGATTCGCGCGGCGCGGTGTAGCCCACCGTGTCGGGGATGTTGATCGTGGTGGCGCCGGCCTTGATGGCGATCTCGATGGTGCGGCAGAGGTAATCCCATTCCGTCCGCGTCGCGTCCATCGGCGACCACTGCACGTTGTCGCAGAGATTGCGGGCGTGGCTCACCGTATCGTGGATGCGGTCGGCCATCTCGTCCATGCTGAGGTTGGGGATGGCGCGGTGCAGCGGCGAGGTGCCGATGAAGGTGTGGATGCGCGGGCGCGGCGCGCGCTTCACGGCCTCCCAGCAGCGGTCGATATCCGGAAGCTGAGCGCGGGCGAGGCCGCAGATCACCGTTTCCTTGCTGCGCTCGGCGATCTCGGCGACGGCCTTGAAGTCGCCCTCCGAGGCGATCGGGAAGCCGGCCTCGATGATGTCGACGCCCATATCCTCGAGCAGCTCGGCGATCTCGAGCTTTTCGGCATGGGTCATGGTGGCGCCGGGCGATTGCTCGCCGTCGCGGAGCGTCGTGTCGAAAATGTACACGCGGTCTTTGGTCTGGTCGGTCATGTCACTGAATCTCTTGTTGGTCTTCGTCCTGGTGTCTCGCCGGCGCGAAACGATGCCTCCTCTGAGCGGTCGCGCCGGGTGACTGCGCGCTCAGAGGCGGATTAGGAGAAGACGCAGGCCAAGCGCAAGCGACGCGCCGGGGGCACGGGAGATTGCAGCGATATGGCCGGTGGTCATCATGTGGCGGACTATACGCGCAATCGAACGAATGAAAACCCGCAAAATGCCGCGATTGTTGCTGCCACAGGTGGCAGCGGGGCAGGGACCCGAGACAAGGCTTGAGCGTGGCGTCACGCCCGCCATATTGGAGGTCAGGGCCGACCATCCGGGAGAGATCATGTGATCCGACGTATCATCCACGCCGCCTGTCTCGCGCTGCTTACGCCGCTCGCCGCGCTGGCACAGGAGCAGCGTGACGCCGCCAAGGTCTACGTCTTCGGCAACAGCCTCGTGCATCATCTGAACGAGGAGGGCACTGCCAACGTGCCCTACTGGATGGGGGTGCTGGCCCGCGCCGATGGCCGGGCGCTCGCACTGGATGGCCAGTGGGGTTTCCTGCGCGATTTCGCCTCCAGCCTGCCGCCGCGGCCGAACTGGTCCGTTCCCGATGTGAGCGGCCACTGGGATGCCGGGCGCGGCACGTTCGGCGATGCCGGGTTCGATGCGGTCTGGATCACCCCGACGAACTTCATCCAGTATCAGGCGCCCGACGCGCCCTATGATTACGACAACGCCGCGAACGAGAGCCCGATGGGTGCGATCCTGAAGGTCGTCGACTGGGTGGACAACCGGGTGCCGGGCATGCCGATCTATCTTTACGAGGGCTGGGCCGAGATGGCCGCGCTCTCGCGCCGCTTTCCGCCCTCGGCCCGCGCCCTTCGGCGCTATCACGCGATGAACCAGAGCGATTACCATGACTGGTACGAGACCCTGCGCGACGATCTGCGCTCCGAGCGGCCTGAGGCCGATATCCGGCTGATCCCGGTGGCGCCGATCCTCTCGGTGCTGCTGGGCGAGGACGGCCCGCTCGAGGACGTGCCCGCCGAGGCGCTCTATGTCGATCTCGATCCGCATGGCACGCCGAGCCTGTATTTCCTCGCCGCGATGATCACCTATGCCGCGACCTTTCAGGCGCCGCCGCCCGCCGACTTCACGCCGCCCGAAACGCTGCATCCCGAGATCGTCGCCAATTACCCCGCGCTTGCCGCGCGGGTGTGGGACGAGATCTCGGCCTCGGACGTGTTCGAAAGCGCAGGTCTGACCCGGCAGGCGCCCGACACGCGCGCCGCCGACGCCACGCCAAAGCGCGCGCCCTCCGCCGAGCCGATGCCGGCGCGCGGACAGGTGGCGCTGCCCGAGCCGGGCGCGCGTCCGGAGGGCGCGCCGGCGCTGGCAATGGGGCTGAACGGCATTGCCGACTGGTCGACACAGGCGCCCTTTCTCGACCACATGAAGACCGCGCGGCAGTGGGTCGGTCACCTGCCCGGCCAATGGGGCGGCGTGGAGGCCGAGGAACTGCGCGCCGAAGGCGCCCTCGACGAGGCCGGCTGGCCGGTCCGCATCCCCGAGCGGGTCGAGCGTCTGGAGTCGCTTCTGCTCACCGATATCTCGCCGGATGCCGAGTACCTGATCGGCACCTATCACGTGTTCTGGGAGGGCAAGGGCACGCTCGACATAACCGGTCGCGCCAGCCGGGTGCGGCTTGGCGAGGGCGAAGGCCAGTTCTGGTATACCCCCGGCGAGGGCGCGGTGGGGGTGTCGATTGCCGCCACCGATCCCGAGGACCCGATCCGCAACATCCGCATCGTGCGCGAGGACCAGCTCGCGCTGTTCGAGGCGGGCGCGCTGTTCAACCCGCTCTGGATCGAGCGCATCCGCGACCTGCGGAGCCTGCGCTTCATGGACTGGATGCACACCAACGGCTCACCGGTGCAGAGCTGGGACGACCGCCCCCGCATGAGCGATTTCAGCTGGACCTCCCGGGGTGTCCCGGCCGAGGTGATGCTGCGGCTCGCCAACCGGGTCGGGGCCGATCCCTGGTTCAACATCCCCCACATGGCCGATGACGACTACGTGCGCCGGTTCGCCGAGCTGGTGAAGGCCCGGCTCGACCCGGACCTGAAGGCCTATGTCGAATACTCCAACGAGGTCTGGAACCACATCTTCGAGCAGGCGCGCTGGGCCGAGGCGCAGGCAGATGCGCTCTGGGGCCGCTCAGAGGCGGGCTGGATGCAGTATTACGGGCTGCGTTCGGCGCAGGTCATGCAAATCTGGACCGACGTCTATGGCGAGGAGGCCGACACGCGGCTGGTGCGGGTGGTCTCGACCCATACCGGCTGGCCGGGGCTGGAAGAGAGCGTGCTGATGGCGCCGCTGGCCTATCTGCAGCTCGGCCGCCCGCCGCAGGAGCTGTTCGATGCCTACGCGGTGGCGGGGTATTTCGGCTACGAGATGGGCGGCGAAGAGATGGCGCCGCAGATCGACGACTGGCTGGCGCGCTCCGAGGCGGCGGCGGTGGCCGCGGGCGAGGCCGAAGGGCTGCGCCGCGTGGCGCTGCGCGAATATGTCCGCGAACACCGCTTCGACGCGGCGGTCGCACCGGTGGCGCTGGCGCTGCTCGAGGGCTCGCTCAAGGAGCTGATCGAAGAGATCCTGCCCTACCATGCCAGCGCCGCCGAGGCTGCCGGGCTCGAGATGCTGATGTACGAGGGCGGCACCCATGTCTCGGCCCAGATGGTGCGCGTGCACGATGAGACGCTGGCCGAGTTCTTCCAGTATTTCAACTACACCCCCGAGATGGCCAAGCTCTACGAAGAGCTGCTGGCCGGCTGGGTGGCGAGCGGCGGCACGATGTTCAACGCCTTCGTCGACGTCGCTCCGGCCTCGCAATGGGGCAGCTGGGGCGCGCTGCGGCATCTGGGGGACGACAACCCGCGCTGGGACATGCTGATGAGCTACAACGCCACCGCGCCCTCGGACTGGGAGCCGCGCGCGCCGGGCAGCTTCGATGACGGGCTGCTGCTCGAGGGCGCAGCCGGGAGCGAGACGCTCGAGGGCAGCGCGAAGCCCGACATCCTGCTGGGCGGAGACGGCGACGACATCCTGATCGGGCAGGGCGGCGACGACATCCTGCACGGTGGCGAGGGGCGCGACGTGGCGGTGCTGCCCGGCACGCAGGCGGACTACGCCTTCACGCGCGAGCATGGCCGGCTGGTGGCCGAAGGGCCGCGGGGCGTCGTGCGGATGGTGCAGATCGAGGCGCTGAGCTTTTCCGACGCACCGGAGGTCGAGCTGCCGACCGCCGGTCTCTGAGCCCCCCTGCGGCAGGGCTCTCTACGGCTCCTGCCGGATCGCGAGGATTTCCGAGACCAGCGTCTCGGCACCGAGGCTGGCGCGGAAATGCGTCTCCACATGAGCCCGGCCGGCGGCGCTGAAATGCAGCGCGCTGTCGGGGTTCTGGGCCAGCTCGCGGATCGCGCGGGCCAGCGCGGTGGGCTCTTTCGGCGGCACCAGCTTGCCGGTGCTGCCATCGTCGATCAGCTCGCGCACGCCGCCCGCATCGGTGCCGATCACCGGCACGCCGCAGGCCATCGCCTCCATGTAGGCCACGCCCAGCGGCTCGTGCCACGAGGCCAGCACGAAGGCATGTGCCTCGAGCAGCTTTGCCTTCACCGCGCCGGCGTCGATCGCGCCCAGCAGCTTGACGTGATCCTGCAGCCGCAGCTTGCGCAGATGCGCCTCGAGATCCTTGCGGAAGCCTTCGCCGCCGGCATCGTCCTCGCCGGCGATCTCGAGCCGCACGTCGACGCCCTGATCGAGCAGCTGGCGCATGGCCGACATTAGGTCCTGATGCCCCTTCACCACGTTGAGCCGACCGCAGGAGAACAGCCGGATCGGGCGGCCCTTCTCGGGCGGCTGGTAGGGCGTCTCGCGTTTCAGCACCTCGGTATCCACCCCCATCGGGCGCACCGTCAGGCGCGCGGGCAGATCCTCGGGCATCGCCGCCTGCATCTCGTGCAGCAGCGTGTGGGTGATGATCGTGGCAAACCCCGCGTGACGCCACTTGTAGCGCTGGCCGGGGCCGTAATCCGACAGCGGGCCATGCAGGGTCAGCGAATAGCCCGGCCCGCCGAGCTGCTGCGCCAGTGCCGCGATCAGCGCCGCGCGACCGCAGGAATGCACGTGGATATGATCAAGTCCGGCCGTCGCCGCGTGGGCCTTCAGCGTCTGCGCCGCCGACAGCGTCACCGTCACGTCGCGGGCAAAGCCGGGGCCCTCTTTCAGGGTTGCGCGCATCAGGCCGCGCGGCAGCAGCCCGCTCAGGGCGCGCAGCGCGTTCAGCGGTTTGAGCTGGCCGAGATAGGTGGTGCGGGCGATGGCGTCTTCGGACCAGTCATGCGCGATCAGGCCCGACGGCGGCATCCGCGTCGAGAGCAGGTCCACCGCGTGGCCCATCGCTTCCAGCGCCTGAACTTCGCGCCAGAAGAAAATATGAGTCTGGCCCGGAAACTGGGGTACCAGGTATCCGATCCGCAATCTCTGCGACACGCATCCCCCGCTGTCAGCTCGTCCACGCCAATGTGACCGGGAACGGCGGCGGTTTCCATATTGCCCTGCCGATTTCGCAAGAAGCCACAGCACCGTGTTCGCGGCGCATCAGGCGGGATCTTGTCAATTTGATTATATCTCGCGGGGACTTCTTTCTTTAACCGTAATTTAATGGCATTTGTACGCTGTAAGGCGTCTTTGGCGCTTGTGAGTGTCTGTTTGGTATAAAGATGACGGGATCTTCCGAGGCTCCCGGGACGCCAGCCGTTTCGGTCATTCTTCCGGCAAGCAATGAGGCAGCGCTGATCGGCGACTGCCTTGAGGCCGTGTGTGCCTCGCATTGGGCGGCCAAGGCCCCCGTCGAGGTCATTGTCATCGCCAACGGGTGCCGCGACGACACCGCCGAGCGCGCCCGCGCCAAGGGGCCGGCCATCGCGCAGCGCGGCTGGACGCTGCGGGTCATCGAGCGGCAGGAGGGGGGCAAGCTTGCCGCGCTCGATGCCGGGGATGCCGCCGCGAGCGGTGCGACGCGAGTCTATCTTGATGCCGACGTGACGGTCGCCCCGGAGCTGCTTCGCCAGCTGCACGAGGCGCTCTCGTGTCCCGCGCCGCGGTATGCCAGCGGCACCGTCAACATCACCGCCCGCAGCGCCGTGTCGCGCGCCTATGCGCGGATCTGGCGACAGGTTCCGTTCATGGCGCGATGCGTACCGGGCTGCGGCGTGTTCGCGGTCAATGCCGCGGGGCGCGAGCGCTGGGGGCGCTTTCCCGACATCATCTCGGACGACACCTTCGTGCGGCTGAACTTCACCCCCGACGAGCGCGTCGGCGTGCCGGCGCGCTACGACTGGCCGATTGCCGAGGGCTTCGACCGGCTGGTGCGGGTGCGCCGGCGGCAGGATGCCGGCGTGGCCGAGATCGAAGCGCGCTATCCCGCCCTTGTCGCCAATGACGACAAGCCTGCCTTTTCGGCCCCTGAGAAGCTGGCGATGGCACTGCGCGATCCACTGGGCTTTGCCGTCTATACCGGGGTCGCGCTGAGCGTGCGCCTGCGCCCGGCCTCGGTCGACTGGAGTCGTGGCCGATGAGCGTGGCGCTGCTCTCGCGCTTTCGCGGCGCGTCGCTGACCGCGCGGGTGATGCGCTCTTCGGCGTTGACCGTGGGCGGCTTCGCCTTCAGCCAGGGCCTGCGGCTGGCCTCGAACCTGATCCTGACGCGGCTGCTCTTCCCCGAGGCCTTTGGCCTGATGGCGCTGGTCTCGGTGTTCCTGATGGGGCTGCAGCAATTCTCCGATGTCGGGGTCAGCCCGGCGATCCTGCAGAGCAAGCGCGGCGACGAGCGCGATTTCCTCGACACGGCCTGGACCATCCAGGTGCTGCGCGGCGCCGGGCTCTTCCTCGTGGGCTGCGGCCTCGCCTGGCCGGCGGCGTATTTCTACGACGAGCCGCAGTTGCTCACGATCCTGCCGGCGGCGAGCCTTGCCCTGCTGATCGCGGGCTTCAAGCCGACCCGAATGGACAGCGCCAACCGGCACCTGAGCCTCGGACTCGTGACGATGCTCGATTTCGTCACCCAGACCACGGGTGTGGTGGCGGCGATCCTGCTGGCCTGGCTCACCGGCTCGGTCTGGGCGCTGGTGTTCAGCGGGCTGATCGCGGTGGTCGTGGAGGTCGTCATCAACTGGATCTTCCTGCCCGGCGCCGGCAATCGCTTCCGCTGGGAGAGGCCGGCGGCGCGCGAGCTGATCACTTTCGGCAAGTGGATCTTCCTGTCGACGGTCTGCGGCTTCTTCTTCCACCAGAGCGACAAGATCCTGATGGGCAAGTACCTCAGCCTCGATCTGCTGGGGATCTACAATATCGGCTACTTCCTCGCCGCCTTCCCGATGCTGCTGGGCGGCATGGTGACACGGCGCATCCTGATCCCGATCTACCGCGAGAGCCCGCCCACCGAGAGCCGCGAGAATTTCGTGCGCCTGCGCAAGATGCGTTTCGTGGTGACTGCGGCGCTGATCCTGATGGTCGGCGTCTTTGCGGCACTGGGGCACTGGCTGGTCGATCTGCTTTATGACGAGCGCTACCTCGCCGCCGGCGCGGTGACGGTGATCGTGGCCTGCGTACAGATGCCCCAGATCATCGTGCAGACCTACGATCAGGCAGCGCTGGCCGCCGGTGACAGCCGCACCTTCTTTGTCCTCGCGCTGGCGCGGGCGGTGCTGATGGTGGGCTGCATCCTCGCGGGGCTCGAGCTTGCCGGGCTGATGGGGGCGCTGCTGGGCATCGGGGCCGCCTATGTGCTGGCCTACCCGGTGGTGGTCTGGCTGGCGCGGCGCATGGGGGCGTGGGACCCGCTGCACGACGCGCTTTTCGCGCTGGTGGCGCTATTGCTGGCGGCGCTGGCGGTGACGATCAACTGGGAGGCAATCGTGGCGCTTGCGTGACCGGGTTGATAGGGTCGACCCTGCGGGTTGCGAGGCGAATGCGACAAGGCGGTTCATTGTCTGCGAAACCGCGACAATGATGGCCAAATTCACGGGAAACAGGGTGTATCGTTGCGCATATCGCGGCGGCGCCCCATTTTCTCCTAACTCTTCCTTTACGCCTGCGGCGCGTCGTGGGTTACGAGGTACTGGTTCATGAGCACAGCATTGCCGCTGCCGGGCAGCGAGAATGACATTGCCATCGTCGGCATGGCGGCGCACCTGCCCGGGGCCGACAGCATCCTCGCCTACTGGGAGAACCTGCGCGCCGGACGCTCTTCGATCCGCCGCCTGACCGAGGACGAGCTGCGCGCCGCCGGAGAGGATCCGGGCCTGATGCGGCACAAGGATTACGTTCCCTTCGCCGCGCCGCTCACCGATTTCGAGATGTTCGACGCTGAGTTCTTCGGGTTCTCCCCGAAGGAGGCGGCGATCATGGACCCGCAGCACCGCCAGTTCCTCGAGACCGCGTGGGAGGCGCTCGAGAATGCCGGTCACGTGCCCGACAGCTTCGACGGTCAGGTCGGGGTCTTTGCCGGCTGCGGCATGGGCTCGTATTTCTATTTCAACGTCTGCTCGAACCCGGATCTGGTCGAGAATACCGGCATGTTCCTGTTGCGCCATACCGGCAACGACAAGGATTTCATGACCACCCGCCTGAGCCACGTGCTCGACCTGCACGGGCCCTCGATCAACCTGCAGACCGCGTGCTCCACCTCGCTCGTGGCCACGCATTACGCCGCGCAGGCGCTGCTGAACGGCGAATGCGACATGGCGCTGGCCGGTGGCGTGACCATCGAGCTGCCGCAGAACCGCGGGTATCTTTACAAGGAAAACGAGATCCTATCGCCCGACGGTGCCTGCCATGCCTTCGACCACCGGGCGCAGGGCACGGTGTTCGGCTCGGGTGCGGGCGTGGTGGTGCTGCGCCGGCTGTCCGACGCCATCGCCGATGGCGATCACATCTGGGCCGTGATCAAGGGCACCGCCGTCAACAATGACGGCGCGCAGAAGGCCGGCTATCTCGCGCCGTCCGTCGACGGGCAGGCGCAGGCGGTGGCCGAGGCGCAGGCCATGGCCGGCATCCCGTCGGACACGGTGGATTACGTCGAGTGCCACGGCACCGGCACCTATCTCGGCGACCCCATAGAGGTCGCCGCCATGACGCAGGCCTTCCGCGAAAGCTCGGACGCCGTGGGGCATTGCCGCATCGGCTCGGTGAAGACCAATATCGGCCATCTCGACACCGCCGCCGGGGTGGCGAGCCTGATCAAGGCCTCGATGGCGCTGCACGAGGGCGAGATGCCGCCCTCGCTGGGATACGAGGCGCCGAACCCGGCGATCGATTTTGAAAGCTCGCCCTTCGTGGTGAACGACAGGCTGACACCGTGGCCGCAGACCGGCCATCCGCGCCGCGCCGGGGTCAACTCGCTGGGCGTCGGCGGCACCAACGCGCATGCGGTGCTCGAGGAGGCGCCGGCGCGGGCCCCCTCGGACGAGAGCGACTGGCCGTTCCAGATCCTGACGCTGTCGGCCCGCAGCAAGGCGGCGCTCGATGAGGGCGCAAAGCGCCTCGCGGCGCATCTGCGCGCCCATCCCGAGCAGCCGCTCGCCGATGTCGCGTGGACGCTGCAGCAGGGCCGCCGGGCCTTCGAGAAGCGCCGCATCGTGGTGGCCGAAAGCCACGAGGAGGCGGCGCGCCTGCTCGAGGAGGAGGCGCCGCGCCGGGTGCATTCGCACAGCGCGCTCGACCGCCCCGAGACCGTGTTCATGTTCCCCGGCGGCGGGGCGCAATACGCCGGCATGGCCCGCGATCTCTACGAGACCGAGCCAGTCTTTGCCGAATGGATGGATCGCGGCCTCAACGCGCTGGCCGAGATCACCGATGCCGACATCCGGGCGTTCTGGCTGCCCGCCGCGGGCGACCGGGATGCCGCCGACAAGGCGCTGACCAAGCCGTCGCTGCAACTGCCGCTGATCATGATCACCGAGTACGCGCTGGCGCAGCTCTGGATGAGCTGGGGCATCCAGCCGGTGGCGCTGGCCGGCCACTCGATGGGCGAAAACACCGCCGCCTGCCTTGCCGGCGTGATGAGCTTCGAGGATTGCATCGGCCTCGTGCACCTGCGCGGGCGCCTGTTCGACACCGTGCCGGCGGGCGGGATGCTGTCGGTCAATCTCTCCGCCGAGGCGCTGCAGCCGCTGCTGGGCGCGGAGCTCGATCTCGGTGCGGTCAACGCCCCCGAGCTCACCGTCGCCTCCGGCCCGCAGGCGGCGCTCGACATGCTCGAGGCGCGGCTGCGCGGCGAGGGCATCGATTGCCAGCGCATCCCCATCGACATCGCCGCGCACAGCCGCATGCTCGAGCCGATCCTCGACGATTTCCGCGCCTACCTGCGCTCCATCGACCTCTATGCGCCGCAGATCCCGCTGACCTCGAACCGCAGCGGCGCGCTGATGACCGACGAAGAGGCGACCTCGCCCGACTACTGGGTCGAGCATTTGCGGGGCACCGTGCAGTTCGCCGACTGTATCGCCACGCTGGCCGGGCCCGAGCGCATCTATCTCGAGGTCGGGCCGGGCAAGGCACTCTCGGCGCTGGCGCGCCAGCACCCCGATGTGCAGGGGCAGGCGGTGCTGTCCTCGCTGCGCCACCGCGACGATGCCATCGCCGACGACAAGCACATGTTCGAGGTGCTGGGCCGGTTCTGGGCGCTGGGCGCCGAGATCGACTGGGA
>Ga0114904_1000315_pt1 | contig 27786 bp, 29 predicted proteins | sample MalvirDeepMed_s6_FD_83498 | JGI IMG/M metagenome (GOLD analysis project Ga0114904, IMG submission 83498) | Marine viral communities from the Global Malaspina Expedition - Malaspina viral metaG DeepMed_s6 | ecosystem: Environmental > Aquatic > Marine > Oceanic | place: Mediterranean Sea... | reverse complement strand
TCCTAGCATTAAATCGCTGTTCCTCAAACTGTAACTTCTTTGCAGCGGCATCAGCTTTTGCGGCTCCAGCTCCCATAAAAGCTTGACCTGCCGATAAAGCCATCATCCATATCATTGGCATACTCGTTCTCCTTTTAAGGTGTCATATAGCCTGTCTAAGGCAGTTCTTCGTTTAACTAGGGGTATCCTTGGGTAAACCCAAGAAGCCCATACAGCCAATCCTAGGCCCATCTACGGCCACGTCTATTATTAGCCCATTTATTATTATTTTTATCCGCAGGCTTACAGTCCTTGTGGAATATAACGGCACCGCTTAGTTTCTCGGACCACATACCCATCCTACGATCATCATCAAGCCATGTATCAATAACATTTTTACGTGCTATTTCTCTATTCTTATCTATAATCACATCTACATCGAGAGCCAATAGTCCTTCCCAGTAGCTAACAGTAGCTGCTAGGCAGTCTATCCTATCATCATGGGGTAAAGCACCACGCTTATCAAAGATTCTTGTAATTTGTTTTTGTGTTTCCTCTTGGCATATAGCTTTCTTATCAAATACTAGGCGGTGTTGAGACATGACGGGTTCTAGAGAGGATATAATCCTAGGTTCTTTACGACCTGAAGCTCTAAAGTCTTCAATAGCTATAGACCCACATATCTCAGTCATAATAGGAGCTAATAGTTGACAGAACATAGCATCTCCGAAGTTGGATTCTACCCGAACCAGCTTAACACTGTACTCATAGGCTAATCTAGAAATCTTTTTAAGTATGTTCTTCTCATAGCCACCTATATATCCAACCAACTCATGAATATAGATGTATCCATTAGCAAAAGATGCTATACATACGGCAGTTTCGTCCTCTCCTCTACCCGAGGGGTCTATATACATTACTCTTTGGGTATAGGGAATGAACTTATCTGCTATCCACATGGGTTCAAAGATAACATCACCTGTTAAACCAAAAGATGGAACTCCACGCATTGGTTTAGAGTTAGCCCATATGATTTTCTCAGGACACATGTCTGGGTGTACGTCTATTACAATAAGATCAGATAGTCTTAGTGGGAATTTCTCAAAGTCAGCTAAGGAAGTGTCTAGTTTATAGTGTAGGGCAAAGAGCTTTGGTCCAATCTTAGCCATTCGTTCTAATAGAACATCTTTAGGAAATCTTTCTGGCTGTGTAGGCTCTCCCTCTTCTATTCCCAGCTGTAATACCCATTCATTTACACATTCTGTTTCTATTGGATTGTCTTTATTAGGCATAACCGCTGGAAACTTAGTCACCTCATATCCTGAAGATAGTTGATTATATATACTATCCTTAATCTGTGGTGTACCTAGGAAGATAACTCTACCACCAACATTACGAATCTGTTCAAACTCAGAAACCTTAGTCATAAGTTTTTCTCTAGCATTAGCTGTCTCACAGTTGCCTTCGATTTCAACATCATCAGCAATAACATATTCAGCATGGCTACCTGTAATCTGAGAACCTATACCCCTAGCAAAACAAGACTTATCTTGCCCTATCTTAGTACGGCACTCTACATCGAATGCAAAGGCATTGTCTGTTGTGTGATCTCCGGGTCTTAGGTGCTCGCAATATGGCACAAGATCAAGAATCTTTCTTGTCATAGAGATAAACTCAGTAGCCTTATTACCTGTTGCAGAAACTACCATAATAGTAGTATTAGGATCTTTCAATAAGAACCAAGATGCAAGACACGCTGTAATCACAGACTTACCAAAGCCTCGACCAGCCTGTAACTGCATATCGGTAGGACCACCCTGAAGAGCATCAGCCATAGCATACTGTGCGGGTGTAGGTTCTCCCAACCCCAAGTATTTAAAGCAAGCCCATAGATGATTACGAAAATCATCAATCATTTCTTTAGGTATATTCATTTCTTCTTTACATTCCTAGCAAAGTTAGCTTTCTTTTTCATGGCAGCCGAATACTTAGATCCCTTTGCAAGAACTTTAGTAGCAAATGCAGAAGTAGACATACCTGCCTTCTTTGCTGCTCTGCTAAAAGATCCTACTGTACCCTTTCTTTTCATTTTGGCTGTAGCCTTTTGAATCCACTTACGTTTTGCCATTAATAACTTCTTATCTTCTTACGCCTAATAACCTTCTTTTTTATCTTAGGTTTTTTCTTAGGTGATGGTGTAATTGTCCTTTTTTTTATCTTGTATGTTGCCATATTAATATTCCTTTTTACTAGTCTTCTTAGTTGTAGCTTTCTTCTTACTACCGCCTTTAACTGAGTAATCGTTTGCTGCATTAGCATACATTTCACCCATACGATGCGACCCATAAAGAGTAGTATAGGTTCCATATGGATTCTCTACTCCAGGTGCTGTTGTCTTTACTGTTCTTTCCGGCATTATAATACCTCCTTATTTTATATACTTAGGGTTAAACTTACCAGTCCCCTTTTTTCCTTTTTTAACCAGACCTCTAAGCCCAAGAAAACCCATACCTCTACCAAAGTCTTTAAAAACAGTACCACCCATTTTTGTATTTGGGGCTCCTATGTTTTTATAAGCCTTTAATTTTCCTATTACCCCAGCCTGTTGAAAAGCACTAAAAATTCCCATAATTATTCTCCCATAGCTTTCTTAAACGGTAAACTGTCTTTCATCTTATCTTCTAAGAAGTCTAAAGATTCTTTAGGTATACTGTCTAACATTTCTTTGTTGTCATTAATGACCCCACGTATAACTTGGTATAAACCAGGTGTACACTTTTGGGGATCATCTAAATCCAAGAGTAAAGTCTCAAGGAATATATTGTTTAGTTTTTTTATTTTATTCATTATACGTTATATTGCTTTATTGTCATGGTCAGCTGACCAGGCACCATAGCCAGTGCTAGTTCGCCAAGTATTATTGCTATAAAAGAAATTCCAAAGCATATTAATTCCAGATCTTTTTGGTCGGGCAATAATACCGTAATAGAGATCAATAAATGTATTGTAAATTATATCAAATGAGTTAAACAGAGTCATGTTTCCTCCTACAGAACCCATTAGAATGCCAACCTCATCATTCTCATGCAGACTTGCGGTAAAATGATTACTACGAGCACTACATGCGTTAAATACAATTCTCAAATCATCAACTTGTGTAGGTGTTCCAGCCTCATCGGCAAAACCCTGGTGAAAGTATAATCCGACAGGGCGTTGTGGGCTTTGGTTATGCCATTGACCATCAACATCTGTTATCAAGGTTCCTCTATATCCCTCTTCTTCTACATTAAGTTTACACCATTTTCCTGGCAAGTGTCCCCAGTACCCAGATACATCGGAAGCCGACCACATAACATGAGATATCATGTTAATTTGATTGTGACTTATCATAGCATCGAAAATTTGTATATGCTGACCATGACCAAACTTATTTGTATGGGCACCTAGAAAAGAAATACCAATGTGTGTCCAGCTAATAGTATTATTATTAATCCGTATACCGCTTACACTTGTCACTTCAGTACTATTAGTATGATTCCACCACATCTTAGTAGCAATAGCTCCCTTAAGAGCTGTTATTGTATTATCACTGATGTTATAAGAAGATGTAGCTGTTCTGCCTCTGTATACAGTTTCTACATATCTTGCCATAAGGCTATCTTGATATGCACTTACCCCTATCCTAAATCCATATTCATGTCCTGGCAACATATGTTCGTCTGCGAGATTTCCCCCTTGGGTACTATATTCAATACCATCTCCCCATCCCCAAAATTTATCTTCTTCCCATGACCCAACTACTGGCTGTCTTATTAGATTGCTGCACACATTGTTTGTAATATTACAACTATATATAGCTGATTTATTATATACAGCGGCTATAATAGCTCTAACACTTGTTGTAAGCTGTCTGCCTTGATGAATACGATTTGGATTAAAAGCTACAACTGTACAGTAATTATCTTTAAAGTCAAAATTATCATGTATATAAGCATCTATATATACACCGCAGTCTGTATAAGACATAGTGTTATTTGTTATTTGTATATTTCTAGAAGAATACGAAGCCGATGCAGCTACTAAGACACATGTACAACAGTTTTCAAATGTGCAATTACGAATTGTAACGCCATCGCATTCTGATATACGAATAGCTGCATCATAGAAACCAAGCCCATTAGTATTTAAGAATGTACAGTTATCAAAAAGTACGTTTTTACACCTTGCTAAGTTTACCGCAAAGTTATTAAAGCCATCAAAGGTACAGTTTCGAAATACGATATTGTGTCCATATTCTATTAAGATACCATTATGTGAACTTATCTGCATTACCGGATAAAGACCACCTACATTACCATCAACACCACATTCGCCACTATTAGCTAAAGTAAATGTTGCAGTATTAGTATCTGTTATAGCAGTAATAGCAAATTGATTATTGATAGTATCATATTGATCACCCACTAGTAGCTCTCCATTAGAAGCATCAACATCCTGAAGACGTATAACTCCACCTACCCTCATATCATGACCCGCAGGTAAATCAACAGTAACAGTTGTATCGTTTACGGCAAGCATTTCTACTGGACTAGATCCTAGATATACTACATCGTGGTGTATATCCCTAAGTTTTATGTTTTCAAACGTAATATTCTTTAGTTGTGCCTTTCCATTTTCGGCATCTTTTGTAGCCCCAGTTCTGGATACTGTTACTCCTGCTGCAGCTGCAAAGGGTACAGGATCTGCAAGTACTATAGTATTAGTATCAGGTTGTATTCCAACAATCTTGGTAATCAGTAAACCATAATACTTATCTGTATTATCGTCAAACATAACAGACCGAGGATCATCTGTATCGGCGATAAGTTGAATATAATCACCTTCATAAAATCCTGTTTCATCGCTAACAATTATTTTTTTAGCCATCCACTCAATAGCAGCAGTAGTAGTTGTAGATAAAGTTGTCGCATCTGTCCTAGTTCTTATTACATATTGATCATATGTATCGGACAAGTCAAAATTAAACGTACCATTGCGATAAGTTATATCTTGTTTATATGGAATTTCTACTGGTTGAGCTACATCAGCACCGTCTCCAATCTTATGTGTTCTGCCTCTAAATTCACACAAAGATAACGTAGTACTTCCAGGATCTCCCTGATGTCCTAAAGTAGAGTCATTAAAAGCATCATCTACATGGTCAGACTCATCGCCAGTTCCATCTCCATCGCCTCCACATACAACCATAAGGGACGTAAGACCTGCTATAGCTGTTGGCTCCCACGAATCTCCATCCCATACTAACGCTTCCGATGAACTAGGTGAAGTAGTCCCAACATCGGCTAGATCAGCTATATTATCAGCGGTAGTAAGAACTGTACCCGTAGGAACAGTAGTCTTTAATGCTACGGTTTCCCAGGTATCTCCATCATAGTATACTAGGTTTCCTGCAACAGGTGCAGTACCAGTTGCTCCGCCAGTAAAGTCTGTTTTTGTCATACCAGCAGTGAAACTGTCTGTTAGAGTAATTGCGGTATTACCATTAGCACCTGCTGTTGCTTGGGTTATAGTTACAACTGCCCCGGATACCGTAGCAGAAAACTTTGCATTTGCGTCTATCTGGAGTTTGAGGTTTGTTGCACTTGTGTCGTTATCTACCTCTGCAATCCAAGTACCACCACCAGCCACATCACCTACTGTGAAGTCATGAGAAGTGGTGTCAGCAGCAATTAGATTTACCTTATCACCATTGTTGAGCTCAGTAACGTCTGTAATAGTAACGGTTGCCGTGGCATTGCTTTTGATAACATCACTAAGCTCTGATAGCTTAGTATTAACAATAGCATCTTCTACATATTCTACAGTTGCTACTGATTTCTCTTCCCCATCAGTCTTATCGCCTTCATCGGGTGCTTGGGTAACTGCTTTTTGTGCTGTATTAAGTGCAACACTACCATCAGCTAGTACTGCTGTAGTTGCTGAAACTACTTCCCAGTTTGTTCCACCAAATCTAATAACAGTACCAGCAGCAATACTACCAGATAGACCTGTCCACGAAGCGTCTGCTACTCCAGTTGTACTTTGTGTAACTGTCCAACCTGCAGTTGGAGAGTCTGTCCCAACCGCAGCTGTTTCAGTAGTCGTATTCAAGTTGTGGGCACCCTTATAAACAATAGATGTACCTATACCCGTAATCTGATCTTGTAATAGTTTACCTTGATTAGCCGATAGAGGCTTATAAACATCTGTTGAAGTAACACTATCTACAGTATCAGCCTTAAGATCACCACTACTAAAAGCTAAACCACTTGCATCACCATCAGTACCCGCAAGGTCTATTTTTATTGGGGAAGAAGCACTGCCATCACCTTCTATGCCGTCACCCACACTTGCTGTTGCTCCTAAATAAGTACTAGCTATTACACCACTTGAATTTAGTGGGCATATTCCGTCTGGCTGCCCAACACTTGGATTCATTGTATGGAAATTATGCCATAGGGTCATAAGTTCTTGGCTTAAGAATAATAACTGGTCACTAGATAAGTTAAGGCTACTGCTAGTTATTTTAGAGCCAGTAGTCCAGTTAATAAGCTTTTGTATATTATATGTTTTTCTTAATATGTATATAGTATCTGCTGCAGCAATTACAGGCAGGACTATAGCAGCAGCTCGACCGCTATGTGTAGTTGTCCAAGTATAGTCTGCGGCTGTCTGGGAAAATGTAATATTTGACTGACTAAGGGAATACATTGTACTTCCACTAGTATTAGTATTTGGCAAAGTCCATGCTGACCATGCTTCAGCTGCGGTAATAGAAGGAGATATGGAGCTTGCATCAAACTTTCTTACTACCATAAACTCATCCTGATCTGATAGAGATGTTCCAAGCTGGGTTGTGCTGTCAAGCAATGACGAAATATCAACTATATAGTTATTGGATGTAATCTCACTGCCTGTTTTTGATATAAATGTTATCTTATCAGAGTTGTTATCATAAGCCACAGCTTTCCTCCTATGTTGTTAAAAAATGCGGGACACGTTTAAATTTCCCCGCTAGTTCAATATTAGTTAAGTTCATCGGATTTGGATAGTCCGATGATATAGTTATAGATAGGTCATCACTAAACCCCATAAGCGGAAACTTAAATACTCCATCAACCTCAAAAAATGGATCGCTCAAATTAGCATCCATAGCATCTACTGTTTCGTGGTTAAAGGTATAATCTTTACTCGCCCTATTTTTTCGTACTATTGAGGCAGTATAAGGTCCAGTATTATGATGGCGAACTACACAATACCGCAAGTTTAGTGTTCCAGGTATAATATTATTTTGTTCTTCTCTTACAAATATAGTAGATAGTATAACAGATGCCGTAAATTTCGTTCCCGCGATACAAGAATTTAGGTTAGAGTAGTTACCAATAGCAATTAATCTTGTTGTTGAATCTGTAGAGTTTCCTTGATCTACTGTTACATCTATAGTGGGTTCTTCTCCCGTACCAGTAAATCCTATGATTTGATTAATTGTTCTTAGTGAAAAACCAATATCAAAAGATGTTTCATTTGTGCTAGAGTCATATGTTAAATTTAATACAGATGATGATTTCCTATTATCTAGCCTGGGAATACTTCCCTTTTCGGGTAGAATAGACATTTTATGTACCTGTACAATTACATCTCCATCCCCTCGTGGTTGCTCAACTATAGCATATAAAAAATCTCCTATAGCTTGTAAAGAATGTATCTTAATGTCTTCATGTAGTGTAAAGGTAAAGAAAGCATTCTGAACTATTTGATCTCCTGCGGTTTGGTTTCTGTAGCAGAAAATAGTATTGCTAGGCGAGCTTCCCGCTACAGCAAATATCATATTATGTGATGTAGAGACAGTAGATGTCCAATAATTATCTGGAAGATATTCTGGTACATGTTGAGACAACTCAAATGCCTGTTGTCCTGTTGCTTCAAAGGATGGGAAATAAATATACAAACGATTCTTAGCAAAAAAGAATAGATTGTTATTCATAACCAGAGGAGACATATCTTCTGTCATAGGAAAGAAGGATGTTGGTGCAATCTCTGCTGTTAGGGGAGAGATTTGATTCTCTGATCCCATAAGTTCATATTGAGTATCTCCCGATGTTCCTAAGAATAGAAAGTCTTTGAATGGTTGTAGGAATGTAATAGGTGTATATACATTAGAAGATACTTTAAGGTCAAGAGGATCTCTAAAAGTAATATTTGCAGGATCATCAATAAAAAAGTTATCAAAGTCTCCAAGTCTAGAAGATACAAGAGCGTCTTCAGAAGCAAGGAATAACCTATCACGATAATAAGAAATAGCCTTAATTGGAGTTTGCTTAGCCTTCTTTTCACTATCCTTAAAAAAGGATGGACCAGGATTACTTTTAGCAGAACCAGAAGATCTACCATCCCACCTTACTTTTCTTATAGACCACCGATTATTGTCTTCATCTAAATAGATTTGCATAGGCATTCTATTTTGATCTATAAGGCTCATTTCGTCAGGAGTACGGACTTTCTCTAAATAGGGTGTAATCGTATCATTGATAACTCTATACCAACCTGGAGTACTACTTAAGTATGATTGACTTAAGTAATAAATCTTACCTCTGCCTGATGGGTTCCCTGTATCCGGATATAGGATTCTTATTGTTTCTTTAGTATCTGCACTTCCGTTATGCGCTGTTAAGTCATTAGCATCTGGAGGAAACTTTAGATCAGACCATTTGGATACGGCTTGTCCAAGGTATAGTTTATTTCCATCAGGGTAAACATAATCTTCTACTGGTATGTATTCTGAGTATATATTAACTGTTGTACCATCGACTTCTTTAGTAGAGCGTTCCCAATGATTCGGTTGGTCACTAGGGGGATTCGTTACTAAACCTACTGTTGGACCAGGAAGAGAAGTACCGCCTAAATCATCCTTAACTTTCCAAATACCATATCTTGTACTATCATCAGCATGAGGATCGGTAGTATCTATAGCCGTATTCTCCCATATATAGTCTGTACTAGCAGTCCATATTTCAGCTCTACCAGCAGGATCTACAGTAATACTTGTTTCATATTTTATCTTTCGTCCCCTAATATCAACAATATCTGTCTTTACCCCATCAAGCCCAAACATAAAATCATCTGTACCATCAGAACTAAAGCCTGCCTTGACTTCGGTATTTAGAATTAGAATAGAAGAGCCTACAGAACAGGCCCTAAGAACATCCTTAGCAGATCCTGTTCCATGTCTAATATACCTGCGTATGGATTCATCAATATCGGTATCCACTTCTTGGTTTATTATTTCTCCTTCTTCAGTTACTTTGAATACATACAATAGCTGAGCCGAAGTATCATCAAAATCAATCCCAATAATATACTGCTGTTTTTTACCAACCAAGAACCAATACCACCACATCGATGCTGGGTTAGGAACTCCCAAATCTATTCCTAGTCCGTCCATTGGATAAAAACCATTTCGTTTATCGATAGATCTTTCAGTAGTACAGAACATATTATCCATATCCTCTACTTCATTGGGTAGTCTCTTAGACGGAGCTTGTCTACCCACACCACCAGATAAAGTATTAAGAGGAATCTTTACTGGAAAATATGAGGCACCTTTTCTTTTAGCCATTATTATCCTCCAGGATTGGTGGTTCGCCAGTATCTAAGATATGAAGAGTCATTACCACGTGAGTTTCTATTCATAGCTTCTCGTAACTTGGCAGATGAAGCCGAGAATATGGTTCTACGACGGTCATCGTAATCAGCACCCTTACCTTTAGCCATATAGAGACCCTCAAGACCAGCCAAATAGGTATCTGCATCGGCATCACCTTGTGTTACCATTTGATATTGTCTTGCACCAGCAGCTAAGATACCCCGTTGAACAGGTGTATCCATATCTTCCCAATTAACTGCTTGAATAATCTCAATACGATATTCAGTATCGGCATTCCATTGATCAGTTTGATCTGTCACATTCCAAAGATATTTATCAGTAGTACCTTTTGCTATACCAATTATATTATACCCCTCATTATTAGTATGATTTGATATAAGTTCGGCAGATAGAGTATCGTAAGGAAATGTTGGTAGGGTTATCTGACCTTCAGCATCTAAAGTTATCTTCTTAATCCATCTATTATTAGCAATACCCCTCATTTGGAAATCACGGATAAATTGTTCTAAGCAAAACTGAGCAGTCTCTGTATCAAGACCACTGTTTTCGTCTATGTCTGATACCAGAGATTCTCCTGCCATTAACAACATATGATTTACGGCATCTAGCTTAGAAATACTTCCCATTTTATCCTCCTCTAGTCTTTTTGCGTTCTCCCATTCTTTTCCACTCTCTTGTTTCTCTTTGCTTTGCTTTTACCATAGGGCAATCAGTGTTTCCACATACTTTGCAACTCATAGACATTGTATTCATAGGACGATGTGTTCTAAAATTGCGTTTATTACCACAGCCTATAAGCACAGTGGCTAAAAATACCAATACTAATAATCTTATCATATTTCTTTCCTCCTCTAAAGCCCCTTGCCCCCCAGAGGGGGACAAGGAACGTGTATGAATAGAGTAACTAATGTTACGCTATAGTAAGTTACGCTTGTACGTAACCGTCAGCATCAACCTTCATACTTCCAACGCCTCTCATTTCAAGGCGAGTATCAAAGTCACTGCCAGAAGCACCATCTCGTGTATGAATAACTGCAGCACATTCTGGACGTAGAACGCCAGTGCCACTCATCATCGAAGCAACCGTAAAGGTTGTATTACGACGAACATCATCTACTGTATCAACTTTCAAGCCTTGCAAGCGAATACCTGCAATTGCTTCTGGTGTAAACATAACGGCACGAACTCCGTTAATAAGAGCAGTTGTATCTGAACCTGCAAGGTCACAAGAGAAGTCAAGATTATACTTAGCTTCACCAAGACCATCAGAGGACGTATCTTCACCACTCTTGTCACGCAACTGATCAGAGCCATGATTGGTCTTAAGAATAGTGCAACCCATGTACTCAAGAGTATCATGTAGTTGACCATATCCATTAGTCAATGGACCACCAAGACCGTTTACAGCACCACCAAAGTAAGGTTGCATACCACCGTCGTCAAAGTCTGAAGCAAGACGAGCGACACCAAGAGCACGAATATCCATGAAGCACTGTGGGCTTATAGCCATGTACAGTTTATCGTATGGGATATTGTTTTCTTGTAGGAATACAATATACTTCTCTATTTGTTCAAGAGCCGAAAGAGCGCCAAGAGCACGATCAGCAGCAGCAGCACCTGTAGCACCCCAAGCCTTGAGCTTAAGACTGTCAGTAGAATCACTACCATAAAGAGCTGTGTCCAAGTTTAGGCTTGGACGTGGGTCGCCAACAATTTGTGAAGTCACCGCAGCGCGAGCAAGATAAGAATAAAGTTGCTTATCTCGTGTGTTTGCAAGAGTCAACGCAGCTTGACGCGCGAGCTCGTTTCTGAATTCCCACTGTGTTTGCATGAGGTCAACATTATCGATCTCAAAGTGAGCAGCCATGGGTCGCTTGTCCAACTTGAGTTGGAATGTACTAGCTGTTGATGCAGCACCGCCAACCAATTCTTCACCAGCATCCCATTGTGGGTTTAGGTTTACAGTACCCGTGATCGGTATTTCAACCGTAGTACCGCTAGGAATAACTCTTGTTGTTACAAGAGGTTCAAACATATTAAATTCGTCATAAGCGTGGATAACCTCGCCTGACCAGATAGGAAGCCAAAGCTTACCACCTGTTGAGTTGCTACCACTAATTGCATTAGTTGGGTGCGTTCTATACGGCAGATGTGCCGCTGTTAAATTTCCTACAGCAGTCATAGTAAATTCTCCTTTATTAAAGTAAAACTATTATTGCGGATTTGTTTTACTCTACGTTCAGGATTGTTCTTTCGAGTCCTTACTGTAGCGGAACCTAATAACTCGGTATTATCCTTTGCCTCTATTAGGAGGGGGATTTATACACATTAACCAAGTTTCCCTTTGTGGGGGTCCACTTTCCCCTTAAGCAGGTAATGTATTCCAGTCAGTGATAGCCATTTTATTCTGTACCATATCACGGTACTTAGGATCATACTGGAATTTAGGGTCATCTCTCTCTTGTTTAAACTCACGCCTATTCGAATACGGAAGTATTCCTGATTGACTTGCAGTAACTTGAGTTAAATTCTCACTTGGAGCTGGCTCTTTAGCCTTTTCTCTAGTTACTGAGGTGTCATACATAGACGCAAGACCTCGAAGAGTTACTTCATATTGTGGTGAAGCAAGACCTATATTTATTCCCTGCATATCTTCTGGCGGCAGATTATTGCTAGCCCACTTAAAGATCTTATCCAATCTTTCTCTTCCGCCGACTGTATCGGCAGCACTTGAATAAGATTCTCGTAGTCTAGCCTTCTGTGCCAGAACATAATCCTCAAGCATTCTATCTGTAAAACCAGTACGCTGCTTGATATCGTTTCTGGTTTGTTCTGAGAAGTCTCCTGATGCAGCAAATTCCATTCCCCACATCTCATAGGTTTCTTCGTCTAACTTCATGCCTTTGAGTTGCTCTTCAACCTGAGGATTTTCTTCAGGTATCGGAATTCTAAGTTCATCGGTCAGTGCAGGCTCAGAAGGTGTAGTTGGCTCTGGTACGGGAGGTGGTTGCTGTTCTTTTAATGTAGCAATCTCCTGTCGTGCCTGAGTATACTGTTTCTGTGCCTCTTTTAAACTATCGAACCAAACACCAGCATTCTCAAAATTATCAGGAACTACTTCGTCACTTGTTTCTATGTGTGTTTCGAATGCAGTTCGTTCATGTTCATGCTGTACTTGTTCCGGTGTTTTCTCGTGAGATTGTTCCAGAGGAGTCTCACCTTCTACTGTTGTTGTACTATCCATTTGTTAATCTCCTTACGATTGTTCTGTTTCCCCAGAGTCAAAGGATTTTTATTAGGAAGCTCATGCCTCCAGAAATTATTATTGCAATACCCGCAGCCCATGTAGCTACCTTAGTTTGTACTATTGCAAGATGTCGTTCTATCTTTAATAGTCTTTTATCTACCATATCCAATCGATGATTAGTACGCTCAAGTTCATTTAATACTAATCTCTTATATTCAGTCCAGCCATTATCCCCTGTGCCGGCTTCCCATGGATCTTGTGGTGGCATAATGTCTCCTTAACTTTCGTATAGTGCTACTATATCTGTGGCATTAGTATTTGTTGCTTTTACTCGATCAGAAGAAATCTCTAACACTTTTCCAACCAAACAATCTTTATGAGTAATTATATCGCTTGCTCCGTTCTGTAAAGTAACTTGTGCAGCTTGAGCATTAAAAAATCTATCTTGTAAATAAGTAACAGCAGCACTTCTTTCCGCAGTACTTAAAGAGGATCCCTTCCATATAATAAATTCTAATATATCCCCATACATTTCCTGAGTATAGGCACTACCAGTCCATCGAGAACCCAAAAGAAAATCTCCAGTGTCTCCAGAAAAATCAGTATTATTGGTTACAGAAGATCCATCTGTTGAACCATCTAACCATAACTGCATCACATCGCTAGAATCTCTAGATACACCTAAAATATACCAAGTATCTTTACTTAGCGAAGCAGTGCCAACCGGATCGTCACCACCTACAGCAAACTGTACTTCATTACCAGCACCATCTGATTGCATAAACCATCTCCACGCAGAGCTATCATAATCCTTTGCTGCTATTGTTTGATAACCTGTACCACCAGTAAACCTAATTACAACCATCATTTCAAATTCCTTATCAAAATTAAAGTCACTATAATTAGCCGCTTTTAGATATGAGTCAGACCCATCAAAAGTTACCCAAGGTTTAAAATTTGTACTAGATGCACCAGCAACAGTCATAGCTGTAACACCCGAAGTTGGTCCGTCTAGTGTTGCATCTCTATCTCCTAAATTATCATCCCAACTAGCTGCACCAGTACTTTCTGCATCTCCACTTCTATACCAAGTCGTAGGGGTTCCTATATCAGAGGCAACAGTTAAGTCTGTTTGATTACCCCCACCTACATATAAAGCATCAAATCTAGGATCATAAACTGTAGAATCACTAGTAGTAACAGATACTGCCTTGGTATATTTTTTATAGCTCATGACATACTTGAGTTTGTATCTAGAACCACCATATCAGTAGCAGCTGTAGCAGTTGATTTTATAATTTTAGGGCTTATATTATAAAGAGTTCCTTGAACCATATTCTTAAAAAGAACTGCAGTTGTATCTCCAGAAAGTATCATAGTAACATTACCACTTACTCCAACATACATACCATCCCATCCTGTTCCAGTAAACCCTGTTACTTCATCAGTATCATGAGGAGTAACAGCTGATGCCTTAATATATTTTTTATATGCCATGGTTTACTCCTTACTTGTAAGCAAAAAAGAATTGCGCAGTACCAGATGTACCTACAGCTTGTGTAGTTAATGGTGCTGTAGAGCTGCCATTAAAGTGCAGTCTAAAATAAGGAGCATACACACTAGATACATCAACAAAAAATGCTTTAACCCCAGTAACATTTGGAGTTGTATCAGTAGATAATGTTGCAACATCCAACCAATCAGTATTGTTATGTGATACTTGTAAAGTTAGTACGGCTGCAACATCAGCAAAGGCTACCTTTACATCCATACCCATAACAATTTTTTTATTTTCAAAACTATCTGCACTAGGAAGAATACTTGTAGAAACTAAAGAATCACTTGATCCAACTAAAGTAGATGACGTAGTAGTTGTTCTAACTGTATAGCCATTAACTGTAGTAGACGCAAATGAAGGTGCTGTCCGTTCTGCCATAATTTACCTCCTATTGATAAGCGAAAAAGAATTTAACGGTTCCAGAAGTACCTAAATCAACCCCACCACTATTTAATAATAGTCTAAAGTAAGGGGAATAGATTCCAGATAAGTCTGGTAGAAATTTATATGTATCAGCAGTACCAGCTATTTCACTGGATATCGTAACTGCTGTAACCCAATCGGTGTTATTGTGCGAAGCCTGTAAAACTAAGTCTGGTCCACCGCCACCAGTAAAATCTGTCTTAGTCATCCCCACACTGTCAGGATCAGTGATTGTAATAGCAGTATTGCCAGCCGTTCCTCCTATTACTTGATTAACTGTTACTACATTGTCTACTCTAGTAGCTGTTAATCGAGAGTTAGCATTAAGACAAGTAGTTAGGTTTGCAGCTGTATTATCATTACTACCTGTATCTATTGCAAAAGTAGGAGATACTGAATCCGAAGATGTAGTAGCACTTATATCAGCGGTAGCTGTAATTGCTGTAGTATCTGTTGCTGTAAGGGCAATAGTATGAGTACCTCCAGCTGTACCGCCAGCAAGTTTTCCACCTGTAAGTGCGGATTCATTAACGAGAACTGTGCCGACCGTATCTGTAAGTGCAATGTCGTTTCCATCAGTACCAGCATTATCTGCAGTTAGACTAGCGTATGACTCTGTACTTGCTACACCATCAGATGCTGTAAGACCCTTAACGCCAAGCGTGTCTGTGAAACTTGACCCAAATTTTACTTTTGTAGTATCAGTAGTACCATTAATTGCGAGTTTTAAATTAGCAATTTTAGCAGCATCACCACTCGGATCAAGATACCAATGAATCTGATTTCCAGATGGAGTACTTCCCATCGAGTTTCTAGCCATGACTGTAGCAGTAATATCACCTGCGTATCCACCAGCATCTTCAGGAACAAGGACTGTGAATGCATCGTTATGATAAACAGTTCCACCTGTAATTTTAAGTGCATCTGTCGCTGTAGCCTTAATCTGGGCTTTTATATCAGCAGCACTAGAAATCGTTATAGTACCCGAAGCAGCCGTATCAAATGAATCAACTACCACAGCTCCAGCTATTATTGTTTTATTTTCTATAACATCAACATCAGCATCTATAGTTAGGCTTGATAAAGAATTAGTAGCACTAGATAAGGCAGAAGACTTAGCACTTTCTCTAGTTTTATAGCCACCTTCAGTTGCTGTAGAAAAAGAGGTTGTATATTCTGTTGCCATCTATTGAGCTCCTTGCATTTGCTGCATTGCCTGTTGTATGCCCTGACCACCAGTTTGTTCTAAGTCTTGCATTGCTGCTTGGAGACCACCTTCAGTCATAGCTTGATTAACCATCTTTGTACTATCAGCAGAACCTTGAATCTGTGCTTGCGCTTGAGCAAGTTCCATCTGTTCATTCTTAACATCTTCTTCGCTCTTTATCCACAGCTCAGCATTAAATCCTAATGAGCTAATAAGAGCACGACCATACTGATCCCATCTAAACATAGCAGCTGCAACTTCTGGTAAGTTTCTAACCATCTCACCCATTTGCATTAGTTTTTGTAGGTCAGAGTCTCTACTAAGAGCCTGTAAACCAGTAACAATAGCTACACTTAAGACACCCTCTTCAGTAAACATATCCTGAAGACGCTCATCTATCTCGCTATTGGAAGTCATAAGGAATACTGTACGTCTAACAATAGGTTCCATTAAGTCTCTAGCAATAGCAGAGAAAGCTCCGCCTAATACATGCTCAAGTTCTTGACCAATCATTCTTACCGCAGTAGCAGTAACTCGTTCACCTTGTGGAATACTCGCCGAGTCTAAAAGAAAAGCTCTACCTACTTCTTTTCGTAAGATATCAACACCAGCTTGTGTAGATTGTATCTGAGGATTCATTGTAGTCGCTGGCGATATAGTAAACACTTCATTGGGTCTAGATGCAACAAAGGCACCAGACGGAGAGCCAGCTATATCATCAATTTCTGTAATGCCTGTTGGGTCTACCCCTTGCCAGAACAAAGAAGCGGCAGCAATGCCGTTGATTAAACCCTCAGTAAAACCTTCAAGGGCTTTTATGTCTCCAATAAGATCTTCACAATGAGATCTAGCATAGTTTTCTCCCGGTATACTAGACCACCTTAGCATGATATAGGGAGGTACTGTATACTCTCCGCCACCACTAACAGAAGATCCTTCAGAGTCTTGTTTAGTTACTGTATATTTACCATCTTTAACAACAACCCTTACAAAAATTTCTTTATACCCACGTTTATGGTCATAGCCTTCAGAAGAAGATATCAGAGCATCATCACTTTGTAATGCTTCTGGTAAACTTTCGAATTCTCTATAGATAAGTTCTTCAACTTCTCCATAAACACTACGACGACAGACAAAATTATCCAGACGAATAATTCTAAAGTTCATATCGTCTTCCATAATAATAAGAACATCGCCAACAATAATAAGATGCTGTAGTGCTTGGTATATAATCTCTCTGAGATTGCCACTTGATAGTTTGGTATATACTTGCTCACTTAAGCTGCTTAAGAAATTCTCTACTTCTGTTTCTGATTCAGCCCCAGTACCCATTTCAAATTTAAAGAAGGGCATATCATTAAGAGGCAATAGTGCTGATAACATTCTGCTAGCCATAGCCGTAACGCCTCTTGCAGCAACCGAACTAAATGGCTGAGGTAATTGGTTTTGTTCTGTCCATCCTTCGGGAGGCATGATTGAGGGTACTGTTAAGGACGCACAATACCTAGCTCTCTCTAGTTTATTTAATCTAAGAGATTCAAGTATTCTAAATCTATTGGATATATCAACCATGATTATTCAGGCCTCTCTTCTTCTAGACTTTCTTCTTCTTCAACATCAGAAACAAATTCTGTTCCGAAGGCTAGAGAAGCAAACATATCTGCTACAGTAGTATCTATGTCTTCGGGGTCTTCAAGTGTTTCGGCTACATCGGCTCCTTCTGTTTCGAGCCTTTCTATCTCAGCCAAACGCGCTGCTTCCTCTTGTTGTGCTAAAGTTCGTTGAGATTCTTCTCTAGCAACACGTTGTCTTTCTTGGATAGCTAAGAACTCTCTTTGCTCTTCGTCACGAATACGAGCAAGTTCCGATTCCTTTTCAAGTAATCTCTCTCTGTCAGCAGCAGACAGCCCCGGTGGAATACTAGGACCACTAAACTGTAGAAATCTATGCTCTAGTTCCCATTTTATATTTCTCATTGTCCTGGTCTCCTTCTCACTCTCAAAGCTCTTTTCCTACTTCGCCGCCAAGAACTCTTTTTCCTCCTAGTTGGTGTATATCCTGCTGCTGCTGCAGAGTCAGTAACTCCAATAGGTGCGCCAATTCCTGCTTGTTCTTTTTTAATCCGTCCCAATTTTTTCGCAAACTTCTTTCCCTGAACCATACTCTGTGCCGCAAACTTTCTTCGCTTAGCTTTAGCCTCTGCTTCATATTTTATTTTAGCTGCAGATAGCTTTCCTTCCCATTGTTTCATTAGTCTATCTATTCTCGCTTGAGCTGCGGCTCCTTCTTGAGCAGCACCCGCACGCGCTGATTGTTCAGCCTTTTGCCTTTGTCTCTTATACCTAGCATAATCCCAACCCTTTTGAATAGGTTTCGATACACTACGAATTTGTTTCCTTACCCAACTTCCAAACCCAAACTCTGGATAACCTGTTTCTGGATTAACACTATTGGACTCATGACCCACAGTAAATTGATTTATATCTAAGCCTTGTTTATCAAATATAGACTGAATCTTTCTTCTATCAATCTCAGTCTCTATAAGTTCTTTAGGTATAACTATTTCGCCAGGAGTTAAGTGGGAAAGCAATGTATCACCACCCCGACCAGCCTGTTCTTCAGGAGTAGTGTCACCCTGAGCTAAAGCTGGTCCTGCGCCCATATCCATAGCACCTTGCATCATTGCTTGTTCCATCATAGCTTGATTACCATTAGCCATTTCTTTTCTCCTTACGTTGTAAATTTATAATTGATTCTATAGCGTTTATAACTTCTATCTGCCCACCCCTGAATACAGAATTTATAGTAAACTCTTCTGAGTCTTCCCCCAACTTAAATTCAAGAGGAGGATACTTTTTTCTTAGAAACTTTACTAGCTCTTGGTCTAGTAGTGGTAGGTTTTTCCATTCCATCTGAATTTTTTCCCTCTAGTTTTAAAAGTCTTTGGTCTATATCCTTTAGTACTGAAAGCATCTCTGCAGGCAGAACCGTAGCATTAAGTCTCATCTTTCTATAGACTGTTTCAAGATTGTGCATCATAATATTAATTCTCCGTAATGTCTACAGTTTCACATGATCCGTTTACACAAGCTAGACTATGTGAATTAACTGTTGTGTCTTCTATTTCCCAATTACTAAGCTCACTCCAATCAATAGAGTTAGGTATAAACTTAGATAGCTCTAAATAATTCTTTTCCGATATAGCTTCAAACGGTGCTTGGTTATAAACATGATCTGATTTTGGTAAGAAAGAAATACCAGATACCCAATCCCAATTATCATATACCCACTGACCAATAGCTAAATAATTCTCATCAGTATAGTTAATTGTTACGCTAGGTTTGTGATCACACCAATATTTTTGATACAATAACCACAAATCTAAATGTTCAATAGGATCATAGTCTTTATATGTTGTAGAACTCTCGGGAGACCTTATAGGAAACGAAAATATAGTTGTTTCCTCGGGCTTTCTTTCATCAGGTTCATGAGGAATACCAATATCAACCATAAACAAAGCCAATGGATTATCTTTATCTATTCTTACTCTTCGTATATAGTAAGAAGAATATCTAGGATGAATTCCTGACGATGTACCAGCTACACATGATGTAGTACCAGATGGCTTGCAACAAGTTATAGATTTGGATGGAGATATATCTAATATAGCAGCCCATTCTTCGTTAGTTTCTTTTGCTATCTGTCGTAGTTCCACAAGAAACATTTTCAATCCTTCCGATGGTACACACATAAACTTGTTATCATATATACCAGTAAACGAAACACCAAGAAGTCTTTCAGATTCACAGTTAGCTTTCCAATCAGGATCTAAGTAAGTAAACCGAGTACATGCAGATTGTATAGTACCCAGTATCGTAGCCTGTTTAACCTTACGTTTGATAGTTGCCTTGTTATCATAAGGTCTAACAACAACTTCAGATAAATTACAAAACTGTTTGGGTCTTAATATAATTTCACTGCAGGGATTAGTACCCCAGTTACAAGACTCTCTACCAGACATAGTAGCTATTGTATTCATAGCTTCCCTATTACATATACCACGCTCACCCGAATGAGAATCATAAATAGAAGACCACTCTTCCATGAATCTTCCCATGCTAGGTTTAGACATATATACAGCAGAGTTATTACTAAGTGCTCTATGTCCTGAGTTTTCCCACCAAGCACCTGATTTAGCCATAGACATTTCTCTGTCATCTAAATCAGACAGCGATATAAGAGCTGATCGCCTTACGCCACCAGCTATAACTATCTCACCAACCATACATATAATATCATGTACCTCAATAGGTGTTAGTTGTCTATCCTCTGCTTCCAAGAATGTATTAACAGTAAACTTAAACAATCTTTCCAATGGCTCTGGTCCTGAAGAGCGACCACCAAATGTCTTAAGTCTCTCTCCCTTTGGTCTAACATTACTAGTATCCCATGTAGGATGATACCCACCATATAAGGATGATAGTAGCTCTCCAAAGGAATCAGCCCATCCTCTTCGTGAATCTGGAACTTCAATAGTAAGCTTCTCGTCTCTTTCTATGGACGGTATAGTAGGTAGTTGGGATATCTCTTGCTTCTCGCATGAGAATCCTACACCAGTACCGCAGCACAGTATGTATAAAACATCAGAGAATGACCTAATTGTATTTATGGGTAGGTATGAACAGTTGTACAGGCACGTATCGTCTACCTCTGCCGCATCCCCTGCCGTCATTAGTGCCCTCATAGAAGGGAAAACTTCTCGATCTAATGTCGATACCCTGATTTCGTCCCAATCGGTACCAATTATTTCTGGAAACCTGCCTTCGAAGTAATCGTAATAGCGATCTACACATTCTTCCCAAGTTTCTCTCCTCCCCGAATCTTCTTTCCATCTACAGTAACTCCTAGTTACCACAAATCCTTGAAATTGATCCATATTAAAGCTCCTTTGTCTTTATGACCCAACTATAGGGTTCCATAGTTTAATCTTCTTTGTTCTTAGATTATATTCTTTGTTGGTGAGTATTTTAACACACCTAGCCATGGCTATTGCTACCTCGGCATCGGTTAATCCACAGTTCTCTCTTATCCTATACTTAAAATCAGTATATAGTTTTATAATGTTGGCTTCCCAATCCTTTTCATCCCACTCTTCCAACATCTTATCAGCTTTTTTAGGCCCAACTCTCCATAAACCAGGTATATTATCTACAGAATCCCCCATTATCCACTGCTTGCAGAAGAACCTATGAGCTTCCTTGTTAGTTATGTAACGTAAGTCTTTGTCTTTGTTGGGGTTAAGGTGCCACCCAGGAACTCCAAGTAAATCTTTGTCTACCGTAACAGCAATATGAGTATTCTTAGAAGCATAGATACCTAAGATATCATCAGCTTCAAGATTTGGCAGAAGCTTACACTTATAATTTTCTATCATAAAATCATAAACATCATGTAAATACTCTGGAACATAAGAATCTATTCTATTGCTTTTGTAATTGGGCCATTCTTTTTTTCTAAAGTTATCAGACCTATTACAGGATAAGGCAATTACTATCTTGGATACCCCATCCGGAGTCCACTTTTCCACTAAGGAGTCTAATTTAACTGGAAAGTGGTCAGGATTATTAGCTTCAGCCCAGAAAGCAGTATGATATTTTAGTATGTCTCCATCCAACATAGCTTTTTTAGGTATCTTCTTCATCTTCGTCCTCGTCTTCCTCATCTTCATCGATTCCAGAGAATAGATCTTCTCCTAATAGAAGCAAATCTACAAGTTCATCTATACATCTAGCAAGATCTTCTGCATGTTCACTATACTCTGTAATAACTCTACCATTCTTTGGCTGAACACCACACCATATAGGAACCAGTAGCTTTACCTCTTCTTCTAGATCTTCTAAGCTTTCTTCATTCCTTATAAAATAGTTAAACACATTCTTTAGTTCTTTGTTTGTGCTATTTTCTACTATCTTAGCCATATCTTCTAGCTCATGGTTTCTCCATCTAATATCAGGATCATCAGGCTTTCGAGTACCGTATGATAGAAATATAAGAGTCCCTTTATACTTAAGAGTTATCTCTATTTCACTAGGATATCTACAGTCATCAACTATAACACATCGTTCCCAGTATTTGCGATCATCTTTTATATCCTTACGCTCTTCATCTCGAATAGACAGTAAGCGTTTCTCAAATTCTTTAGTACTAAATGAACAAAGTATTGGAATAAGCCCCATTGCAAAAGCATTCTTTGCAATTATATGCGCTAAAGAAGTTTTACCTACTTGAGCTTGACCAGCGATTACTATTAATTGCATCTCTTAGCTCCTTATACAAATCCTCCGGATAAAATATTTTTTTATTTAATATACCTATGTCCACTAAAAAACTAGATATAAATGTAGCACAACTATCTGGCATAGGAGTATTTATAAATCTACCTAACAAATGATAGAAAAGATAATTGGTCCACCTGATTTCAAAATCAACTGGAATAATAGGTAATATATCATCTATAACCCCAAGCTTAAAAGACTCTAAAGGAGCTGCAATTAAGCCATGATATATGTGTGGCTTTATAGCAGAGACACCATTACGTTTTTCTATGACAGCATACTCAACAGCGAGTGTTCCATTGTTTACTTCTAATCCACAATGTGTGATATTAGTCCTAGAAAAGTATCCTATTCCTTGGTTCCTCCAATCAAGAGATCTAGTATCATAAAAATGTACAGTGTATTCTAGTGACATTCAGACCAGTTCTTTCCAATGCGATAGTTACCGTCCATTTGTACAACACAACCTAACTCATGCCCAGCATCTATAATAGCATCAACACCTAATCTACCCACATCATCAGCAATCTCTGGTTCACATTCTAGTTGCCACTCATCATGAACAGTAGCCATGAAAGATACACGGTTAGGGTATATCTTATTTAGTTTATCGTTCAGCTTACATTGGGCTAGCTTCATAATTATTGCACCATCACCTTGTATCTGTACATTTAAAGCTTTGTGCTTAGCTCGACACGGCACTTCTCTACCATCAAGCAAAGTAATAGTACCCTTCTTTGACACCTGAAACTGACAGTTATCCATAAGATTCTTAAGAGCAGGCATGTTGTCAAAGAATTTATTCTTCATTAGCTTTCCTTCTTTAGCTCTCTTTCCAACTATATTGCCAATCTTAGTATCACCAGCTCCATAGATTAAGGCATAGAAGAAAGTCTTTGCATCTTCTCTAGTAGATAAGCCAGCAGCTTTTTGGTTAACAGTGTGTATGTCACCATCAAGTACAGTCTTTCCATAAGAACCATCATCCCATCTAGCCATACGATTGGCTAGGAGACGTGCTTCTAGTCCAGAGGCATCTACCCCAACCTGAACCCAACTATCTCTAGGAACGAACAGAGCCCGTGCTCTTGGGTCTCCTGATACCTGTTGCAAGTTTGGTTGGCTTGCTGTCATTCTACCAGTAACAGTACCCTGTGTATTGACACAGCCATGTATACGTCCATCTCTTGAACTAACAGATCTTAATATCCAATCCGATAGTTGACTTAACATCTTAATAATATCAAAGTATTTAACTAGAGTCTTTGCTTCTGGATAGTTAAGTTTTCTTAGAACGCCAGAGTCTACTTTGGGATTACCTTTTTCTGTCTTTGGTCCTCGCCAACCATACTTGCTATGTAGTCTATCGGCAATTTGTTTACGAGAGCCGGGATTAAAGTAAGTAACTCTGTCTTTCAAACGCTTGCCGGTTTTATCCGACCATCTTTCTTCTGTAATAGGCTTGAAGGTCTCAGACATTTCATCTTCGATTAAAACCTTCTCCATTAATAAGTCGTACTCAAGTTTATTAGCAGCATCTAAATTGAAACCGATACCGTTATCCATTTGGCTTGCTAGTATCTTAGCCACATCGTGTTCAAGTTTAATAGACTTAGGATAGTCTGAAAGAAAACCAGAGTCACGCTGTGTATCAAATATCTTCTTTGTAATAATAACATCTTGCTTACAATAGGAAACCATACTATCATGGAACTCCTCGAAGCCTAAAGCATACTGAATCTTATTACACTTTAAGTATTCTCCCCATGCTTTAAGAGAGTTGCCCCCAAATGGGTGGTCTCTTCTATCGGGGTATACTAGTCTGGATACTATAAGAGTATCATAAGCCTTTGTGTTTATCTCCCCATATAATCTTTCTAATAAGGGTATATCATATTGAATAATATTGTGTCCTATTAAAACGTCAGCCGATCTTAACAGCTTAACACCCTTTTCTATTTCGTGTTCTAAGAATGTATACATCTTACCCGTATCAACATCCATAGCACACATGCACCATATCCTAGTAGCTTCTATGACAGGTACTTCTTTCTCAATGGTTAACTCAGCTAACCCATTCCCCTCAATATCGAATACTAACTTCATTTCTTATCATCTTTCATCTACATTATCTACAGCTTCAGTAATATCCACCTCGCCTATATCAAGGAAGTGGACTAGATTTTTAATTGTTTCTTTTGGTTTACTTAACATGTCTTCGAAGTAAATATTTAAGTATAGTATATTGGTATCCTCTACCCACTTATCAACCATAAAATTATGGAGTCCCATTTTGTTGTGTATATCCTGCATAGTCATGTCTCTGTATACGTCTGCAAATGGGCAGTCTAGTTTGTTTTCGTCAACAATCTCTATGTCTAGACGTGATAGATCATACATACTTTCTGCCTGTCTTATAGTATCATATCGTTTACATACAACTACCTTTTCAATATCTTTAGCATTAGTTTCTAAAATCAATTCACCCATTAACTTAACCGCATGACCATTAGTAGTTCCAGTATATTTCCCATGACATATATCAAGTAGGGTATAGAAATCTAATTCCCAATAACCTTTAGGATTAAAACCTACAGCTTTATTGTTTTGTTCTTTAGATATTTTAATCTCAACTGATTTATCTTTATGGTATCCTCCCCACAAGCAGTGTTCATACACCTGATTCTGGGGCTCCCCTACTAAGGGAACACCCAGAAGGTGTAAGGTTTGTATCATTAAGCTACTACCGCAGCGACCTGCTCCAGTAACTATTATCACACAGCATCCCAATCATGTACCAACTCACCACCATCATCAAAAGCAAAGTCAAGTTCTTGAAGTCTGCCAGTTGAGTGGTCATAGTATAGACATGAAGCAACACCAGACTTACCAGTTAGTCTGTTCTTTAGAACCCTAACTGTAGTTGTGTTGGCTATCTTAGGATCAGCATTCTGTCTGTCACGCTCCAGTGCAACAACTGTGTTAGGAACACTGGACAGAGAACCAGAGCCACGAAGATCTTGTAAGGTAATCCTTTCTCCTTCTTCGTATGCCTTATTGGTCTTCTTAAGTTGAGACACTACATCAATATGTACACCAGTACGAGATACCAGTGCTCTAAGTTCCTTCATAATGTTATCAATAAGCAGTCGTTCAGAACTACCACCATCATAATCATTGGTACTACCGATAAGTCCAGCGGCAGCAGCAGTAATGTGATCTAGTACAATAACATCAACACCTAATGATACAGCCATGAACTCAATTCTAGCACAGAGATTCTGTAATCCACTGTTGCCTAAGTGATCATAGATATATAATTGAGAACCTTCAAGAGTATTCCTAGCAATGGCATACTCCTCATCAGTATAGTCATCTATGATGTCAACACTGATAGGTTCTTTGCCTAGCTTAGAACGTAGTTCATTCATGATACGCTTAGCTCTAATAGCCTTCACGGGCTTGTTAATGATAAGCGATATCATATCATCTACTGTTTCTTGTGGAGATTCCTCAAGCATAATAGCTCCGACACTACGACCTTCAATTAGGTGGTGGTGTATTATCTCTCTAAGAATAGTAGACTTACCAGAACCCGTACCTGAAGCCCACAAAGTAATCTCTCCGCTTCGTTGCCCAAGTAGAAACTCAGACAAGCTATCAAAGGGGAAGGGATATACCCTAGTACCTTCAAGGGTAGCTGATTGTACAACCTGTGACACATGAACAATCTCATCCGGAGAATATTTCTGTGCTTCCCACATAGCTTGAATAATAGCTTTACCTTGATTCTTAAGTAGGCATTCATTAGGATCTTTGTAAGGTAGACTAGCTACTTTACATTTACCTGGAGGCAATAGTTCGGCAACTTCTTTAGTTGCATCACGACCTGCCTCATCCATATCAAACATAAGAACAACTTCTTCATAACTACAAACGAATTCTAAGTTATCTTTAATTGCTCTCGCAGCTCCAGCTGCTCCAGAAGGTAAGCTAACTACAGGCCATTTGCACTCAAGTAATTGAGCAACAGACATGCAGTCTATCTCACCTTCAGTAATTACGAGTCGTTTTCCTTTGGCACTTTTCCATAGGTGTTGACCCCACAAAGAAACTTTGTTGGTATCTCCACGCCATTGAAATGCTTTCTTGGGACCACGTAACTTTTGTGCTACCATCACCCCATCTTTATAGAAGGGAGCGATATCAACACGATCACCATTCTTTATAAGAGATTGATAACCATAAAACCTAGCAGTTTTCTCCGTGATATTTCTATCACCAATAGCTCTGATATCTCCAGTTACAAACTTGAGATCAGGTTTCTTTCTAGGAGCCATTTCTATTTTAGTATTGGTTCCTTCGTGATACCCGCAGGCAAAGCAATGCTTGCCTCCGTCTGCATACACGCATAAATTATCACGCGAAGTGTCCCGCCCGTTTTCAGCACAGACAGGGCATCGCGTTCTCTCAGCCACTTGTGTCATTAATTACTCCAAGGCATCTTTGTTTTCATCCAATTCCATAGAGGCGCACCAATAAGTGCTCCTGCTACAAATACTACAACGGTGAAAAACACTGTTCCCAATCCCCCACTAATTATTGCATTCATTTTTATACTCCTTGTTCAAAATCTTTTTAAGTACACTCCATCCCCACGCAGCACTGATACATCCAGTAGCTATAATCATAGGAATGAAAATCCAATCAGCATATTCTGCTATAACATAATTCAAAACTATTAACGCTATGCCGCCAATGGTTGGTCGCCAGCCCATAGTACCTCTGCTTAAACAGAGTAATACCATGCCGGACAACAAACACAATCCACCCACAGCACTTAATACTGTAAGGGTTTCTTTAGCAGATGTTACTGCTTCGATCACCTTTTCTGTGGGTGTTGGTTGCCCCCAGCCCATTACAGATTGTATAGTTCCGCATCCGTACAGCATACCACACAGTGCTAACAGCGTCAAGAAATTTCTTAATCTATTTTTCATATTGTTCCCCCTAATTAATCACCATCTCCATCATCTATGATAGTTTGGCTCCCATCACTTTCTATTACAATTACTATATCTTTCACAGTTTATCTACTCCTATAGTAAAATATCCTATCTCATTTTTAGGAGTCCATTGTTTAGTAGCAAAGATTTCGATAATTTGAGTATCATCTACCCATAAATAATTATTCATGCTGTCTAATATTGATTTAAGATAGTTGTCTATATCTGCTTTCGGCCCGATAAGCTTTGTTTTCTTTGGCCTAGTAACATATAATTCAACATCAACCTTTAGTGGACCCTCAAATGGCTCCATGTCTCCTAAGATTTC
>Ga0114904_1000313_pt1 | contig 27806 bp, 25 predicted proteins | sample MalvirDeepMed_s6_FD_83498 | JGI IMG/M metagenome (GOLD analysis project Ga0114904, IMG submission 83498) | Marine viral communities from the Global Malaspina Expedition - Malaspina viral metaG DeepMed_s6 | ecosystem: Environmental > Aquatic > Marine > Oceanic | place: Mediterranean Sea... | reverse complement strand
CACCGTGGTCCGCAACCCCGGCAAGGGCCCCAGCGATGCGCGCAATCACGGCGCCATCGACCTCGCCCGTGGCGCCTTCATCGCCTTTTGCGATGCCGACGACATCTGGCTGCCGGGCAAGCTGTCCTCGGTCGCGAGCGCGCTGCTGATGGGTGAGGCCGACGCCGTGTTCGGGCGCATCGGCTTCTTCGAGAGCGACCCGGGCCAGGTCGGAGCCCGCTCGACCGTGCCCGAGGGCCGCGTCACCGTGCCGATGCTGATGGGGGAGAACCCGGTCTGCACCATGTCGAATCTCACCGTCCGCACCGACGTGTTCCGCGCGCTCGGCGGCTTCCGCGCCGACATGGTCCACAACGAGGATCTCGAGTGGCTGATCCGCCTCGTCGGCAGCGGCTACGCGCTCTGCGGCCTGCCCGACGATCAGATCCGCTACCGCACCAGCAGCGGTGGCCTGTCCTCGGACCTGACCGCCATGCTCCGGGGCCGCGAGCAGGCGATGGAGACCGCCCGCCGCTTCGGCTTTGCCCCGGACGACCGCGCCGAGGCCATCCACCTGCGCTACCTCGCCCGCCGCGCGCTGCGTGTCGGCTGCGAACCGCAGCTCGCCCTGCGCCTCGCGCTCTCGGGCCTGCGCCGCGACGCGCGTGCCTTCCTGTTCCCGCTGCATCGCGGGGCTGCCACCGCGCTTGCCGCGATGCTCGCCCCGATCCTTCCCGCGCCGCTGCGCCACACCCTGTTCTCGAAATAAGGAGCCGCCCGATGCCTTACGCTTCCATCGTCGTTCCCGCGTTCAATGCCGCCGCCACCCTGCCCGAGACGCTGGACTCGCTCTCGGCCCAGAGCTTCGGCGATCTCGAGATCATCGTCGTCGATGACGGCTCCACCGATGCCACGGCCTCGGTCGCAGAGGCCCATGCCAAGCGCGACCGGCGGGTGCGCATCGTGCAGCAGAACAATCGCGGCCTGGCCGGCGCGCGCAACACCGGCATCGCCCGCGCCCGCGGCGCGCTGATCGGGTTCTGCGACTCCGATGACCGCTGGATGCCCGACAAGCTCGATGCCCACGTGCTGCACCTTGCCACCTCGCCGCATGTCGGCCTGAGCTTTGCCGGTTCGGCCTTCATCGACGAGACCGGCCGCCGCACCGGCCATGCCATGCGCCCGCGGCTGAGCAATGTCGGCACCGCGCATGTGTTCAAGCGCAACCCGGTGGGCAACGGGTCGGTGCCGGTGTTCCGCCGCGAGGCGCTCGAGGCGATCTCGTGGCGCCCCGACAGCGAGACCAAGCGCGACTGGGTGTTCGACGAGACCTTCCGCCAGTCCGAGGATATCGAGTGCTGGCTGCGCTTTGCCCTGACCACCGACTGGAGCATGGAGGGCGTGCCCGGCCTGCTCACCGAGTACCGCATCAATGCCACCGGCCTTTCGGCCCGCACCGATGCGCAGCTTGCCGCATGGGAGCGCATGGTGACCAAGCTGCGCCCGTCCGACCCTGCCTTCTTCGCGCGTCACGAGTCGGCGGCCCGTGCCTACCAGCTGCGCTACCTCGCCCGTCGCGCGGTCAGCAGCAACGACGGCGACGCCGCCTGCGATCTGGTCGCGCGCGCCTTCGCCGAATCCCGTGCGCCGCTTCGCGAGGAGCCTCTGCGCAGCCTCACCACGCTCGTCGCCGCCCGGCTCTGCGCCCGCTACGGCGACGCCCCGATGCGGTTCGCCCGCAATGTCCTGACCGCCGGCCGGTCGTGACCCTTCGTGTGTCAAAGGAGAGTTTCGTGATGTCCAAGCTTGCCCACATCGTTCACCTGGTCGACGACACCACCCCCGGCGGCGTCATGCGGGTGCTGGATCACATCTACGGCTCGCCGCTGATGGCGCAGGCCGCCCGTCACGAGATCCGCGCCGTGCCGCGCAACAAGGGCATCCCCGCGGTGCGGGCCGACATGATCGTCTCGCATCTTTCGATCAGCTGGCGGCGGCTGCCGGCGCTGGTGTCGCTGCGCGCCCGTCATGCCCACCTGCCGCTGGTGCATGTCGAGCACAGCTACACCGAGGCTTTCACCGCGCTCAACGTGCCCTCGAAGCTGCGCTTCTTCACCCTTCTGCGCAACGCCTACGCGCTGTTCGACACCGTGGTCGCGGTGAGCCACGCGCAGGGCGACTGGCTCACCGCGCGTCAGCTGGTGCAGCCCCAGGCGCTGCGGGTCATCCCCTCGGCGGTCGATCTGCGCAGCTTCCGCGCCCTGCCCGCGCCACGCCCCGGCGGGCGCACCATCGGCGCCATCGGGCGGCTTGACCGGCAAAAGGGCTTTGACGTGCTGATCCGCGCCGTCCGTGAGATCCGCGACCCGGCGCTGCGGCTCGAGATCTTCGGCACCGGCGCCGAGGAAGAGAGCTTGCGCGCCCTCGCCAAAGGGGACGAGCGCATCACGTTCCACGGTCACGCGATCTCGCCCGAGGCGGCGATGCGCGCCGTCGATCTGGTGGCCATGCCCTCGCGTTGGGAGGCCTACGGGCTGGTGGCGCTCGAGGCCCGGGCCGCGGGCCGCGGTCTGGTGGTGGCCGATGTCGACGGGCTGCGCGACAGCGCCGGGCCGGACGCCCGCTTCGTGCGCGGCCACGGCATCGCGAGCTGGAGCAACGCGCTTTCCCGCGCCCTGCGCCCCGGCGCCGAAGCGGGGGACCAGAGCCGTGCCGCTGGCGCCGCAACGGAATTCGCGGCGGCTTGGAACAACCTGATCGCGGAGCGGTTGGGTCAGCCGGCGCCAGGCCTGCGCGCAGCGGGCTGAGGGTCCGGCAAGGAGATGTGCGGCGCCCCAAGGTGTTCGGGGCCCGCCCGAGAGGTTCGGTACGAGTGTTTCGGGATGTGCGGTAACCAGTGAGCTTTTGCGTGCGGTCACGAGTGTGTCGGTTCGTACGGTAAAGAGTGACCCGGGCAGGACAGCGTCGCCCCGTGTGTGTGGGGCGAGGTCCGAGCCGGGAGCGGTCTGTGTGTGTGTTTGCTTAACGAGTCGGTAAGAGGTCACGGCCCTGTTGGCCGTCGGGTACCAGTTTTGACGGAACGCGTTTTGTTGCTGTCACGAGTGTCGGTCTGTATGACCGGTCCGTCTTTCTGCTTGAGCCGGGCTTGGCGGGGGTCTTCTGCGGCCCCCGCCGCTGGCTTGCAGGGCGTCTTGGTTTTCGGGGCGTCGCCGATGCGGCGAAAATCGGCGTGACGCGCAGGCCATGCAAAAATTTCAATGCTGCCTTGCAGAAAGAGATCTTGTTCTGCACTGCAGCGCCGCTTATTTGAATGACAACGACGCCGACAAGGCGTTCACAAGTTTCCTGGGGTTCTCTCCTCCTCCCTGAACCCCGGAAATCAGCGGCGGCCCTCTCTCCTCCTCCCTGAGGGTCGCCGCGCTCCTTCTTCCCGAACCTACCGACATATCCGCCGACAGGCACGGATCGATCGCCACCGCACCGCGTTTCGGCGTTGCGATGTTCTGCATTTCGTCGGGTCTATCTGGAGATGTGTCTGGCCTGGTCTCAGACGGGGCCTCAGACGGGACCGTGGGCGAGCCATTGCCGCCCATGGTCGGTTTTCTCGGCTCAGCAGGTCAGAGCGCGTCGGCGCGCTCACGACGCTCGCGCTGGGTGGACACCGCTTCGAGCAGCAGTTCCGGGTCTTCGTTATCGGCACAGACGCTGCGCGCGATATCGAAATCAGACATGCCGCGCTTGAGCAGGGTTTCTACGGCGTTGGTCTGTTCGCGATTGAAAAATGTCATGTGATCCTCTCCCTAAGGATTGCTGAACAAAGGATTGCGGAACATGAGGAAGACAAGGACAGACGTGCTGTCAAGTGAGTGGGCCTTCCTGTGTGGCAACCCGTCCGAGCAGTGACGGGCCTTCTTATTAGCACAAAACGGTAGCGCAACCAAGGCTTCGATACCCCGAGACGTGTTTCGAGAAGGTTTACACGCCTGACAGGCGACGTTCCGAGCTGCGGGCGGGGGGCCCGTTCTCCGCGTCCATCGATGAAAAGATGTGCATGGGATATGCCAATTGGTCGCAGGTCGCGGGTTTGAGGCAACGACAGAGTTGCGCTCTCCGACAGACTGCTTAATTCGGTAAAAGACGCCCGGTCGCCCCAAACCTCCCCAGGGGCGACCGGTACACGACAGGATGGCCCTTCTCCCTTTCAGCGCCATCCGTCTGTCGGTCGGCCCGTCTCCTCCCGGCGGGCCGACCTCTGATATCTCTGTGCCCCGCACGACACATCACGACGCGTTCAAAGTCCAGAAAATTCTCCGCTGCGCTGCGGCATCCGCGCTCATCCTGCAAAATCCAATATTCAGGCGAGGTTAAGAACCACCTGAGATTGCAGCTTCCCGGCACGGAAGGCGGCAACATGCGCGTTTACACAAAAATTCCGCGAGCGAATCGCCGAATCACTCGGTCGCGTCGCCCGGGCACTTGAATGGTGGAGTGGGGGGAATGGTGCCGGTGATAGGACTCGAACCTACGACCCCATCATTACGAATGACGTGCTCTACCAGCTGAGCTACACCGGCACTGGTGGGCGGCCTCTTAGCACCGGGGCCGCCCGGGGGGAAGGGCTATTTTGCGCCTTCCTTTTCAGGCTCGTCAGAGACTTCCTCGGCATCCTCAACCGCCTCGTCGGAGGCCGCCTTGCCCTCCTCGGTCGGAGGGTTGGGCGTGAGGATCTCGGGCGCGGCCTCGGCCTCCGCCTTGGCGCTGCCCGGCTGGTCCGTGTCGTCCAGACCGCCCACGATCAGCGGCAGCATCGCAGCGCCGGGCACCCCGGCATCGGAATGCGGCGGGGTGGTCCAGCTCAGCGTGTCGAAGCCCCCGCAATTCTCGCAGATCGGCTGCCATTCGGAATGGACGTGACCGCAGACGTCGCAGACCCATTGCGGCCCGCGCGGTGCGACCAGCGCCTTGGCGAGCCAGCCACGCACCTCGGATTCGGGCGCGCCCTCGCCACGGGCAATCGCTGCCATCACCGTCAGGGTGCGGGCATCGGGCTCCTTGTCGACGAGATCGCCCATGGCGCGGCGCGCCTCGGGGAAATCCTCGGCCGCGAGCGCCAGCTCGGCGCGCAGCAGACGGGTCTCGCGATGGTCCGGACGGATCGAGGTGATCGTGCGGAAGCGCTTCATGCGCTCTGCCGGGGTCTCGTCCGGTGCGATCTCGGCGAAGGCGGCGGCGAGATCCGGATGCGGCTGCACGCTCCATGTCTTCTTGAGGATGCGCACGGCCTTCTTCGGTTCGCCGCGCGCGATATAGGCGCGGGCCGCCATGCAGGAGCCGGGGATCAGGTCGGGCGAGCCCTTGGCCGAGGCGATGGCCGCCTCGCGGGCCTCGATCGGCTTGTCCTCGGCGAAGATGTCCTTGGCCTCCGACAGCGCCAGCACCGCGTCGCGGCGGCGATAGACATCGCGCGGGAGCGAGCCGTGCTTGAGCTTGGCCGAGAGCGTCTGGCGCGCGCCGCGCCAGTCGTGCTTCTGGGCCTGAAGCTGCAGCAGCGTGTCCTGGATCTCGGAATGCTTGGGCTTCAGCGCAAAGGCGCGCTCGGCCAGCTTCAGCGCCGTCTCCGTGTCACCCTTGGCCAGTTTCAGCTTCATCATGCCACGGATGCCGACAAAGCGGGTCTCGTCGTGGGTGATGAGCTTCTTGTAGACCTCTTCCGCCTTGCGCGTATCGCCGGTCATCTCGGCGGCCTGCGCGGTCAGCAGGTTGGTGAGGCCCGGGCGATGCAGGTAGCGGTCGGCCTTCTGGGCCTTGGCCATCGCCAGCTTGCCCTCGCCGGAGCTCAGCGCCAGCATGCCTTCCGACAGCGCCTGATAACCCTTGCGCTCGCGGTTGCGGTCGAAATAGCGCGACAGAGCCGTGTCGTCGCCATTGATGAACTTGAGCAGCGCGATGAGCAGCGAGACCAGCTTGAACACCACGTAAAGCGCGATGACCAGCAGGATGACGGCAATCACCGACTGCAGCGGCCCGAGGTTGAACTCGTACCCGCCGGCGGTGATCTGGATGCCGCCCTGGCTTTCCATCACGTAGCCGGCGCCAAGGGTCAGGGCCGCCACGACGGCGACGAAGAGAACGATCTTCAGAAGTGACCAGAGCATTGTGCGACCCTTATTCCTTGTTCAGTTCCTGAGCCAGACCGTCGGCGGCAGACACCGCCGCGACCCGGGTTTGCGCCCGGGCCATCCAGTCCGACAGCGGTGCCTTGGCCTCGTCCGGCAGGGCCTCGAGCTCGGTCAGAGCCTGTTGCAGATCGCCGTCCCGCAGCGCCGCCTCGGCGCGCGACAGGATCGCGTCCGGCGCATCGCCCGAGCGCGGCGTCACCGACCGGGCACCGACCTGGTCGGCGAGGAAGGTCGCAAAGCGTCGGGTGCCGGTTTCGCTGTCGCTCTCGAGGCGCCGCGCCTCGGACAGCGCCTCACGCGCCGCCGGCGGGTAATCCTCGGTGAGCGCGGCCAGCGTCGGAACGCCGTCGCCGGCCGGTCCGGACAACTCGGAGGGCACTGAGACGCCGTTGGCCTCGATGGTGTTGACCGGTTCGGCATAGGGCTCGCCGGCGCTCAGCGCGGCATAGACCTCGGAGAGCGCGGCGCGGGCCTTGGACAGCGCCGCCTGCTGCTCGGCATTCGTTTCCGCCTCGAGCGCCTGCTGGGTCATTTCCTCGACCTCGAGCCGCTGCTGGGCGATGGCGTCGCGCAGCAGGTTCAGCTCGTTCTCGTAGGCGGCCATGGCCTCGGGCGAGACCGACTCTTCCACCGGGCGCCGCTCGATGGCGTCGATGCGCCCCGCGAGCGCGTCGTAGGAGCCGGACGCGGCATCGAGATCGGCGCGAAGCCCCTCGACCGCGCCTTCGAGCCCCGAAAGGTCGATGCCGTTGGCGGTGTCCGTCGCGGTCTGCACCTCGGCGGCGAGCGCGTCGATGCGCGCGGCCTGCTCGTCCAGTGCGGTGGCGGTGTCTTCGCGGAAGCTGTCGGGTTCGGCAGCGGTCTCGAAGGGCCATGTGCCGGACTGGTAGGACGAGGCGCCGTAGCCCAGCGCCGCGGCGATCACGCCACCCAGCAGCATCGGCACGAACCCGCCCCTGCGCTCAACCACCGTCTCGTGGCTGGCTCCCTGCGCGGCCGAGGCCGCAGATGCCGCCGATGCCGTGCGGGAGCTGGCAAGCCGGTCATGCACCGCGGCCGGGTCGGACGCGCGCCCCTCGGTCCCTGCTGTCCGCTCCTCGGCGGCGAGCATCTCTGCCTCGCCGGCGGAGTGGATCTGCCCATCATCGGACAGTGTATCGTCGCCCTCTGCACTCGGGCTGTCCGTGTCCGACACGGTATCCTCGCCGGCGTCGGCAACGCTGTCCTCGCCATCGGCAAATACCGTCTCGGTCAGCTCGGCGTCGTCGCTTCCTGCTGCATCCGCGGGCGCGCCGTCGCCGGTCTCTTCGTCCGGGGCCGCGCCAGAGGTCTCCTGCCTCTCGCGGTCCTTGTCATCAGACGTGATCGCGGCATCGTCCTCTTCGGTGACGACCGCGTCCGAGGTTGTCTCCGGGGTCAGTTCCGTCTCGGGCGTCTTCGCCTCGTCCGCCTGTTCCTCGGTGCCGTCCACTGGCTTTTTTTCGTCGGCCACGCTCCACCCTTTCAAAATCTTGCTTCGGCACGGTAATCGCGCCTGTCTAACCTTTCACAGACCCGCGAGGTTTCACAAGCGCCCCGAGGTCCGTCAGCAAACCAATCACCACCCGCCGCATCTCGCTGGCGTCGGGCCGTGCCAGAATCTCCAGTCGAGTCACATATAGCGCCTCCAGCGCCGCGGCCACATCTGAGCTCATCGCAACGACGATTAGCGGCGCGCCGCCACTGGCGCCACCGGCAAACTGGGCCGCGCTGCGCGGAGAGAAAAGCGGAACGATCACAGGGGCATCGCCCTGCAGCGCCGCCTTCGCCCCGGCGCTCAATTCCTGTGCAGGCTGATCGTAGATCACCGCCTCGCTGGCGCTGAGCCCGGCCGCCCGCAGACGCTCGGCCACGGCTCCGCGGGCATGTGTCCCGCGAAGATGCACAAGCGGCACGCCCGGTGCCTCCTCGATGATCAATGCGATCAGGGATGCGGCATCACCCCCGGCGCTTTTCGGCGCGAATCCCGCCTTTCGCGCGGCGTCGGCGGTGGCATCGCCCACCGTGAAGCAGAGCGGCAGCACCGGCCCGCCAAGCTCCTGATAGGCCCGCACCCCGTTGGCCGAGGTGAAGATCGCCCCGCCGACGCCCTGAAGATCCGGCAGAGGGCCGGTCACGTCGATGCCGATCAGCGGGCTGATGATGCTGCGAAATCCGCGCGCCCCGTCGGCTTCGAGCGCCGTCAGGAACTGCTGCGAGGCCGCCTCGGGGCGGGTCAGCAGCAGGATGGGCTCGGGCGGGGGCATGGGCGCTCCGGCATTGTGGGGCGGATGAGCAGGTGGTAGCTGCAAGGGGACGACAATGCAACGGACCCGCCGATGCCCGAGCCGATCATCCTTGGACTGGAAAGCAGTTGCGATGACACCGCCGCCGCCGTGCTGCGCGGCCGCGAAATCCTGTCCTCGGTGGTGATGGGTCAGACCGAACTGCACGCGGCCTTCGGCGGCGTAGTTCCCGAGATCGCCGCCCGCGCCCATGCCGAAAAGCTCGACCTTGCGGTCGAGCAGGCGCTGGCCGAGGCCGATCTGCCGCTGTCCGGCATCGATGCCATCGCGGTGACCGCCGGGCCGGGGCTGATCGGCGGCGTGCTGTCGGGCGTGATGCTGGCCAAGGGGCTGGCCGCCGGGCTCGGCAAGCCGATGATCGGCGTCAATCACCTTGCCGGGCACGCGCTGACGCCGCGGCTGACCGACGGGCTGGCCTATCCCTACCTGATGCTGCTGGTCTCCGGCGGGCATTGCCAGTTCCTGATCGTGCGCGGTCCGCAGGACTTCACCCGCCTCGGCGGCACCATCGACGACGCGCCGGGCGAAGCCTTCGACAAGACCGCCCGCCTGCTCGGGCTGCCGCAGCCCGGCGGGCCCTCGGTCGAGGCCGCCGCGAAAGGGGCCGACGAGACCCGCTTCCGCTTCCCCCGCCCACTGCTCGACCGCGAGGGCTGCGACCTGAGCTTTTCCGGCCTCAAGACGGCGCTTCTGCGGATGCGCGACAAGCTGGTCGCGGCGCAGGGCGGGCTGCACGAGGCCGACCGCGCCGATCTCTGCGCCGGCTTTCAGGCCGCGGTGCGCGACGTGCTGGCGGAAAAGACCCGCCGGGCGCTGGCGCTCTATCTTGACGAATCCCCCGCCGCTCCGGCCTTCGCCATCGCCGGCGGCGTCGCCGCCAACGGGGCCATTCGCGGCGCGCTCGAGACGCTTTGCGCCGAGCGCGGTGTGACCTTCACCGCACCGCCGCTCAGGCTCTGCACCGACAACGCCGCGATGATCGCCTATGCCGGGGGCGAGCTTCTGGCCGAGGGCGAACGCTCGGACATGGCGCTCTCGGCCCGCCCGCGATGGCCGCTCGACCGGGCCGCCGCGCCGCTCCTTGGCTCTGGCAAGAAAGGGGCCAAGGCATGAGCATCGCGGTCCTCGGCGCCGGCGCCTTCGGCACCGCCCTCGCCCTGAGCCTCGCACGCGAGGGCCACGAGATCGCCATCTGGGCCCGCGACACCGCCACCATCGACGCGATCAACACCGAGCGCCGCGCGCCCCGCCTGCCCGCCATCCCGCTGCCCGAGGCGATCTCTGCCAGCACCGATATCGAGACCGTTGCCCGGGCCGGGACGCTGCTGCTCGCCGTGCCGATGCAGTCGCTTCATGCCGTGCTGGCGAGGGTCGAGAGCCCGCTCGCCGGGCAGCAGCTGGTGGCCTGCTGCAAGGGCCTCGACCTGCGCGAGCTGACCGGCCCCACCGGCGTCATCGCCCATGCCAAGCCGCAGGCGATCCCGGCGATCCTCACCGGGCCCAGCTTTGCCGACGACATCGCCCGCAACCTGCCCACCGCGCTGACGCTGGCCTGCCGCGACGACGCGGCCGGGGCCGCGCTGCAGCAGCAGCTCTCCACCGGCGCATTGCGGCTCTATCGCACCACCGACACCAGCGGTGCCGAGCTTGGCGGGGCGCTGAAGAACGTCATCGCCATCGCCTGCGGCGCCTGCATCGGCGAGGGGCTGGGCGACAGTGCCCGCGCCGCGCTGATGACCCGGGGCTTCGCCGAGATGACGCGCCTTGCCGCCAGGCTGGGCGCAAAGCCCGAGACCCTTGCCGGCCTTTCGGGCCTTGGAGATCTGGCGCTGACCTGCACCTCCGAGCTGTCGCGCAACTACCGCTTCGGCCTGTCGCTCGGGACGCACGAGCGCTTCGATCCCAGCCTCACCGTCGAGGGCGTGAAGACCGCCGAGGCGGTGACCCGTCTGGCTGAAAGGCTCGGGATCGAGCTGCCGATCTGCGCCATGGTGCACGAGGTCGGCGGCGGCGGCACCAGCGTCTCCGAGGCCATCACCTACCTGCTCAACCGACCACTGAAGGAAGAATGACATGCTGATCGCCCTCATTGCGAAGGACAAGTCAGGCGCGCTCCAGACCCGCAAGGACAACCGCGACGCCCATCTCGCCTATATCGACTCGACCGGCGTGGTGGCGCAGGCCGGGCCGCTGCTCGACGAGGCCGGAGAGATGGCGGGCAGCCTGGTGATCCTCGACGTGACCGACATGACCGCGGCGCAGGACTGGGCCGCCAACGATCCCTACGCCAAGGCCGGCCTGTTCGAGAGCGTCGAGCTGGTGGCGTGGAACAAGGTGATCGGATGAGCTTCTGGCTGTTCAAGTCCGAGCCGTCGACCTGGTCCTGGCAGGATCAGGTGGCCAGGGGCGATGCGGGCGAGGAATGGGACGGCGTGCGCAACTACCAGGCCCGCAACTTCATGCGCCAGATGGCGGTGGGTGACCGGGGCTTCTTCTACCATTCCCAGAAGGAGAAGGCCGTGGTCGGCACCGTCGAGGTGATTGCCGAGGCCCATCCCGACAGCAGCACCGATGACCCGCGCTGGGAGTGCGTCGACATCAAGGCGATGCAGGCCGCCAAGACGCCGGTGACGCTTGAGCAGATCAAGCAGGAGCCGGCGCTCTCGGAGATGGCGCTGGTGAAAAGCGCGCGCCTGTCGGTGCAGCCGGTGACCGAGGCCGAATGGCGACTGGTCTGCGAGATGGCCGGCCTCGATCCCTGAACCGATCGCCCCGGGCGCTGTCACGCTTGCGGGCAACCGCGCCGGAGACACGCCCTTTGCGCCCGCCGGATGACGCTGACCGAGGGCGGCTGGGTGAGTTCGGGCTGTTCGGTGATCGGGCTGGCGCTGTTCCGTGACGCGCCGACGATCAATGCCACACACGCCCTGCCACGATGGGTCATATGACACGGGGCCCGGGCTGGCCGGGCCCCGCTCTCACCCCTTGGCTGCTCCCACGCAGCGCACGGTTCGGTGCGGATCCGGCCGTTCTGGCCATTTCCCTTTGTACCCGACCGCAGCGCCCGCGACAAAGTCGATCTGCGTAAAATGCCAAGCATCGCGGCCGCCGCCCGGCACCGACACATGCGCTGGCCGAGCGCGGGCCGGGCCGCCGCTGTAGAGAGGTGCGGCCCGGCCCCGCAGGGCGGTCAGGCGTAGACCGCTTCCTTGCCGAAATGCTTGGTCAGCATGTAGTAGACCACGGCGCGGTACTTGTTGCGCTCCGAGCGGCCATAGGTCTCGACCACCGCGTTGATCGCGTCCATCAGTTCGGGGCCATCCGACAGGCCAAGCTTCTTGACGAGGAAGTTGTCCTTCACGGTCTCGAGCTCGCCGGGCTGGCTCGATGCCACGGTCGAGGAGTCGTCGTTGTAGATCGCCGGACCGCAGCCGATGGTCACCTTGGTCAGCAGCGCCATGTCCGGCTCCATGCCGCACTTGCTGCGCAGGTCCTCGGCGTATTTCTCGATCAGCTCGTCTCTCTTGCCCATGGTCGTTCTCCCAGTTTGCGCGGACATGCCCGCCCCCAGTTCACCGCGGGCGTCCCTGCCGCGGCCAGGGCCAGCTTAGCCCTACATGTGCCGATATAAAGGGTTTTCCGTCGCCGCGGCGCCATTTGTCCGGCATGAAACCGCTTGGACAGGCACAATTTTGGGTTGTTTTACAAAAAATTCGTGACACCGACCCGTTTCGTCACCGAGCATCGTTTCATTCGCGGCGCAGCAAAATCGCGCCGCAACAATCATAACAACAACGGGGATAGTTCAGATGACTTCAGAGACGTTCGTCGTCGCCTACGAGGGCGATCCCGACGACCCGGCGGTGCTCGATTACGCGATGATCCGCGCCAAGGCAGAGGGCGCGAAACTGCTGCTCGTGCATGTTCTGGAATGGTCGGCCTATTCGTTCCTGACGCCGCAGGAGGTCGAGGAGCGCCATGGCCGCCGCAAGCAGGAGCTGTCGCGCGCCAACGAGGTGGTGATGGCCCCGGCGCTGCAGAAATGCGAGGCCGCGGGTGTCCGCGCCGATGGCGTGATCCGCTACGGGCAGGTCGTCGAGCTGATCCTCGAGGAAACCCGCAAGGCCAGTGCCACGGTGATCTATGTCGGGCGCTCCGGCTCCCAGTCGATGGCCGCGCGGGTCTTCGGCTCGGTGACGCTGGGGCTTGCCCAGCTCGCACCGGTTCCTACCGTCATCGTACCCTGAGCCCGAGGAGACAGTCCCTTGTTCAATCGTATCGCTTCGCTCTTCGCGCTCGTTGCCGCGCTGCTGCCCGTGCAGGCCGCGGCACAGGGCCTCGACGAAACCATCAACACCATCTTCGCCGACTATACCGGCTGGTACGTGGCGCTGATCTTCGCGGATCTGCCCGGCACCAACTTCTCGTGGATCGCGCTCTGGCTGGTGGTCGCCGCACTGGTCTTCACGATCTATTTCGGCGCCATCCAGCTGCGCGGCTTCGCGCATTCGATCTCGCTGGTGAAAGGCGACTACTCCGACCCGGATGACGCCGGCGAGGTCAGCCACTTCCAGGCGCTCGCCACGGCGCTTTCGGGCACTGTCGGCCTTGGCAACATCGCCGGCGTCGCGGTCGCGGTGGGCATCGGCGGCCCGGGCGCGACCTTCTGGATGATCATGGCGGGCCTGTTCGGCATGGCCACCAAGTTCACCGAATGCACCCTCGGCGTGAAATACCGCAACGAGTACCCGGACGGGCGCGTCTCGGGCGGCCCGATGTACTACATGGTCAAGGGCTTCAAGGAACGCGGCCTGCCGGGCGGCAAGATCTTCGCGATCCTGTTCTGCATCTTCACCATCCTCGGCGCCCTCGGCGGCGGCAACATGTTCCAGGCCAACCAGGCGCATGCGCAGCTCTCGGGCGTTCTGGGCGACTACCCGGGCTGGATCACCGGCCTGATCCTCGCCGCGGTGACCTTCCTCGTCATCGTCGGCGGCATCAAGTCGATCGCCCAGGTGACCGAGAAGGTGGTGCCGTTCATGGGCATCTTCTATGTCGTCGTCTCGGTGATCATCCTGCTGATGAATTTCGACCAGATCGGCTGGGCCTTCGGGCGCATCTTCGAGGGCGCCTTCACTGGCCTCGGCGTGCTGGGCGGCTTCACCGGGGCGCTGATCCAGGGCTTCCGCCGCGCCGCCTTCTCCAACGAGGCGGGCATCGGTTCGGCCGCCATCGCCCACTCGGCGGTGCGCACCAAGGAGCCGGTGACCGAAGGCTATGTCGCCCTGCTCGAGCCGTTCATCGACACGGTGGTGATCTGCACCATGACCGCGCTGGTGATCGTCATCACCGGGGTGCTCAACGTCGATCCCGAGACCGGGCTCTATGTCTGGAACGCCGAGGCCGGCCGGATCTCGACCACCGGAGAGGTCGCGGGCGTCGAGCTGACCTCGGCGGCCTATGCGCAGGCCTTCTCGTGGTTCCCGGCGCTGCTGGCGATCGCGGTGGTGCTCTTCGCCTTCTCGACGATGATCTCGTGGAGCTATTACGGGCTCAAGGCCTGGACCTACATGTTCGGCGAGGGCGCGGCCAAGGAGGTCGTCTTCAAGGTGATCTTCTGCCTGTTCATCGTGATCGGCGCCTCGGCCAATCTTGGCCCGGTGATCGACTTCTCCGACGCCATGCTGTTCTCGATGGCGGTGGTCAACGTGATCGCCCTCTACCTGCTGATGCCGATCGTGAAGCGCGAGCTGGCGAGCTATGTCGGCCGTCTCAGATCCGGCGAGATCAAGCGCTTCAAGGGCTGATCGCGACACCCCCCATGCAACGACAAGAGGGGCGCCTTTCGGCGCCCCTCTCCGTTTCCTGCCTGTAACCTGCAAGCCCGCACCGGCCCCGAGGGAAGAGGGGTGGTGCGAGACTGCCTCGATGCGCTCCCGGCGTGCCGTCCGGAAGGCGATCCGGTCTCTTCTGCGGGAGATCAGAAGGTCAGTTCGAGACCCACGTAGTAGGTCCGGCCGGGCCCGTTCCCGGACGAAGCCCAGGGAGCGTATTCCTCGTCGGTGAGGTTCGCGACCTTGGCCGAGACGAAGAGGTTGTCCATTGCCTCGTAGCTGGCGAACACGTCCCAGAGCCCGTAATCGTCACTTTCGGACTCACCGTCGATCGCCTCGCCGGCGGCGGTATAGCTGTAGGTCGCACCGGTCGTCAGATCGCCGTTCAGGAAGCGCCGCGCCACGGTGGCCGAGAAGGTCTCGGGCGGCTGCAGCTGGTAGTCGTCATAGCCCGAGGGCGGGGTCGATTCGGAGTTGGTGTAGGACAGCGCCGCCGACCACAGCTCGGTGTCGTAGGCCGCCTCGAGCTCGAGGCCCTGCGTCACCGTGGTGCCGGGGATATTGTCGTAGATGGCCACCGTGGTCGGCCCGACCGAGGTAAAGCCATCCTCCTGGACATAGGCGACGTAGTTGTCGACGTTCGTCTTGTAATAGGCGATCCGCGCGGTGAGGTTGTCGCCTCCGGTGAACAGGTTCTCCTTGGCGATGTTCACACCGATCTCGCCGCCTTCCGAGGTCTCGGTCTCGAGGTCCGGGTTCGGCCCGAGATAGAGGTTGAAGAAGCCGTAGCCGTGGAAGCTTTCCTGCAGGGTCTCCTGCAGCGAGGGCGACCGGGTGCTGCGCGAGTACGAGACATAGGGCTGCAGCCAGTCATTGACCTGATAGGCGACGCTGATCTTGGGGTCGACCGAGCTGTCGTCGATATCCACGTCGCCCGATTGCAGCTCGTTGTCGAGCCGGCCGTGCAGGCTGTAATCGCTGTAGCGCAGCCCGGCCATGATCTCCCACGGGCCGTTGCTGAACACGTTCTCGGTGAAGATGCCAAGCTTCTTCGACTCGCCATAGGTCGGGTTGGCCCCGCCCTCGGCGCCGCCGAGCACGTCCTCGATATATTCGAAGCCGTTGGTCGAGGTCACGCTCCAGCCGCCGAGCATGAAGTCGCTGACATTGGTGACATCGATGCCGGTGGTGATGGTCTCCATCTGGCGCCCGACATAAGAGCCAGTGCCGGTGATCGAGCCGGTATACTCGTTGTCGGTCACCGCCCGGTACAGATTGGCGGTGAGGTTGATCGTCGGGCTGTGGTCGAGATGGTAGCTCAGCTTGTAGATGTCCGAGGTCATCTCCTGGAAATAGGAGTTCGACGCGTAGTCGGCGTTCATCCGGGTCGCCAGGAACTCGAGGCTCTGGGTCTCGGTCAACTGGTAGGCGCCGCGCAGCAGGTAGCTGTCGAGATCGCGGTCGGTGTTGTCGACGGTGTCGCCGGCGCCATCCTCGAAGGCATCGGCGGTGGTGCGGGCATAGGCGCCGAGCAGCGAGAAGCGCTCATCCACGTAGCCTGCCGCCGCCATGCGGCCGAAATTGTCGCCATTGTCGCCATAGGTGAGCCTGACGCGGCCGCCCGCGCCGTAGCCATCGACGACGTCCTCGGCGTCGATCAGCCGGAAATCCACCGCGCCTGCCGAGCCGCTGCCGCCGGCGGTCAGCACCGCGCCGCGGGTGATGTCGATGCCCTGCAGGAAGAGCGGGTCGAAATTGGCATAGCCTTCCGAGGCGTGTCCGTTGAAGCGGAAGTTCTGCGGCACGCCCTCGACGGTCATCGCCACGCGGCCCTGCCCCTGCTGACCGCGGATCGAGACCGCGACGCCGGGCTGGCCCGGGTTGAGCCGGGTCTGCGCACCGAGGACCTGCCGCACCACGTCGTCGATGGTGGCGGTGCCGCCCTGCGCGGTGACCGCGGTGCCTTCGAGCCGCGAGATGTTCTCGCCGGCGTAGACAGGGGTTCCGTCCTCAGAATAGCCCAGCACGATGCGGCCAAGGTAATGGGTGTCGTTTGCGGCGCCGTCCTGTGCCGCCACGCCTGTCGTCATCGCCGCGAGCGCCAGCGAGATGGCGGTGGCATTCCGGTAGAATGCTCGAGGGTTCATTGTGTCCGTCCTTGTCCCTGCCCCGGACCGGCACAACCGCCTTCGCAGTCGCACCGACCGGACGGCCCCACGCAAAACGACCGCCTGAAGCGGGTCGAAGCGCAAATGGCCGAAGTGGTTCTCAAAATAGGAAAACTGGCTGGCGAAACGGCGGACAGAGGGAGGTCCGTTTGGTTTCAGCTGGCGCCTTCGCTTGCCCTAGCCGCGCCGAAGGGGAATTGTCAAGTAATTTACTTAGGTATTGAGGCGGGCTGGTCTCTGGGCGCTCATCACCGCATGACACCCGGGCGCAGCCGCAGGCGTGACCGTCCGGAAAACGAAACGGGTGCCCGCGCGGGCGCCCGTTGATTGATCCGGTCGGGACCGCTTACTCGGCGCCCAGAAGCTCCGGCACCGACAGCAGGATGAACTCGTTATGCGCGGCTTCGCCGGGCACACGGCCGCCCGAGAACGGCAGGTTGTTGTCGTTGGCGACCATGATGTGGGTCTCGTCGACGCGGGCGACATCCTCGATGGTGAAGAACGGGAAGGTAAAGTTGCCCTCCGCCGGCGACAGCCCTTCGATCGCGACGCCATCGGGATCGTTGATGTCGAGCAGGTCGATATGGCCGATGCGACGGATATAGCCGTCCTCGTCGGTGTCGTTGATGTCGACCAGCACCACGTTCTTGACCTGCGCCGGGTTCGGGTAGCACGCGGAGGTGTCGGTCTCGCCCTCGGCGCAGGCGTTGGCCGCGTCGCCCTCGCCATTGTCGCGCTCGATGACCAGCGCGCGGGTCTCGTCGATGAAGTTGAAGTCGCCGATGGCGGTAGCGCCCTCGGCCAGCGCGAACTTCACGCTCTCGCCGGTCCATTCGCCCGCTTTCGGGTCGAACTGGATGACGCGCAGGAACGGGCCCTCGGTCTCGCCGCCTTCAAGCAGGATCGGCTTCTCGAGCATCGCCCAGAGCATGTCGGTGCCCGGCTGCAGCGCCATGCCCTCGTAGCCGCCCGAGCGCTGCACCTGGTAGTCGGTGCCGGCGGTGGCGGGAACGTAGACGCTGTAGGTGTCGGGGCCGGTCAGGGTCTTTCCGTCGAGCTCGGTGGCGTAGACCTCCTTGACCACGCCGTCGAGCGTGGCGCGGATGATGTAGGGGCCGAACTCGTCGCCGATGAACACCTCGTCGCCCAGCACCTGGATCGACTCGAGGTCGAAATCGGCGCCGGTCAGGTAGCGGCGCTCGGTGCCCTCATAGGCGATGCGGAACGGCACGTTGCCCTCGGGGTCACTGAGGAACACGGTCTCGCGGCGCTCGACGCTGCCGGTGTCGAAATCCGGCGCCATCTTGTGGAAGAACAGCATCGCGTCGGGCGAGTTGCGCTTCGAGCCGAAGCCGTTGTCGGTGAGCGTGTACCAGCTTCCGTCGTCGGCACGGGTCATGGCAAAGCCCGACATGCCCTGCACCGGCTGGCCGATGAACGGCAGCGAGATCCCGGTGTCATGCCCGCCGTAATTCGCGCCGGTGTTGCCCATCACGGTCATCGGCTGATCGTTGCGGGCGCCCGAGGTGTACTTGCCCGAGATCCACAGGTCGCGCGGCGCGTCCGCCGGCGGCTCGACCAGCGACAGGGCCGGCAGGTAGGCGTGGCCGGCGAGGGTCGCGGGGAAGCTCTCTTCGGCGATGACGGGGGCGGCCAGCACACCGGCCAGCGCAAGAACGGAAAGCGAAAGGCGCATTCTCTACATCCTTCTGAGTGAGTGAATGCGTCTGAGCTACCGGCTCACGGTAACGTGAGCATGGCCGTCCGGTGTCAGTTTGGTAACGGCGTCAAGCTGCTCATCTTGCGGGATTAATTCCCTCCGTATGCCGGTCCCGAGCGGCGGTTTCGCCCGGCCCTCAGGCCGAGAAAACCTGCTCCATCTCGTCTTCCGACATCTCGCCGGCCGCCTTGCCGCCGGCGATCATGCGCGCGGCCAGTTCGGTCATGCGGGCATTCAGCGGCGCCGCCTGCCCATGCAAGCGGCCCAGCAGCGCCACCTCGCCGTTGAGGTAGTCGGTCTCGACGCTGCCGGCCCCGCGTGCGATGCTCTGCCGGGTCGAGCTGCCCGACCGCGGCGTGCCGTCGATCTCGGTGATCTGCATGAATTCCTTGCGCCGCGGGTCGTCGAGCCCGATGTCGCGCCACGCGACGCCGGCGGCGTCGAACACCGCGCGTGCCTCGTCTTTCAGCCGGTCGGTAAAGCGCGGCTTGTCGGCGTCGAGCGGCAGCATCGCGTCGACGATGTTGCCGAGATTCATCAGCAGCTTGCCGTATTTCGCCGGCATCACCGCCTCGGAGACGAAGGTGGCGATATTGGCCTTGTCCAGAGCCTCTTTCAGCGCCGCATCGTCCGCATCAGAGCCTTGCGGATAGCGGCCGATCTCGAACAGGCCGTAGCAGGGCGCGCCGTGGGTGATGACCTCTCCAGGCTCGAGATAGGTCGCCGGCATCATCACCGTGACGCCATGCACATTGGGAAAGTAGCGCAGCGCGGTGCGCTCGTTGGCGGTGCCGTTCTGCAGGCAGAACAGCGGCTGGTCGGTCATGCCGGCGGCACGCAGATCGGTCAGCGCCGCCTCGGTGTCCTGCCCCTTCACGCAGAGCAGCACGACATCGTCGGGGCGGAACGTGATCTCGGAAGGCGTTGCCACGCAGGGCAGATCGACCGTCACGCGCCCCTTGGGCGAGATCATCGTCAGGCCACGCGCGCGGATCGCCTCGAGCATCCGGCCCCGCGCGATGCCCAGCACCTCGTGGCCCGCCTCGACCAGCGCCGCGCCGACGACGCCCCCGATGGCGCCCACACCGTGAATGATGATCCGCATGATCCCCGTCCTTTCCGTCTCTGTTCCTGCCGCGCTGCGACACGCCCCTGATCTATCACGCAAACAAGCAGGGGCCAGAACAGAAGACGCCCCGCACGGGGGCGGGGCGTCTGTGGCTTGCGGGCCGGGCAGGATTGCCCGCCGGATGATCAGTAACGGTAATGTTCCGGCTTGAACGGGCCTTCCGGCGTGACGCCGATATAGGCGGCCTGTTCGACCGAAAGGGTCGTCAGCTTCACGCCGATGCGGTCGAGATGCAGGCGCGCGACCTTCTCGTCGAGATGCTTGGGCAGGATGTAGACCTTGTTCTCGTACTGGTCGCCGTTCTTGAAGAGCTCGATCTGCGCCAGCACCTGGTTGGTGAACGAGGCCGACATCACGAAGCTCGGGTGGCCGGTGGCGTTGCCGAGGTTCAGCAGGCGGCCTTCGGACAGCAGGATGATGCGGGCGCCCGAGGGCATCTCGATCATGTCCACCTGGTCCTTGATGTTGGTCCACTTGTGGTTCTTGAGCGAGGCGACCTGGATCTCGTTGTCGAAGTGGCCGATGTTGCCGACGATGGCCATGTCCTTCATCTCGCGCATGTGCTCGATGCGGATCACGTCCTTGTTGCCGGTGGTGGTGATGAAGATGTCGGCGCTCGAGACGACGTCTTCCAGCAGCACGACCTCGAAGCCGTCCATCGCCGCCTGCAGCGCGCAGATCGGGTCGGCCTCGGTGACCTTGACGCGCGCACCGGCGCCGCGCAGCGACGCGGCCGAGCCCTTGCCCACGTCGCCATAGCCGCAGACCACGGCGACCTTGCCGGCCATCATGGTGTCGGTGGCGCGACGGATGCCGTCGACGAGGGATTCCTTGCAGCCGTACTTGTTGTCGAATTTCGACTTGGTGACGCTGTCGTTCACGTTGATCGCCGGGAACGGCAGCAGGCCCTTCTTCTGCAGGTCATAAAGACGGTGCACGCCGGTGGTGGTCTCTTCCGAGACGCCCATGATCGCGTCGCGGGTCTTGGTGAACCAGCCCGGGCTCTGCTCCATGCGTTTCTTGATCTGCGCGTGGATGACCTCTTCCTCTTCCGAGGTCGGCACGCCCAGATCCTCGCCCGCCTCGGCGCGCGCGCCCAGCAGGATGTAGAGCGTGGCGTCGCCGCCATCGTCGAGGATCATGTTGGCGCCGTCGGGGAACTGGAACGACCGGTCGAGGTAATCCCAGTGCTCGGTCAGGGTCTGGCCCTTGACCGCAAAGACCGGCGTGCCGCCCGCGGCGATGGCGGCGGCGGCGTGGTCCTGCGTCGAGAAGATGTTGCACGACGCCCAGCGCACATCGGCGCCCAGAGCGGTGAGGGTCTCGATCAGCACGGCGGTCTGGATCGTCATGTGCAGCGAGCCGACGATGCGGGCGCCCTTGAGCGGCTGCTCTTCGCCGAACTCGGCGCGGCAGGCCATCAGCCCCGGCATCTCGGTTTCGGCGATATCCAGTTCCTTGCGGCCGAACTCGGCCAGCGCGATGTCCTTGACGATATAGTCTTCAGCCATGTTCCGGCGCTCCAATCCTGCAATACGGGTTCGAAGGGGAGGTAGCATCCCTTGAAATGCCCGGCAACGTGGATCAGAAATTGGCACCAACAGAACCATAACGATGCCGCGACGAAAGCGGACAGCAGGCGGAGCGCAGCACATGGACGAGGCCGGTGGGGTCTATCCCTCGAACGAGTACGGGCGCTACTGCGTGCCCGAGGGGCTCGAGGACCGGCCCGCCGCCCGCGCGGTGATCGCCGGGCGCGCCTACGAGCCGGACACGCTGCGCTTCATGCGGCAGCACGCGGGCGACGGCGACATCATCCACGCGGGTACCTTCTTCGGGGATTTCCTGCCGGCGCTGTCCACCGGGCTGGCCGAGGGGCGCAAGCTCTGGGCGTTCGAGCCGAACCCCGGCAACTGCGCCGCCGCGCGCAAGACCATCGCGCTCAACGGGCTCGCCAATGTCGAGCTGAGCAATGCCGCGCTGTCGAACCGCGACGGCGAGGTGCTGTTTCGCACCCGCGACGAAGACGGGCGCCCGCTTGGCGGGCTGTCGCATTTCGTCGAGACGCCGGGCGACGGGGTCGAGCCTGTTTCGGCGGTCATGCTCGACTACGCGGTGCCGCTCGAGCGCAAGGTCACGATCCTGCAGCTCGACATCGAGGGCCACGAAAAGCAGGCCCTGCGCGGGGCCTGGCACATCGTGCATCGCTCGAAGCCGATCCTCGTGCTCGAATATTTCCGGCAGGAGGCCTGGCTCCGCCGCACCTTCCGCGGGCTGGGCTATGCCCATCGCGGCAAGCTGCACAGCAACCACGTCTACAGCTGCGACCCCCTGGAGATCTGACACATGTCGAAACAGAGCCGCGCATGGCAACGGATGCTCTCGGGCCGCAGGCTCGACCTGCTCGACCCGACGCCGGTGGATATCGAGATCGAGGACATCGCCCACGGGCTTGCCTTCGTGGCGCGCTGGAACGGCCAGACCGAGGGCGACTTTCCCTATTCGGTGGCCGAACACTCGCTGCTGGTCGAGGCGCTGTTCTCGCGCATGTATCCCAACGCCACGCCCGCGCAGAAGCTCACCGCGCTGCTGCATGACGCGCCGGAATACGTCATCGGCGACATGATCTCGCCGGTGAAGGCGGCGGTGGGACCGGAATACAAGGAGCTCGACAAGCGGCTCGAGGCGGCGATCCACATCCGTTTCGGCCTGCCGGCGCTCTGCCCGGTGACGCTCAAGAAACGCATCAAGAAGGCCGACATGGTCTCGGCCTACATGGAGGCGACGCAGATCGCGGGCTTCACCGAGGCCGAGGCGAAAAAGTTCTTCGGTCGGCCCGACGATGCCCTGATGCAAGGGCTCGACATTCACCTGCGCCCGCCGGTCGAGGCCCGCCACGCCTTTACCGCGCGCCATGCCGAACTTCTGGAGCAGCTGCCATGACCATCACCACCCGCCGCGCCGCCCCGCTCGATGCCCGCCAGATGGCCGAGATGCTCAACGAGATCATCGAGGCCGGCGGCACCACCGCGATCACCGACCCGGTGAGCCGCGAGACTCTTCTGGCGCGGATGGAGGCGGACCCGCGCTCGATCTGGCACGTGGCCGAGGATTCGGCGGGCACGCTGATGGGATTCCAGTGGATCGAGCCGCATCTCGAGCATGGCGAGACCGTGGGCCAGATCGCCACCTTCGCGCGCATCGGAAAGACCGGGCTCGGCATCGGCTCGAAGCTCTTCGAGGCCACCACGCGGGCGGCACGGGCAGCATGCTATACGTGGATCAACGCCGAGATCCGCGCCGACAACGAGGGTGGTCTGATCTACTACCAGAGCCGCGGCTTCGAGGATTACGGCGCCATTCGCGGCTATGTGATGGCCAATGGGCAGGTCGTCGACAAGGTGCTCAAGCGCTACGATCTCTGAGCGCGGCACCGGTCGCGCCACGGCGCAGCGCAGCCAGATCGCTCAGCGCGGCGAGCGCTTGGCGAGGATGCGCTGCAGGGTGCGGCGGTGCATGTTGAGCCGGCGCGCCGTTTCCGAGACGTTGCGGTCGCACAGCTCGTAGACCCGCTGGATGTGCTCCCAGCGCACCCGGTCGGCGCTCATCGGGTTTTCCGGCGGCGGCGGCAAATCTTCGCCCTTGGAGAGCAGCGCATTGGTGATGTCGGTGGCGTCGGCGGGCTTGGACAGGTAGTCGGTCGCGCCGATCTTGACCGCGGCGACCGCGGTGGCGATGGCGCCGTAGCCGGTCAGCACCACGATGCGGCTGTCGGGGCGGCGTTCGCGCAGCACCTCGACCACGTCGAGCCCATTGCCATCCCCGAGCCGCAGATCGACCACCGCGTAGGCCGGCGGCCGGGCGGTGGCGATGGCGCGGCCACCGGCGACGGAGTCGGAGGTCTCGACCTCGAAGCCACGCTTTTCCATGGCCTTGGCAAGGCGCCTCAGGAAGGGCTCGTCGTCATCGACAAGGAGGAGCGACCGATCGTCGCCAAGGTCTTCGATCCGGTGTTCCGACACGTGCGTTCCCTCAACCCATCTTATCCCGTTGATTTAAATAGCCCGCAGGGTGCTGAGGGTAAACCGGGATATCGAAGTTGTTACATCCGGTCGATGAAACAGGCCGCGGCGGTGGCCACCTCTTCCGGCGACTTGTCGCGGCGGAAGTACTCGACAAAGCCATGTTCGGGCAGCACGAGATAGGTGAAGGTCGAGTGGTCGACGAGGTAGAACTCGTCCTCGGCTTCCTGCTTCTTGTAATAGGTCCGATAGGCCTTGCTCACGGCCTGGATCTGCTCGGGCGAGCCGGTCAGACCGATCATCCGCTCGTGCACGTTGAAGGCAAAATCGCCCACCACTTCGGGCGTGTCGCGCTCGGGGTCGATGGTGATGAAGACCGGCGTCACCATCTTGCCCTGCGCCTCGAGCAGGTCGACCGCCTCGGCGTTGCGCACGGTGTCGAGCGGGCAGACATCGGGGCAGAAGGTATAGCCGAAATAGAGCAGCGTCGGCTCGGTGATCACGTCCTCGTCGGTCACCGTCTCGCCCTGCGCGTTGACCAGCTCGAACGGGCCGCCGATCTCACCGGCGCCCCCGGCGATGGCACCGGTGCGGCACGGCTCGAAGGGATCGGCCGCGGCGCTTTGGCGCGTGTAGAGCCACGTTCCCCCGATCAGCAGGACGAGGACGAGGGTGGCGGCAACGGCGGCGATCCAGCGCATGAGACGATTCCGGAGTTGTTTGCGTATCTGCTGGGGCAGATCTAACAATTGCCGCGACGGGATCAAAGAGACGAAAGCGCGCAGATGAGCGAAGAGGATCTGGGACTTCTGGACGAGGACCAGCGCGGCAACTTCATCCGCCTGCGCACCATGATCGTCCTGCGCTGGGTCGCCATCGGCGGGCAGCTCATCGCCATCTCGGTGGCGCGGCAGCTCTACGGCCTGCAGCTCGAGCTGGGCCTTTGCTACCTCGCCGTGGGCGTCTCGGTGGCCGGCAACCTCGTGGCGATGTTCGTGTTTCCCGAGAACAAGCGCTTGTCCGAGGCCGAGAACACGCTGATGGTCATGTTCGACCTGTTGCAGCTCTCGTTCCTGCTGTTTCTCACCGGCGGGCTCAACAACCCGTTCTCGATGCTGGTGCTGGCCCCGGTGACGGTCTCGGCCACGGTGCTGTCGCTGCGCTCGACCATCCTGCTCAATGCCACCGCCTTCGTGCTGGTGACGATCATGGCCTTCTGGCACATCCCGCTGCGCCCGGTCGACGGGCCGGTGCTGGAGTTGCCGCAGGTCTTCATCTTCGGCGAATGGGTGGCGATCTCGATCGCGCTGGTGTTCATCTCGGTCTATGCCCGCCGCGTCACCACCGAGATGAACGCCATGTCGGACGCGCTCATCGCCACGCAGATGGCGCTGGGGCGGGCGCAGAAGCTCAACGATCTGGGCGGCGTGGTCGCCGCCGCCGCGCATGAGCTGGGCACGCCGCTGGCCACCATCAAGCTCACCTCCGCCGAGCTGATCGAGGATCTCGACGACCGCCCCGACAGCCAGGAGGACGCGCGCCTGATCCGCGATCAGGCCGACCGCTGCCGCGACATCCTGCGCAGCATGGGCCGCGCCGGAAAGGATGATCTGCACATGCGGCAGGCGCCCCTCACCGAGGTGATCCGGGAGGCGGCGGAACCGCACGAGGATCGCGGCAAGATCATCGGGATCGAGACGCGGCCCGACCCGCAGGATCCCGCGGTGCCGCAGATCCTGCGCCGGCCCGAGATCATCCACGGGCTGCGCAACCTGATCCAGAACGCGGTGGACTTCGCCAGCCGCGAGGTCTGGGTCGAGGCGCACTGGAACGACGAAACCGTCACCGTGCGGATTGTGGATGACGGTCTTGGCTTTCCCTCGCACCTGATCGGACGGCTCGGCGATCCGCTGATGCGCCGTCGCCGCAGCGAGGCCGACCGCCGCGCCAGACCGGAATACGAGGGCATGGGGCTGGGCCTGTTCATCGCCAAGACCCTGCTCGAGCGCAGCGGCGCGGAGCTCAGTTTTGCCAACGCGGCCGCCCGGTCCGAGTCCGGGGGCAACGCCCGCACCGGCGCCATCGTCGAGGTCGTATGGCCCCGCGACAGCATCGTGCCGCCGGCGTCTCCGATCGGGACCGGCATCGGCGAGAACCGCCCCTTCGATGCCTGAACCAGGCTCCCGAGGCGCTGTTTAACCCCGGATTAACCTTTCCTGCCGTACCCCTTGGGAGGAACAATTTCCGGGATCTGCGCCTTGGTCGAACCAACGCTTGCTCTTTTCACCGGCCTGACAGCCGGCGGTGCGGCTTTCCTCGCGGGATGGCTGCTCAATCGCGCCAGCCGCTGCCTTCCGACCGCAGAGATGGCCGCGGCGCCGGAACCACCGGTCACGCTGGTGCTGCGCGACGGTGCGGTGATCGACAGCTCGTCTCAGGCCGACCGGCTCTTCGACCGCACCACCGACGAGCCGCTCGGCTGGGCCGAGATCGCCACGACCTTGCAACCGCTCTTTGGCCCCCTGCCCGACACGCCACCGCAATCGCCGGGCAGCTACAGCGCCCTGCAGGATCCGCAGACCCGGCTCAGCCTCACCCCGGACGGCGACAGCCTCCGTCTCGAGATCAAGGGCCCGCCCCTGCCCGGCGGTGACACGCTGAGGTTGCGCTGCAACGAGCCGGAAGCGAAGCGGCTTCATCGTGTCGTGGCGCGCGCACCGCTGGCGATCTGGATGACCAACAGCGCCCATGCCGTGACCTGGAGCAACACGTTCTTCGATGATCTGCGCGCGCAGGCGGGCGCCGCCCCGGGCAGCGCGCCCTTCTCTTTGCATCCGGACCCCGCGCAACCGCTGCGGGTGACCCGCACCAAGCTGGGCGGGGATGGCTGCGCCCCGGCCTCGTGGTACGAGGTGCAGTCGTGCCGCGTCTCGGACGGCTGGCTGCACTACGCCCAGAACATCGACGCGGTGATCGCCGCAGAGACGACGCAACGCACCTTCATGCAAACGCTGACCCGCATCTTCGCGCACCTGCCGATCGCGCTTGCGGTGTTCGACCGGGAGCGGCGGCTGGTGCTGTTCAACCCGGCGCTGCTCGACCTGACTCAGCTGCCGGCGGATTTCCTGACCGCCCGCCCCAACCTGCTCAGCTTCTTCGACATGCTGCGCGATCGACAGGTCCTGCCCGAGCCGCGCGACTACCGAAGCTGGCGCGACAAGCTGGGAGAGGTCATCGCCGCCGCCAGCAGCGACCACTATGTCGAGACGTGGTCGCTGCCCTCGGGGGCGACCTACCGGATGACCGGCCGGCCGCATCCCGATGGCGGCATCGCCTTCCTGTTCGAGGATATCAGCGCCGAAATCTCCCTGACCCGGCATTTCCGGCAGGAGCTCGAGACCTCGCAATCGGTGATCGACAGTCTCGACGAGGCCATCGCCGTGTTCTCCCGCACCGGAAAGCTCGCCTTCTGCAACGCCCCCTACCGCGAGATGTGGGGGTCGGACCCGGAAGAAAGCGTCGCCGATCTTGGCATAGGCGAGGCCACGGAGCACTGGCGGGCCGCGTTTCGGCCAAGCCCGATCTGGGGCGATCTGCGCGAGTTCGTGATCCTCGAGCGTGACCGCGCCCCGTGGGACGCCGAGCTTCACGACCACGACGGCCGCCCCCTGCGCTGCCACGCCGCGCCGCTGCCCGGCGGTGCCACGATGGTGCGCTTCTGCCGGCTGCCCGTGCGGCAGCCGGAACCGCTCGTCCAGGGCTGAGCGCCTGCCGTGGGAACCCGCTTGCGCCGGCGCGGCGGGAGGGTATCTTCGCGGCCATGACCTCGCCGCGCGCCGTTCTCACCCTGACCTCGCCCGAGGCGACCTGTGCCCTCGCCCGCCAACTGGCGACGCGGCTCTCGCCCGGCGACGTGCTGCTGCTCTCGGGCGGAATCGGGGCCGGAAAGACCCATTTCGCCCGCTGCCTGATCCACGCCCTGCAGGACCCGCCAGAGGATGTGCCCTCGCCGACCTTCACGTTGGTGCAGGTCTATGACACCGCCGCCGGCGAGCTCTGGCACGCCGATCTCTATCGCCTCTCCGACCCGGATCAATGCGAGGAGCTTGGCCTCGCCGACGCCTTCGAGACCGCGATCTGTCTTGTCGAATGGCCCGACCGGCTCGAGGATCTGGCCCCTGCCGACGCGCTGTCGCTCGGCTTCGACGCCGGCGCGGCGGAGGACAGCCGCGCCCTGACGCTGGACTGGAGCGATCCGCGCTGGGACGCCATCGTGCCGGAGCTGACCGCATGACCGACCCCTTCCTCGCCAAGGCCGGCTGGGCCGAGGCCACCGCCACGCCGATCGCCGGGGACGCCTCGGCCCGGCGCTATACGCGGCTTGCCAAGGGCGCCGCGCGGGCGATCCTGATGGACGATCCCGACGGCGACACCGCGCTCTTCGCCCGGCT
>Ga0114904_1000312_pt1 | contig 27832 bp, 13 predicted proteins | sample MalvirDeepMed_s6_FD_83498 | JGI IMG/M metagenome (GOLD analysis project Ga0114904, IMG submission 83498) | Marine viral communities from the Global Malaspina Expedition - Malaspina viral metaG DeepMed_s6 | ecosystem: Environmental > Aquatic > Marine > Oceanic | place: Mediterranean Sea... | reverse complement strand
GATCTCGACACCTCTCTGTAAAGGCATAGGATGGAGCATTGTGTATTGATCGAATTCGTTTGTTGCCTGTAATAGACAGAAGCATGATAGCATACTTCCGAAAACGATAATCTAAATTAGTAAGAGGCTGCTTGATATAGATCTCTGGGCGATCTTGACCACTGGCCATTCTGAAATACTTCTTAAAGCTACCAACAGATTTTGATCCCATGTAATCGTTCTGTTCTTCAGGGTCAAGTTTAACCTTCACGCCCATACAGATAAGAAACTGTTCCTCATCAAACCAACTAAGGGTATTGCTGAGAACACTACATGCATCAATATGCGTTTGAGAGATATGATAGACTTCACCAGCATCAACTTGATCTGATCGCTTTAACTGAGTATGTCTTGGTGATTCTACGGGATAGTTGCAATCAAGCACATTCACCCATTCATCTCCAGGAACATACTGTCTGTCTTCTAGGACGACATCACCCGCCACTTCTTGACGGATTGCATATGACATTGTACCTAAACCTTGTTGTACAAGTTCCATCGCTGCTTCACGAGCTGCATCGTCTGTACCTACAATACCTTGTTCGATGGTCATCGAGTAAAACTCGCCAGCCATCTTGTCCATAAATGCCTGCACCGCTGGTGAAGACTTCTGTCGGGATGATTTCTTAGGGTCAACCCATGGTCCCTGCTTATTGAGGTTCATTAGCCTTAACATCTGCGTTTGCAGCATTGGCACTTGATCCTCAATAGACTCCTGAATGAATTGTCGCATCGTGGGGTTAACACTTACGTTGTTCATTACTAAGTCCTTTCTCTAGCTAAGCTAGAATAATAGTCTACTAATACTTTAGACTCCCAGTAGGTTATGGAGTTATCAAATTATTAAGATACTAGAAAACAATTTGCAATGTCTATTGCATCTCGTTCAATAGTATCTACTGAGTAAGGCATATCATCAATACTAACAGAATTGTTTGAACCAATTCCAGTTCCTAGTGTTAGTGTAGTAGATGTTAAGTGTGTTGAAGTATCAGCGATTCTTGGACCGCTTATAGAGAATTTAGCTGGCATTGGGCTGTTGCCATTGCGACAATGCATAGCTGCCTCTCTATCAGTTGATCTACTAAAACAAAAGATTCGTTCGGTTCGTACATTCATAGTACGCTCTCTATTTCTTTGAACTTCTTGTTGGATTCTTTCTTCACTGGGTACAAAAATTAAGGGTCTCATAGCTTTTCCTTTCTAAAATTTCTAAACGGGCATTACAGTTACGGTCGTTACTACACACGGTAAGGGCAGTCAGTCATCCATGACCCTCACCGTTTACTTTTCTTCTCTTGAGATATATCCTGTACCTCATACAGATACACTCAGCTAACCGAATGTATCTGTATGAGGCCCCTGCCGTGCGAGGGCAGGGGCGGGAGCCTTTGCTCATTAGTGGTGCCATCATTAAGACCGTCGACCGATGTTACTGCTATCGTCGTCATCATCTTCCAGCTCTTGGTATAGGCTAGCTAGTAGTTGACGTGCTAGAGCATCTTTAAAGTATTTTCCATAGAGACGTGGATTATCTTTATAAGATTCTAACAGACTGAGATCCGCATATACTGAAGTCCATTGATCCGCTAGCTTAGTGGCACACTTGCACCATTCAGCTTTTGGTTCGCCAGTAACAGCAGGCGGAAGCAGTTGAACACTACCAAACCATTCTTCGCAAGTATACCGTATAACAGTATAATCTGCAAAACATGGACGTTCCACTCCATGAAGTCTCATCCATTGCTCAGTGACTTTCGTTAGCTCGATAAGTGAGCTATCGGAATCGAGACCAACATTATAGTGGTCAATCCCATCTTCGTCAGTATAGCCTACGGCTAAACCAGAACCAGAAAGGTCTGAAGTGTTCCATCGGAAACGATAATGATGTGCACCATCGCGTTCTACTACGTGAACGCTAACTGGTGAAGACATAATATCTCCTGCCTTGTCCTAGGCTACAGGTTGATGGACATACCATCATTCATTAGCTACCGCAACCATCAGGGAAATCATACCCATCTGGATAGTGCTCATGATCAGGGAACACCTCAAGGTGTTCATGATTACTGTTGTCAAAGTAATGTCCTTTAACCTCAACGCCTTGCCAAGTGAGCACACAGTACAGCAAGACCAACAGAATCATCCACATTACTGACATGATCGTACTAATATGACGATCATCGTTCATAATGTGACGATAAGTGAGGAAGATTGCGTAGTACGCAAGCAACACACACGATAAGAAAAGCAATGGGTGAACCATTACAACTCCTTTCTAACGCTATGCGTTTAACCTCGCCAGGTTGATGGACATACCATCATTCTTCCTCTTCAAACACAGAGTTGTAGGCTCTCTGCTGTTCCTCCTCTTCTTCCTTTGAGATATACACAGAGTCGTGATACAACTGTGTTTCCTCCTCTGGCTCATCCTTGAGCCACTCACCCCGAAGGATGTTACGCTCGAACCATCCGACGATAGCAAGAGCAACGATAACTAACACACTAACAAAAATATACTCAAACATAACAAAGTCTCCTGATGCTAAGCATCATCGGGTTCCAACTGTTCAGACATCTCATGCAACGAGCATGATGCCTCATCTACCTGACGTTCCTCTTCTATTCTCTCCTCGGCCAACAGACGAAGTCTCTTAGATTCCTTTGATTCTGTATGTGGCATAACTAAATCCTTTCATGATTCAAAAAGCCCTCGACAAGAGGGGTAGGGGGGGGTTGCTACAAGAAAACTATACTATGACCCCCTGTATAAATTCGTGACCCCCTAAGTCGATTCTTATGGGGAAAAAAACAAAGGATTTCTCCTTTGCCTTTTCTTGCCCCTTTTTAGGCGATCTCGTCACGAATAAGGATTTCCCTACTCAGGTATCCTTTTGCTCCGCCAAAGCTCTGAGAGGAGCTCCTATCGCTCTCTCTGGCTTCTTGTGTATCCATGCTGTCGGTAGTAATCTTCAGACTCTCCCTCAACCCTTTCACCCTTCTCTATAATGCCTCTCTGATTTTTTGGGGGTATATACCGATGGGCTCCTTCTCCTGGACGATCTGGCCTTCCTCTAAGCCTAAGAGCTAAGTCTCCAGATACGCCTTCCTGAGCAGCTATTTTCCTTAGGATTCCATCTGAAGTATTTACAGGAGATGTAGGCTCTACTGGCTTTGGTCCTACAGGCTCTGGAGGAGCTTGAGTAGGTTCTGTGGTTGGCCTAGGAGATCCTTCTACTAACTGCTTATACATATTTGTATCCATCACTGATGGTTGAATACCACCAAATAGTTCCTTGATTAGCTCACCTATCCACCACTCAGGAGTAGCCTGTCTCAAGCCTTCAGTCATACCAAAGTTTCCTCCGTTGTTCTTAAAGCCTTCCATCTTTGTTCTATGGGACATACCTTTAGTTTTATTTTCAGAGTCTAAAGAAGATTTACCTAAGTTGTAGGCTAGTCTAACTAGAGTATCTCCAATACCTGGAACATTCCTTAGAGCTTTCATCCATTCTTCTCCAGTCATCTCTTGATCTGTAAAGGCTGAACCTAGAACATCTTTAATATTCTGTATAATACCTCCAAAAGCTGATAGCGGAATCATAGACTCTTGTCTATTAGGCTTATCAGTTATTACTGATTTTACGATCTGTCCTAGAATAGGCACCCATCTACCCATGATAGGTATACGGAATCCATAGGTTGCTATAAAAGATTTAGGATTCTTATCAAAATCATCCAGGATCTCATTGGGTTCTTCTCCAGCAGCTATACGAAGCATCATCATATAAAGTATATCTAGTATTATTAAGGACATGAGCTGTAGTCCCCACATAGCAGGATTCATTTGACCACCAGCCCTAATAAACTTTTGAGATGTAAATAGAACTGGGTAGCGTCTAAAGATTTCCCAAATAGTATCCATCACACCTTGTCCACCCTTGTTAGCACCTGTATAGATATCAAAGGCATTAGGCGAAATTAGTACCTGTTCAATGAAGGCTTTCTCAACACCTCTTAATTTTGTCATAACCTCTAGAGCACTTCGATAGTCTCCATCACTAGAAGATTTTGTAGTATTAAATTTATTCAGCAAATCACCAATCCCATAGTATGATTCATCTGCAACGCCAAACTTATTAAAGATATCATTAAAAGCATTCCAAGATCCTCCACCTTCAGCATCTAGGAATAAACCAGCTTCAATCATTAGCTTAACTACATTTAGTTCTTTTCTAGAAATACCAACATCTTTAGATCTCATTGCCTTTAATAGATCTCGATCTGTTTTAATATCTGCTCCTTGTAGTTTATATACTAACTTTTCTAGCTTTCCAGATTTCCACATATCAGTAATTGCTAGTCTTAAAGTAATAGCTCTAGATATTGCAATACCTTGAATCGTTTGTTTTGCAGGCCACATCATTCCTCTACCACCTAGTTTTATAAGCCGTGTTAGAGCTGAATCTTGAGCTGCCTGTGAAGGTCTTTGGAAATCAGGTACATATCCCTGAGTAACAGCTTCAATTTGATGGAGTAGATCTCTAGCTACTTTCTTTCTAACTGTTTTATTAAGTGGTAATAATGGAGATATAAATGTTCTCGCAAATCCTGTAATACTTTGACGACCAAACAATTCGATCATAGCACTAAAGGTTCCTTCTACCATACCACTAGCTAGGGCTAAGTTACCCCCATAAGCAATCTTAGTTATAGAAGGAGCTACATCCATTAACCATTGAGAGAACCTGTCTGTAGCTTTAGCTGAAGTAGTAATACCACGAACAAAGCCCCACTTACCTTCAAGCTGATTTATACCATCTTTCAAATCCTGTCTTTCATGATCTGAAATAGCTTCTCCATTAGGATGTTTAATAGAAACTGCTTGAGCAACAACTGTCCTAGCCAGAGATAATACATCACCATAATCTCCATGTACCCCAAAAGCTTCTCTCATCATTTTAATTTCAATAATCGAATCACCTTTAGATTTCTTAAATTGAGTTACCAAGAAGTGAGGGTTAGTCATCAAAGCTGAGGTTAATTCTTTAGACTTAGGATGGTCTGCAAGATCAGAAAAACGGGGAACAGCCCAAGCATCATTAGGGAAGTACAAACCTCTAGAAGCTTTACTTTCAAGATTGAAGTAGTGAAGATCAACTACAGATCTAATTCCACCAGCATGTCCTGATAGGGGAGGCCCTTGAGAATCTGGATCTACTCGATGATAGACATGAGATAAATGTTGACTACCTTCAATTGACAGTTCATTAATTCTTGTAATAATAGATTGGTCTGCTAGTTTCATAGGATCAGTATTAGCAGTAATTGCAGCTTCATAATCTGAATGCCACTTAGAAGCAGGACTCTTAGACATAACACCTAGCTGAGTCCAAGATATTTTACCACTGGCAGCATCGCCAATAAAGGATTGTATTCTGTCCATTAACATTGCACGAATATTAGCAACATCACTAACTAGTTTTTCACCTTCTACACCTTCGCCAAGAACATCTATCTGTGCTTTAATCTGTTCATTAATTTGCCCAGGTTCAGTAGCTGTTCCTAACTTATCTAGTCCATCTGGTCCTAAGATATCAGACATTAGATGATAGATAAAGTTTCTAGTATGTGGAGTCTTGACTAATCGTTTAATATCTTTAACCATTGCTTCGGGTGAGGAAACTGACGGTATCTGCTTAGAGGTATATAGAGTAGCTCCATCTACCTTTCCTTTAGGATCAATCATACTACTAGTTAGCCTATCAAATATCATTCGTTTCATTAGATCTTGGAATGTTTCTTTTACTTCTGTATTTCCAGTAAAGACATCGTTAAATCTATAAGGGACTAGAGTTTCAAATCCACCAGAAAAAATACCAATATCATTGCCTCTCTTAATTAAGTCTCGTAGGAATCTGCTCATAGATCCAGAAGCATGTTCAATAATCTCAGTAGCATCTGCAACTTGTTGAGGAGTAAACCTGTCTGGTAAAGATATTGTGTGATCTGGATTATCTACTAAGTGAATTAGTTCTGTTTGCATAGCAATAGTATCGTCTTGCTTATTACTAATTTCTTCAAGATCTAAATTGAAAGATCTCATTTGTTCGCCAACTAAATCTAATTCGTTAAGATGTCTAGATACACTGGGCATACCTTTAAATCGGCTAATACCATTCATAGTCATTACAACTCTATCATCTAGTAAGGCAGAGAATAATTGTTGGAATATTGTTAGACCACTCCAAGTTTTAGTAGCACCTGTTTGACCCACCATAACATCTGTAAGCATTTGTTGAGCATATCCTTTATCTTTACCGACTAACTTTGATAACCACTCCAAACTTCTTCGTCCTGCAACAGCAGCATTGGCTGTCATAGGATCGCCAAAGACATCTCTTAACCGTCTTACAATATACTCCATGACCACTGTTTGCTCAGTTATACCCACTCCTTCTGATTGGAGCATACGCTTAAGATCTAGAATCTGATTACCACCTTTTTCAGGAGCAAACCTCTGCTTTAATCGAGCAATAGTCTCAAAATATGTTAGCCGTGTAGTCTCTCCAATTAGACTAGCCTCTCCACCATGGGCTTCTAGATCTGCTTCTAGATCAAAAAGTTCATTTGCATCAGCAAACTCATCCAACTTACCTTCTTTATCTAAAGCCTGTCTTTGATTATCTAGCTCATTTCTTCTATTTATTAATGCTTGATATTCACTATCTGAGACAGTTCCTTCTTGCTGTTGAAAGATTGGTTGTTCATTCTTTGATTCGACAAAATTAGCTTTAGTCCAAGCAGGTTCTGTTGTTTGTGCTATAGTCTCACCAGCCTTAGCATCCCATCCTAACGCTCGTTCAGTTAATTCTTTATAGCGACTGTACAGATCAGGATCTTCTTTTTTAAAGTTTGTAAATACAGAACTTATTCTTAAAAAGAATTCTTGAGCATAGTGCATAACCTTTTTTAATAATCCCATAGATGCTTGATGTACTGTATTATCTCCATCTGTCCATTCCATGTCCATTGGTATTTCAGCTACTTCATTAAGTAAGTGAAACTGTACCATAGCAGCTACAAATTCTTTAGGCTCAGACATATAGTACTCAACCAGTTTATCTGTTCTAGCTGTTCGGATACCACCCTCCCAAGCGATAACCATCTTCTCTAAGTAAATTCTACCCTTCTTACTGTTATGAAGTCTAAGCCAAGTATTATACTCAGGAGAACCAAGAGCTAGATATTTAAATGTAGCAGCATGTGCTAACTCATGAACTAGGACAGTTAGAGCTTTATGATGCTGACCCTTTAATTCCTTGTCTACTGTTATCTCAACTCTGTCTCCAATCCGTTTTGACTCACCTCTTAAGGTTAGATGTTGATTAACTCCTTGCGTCAGCGTACCTTCATCAAAGTTTAATAAGTGAAGACTCATTGGATCATAAGTATACATTCTAAGAATTACAGCTCTTAATATTCTAGCACCTTTAGCATCTAAGAAATTGTCAGGCTTTTCTTTAGAGACAGTGAGATTATCTATTTGAGACCCCAGTCGTTCAAGATCTGGATTGCCATCCTTACCACCTTGTTCAAGAGCATAGGATCTTAAGTTTTCTGAAGTCCTACTAACTCTAACAACATCATTAGTATAGGTTTGAATATCTCCAAACCATTCTCTTTGTGGTTGATTGTAGTCTGAGGCTTGTTCTACTAAAGCAAAATCATAAGCTTGATTAGCTAAGAACTTAATTGTATCTTCGTTTACTTTATAAGTTTCTCCTTTGGGCGATTCAAAATTTCCATAAGAATCTACCAAAGCACTAAGATCAAGAGTCTGTTCATCAATAGATACTCCCTCTTCTCCTGTTCTTATCTCTTCCATAATTTTATTAACAAAGGCTTCTCTACTATTTTGTATAGTTGATTCTTGACTAATTTGATACGACCATAAAAATTCTCTAGCCATATCGCTAAGTGGATTCTTGTAATAAGCATGTTTATCATGTGCTACATTAACTATTGATCTGTATAAAGATGAAGCTGTATCATGGGCATTCTTAATAATCGTAGCAGCCTGTTTAGCAGGTAAAGCTTTTTTATTAAGAACAACTTCTATCATTTCTTTTGTTAAGACACTATCTCCTATATCTACCATAGCACTTAATAAGATCAGTTCAGTCCGTCTTGCATCATGATGGGGTTCTCTTCTTACATCTACTATTAACTTTTCTATCTTAGCAAGACCATCTTCTGCTATATGGCTAACATTATTTCTTCTGATTCTATTTAGTACATTTTGGATAGGAGCGATATACATTTCAGTTACAACATGGCTCATACCTTCTACGGGAGAAGATCTGTAAGCATCGAGATCAACGACTTCAATAGGAACTCCGTCAATCTTATTATGAACATTGGTTACAGTAGGTAGTGCAGCATTTGGATCTATAGCTCTAGCTATCATTTCCATAGCTTCTGATGAAAGAACAGTTTCTCTAGTTCTAGCTTCTTCTGTACGACCCAATGCTTCTTCAGCATAATCAGAAGGTAATTTAGCTCTAACCCATTTTGACTTAGAAGCATCGCTCATTTTAGTATTAATGTTCTTATTAGACTGCATACCTAGATTAATAGTTGCTAGATCTTTTTGATTCTCTAGTAGAGCCATCATTCCTATAGCTGCATCAAATGTTAGAGCAAGCTTTACGTTCTGTCCTATAACAGCTCTAGGTGCAACAGTCTGGAAACCAAAACCTACATTACTAAATGAATGTCGTAGACCTTGGGTTACGTCTACTTCAACACCATCGTTTCTTCGGATAACTCTAACTTGATCTAGCATAATATTAATTTGCTGTACATCATCTTTTGAGGAAATAGTTTTAATCATTTCTTGAGGAATTAAGAATTCAATATTTAGTCCACCATGTTCCATCTCTGCTTTCAAGAAAGCTAGATCAACTAATTGCTGTTGCTCTTCTACAGATATCTCAACATCCCAAGCATTAGGATTACCAGCAAATTCTCTTAGATGAGTAAAGTCATCATTTGTTAAAATAATTTCTTGAATATAGTTATCATAGAGCATAGCTAACATAAATCTATTAAAGTCATGCGATTGAATTGGAGCAGATACTAGATGAAGATCAGTCATCACAAAGACATCTGGATTGTCGGTAATATTTTCTCCAGTTAAAGTCATACCTTCTCTAGCTACTAAACCATATTCTAGTTGTTCGTGAATAAGAGTAGGATCTAGAATATATCCTGTAGGATTAGTTTCAGATAAAGGATTTGTAAGTAGATCTTCCATGATCAAAGTTTTGTCGTTTGCTAATAATCTTTTCTCTATAGTTCTTAAACCTTCGACAGTAGATAGAGGCCTACCTTTAGGAGACCATACCTGTCCTTTGACTACAGCTCTCTTAATATCTCTAGAGAGATAAGTCAAGTTATGTAGTTCAAGTAAGTAATTAATTCTTTCTGAAATTATTTCTGCTTCCGCTGCCTCAGGAGTTAGAGATCGGTTCAGTCTTCTAATATTCTTTCTTCTGATATTCTCTGAGTTCATAATGTTAACAAAGTAAGGTAGAGTTGTGGGATCCTTTTCTATAGTCTCTAGATATCCTCTAGAATCTGCCCACCTAAATAATTGACCCATCAGTTGTCCAGCTTTTATACCTGCTTCATTATCCATTCTTATGTTTTGAAGATAAGATGTTGCAATAGGTAATGGCTTAGGAAGTGATTCTCGTTTCCAAGGTTGTGTATATCCAAAGTGATGTCTAGGAATAAATGCATCTTCATTATTTTCAAAAGTCATCTCTTCAGCTAACATATGTGGACCAAGAATTTCTTTTTGCTGTCGTTGCATTTCCAGTTTTTGTAAGAAGAACATACCCTTGTCATGGAATGAAACCTGCTTATATTTAGGCTGCATTGATAGAGGACCCAAAAGATTTCCTGTATGTTTACTTAAAGCTTTCTTGCCCTCATGTACTGTAGTTTTAGGATACTCCATCTTAGTAAAGGTACTAAGAGAAACGCCTAAAGCTCTTGCTACACCAGGATTAACAATTCGACCAGTCTTAGCTTTCAGACCAAGAAGAGTCATCCACCGAGAATCTCTGCTTCCTTTATTAAGCCAATCTTCTTCTTGTGCCATTTCACTCTTCAGAGTCTTTTCTCTACGCCTAGTGTGAAGATACATATCCTTTAACCATTCTTGTTCCAATTGTCCTTCGACATCCTCAGCAGTATAATCAGTAAGAGGCGGTTTATCATAAGAAGAATATTGAATTAACATATTCTTTAGCATCAAGTCTTCGATTAATTGATCAAATTGTTCTTTAGTATACTTAGGTTTTCCTGATGCATCATTTCCAAAGTATGGATTATTTACTATATCCGACATACCTAAGGCATCAAGGTTATCAGAGTTCTGTTCCATATACTCTGCAAGAATAAGTTGCTTTTCTTCTAGGGTTAATTCGTCTACAGTTTTTCTTAGCTTCTTAGCTTCTATATGAAAGATAGAATCTTTGGTTGCTACTTCAGGATCAATCATATCAGGATTCTTAGCAATGCGTTCCCAGAAAGCTCCTTGTGTATTCATACCATGTCCAGCAGCTCGATCAGTAACTCGATAGCTTCCTACTGTTGGCAGGGCTGTATGGTACAATAAGAAGTTACCAAGACCTAAGAAATCTCTAGAATCAAAGTCTTGAATACCCATATATTCTGAGATTCTTTTCATACGTTCAATGTTTAGTTTATGGGCTGTTCTATTCTTTATATTCAGGCCTTTAAAGTATCCCAGACTTTTGTATAATTTTCTTGGACCTTCTCCAGCTTCGCCATCAACATTGCCATACATGATCATCTCTAATTCTTTCCACTCTTTAGATCCTGGAATTAGCTGAAATCCATCTGGAAGATCATCTAGATATTTTCTTGCTTTCTTTAGTCGAGGCTCATACATTTTAGCTACTGCTTTTCTGTTTTTCTCCCAAGCCTTCTCGTTACCCTCAGCTCGACCATAGACTTTATCAGTCATATCATCCATAACAGATTCCCAAGAATCTTTAATTGTACTTACTTTATATAGAGGATGTGATTCAGAGAGTCCAGTCTTTTCTCCATTAGACCAGATACGAACCTTGTCAACCCAATTGCGAACCATTGTTTCTACAGCCGATGTTCCTCTGATATCCATTCTCAATAAGTTTATTGCAGCACTTTTAGTACCTTTCATCATACCCATAGCAGCATCTAAAGTAATGCCTTCTTTAACCATAGGTATAGCTGTATTCATTAGATCTTGAGTAAACATGATAGAATGATGGTTAACTATTTCCTTAAACATTTGTTCACCAATAGCTACAACTTCAGCCTCAGAAAAATTAACCCCAAATTGATCTTCTAATTCAAGCAGAGCTTGGACTCCTTTTGGAGCACTTACTTGTCCTTTAAAATCCCTAAAATCACTAGGTCTAAACTCAGTCATAAAGGAATTCATGCCACCTTGATATAGTCTACGCATAACAGGCACTTTAAAGAACTCTCTAACAGCTTTGAATTGAGCTACTTTCTTCAAGCTCTCTTCATCACCTAACTCATTTAGCCTATCAACTTCTGCTCCCCATTCTTCCATTGTCATAAACTCGTTACTATTTTCTCTTCTCAGTATTCTGAAGACATTGTTAAATTTTGAGAGAAGACCTCCAGCTGTATCTTTTGCATCTAATCCCTGTCTATATGTAGCATCAATCTGAGCAGCGATAAAAGATCCTGAAGCACGATAGAAGTCTAGTTCTACACCGCCATACTGGTCAGCAATAGTTCCTTTAATTAATCCGTCTATAACTTCATCTATATTATGAGTAACGCCATCGACATCTAGACTGATTCCTTCACCAATGCCTGCCATAGCTAGAAGTTTAATTTCCATAAGACCACTAAAGCTTCTATCTTTATAATGTTCTGGAGCATAGAGATCTCCTATAGGTTTACCAGACTCTATATGCTGAGCTACAATTCTAGCTGCATGAATAATAGATGCTTTTGTTAAACCCTTGAATCCACTCCATGAAGATTCCAAAGCCATAATCTCACCGATCTTTCCAAAGGGAACTATAAGTGAAGAGCCGGCAGAAACACCAGGATGGTTAATTCTATACTCTGCAGCAAAGTCTACCCTATCAGTTTTAGCTGCTGTCATCTCGTCATGGATATGTCCTATACCAATCATTGGCATTTCGAGCATAGTTTCTCTATAGAATTGCTTTAATTCCTCCCATCCTATAACTCTTTCATGGAGAGCAGTTCCTACTACTGTAGGTAATATAGCCATATGTAAATCTTCTCCAACCTTATCAGGGAACAGAACCTTACTCTTCTTCTCAATCCAAGCATATAGCTTTCTTCTTTTGGCGGGAGTTAACTTCTCATCCACTACAGCTTGAACTCTTTTTCTCCATTTATAGTTTTGATAATTTCTAAATAGATCTCTTGGACTTATAGGAGCAGCTCTATTAGATTGATTATCCATTGGAAGAGTAACTTGAAGAGAGGGATGTTGGTTAGCTTCATACTCATCAATATCTCTTTTAAGTGCTTCATCAGGATCCATCATGTATAGTGGAGACTTAGTAACTAATTCTTTTCCAGTAATCATATCTACTAAAGCTTTGCCTACTTCATCTGCAGATTGCCAATCACGTTTACCGTTACCCATATCGGATATATGAAACTCTTCGTCAGGAGAAAAGTCATTACTTTCGCTTTCATGTTCATTATAGATTGTTTTTATAACATAGGTAGTTTTATCAAGTCCTTTGTATTCAGATTCGGTAGTTAAGAAGGTAGGATATATCTCTTGTATATTTCTTATAGTTTTCTCTACCCCTTGGTCTTCTATAATAAGAGCTATTCTTTTTTCCATAGCTTCTCTTACTTTGCCTAACCACTGTGATTCTGTAACTCTATTTTCTTCCCCCTTTTTAACAAGTCTTGTAGGAAAGCCATCTTCGTCTCTTGCAAGTACAAATCCAAAGTCTTGAAATAGTCTGGTATTAAGTACCTTCTGTGCTTGTTCAAGTCTAGTTATAACTCTGGTACTATTGATTAAGTTATAGATACTGTCCTTACCACCTTCATCTGTTAGATCAGTTACAATATCATCCATGCCTTTTCTAGCAAGAGCTTCTGACCACTTACCTAGACCTACATGTGTTCTAAGCATAGCAATTTTAGTGGTTTGGATAACACCTTTTAAGTCAAACTTAATTCTATCCATAGCTAACCATAATTCTCCAGGAGTCATATCTTCGTGTAGGTTTCCCTCCCATATAATGTGTTTCTTGAAGAAACTGAATAGTCCGATGCCAGCCTTACCTCCTACTTTATCAAAGTAAACAGGCATTACAGCATTGACTAAACCTGCTGGAATATTATTTTTATACCGTGATTTAAATAGTTTTAACTGTGCATAAAAGTCTTCTAACTCTCCTGCTTCAACATACAAGTCTCGCGTTGCTTGTTCAGCATCTGATAGACCAATATCTGTTTCATCTAAATACTCATCTATAGTCTGTTCAACATCAAAGATATAGTCTTCATCTACATCATGAGCAAAGGCTGCATCTAAGGAGGAGAAGCTATCAAGAGACATCATGTGTCTACTCATTCCTATTTGAAGTTTGTTTGCATATTTTCTAACTTCCTCGCTAGCTTCTTCAAATATCGTTCTAGCTTCAGTTATAGTATATTCTTTTTCTTTGTAAAGTTCTATATTATCTGGATGTACAGATTTTCTTAATACTCTTGACCAGTACGTAGAAGTTTTTGGAATTAATCCTCTTATCTCATTGAACTTCAAGGTTGACCTTCCTTGTTCTGTAGCTGTCTTTACTAAACCATTAAAGATTTCTGCTCGCTGATTAAGACCAGTCTTAATAGTCTTTCTCTGTTTAACAACTTGTCTAAGTTTTTCCATTGTAATAAATAAGGATCTATTATGCTTAGTTTCTACTTGCCAATTCTTAGCTAGAGCAACATTATAAGCATTCCATGCTTTCTCTTCTTCTGCTTTTAACTCAGCCAAAGCTTTTCCTTCTTGAGAATTCTCAATTTTAGATTCTATATGGGGAGCTAAGCTTTCCTGAATAAAGGTTCCTATCTCGGCTAAGTCTTTCAGATTAAGTTTAGCTCCTGGTTTATTTAAGAAGTTACTTAACAGATTCTTAATTCTAGTAGACTGCCTTCCACGAGGACGATAGATTCCATAATCAATTTTCGGCCCAATATCTGGAATGTTATCTATTAACTCTTGAATATTTTTTCTACCTTCAGCTGTTAGACCTGATGAGTTTACTTCACCCTTATCAGCAAAGAGATCTGAATTTTCATTAATTGCAAGTTGCAATTCGTGCAAAGCAACAGGTATAATAGCGAATCTAAGCTTATAAAGATCTTTATTAGCTTCTCGTAGTACTTCTTCAGCTTTCTCTAAACGCCTTCGTAGAGCTAGTACGACATCGAGATCAGCTATGATAGAAGGATCTCCACCTCTACGCTCAATAGCATCTCGTTCTTGTTTAATAAAAGTATCTAAACTTTCAGTTAGATCTCTCTTTAGTGCTGTTACTTTAGCCATTTCTTTAACAAGATCTTCTTCAGTAATTCTATCTTGCTGATCTTGAGCTTCTCTAATCTTAGCCTGAAGTTCATTCTCTTGCTTGATAAGTCCAGAGAGCTTACTCTCTGCTTCTTGTTTATCTGTCATACTTTCTATCTCAGGATCGAGAGATACATCACCATCCCTGTTAGCTTCCATCTCTGATTGATCTACTGTTATAGGCCCAACAAAGTTAGGATCAACTCCTGGAGGAGGATTCTGAGCATTGAAAGTATCTAGATCTTTACTTGCTTCATCCCTTCGTGCTTGTGCGTCTAAAGCTTCTTGAGTAGGAGGTCCAATAAATTCAGCAGCAGACTTAACTTCTTCATCCAGATTCTTTACTTCTTCCTGTAAGCTAGACCGTTTCTTCTCAGTATTAGCAGCCATTTTAGCTGTACTGATTTGATCTCTAGTTGGTTGCCCAAGGCTTTCTCTAACTGTATCTATAGATGATCGTAACTGTTCTTGAGCTCCTTCTTTGTCTACTCTATATTGCTCTTCAAGTGCTTGTACAGCTTCAGCTAGTTCTAGCTGCATATCTACTGCAGCCTGTACTTTGTCATCTGTAGAAGTGTCAGCCCATTGCTTATCCTTATTAACCTTTTGTTTCTTCCACCAATCCTGTATAGCTTGTTGTGTAACAGGATCAAAGACTTGTAGATAATCTCCTGTTTGTTCTACATGATCTATATACTCTTCAAGACCTAAGTTCTTTCTATTATCAGCGTTATAAAGTTTTCTAGATTTATCTAATTGTAAACGCATTCTTAGTAAAGCTCGCATCTCATAAATGCCACCAGGTTCTTTAGTTGAGAATCCATAGGTTGCTTCATAATCAGAAATCATTTTATCAGCTATTTCAATATCAGACATTGGTCCATCTAAACCATCTACTACATTATTAAGAACCTGCTCTATTCTTTCTTCAAATGTTGTAGCATCGGTTTGTTGTTCATTCAATTGTAATAGAGCTACAGCAGAGTTAAAAGCATGGTATTCATCCATGTTGGTATTATGGAAATCCTGACCTGTTGCTGTAGCAAACTGCTGTCTCATCTTGCCAAGTCTTTTCAGTTCTATATTAGCTTCTCCAGCCATCTGCTTACTGACAAAAGACTTCTGAATAAGATCATATGTTCGTGTACCTACTGCTGATCTCGCCATAGTCTGGGGGATATTGCCCATTACAACTCCACCAATATCTCCTGGTATTCTCATTGCAAGACCCATAGTAGGATTTATAACTGGAGAAAATATAGCTTCCCAATACGCTTCTGTCCAAATTTCACTAGCACTAAACTCTTCTCTTTTTCCGTACTTAATTTGCCTAGACTGGTTAAAGTACTCAGCAAGACCACCAGTAAATAAACCTTCACCAGCATCTGCTGTTCTATTCGCTAAGAATCTGCCTATTCCTTTATGTTGAACGTTTTTAAATACATATTTATTCATTAGATGTGGGCCTATGTTTTCAGGTAGCCACATAACTGCAGCTCTAGAACCATGAACAACACTAGATAGCTTAGTGATTCTATTAACAGATTTCTCCCACTTACTTAAGGAGTGGAATTTTTGACCTATCCTAGCAGCTATCAAAGCACTACCAACAGAACCTGCGGTAACTACATTCAACGCTGCTCCTATGCCCAAAGATACAACCATATCAGGATCATTAAGAATACCAGCAACAACAAAGTTTTTACCCTTTAGATAATTACGTTCCCAGAATCCTGTATTCTTCTCTAAGTATTCCATAGAAGAAGCAAAGGCTCTATTCTGTACTGCAGTATTTAGTTTCCACCAAAACATATAAGGATTGTTTGCATCTTTAACTACTTCTTGAATACCTTCTTCACCACCTAATACCTGTCTATATTTTTCATAAGACTCTGGACTTCTATCTGCAAGCAGTGCTATAGCTTCTGCTACTGACCATCCTAGTGGGGCTTCCTTTATTAATAACTCATCAGGAGCATCATACCATTGTTCAACAAAAGGTATAGCTTTTCCTCCCTGAAAGGCAGCAGCTATATTTACTTTACTAGTATTTAAAAAGTCCGTAATTAAAAACTCAGCATCTTCATCAAACTCCATCATAGTTCCTACGAAAGCATCTTTATCTCTACCTCTTGATAAGTTTTGTGCATCTGAAACTTGGCTAGCTGCATTTCGAGCAAAGATACCTGCAGTATAACTGGCTGACATACTCTCAAATAGAGCACTCTCAGCATCCATCTGACCAAACATCCATTCATTTGTATCAGGATCGAAAAAGTGTTGAGCTCTACCATATTCGTTGATGTCAAGACCAGTGACTTCCATATTCTTAACACTATCCCATTGTCTTTTCCGTTCCTCATCTAAGACATTTTGTAACTCAGGAGCTCCTACTGTCATAGACATTGGATTTAGTTCCCAAAGATCAGTTCTCGGCATTAATCATTTCCTTTTCTCTTATTAGATCCTCTATATATCCGTCTGGTAATGTCCAGTCCATACTGTCCATCATCCTACTAAAGCTACTTAGAGAATGTCTTCTATCTAAATTCGCTTGTCTTAAAATATCACCCTCAATTTCTTGTTTTTGTCTCTTGTTTAACGTAGCCCATCTTTCATTGCTTCTAACTCTCTGTAATTCTGAATCTCTCATATCGTCTATCCACTGCTGATCTCTAACATACTCCACCGCTAAGGCTTCTGGAGAGGCTGGTATATCTTTTACAAATGCTTCAGCATGTCCCTCTCCTCCAAATTGGGATGCAGGAAAGTATGATCGGTGTATTTGTTGTTGAGGATCTGCCCAGTCTTTACCTAGATCATATTTAGTTTTTACTGGTCTTTCACCAGTCCACATATTATGCCCTGTCCTATTTCTCTTAAACTTTTCACTAACAGTTCCTTGGATAGGAGTCTTATATTTATCTCCACCTGGAGCAGTACCTAGTTTTAACCATTTCCTAGTCGGAATGCCATTTGGACCAGGAACTTCTTTTCCACCTATAAACATCATAAGAACATCTTTGCGCTGATTGGTAACAGGATCTGTGATAGTATCCCATTCCACTTTAAAGTCTATAAAAGGAAATACATATAAATCTTCATCAGCATACTTCCAATCGGTTTTACCAGTACCTACATATCTATTCATTAAGGCTTCTTTAGAAGTTAGTGCTTTTAACTTTCTTTTGTTTGTCCTATAAGTCTGCGTTTCAGCAAGATATAAAGTGGGCTCGAAAGCACCATACATGGCAATATCCCAACTCGTATCATCTCTATGCTTTTCTTCATGAGCATTTATCTCTTTCTGTATTCTTATTATCTCTTTATTATCTTCCAGAGCTACAGTTACAGGTATAGGGAAAAGGTCTTCAATCCCCCATCCTATTTCATCTAAGATTGGTGAGTATAGTTGGACTTGACCATCAACTGTTCTAGTCTCTGAATTTACCATAACCCAATCAAAGAATGCGTTTCCTATCATATCTTTATTAGAAAATTTTCCAACCAGCGCATCATTGAGCTGACCACTAGGATCATCTAGCTGTTGTTCTTGCATAAGCATAAACAGATCCTCTAATACACCCGCTGTTCCTAGATTTCCAATAGAATCTAAAGATTCAAATCCTGTATTAAATTGGATTGTACTAGCATTGTGAGCCATCCCTGTTAGATTATTTACGAGTTGCTCTCCTATTGCTAGACTTTCCTGTCCAGAGTGTTTTCCATAATTAAAGTTATTATAAAGTGTTACTCCATCTTTAGTAAACTGAACTCGTTCTCTAATAATGGGTTTAAGAGAATCAGGTATATTGACTGTTTCAATTCTAGAGTCTCCAAAACTCCATGGTCGGTTTTCTGGCGCTACAGTTGTCGAAAGATTATACAAACGACTCCAGAATCCAATATCATTATCTACTGCAGCTGTAGCATTTCCGAAGTTAGTACTGAAATATCCACCTTCTCCTGTAAGGTTATCTCTTCTAGTAGCTCCGCCCGAATGATCTAACATCACCTGAACATAATCATTAGGAATGGGTCGTCCATTGATAAGTTTGATTCCACTATTAGCAGGTGCTGAGGTAACTATCTTAAGAAGACTACCAAATGGAATTAGATCTCCCTTATTCTGACTTGCATAAGATCCAATTATATGTTGCATCATTAACTCATTACCCGTTTGTCGGCCCCAGTCATCCAGGATAGACAACTGTACTAACTCAGGATACTGTGTAGCCATGCTCATATATTCTTGATACTGTCCTTGATCTATTAAGTGACGGTTGTTCTCCATAAAGTTTATTAGGCTATTTGGATCCATTAGGTCTAACCATCTATGATATGGTCTCATGTCGTTTATGTATTTCTCTTCGCTAAATTCTTCACTAGTGGCATCAATATATTTCATATTAGCTTCAATCAAGGTCTTTGGAAGATCGGGAAGACTTTCTAATCTCTGCTTTGCTTCATCAGTAAAATTTGATGAATCATATTGCTCTGTTGCAATAGCTATAAAGTTATCTCTATTGATATTAGAATTTCTAGTATCGCCAAACACTTCAGCTAATAACTCAGGAGAATATAATGTTTCATATATTGCTAACTCCCTCTCGTCCATTTCTTCTAGATTAGGTGATATTACTTCACCAGTCTTGTTATCATAAAGTTCTTTTAAGGCAAATGTAGCCCAAGTAGATAGCATAGAAGATCCTGTTTTTAAACCTTGTGCATTAAATTCATTTGCTTCTAAAGTACCAAGCCATCCTTGAAGGGCTATATAGCTCTGTTCTGTGAGCCCTAGCATGTTCATTACTACATTATGAGATACTCCAGTACTTGCATCTCCAGCTGCATTTATTAATTCATTTATACTATAGAGAGACGAATAATATCTATTGTGTAAATCTCTTTGGGTAATAGCATTTTCAATTGTTTCACCCTTACGACCGCCTACACTTATTACAACATCCATAAGAGTTTTTCCCATAACTTCTAAAGCAGGATGCATACCTTCCGCAGGAGCCCAATCTTTTCTTCGTTTGGCAGTACTAAGTATAAGTGCTGTTCCATAGTGCGGAATAAATAAACTCCTAGTATTTAGTTCTCCAGTTCCGTTTGGAGCATTATCTATAAATATATTGCCAACAGCATTATTGGCTAAACCCATCATCTCTTCTTCAGATAACTCGGAGAATGCTGGAATGTTTCTAGTATAATGTCTAAAGTCTTTGGCAAAATCTTGGGTAACAATATAGCGTTGGCCTTCTAGTAAATCTCTTGCCTCATCTGGATTTGCCCTATGATTCTTATCGCGGATCAAGTAGTTATTAGGACTAACACTATTCTTAACTGGACCTATGTTTCCATCATCATTCAGTACTCTTTGAAAATGAAGAAACTCTGTCATATCTGACTCAATTCCAGCATTAACACTTTTCTTACCCATGAATTGCTTAGCGTTTTTCATCACAGAATTATAAATCTCTAAACCTCTTACGACTTCACCATGAGTATATTGCCCAGTTTTACTGCCCTGTGCCATAAGTCCACCAACATAAGCGTTCATATCTTCTATACTTTTTAACTCATGATTAACATTTTCTCTCATCATATCTAGAGCAAAGTTCTCTAGACTTCGTACAGGATCAGCTCTCTCTTCGTGTAGAACTATCAAAGATGTATTAATATCATCTATCATATTCATTAAGCTGGCCATTATTTCAGTACTATTAGATCCTATATCTCTAAAGGCAAACTTTAATAACTCTTCAGTAGAGTTTTCTGTTCCCCACTCTGTTGATCGTTGAGTTGAACTATCTAGTCTAGTAGTAATAATATCTAAATTAGAAATAATATCTTTTAGTAATATACCTTGTTCTTGGCTAGAAAGATCTGGTGCCTTTACTAGCATCTGTACGAGTTGTTTAGTTGATCCAATTATATAAGGATCGGTCTGCCTATATAATCCTTCAGAATAAGTTTTATTAGCCATGGTAGAGATTTCATTTTTGATATTGAAAAACCTATTCTGAGACTTTCTAATCTCATCAATAGGTTCTTTAATTTCTTTATACTTTTGCTGGTTTAGGGGTTCAAAGTAGTAAGCATCGTATGCTCCTTTTGGAATACTACCAGTATTTTCTATAACATCTTTAGCCAAATTATTTTCAATTGTATCTTGATTGTCTTTATTAATTATATCAATCTTTTCTACAGGATCTTCTACTTTGTGTATAGATGGTTTAGGTTCTTTCTCAAGTCCAAGATGAGCAAGTTCGTTTCTAATTCTATCGCTTTCTATATTAATATAATTGTAAATACTTAGGCTATAACCCTGTCTCCATTTCTTAATATTATCAGACATGGTGTGTATTTTATTATAAAGGCCATCAAGTTTTTCTTTAGTATAGGAAAAATCTTGATCTGTCATAGGATCAATTCCACTCTTCTTAAGTAGGTCTTTTTGGTTTATTAAGTCTTGTTCTAGCTTATGAGATTCTTTTATATATCCTATTAAATATTCGTACCCCGATGTATTAACACCTGTCCCTGCCTTACTAAACAAACTTGCGGGGCCTCCCCTCATCCATGCTCGTTGATAACTATAGTCAGGTCGTTCTTTCTTCTCTTCCACCCCATCCCAACCTACTCCCGAAACAGCCCAATCGCCCACAGATTCTATAGCATCTCCTATATCACCCAGTTCAGGTTCAACCGATACATCTCCTATTCCAGGAGAGACTCCAAACCTTTCTTGAAACTTAGAATCTAATTCTGTACCAAATGTACCAATCCTAGCAAAAGCACTTGGTATTTTTTTAATATGTTCCCAGAGACTAGTTCCTTTTTTACCTAAATAGCTACCACTCCAGTCTTCCTTAAGCTGATCGAAACCATATCCAGTAGGTTCTCTGTATTCTCCTGAAGATCTTTCTAGGTTGGAGGGCTCAGATGTTGCCTGTTCTAGTATATCTTTAGCCGAGGAAAAGGGGAGCTTGTCAATAAGATCTGGTTCAAACAATACACCCGTCCATGGTCGTCGTGAATCATCACGAGTTACTGTGTGATGTTTAGAAACAAAGGGGTTATATCTCTTCCAAATACCTGATTTATCTTGGATTTTGGGACTGGTTAAATAAGGACGATCTGGCTTAGTAATATGTTTCCAAGAAGCAGGTATCTCAGGATCATCTTTATCTATTAAGTGTTCTTCTAACCCGTCTACAATCTTCCAGCCAGTTGGAGTTTGTATTCTCTCTAAAAGAGGATCGTTGTCTATAGACAAATACCAGTCTGAAGCTTGTTGATTAGGTCCTATCATATTTATCTCCTATTAGCAAAGATAATGTGGTTATACATTGAACTTTGTCTTCTCATCTTTTCTATTAGATCTCGATCTTCTAAAGTATTATACATATTTCCATGTTCATCTATACGATATGGAGTGAAGAACATTTTTTCATCTTCCTCAAAATCGGATATCTCCCAATTAAATTGGTTCCCGTATCCTAATCTTTTGGACTGCTGATTAAGTATAGCTTCTGCGTCTGAACCCAAGTTTGTTAACCGAGTAACTTTGGTTGCTGTACTATTTATTTCTAACTCCCTTAGGTTCTCATACTCATGTTTCTGCTTTGCTATATCTATACTTTTACTTTTCATATCTAATTTTTTTAAGCCAAGGAAGTCTAAATTTTCTAAGCCCATTACAATATCTTCAAATAGATTTGCATGATTGTCTTCAAAAGTTTGTTGAGCATATACAACTCTACCTGCCTGACCAATGTCTTTGGTAGGATCATCTTTTATTGTTAAGTCTACCATTGATCCTTGAATTCTAGTGGGATTATCTCCGTTGGACATCTGTTAACCTTTCTGCTATAGTAGTTTTAATTCGATCTTTATGAATACCCATACTAATAACAATATCGTTTATTGTATGAATAGCTCCCTCTTTAATTTCTCGGTCTATAATAGACTCTATACCCTGATTGACAATAGATACGGTATCTGCTTTCTGAGCCATAGCATAATCAATTAATACATTAGTTTGTATATCCTGAGGTAGTTTGTTTAAATTATAGAACATAGATTCTGTAGCCTCATGTTCTGATTCTGCAGTTTTCTGTCTAGCAGAATCCAGAATTGGTTTTAAGTGAGTTCTAATTATAGGAGCGAGATCCATTTGCATAATAAACTCATCTTCAATATTTTTATTTGAGGGTACTAAGTAGGCAGGTTGTCTTGTTCCTTCGGGCCCTGGAATTGTAGCTGTACCATCAACATACTTTATATCTTTATCAAATCCCAAGCCATATGCTTTAAGTAAATCTTGAACATGAGATTCTAAACTCTTGTTTGGATCTAATGAAACAAAAGAAAATTTTCTGTTAAGAAGATTACCAAATTCTAGATACTGAACAACTCTATTAGCTTGTTTCTGTTTAGCATTAATTAAATCTGCATTAACATTAAAGAATCTTTCCATATCTGGCAGCATATCTGCTGGTAGCTTTGGTAAGACATCTCTAAGATATCCTTCTCTTTCTTCTGCGTTCTGATAGCCAGCTATCTTAGTTTCAAAGTCTTTTCGTATCTGTTTATAAGCATGCTTTTTCCCCATGGGATGTAGGTTTTCTAAAACTTCATAGTAAATATCTTTAGTATGTTCATTAACTAGAATGTCTTCTCTTAGAAATCTTAGGTATCTATCTTGAGGATGCATTCCTTTTGTCTCAAGTAAGACCTTTTGCATTCGATCAATTTCTCTTTTTCCTACTAGGGAAGGAACATTGAACTTATCTATATCTGCACCTTTAGATTTAACTACAGAATTTAAGACCTCTATTTGTTTTAGTTTATTATCCATAGAGAGAAGTCTCCCACCATCTATTCTCATTCTGTTTATTAGGATCCATTAGATCATTATAATATTCCCACATAGTTTGATCTATTTTCTTTTGTCCCTCTAACATTTTATTTTCTTGATATGCTGTATAGGTTCCTATGCCTGTTTTGATAAGACCAGTAGTTAGGGCACTCTTATAAGCAGAATCTGGGTCTGTGAAATTAGCTGCAGGTATAAAGGTATCATGTTTAGCATATCCAAAGTTTCTATTAGAAAGCATCCTGTCTCGCTTTCGTTCAGTATCTCTCATTTGATTACCATGGGTAATTGCTCTTGCCTCAAAGACTCTTCTATCTAAGTCTTGTTGCTGTCTCATAAGAGCCTTGGCAGTTCCCCCTTTAATATTTCTATGGCTTAGTGTCGATTGTAAAGCATCATAGCTTTGTTTTGATTTTCTAGATAGATGTCCTGTGTCATTATTGTAGTTATATCTAAGATAAACTTGTTCTTCTGCCATTCCAGTCCAAGCAGCTTCAGAGATAAGCTGGTTCTGCATCCACTGTGCAGCGTTAGCTTCGGATTTATCTCTGTTAGATTGATCTGTCTGCATTGACTGGACATGATTAGCCCAGTTCTGTTGGGTCATCTGTTGAGCAGCTTGGTTTCCTGCTGCTTGAGCACCCATAAGGGCTTGCATGCCCATCATTGCACCTTGCATCATCCACGGCATAAACTATCCTCCTATTTATTCTTCCAAAATCTTGGTTCGGTCCACTTACAGTTTCTTTGTCTAGGTTTTTGTCCTGTTACAGCATTCTGTAGACGTTCTGAGAACAATCCCATTCGTCTATCATCATTAATCCAAGACTTAATTACATCTTCCCCCTCTTTAGCTACTCTCTTAGATATAATTTTATCTACAGATATAGATAAGGAGTCTTCCCAATAAGAAATAGCTGATGCTAGAGCATCTACCCTATCATCTTTATTAAGTGCACCCTTTTTATCGAATAATCTTGTAATTTGTTTTTGTGTTTCTTCATGAGAGATAGCACGTTTATCAAAAACTATTCTATGCTGTGTAATTGCAGGTTCTAATGCAGCTAGCATACGAGTTTCTTTCCTGCCCGTTACTTTAAAATCTTCAATCCCTATATTAGAAGACATTTTCTTTAGCACAGGTATTAAAAGCTGACAGTACATAGCATCTCCAAAGTTAGATTCAACTCTAATAAGCTTTACATTGTACTGAATAGCTAGTCTAACTATCTTCTTCAATATAGGCTCCTCATAGCCCCCTGGGTAGCCTATAAGATCATGGATGTATACAAACCCATTACATAACGAAGCCACGCACACGGCAGTCTCGTCGCTCCCACGGCCTGATGGGTCTACTGTCATAATAGTTTGAGTATAAGGGACGAATTTATCAGAAATCCACATGGGTTCATAGATAATATCACCCGTTAATCCAAAACTAGGTATCCTTTTCATAGGATTAGAGTTTCCCCATACTATTTTCTCAGGACAAATGTCAGGATGGACATCTATGACCAGTAAATCGGCCAATCTTAGTGGATATTTCTCAAAATCTGCTAAACTTGTGTCTAGTTTATAGTGTAAAGCAAATAGCTTTGGTCCAATTTTAGCCATTCTCTCTAATAACACATCCATAGGGAATCTTTCAGGTTGAGTAGGCTGTCCTTCCTCTATTCCTAACTGTAATATCCATTCACTAACAGAGTCTATCTCTGATAGGTTATTCCTATCTGGCATAACAGCAGGGAATTTAGTAACTGGGTATCCAGTAGCAAGCTGGCTATATATACTATCTTTAATCTGAGGAGTACCTAAGAATATAACTCGACCACCTACATTTCGTATTTGTTCAAACTCAGATACCTTATTCAGGAGCTTCTCTCTAGCATTAGCTGTCTCACAGTTACCTTCAATCTCAATATCATCTCCAATTACATACTCAGCATGGCTACCAGTAATTTGAGAACTAATACCTCTAGCAAAACAAGACTTATCCTGTCCTATCTTAGTCCTACATTCTACATCAAAGGCAAAAGCATTATCTGTAGTATGATCGCCAGGTTTAAGGTGTTCGCAGTAGGGAACAAGATCCAAGATCTTTCTAGTCATAGAGATAAACTCTGTTGCTTTGTTTCCCGTAGCAGATACAACCATTATAGTAGTATTAGGATCTTTAAGAAGAAACCAAGAGGCTAAGCATGCGGTAATAACAGACTTACCAAAGCCACGACCAGCTTGTAGTTGCATATCGACTGGTCCGTTCTGTAAAACATCTGCCATAGCGTACTGTGCGCCTGTAGGCTCTCCTAATCCTAGGTATTTAAAACATGCCCATAGATGATTACGAAAATCATCAAGCATTTCTTGAGGTATATCCATCTTCTTTATTAAATATTACCAACTTCAGCATCATGGCCCTTAGTACCATATTCGTCAGCTAATACTTCTTCTTTGTTTGCTTTTTTACTGGCTTTCTTTTTGCTGGTTTTCTTTTTTGTAACTTTTGCGACTGCTTCTTCTTGTACTGCATTCAGTTCTCCTGTATAGATAGGGCTACGCCTTCCTAGTTTTTCATCATTATTCTTTGGTGATGTATTATCTGGTCCACTCTTCATGTTCCTGTCTCCTTCTTAAATGGTATAGCAGCACTCAATCGACTTTCTAGAAAATCCATAGTCTCCTGAGGTATACTATCTTCTGACTCTTTATTATCATTTAGTACACCGCGTACTACTTGATATAATCCAGGCGTACACTTGTCTGGATCTTGTAAATCTAATAACATACAGTCAACTAACAGTTGCTGTAGTAGTTTTTGTTTATCTGTATTCATGCACTTATTCCTTCGTCTCCATAAAGTACTATTGTTGATTGTCTCCATGATTGGTCTGGGTCATGGAAAACTGGATTACTATGAGCCCACGATTCTTTATATACAAAATGTAATAAATCTCCTTGAGAAAGAGTAGTCTGAGTAATAGGACTATAGCCATAACCATCAGCGGTATTATGATCAGTTAGATTAGTTTTGGAATTATTGGGCAATAACTGATTACCAAACCCATCTATATGATAAATATCTGAGTATGTAATCATTCCCCAGAACGGGCCTTGATCTCCTTCAGTACCCACCCAATCATTAGATGTACCATCATCAGGCTTAGCTCTACTAATTAATTCAATAGAGCTATCTAATCCTGTAGGATCTCCATCTTCATCCCATGTATTAGCGTTCTCATGATATATTAACCATCCCTCTGTAAAAGCTTCTCCTATACCTTTACTGCCATCGGCAGCTCTCCAGTTTTGGTGATAGTAATCACTTCTTCCAAAGGTAAGATTAGGCTGCAATTCAGGCCGTACTAATGATGCACCAGTAACAGACAACAACTGTATACCTGTAATAGTCATATCTCTAGGTATAAGAATAGTTTCAACACGGTTTACATAGTAATCAGCGTCACCAAAAGCAGGTAAATCTTTATTAAACGATACCATTAGATTAGCCGTACCATACTCTACAGTATCTTCCGCCTCACCTTCCCATGCAGTAGCTCCCCAATACTGTCCTTGATCATTCCATACTATCTTAGCACCCTCTGCAGGCTTGGCTCCTGTTGTTTCACCATCATTTGTAAGTCGCATAAAACCAACTTCATCTAATTTTAGTGGCCTATTAGCAAGATCGTTTGGACCATCTGCGATTAGAACAGCATCTTCAACCCAGCCCCCAGAAGTTATATTAGTATAATAAGTTTCTAGTGCCTCTCTTGCAGTCTTGCTTTCCCAAGTAGAGTTACTACTATTCCATTGAAGAACCTGACCATCTGGAACAAAGCTTTCTGTAGGATAGTCTATCTTTATTGGTGGACGAGGATATCCGCCATCATCATCTCCGTACCCGCCCTCACCAGTAGGTCTAGTCATATCTTGAAGATTAACATGCTTATTAGTCCACTGACCAACTCCTCCATTAACAATAAGATTACCATCATCATCCGTAATAGTATTTGTTAACGAAGTATCCCAGACTATAAGCTGAGTACCCATGAATTGATTAACAGTATCTCCAGATGTATTCCAGGCAGGAATAGAATAGTCAATCGTAACATCTCCAAAGTCTGAAAGTACTGTTGCAGTTCCGCTTGTATTCCAAGGTTCTCCGAAATAACTACCATCACTTGGAGTATTTGGTAAGCCCTGATAATTTTGAGGACAAGGGT
>Ga0114904_1000308_pt1 | contig 28149 bp, 26 predicted proteins | sample MalvirDeepMed_s6_FD_83498 | JGI IMG/M metagenome (GOLD analysis project Ga0114904, IMG submission 83498) | Marine viral communities from the Global Malaspina Expedition - Malaspina viral metaG DeepMed_s6 | ecosystem: Environmental > Aquatic > Marine > Oceanic | place: Mediterranean Sea... | reverse complement strand
CGTCGAGCGCATAGGCCCCCTGCCCTTCGGGCATCGCGAGCACCGGGTTGAGGTCGATCGAGACCAGCCGCTCGCCGGCGCCGACGGCAAAGCGCGACAGGCGCGAGAGCATCTCGGCCAGCGCATCGATATCCGCCGGAGCGGAGCCGCGCGCGCCCTGCAGGATCGCCGCGCTGCGGATCGACAGGATCATCTCGCGCGCGGTCTCGGGGCCGAAGGGACAGGCGCGCAGCGCCACGTCGTTCAGCAGCTCGACGAAGATGCCGCCAAGCCCGAACACCGCCACCGGACCGAAGGTCGGATCGCGGTTGATGCCCATCAGGCACTCGACCCCGCCCGAGAGCTGCCGGGCCACCAGCACGCCGCTGACGCGGGCCTCCGGGGCGTGGATCGCGGCGGCCGCGAGGATATCGGCATGGGCGGCGCGCACGCCATCGGCGTCGCGGATGTTGAGCTTGACCGCACCGATGTCGGACTTGTGCAGGATGTCGGGCGACAGGATCTTCATCACCACCGGGAAGCCGAAGCGCTCCGCCGCAGCGACCGCCTCCTCGGCGCTCTGCACCGCCTGCTCCGGCGCCGCGCCGATGCCCGCCTCGGCGAGCAGCGCCTTGGCCTCGGCCTCGTCGGGGCTGGTGGCGGGCAGCGTCACCGGCATCGGCTCGGGCAGCGCCGCTTTCGCGGCCCCCGCCTGCGCCGCGCCCAACCGAAGCACCGCGTCGAGCGCGCGCACCGCGCGGCAGGGATCGTTGAAGACGAGGATACCGGCCTCGTCGTAACGGCGCAGCACCTTCGGGTCGCCCAGCGCGCAGAAGGCGATGATGCGGTCGGGGAACGCGACGCGCAGCGGCGCCATCGCCTCAAGGATGACCTTCGAAAGCCGCTCGCTGCCGGCCACGTAGGTCAGGAAGCAGAGCACCGCGCCATAACCGCCCTCCTCGAGCCCGGCGCGGGTGAACTGCTCGAGCAGCGCCGGTTCGTTCAGCGCCTGCGCGGTGCAGTCGAGCGGGTTGACGGCCGAGGCATAGGGCAGCGCCGCGAGCAGCTTCGCCTGCGCCGCCTCGGGCATCGCGGGCATCGGCAGGCCGATGCGCTCGGCCTCGTCGCTGGCGACGATCCCGGCGCCGCCGCTGACGGTGACCACGCCGAGGGAATGCTGCGACGGCAACACCTTCTTCGAGGCCGCATAGGCGATGTCCATCATCGTTTCCGGGTCGCGCAGGATGATCGCGCCGTGATCCGAGAGCACCGCGTCGGCCACCACCGCATCGCCGGTGAGCGAGGCGGTGTGCGAGGCCGCGGCCCGTGCCCCCACCGCCGAGCGACCCGACTTCAGCGCCAGCACCGGCTTGCCGGCGGCGCGCGCCACGTCGAGCGCGGCGAGCAGTGCCGGCGCGTCGTTGACCGCCTCCATGTAGGTGCAGATCACGTCGATGCTGTCGCTCTCGGCCATCCAGCGGATCGCGTCGGCCACGGTGATGTCGGCCTCGTTGCCGGTGGTGATGAGCACCGAGCAGCCCAGGCCCTGATCCCGCGCCAGCGCGCCGAGATGCGCGCCGAACGCACCGGACTGGCTGGCGATCCCGATATTGCCGGGGTGCGGAAAGCCGGTGTCGAGCGACGAGGAGAAGGTGCCGTAATAGCCGATATCGACGTTATAGACGCCGAGCGTGTTCGGCCCGAGCAGGCGCATGCCGTGCTTTCCGGCGAGCGCGACGAGCTCGCGCTGCGCCGCCTCGCCCTCGGCGCCGGTCTCGGCGAAGCCCGCCGAGAACAGCGTTGCCGCCTTGCAGCCCTTGCGGCCCAGCGCCTCGATGGTCTCGGGCACCAGCTTGGCGGGCACCGCGATCAGCGCCGCCTCGGGGGCCTCGGGCAGATCGTCGACGCTGGCATAGCAGGGCAGCCCCTGCACGGTGTCGCGCTTGGGGTTCACCGGCAGGATGCGGCCTTGGTAGCCGGCCTTGAGCATAGCCGCGATCGGCCGCCCGCCGATGCGTCCCGGATCCTCCGACGCACCGATGACGGCCACGGATTTCGGGGCGATGAGCCCCTCGATCAGCGAGAGGTCGGTCATAGCGCGGCCTCCGAGCCAAGGATCGCGGTGCACTGGCTCGACAGCGTGCCGCCATTGCCGTGACAAAGCGCGATGTTGCAGGCGTCCTGCTGGCGCTCGCCGGCCTCGCCACGGATCTGGGCCACGGCCTCGGCGATGAGGAACAGCCCGTACATGCCCGGATGCACGCAAGACAGCCCGCCGCCATTGGTGTTGACCGCCAGCTCGCCGCCCGGCGCGATGCGCCCGTCCTGCACGAAGCGCCCGCCCTCGCCCTTGGGGCAGAAGCCGAGATCCTCGAGGAACAGGATCGTGTTGATGGTGAAGGCGTCGTAGAGCATCACAACGTCGATGTCTTTCTGGCTGACCCCCGCCATCTCCATCGCGCGTGGCCCGCTCTCGGCGGCGGCGGTGGTGGTGAGGTCGGGCATCGCCACGATCGAGCGGTGATGGTTCGCGCCCCCCGCCCCCATGAAGTAGACCGGCTTGCCCGGCAGGTCCTTCGCCCGGTCGGCGCGCACCAGCACGCAGGCGGCGGCGCCGTCGGTCACGAGGCAGCAGTCGGCCTTGGTCAGCGGGTCCGAGATCATCCGCGCCGACATCACCTCGTCCTTGCCGAGCGGGCCGCGGGCAAAGGCCTCGGGGTTGAGATTGGCCCAGCCGCGCGCGGCGAGTGCCACGTCGGCGAGATCCTCGCGCGTCGTGCCGAACTCGGCCATGTGGCGGCTGGTCGCCAGACCGTAGGCGGTGATCGGATGGCGCGGCTTGTAGGGGGTCTCGTGCCATTGCGGCTCGCTCATCGACACCAGCCGGCCCCCGGCGGTGCGCTGGTTCGAGCCGTAGCAGACCAGCGCGGCGTCGCAGAGCCCGGCCTCGAGCGCCAGCGTCGCCTGCAGCAGGTGCATCTCGAAGCTCGAGCCGCCCACATTGGTGCCGTCGAAGAAGCGCGGCCTGAGGCCGAGATACTCGACCACGCTCATGGTCGGGAAGGCGTGGCTCGAGGTGGCGGCGAAGACGCCGTCGATGTCCTGCATCTTCAGCCCGGCCTCGTTCACCGCCTTGACCGCCGCCTGCCCCAGAAGCTCCATCGCCGAAAAGCCCGGCGCCTCGCCGACGCCGGCGGTGGCCATGCCCACGATGGCGGATTTTCCCCGCATGCTGTCCATGCTCATGCCGTGCCCTCCCCGGCCAGATCGAAGACCACGCGCGGGCCCTCCTCGGTCTCTTCGATGCGGGCCGTGACCCGCGCGCCGATTTCGGCGGTCTCGACCCCGGGCAGGGTCGACATCATGCGCACGCCCTCGTCGAGCTCGATCAGCGCCACGTTGTAGGCGCCCGAGCGGGCGCGGTTGACGGTGATGGCATAGACCGTGCCGGTGCCCTTCGCCTCGACCCACTCCAGGTCGGTGGCGCCGCTGGGCGACGTGACCTTGGGCCAGAATACGTACTCGCCGGTGCTGGCGGCGCGCTGGATCATGAACCGGCCCGCGGCAAGATACGCCTCATAGGCGGCCTGCGGTCCCAGTTGCGACACATCGGTGTCTGTCATCTTTCCCCTCCCTTTCTCTGTCTCAGTCTTTCCAGCCCAGGAACAGGTGCGTCTGCGACGTGCTGCCGACGACCTTCCCGTCGCCGCGCGTCAGCGTCACCTGCAGCACCAGCGTCATGCGGCCCACATGGACCGGGACGCAGCGCGCGGTGAGCCTGTCGCCCACCCGCACCGGCCGGATGAAATTGGTCTTGGCCTCGACCGTGGTGTTGGACACCTCGGCGGGGCTGTTGATGAAGGCCGAGGTGCCGGCGGCGGTGTCGGCGAGGGCCATCAGCGCGCCGCCATGCAGCACGCCATTGCGGTTGCCCATCGCCTCGGTCACGAGCATCGAGCACACCACCTCCTCCGGCGTGCAGGTCTCGACCTCGATGCCCAGAAGCGCGGCAAAGGCCGAGGGCGGCGGCATCTCCTCGAGGCTCCGGGTCGGACGCGCGCCCATGCTCACGCCGCCCGCTGCGCCAGCGTGCGCCGCGCGATGACCAGCTGCTGGATCTGGCTGGTGCCCTCGTAGATGCGCAGCAGGCGGATATCGCGGTAGAGCCGCTCGATATCGTATTCCGCCATGTAGCCGGCGCCGCCGTGGATCTGCAGCGCCCGGTCGGCGATGCGGCCGGCGGCCTCGGTGCAGAAATACTTGGTGCAGGAGGCCTCGATGATGGCCTTGCCCTCGCGATCGAAGGTGTCGGCGCTGGCGCGCACCAGCGCGCGGGCGGCGTGCAGCTCGGCCTGACAGTCGGCGATCAGGCCCTGCACCAGCTGGTGCTCGCCGATCGGCTTGCCGAACTGCGTGCGCGCGAGCGCGTAGTCGGTGGCGATGTCGAGCATGCGCTGGCTTTGCCCCACCGCCATGGCGCCCACGTGGATGCGACCCCGGTCGAGCACCTTCATCGCGGTGCGGAAGCCCTTGTCGAGGTTCTCGGGCCCGCCGATGATGGCGCTTTCCGGGACCCGCACATCCTCGAAGATCACGTCCGAGGTCTTGGTGCCCTTCTGGCCGAGCTTGCGGTCGGGCTTGGCCACGGTGATGCCCGGGGTGTCGGCGGGCACGATGAAGGCCGAGACGCCATCGGCGCCGGGCTTGTCCGCGTCGGTGCGGGCGAAGACGGTGAAGACACCGGCCCGCACCGCGTTGGTGATGTAGCGCTTGGTGCCGTTGATGACGAAATCGCCACCCTCGCGGCGGGCCGAGGTGCGGATGCCGCCGGCGTCAGAGCCGTTGTCGGGCTCGGTCAGCGCGAAGGAGGCGATCACGTCGCCGCTGGCCACGCCTGGCAGCCACTGCTCCTTCTGCTCGGGCGTGCCGTCCATGACGATGCCCTGCGAGCCGATGCCCACATTGGTGCCGATCAGCGAGCGGAAGGTCAGCGAGGCGTAGCACAGCGTCTCGATCAGCCGCGCCTCCTGCGGCACGCTGAGGCCGATGCCGCCGTAGTCCTCGGGTGTCGACAGACCGAAGAGCCCCATCTCCTTCATCTCGGCGACGATTTCGTCGGGGATCTCGTCCTCCTCCTCGACCCGGCGTTCGGCCGGGATCAGGCGCTCGCGGGCGAATCGCTCCACCGTCGCCACAAGCTGTTCGAAAACATCGCTATCCACACCTGACGCCATCTTCGTTCCTCCCTCGGGATGCCTTCAGTCTGCCCTTGCTCTAGCAGAACAATTCTGTATGGTAAACGTTATTCTCCATAAGGAATAACTCAAGCAAGGAATGACATGGTCGACGATCCCGGACAGAAGCTCGTCCCCGCGGTGCAGAACGCGATGATCATCATGCGCCTGCTGGCGGCGAGCGGTCGCCCGATGGGCGCGACGCAGATCGCCCGCGAGGCCGGGCTGAATGTCTCTTCGGCGTTCAACATCCTGCGCACGCTGAGCCACGAGGGGCTTCTGAGCTTCGATCCGGAGGCCAAGACCTATGTCATCGGCATGGGGCTGATGGAGTTCGCGGCCCCCCTGCTGGGCGCCAACCCCGCCGATCTGATCCGCCCCACCCTCACCGCCATCGCGCAGGAGCATCAGGTGGCGATCGCGCTCTGGCAGATCACCGCCAACCAGCGCATCGTGCTGATCGATCGCTTTGCCGCGCCCAACATCGTGCAGGCGGTGATCTCGCGCAGCAGCCGACTGCCGGTGTTTGCCGGCGCGGTGGGCCGGGTCTACGCGGCGCGACAGGGGCTCACGCAGGCCCAGACGCGCAAGGGGTTCGACAGCGTGCGCTGGCAGAACGCGCCGGCGTTCGAGAGCTACTGGGCCGACGTGAAGGCGGCCCGCGACAGCGGCACCGCGCAGGACCGCGGCCACCTGTTCCGCGGCCTCGACATCGTCGCGGCGCTTTCGGTGGATGCCGCCGGCGTGCCGCGGCTCGGCATGAGCAGCATCACCATCACCGGCCAGCAGACCGACGAGAGCCTCGCCACCGTCGGCGCTGCCTTGGCCCAGGCCGCGCGGCAGATCGAGCGCGGCGTCTTCGGCCTGCGGGCCGGCGACTGACCCCAAACGGAACACGTTCAGGACAAGACGGAGGAGACATGTCCGATATGAAACCCCTCGACGGAAAAGTCATGCTGGTCACCGGCGCCGGCGGCGGCATCGGCCGCGCCATCGCCATGGAGGCCGCCCGCGCCGGGGCATCAGTGGTCGTCAACGACATCGGCGCCTCGCTCGACGGTCAGCGCGAGTCCAGCGCCGCCGCGCAGCAGGCCGTGACCGAGATCGAAAAGCTCGGCGGCAAGGCGGTCGCCAATGGCGATGACGTCTCGGACCCGGACGGCGCGAAGGCGATGGTCCGGCAGGCCACCGATGCGTTCGGACGGCTCGATGCGGTGGTCAACAACGCCGGCATCCTGCGCGACCAGTTCTTCCACAAGATGACCTACGAGAATTTCGACGCGGTGGTGCAGGTCCACCTCTACGGCACGTTCAACGTCAGCCGCGCCGCCGCCGACGTGATGCGCGAACAGGGCTCTGGCAGCCTGATCCACATGACCTCGACCTCGGGGCTGGTGGGCAACCTCGCGCAGGCCAACTACTCCGCCGCCAAGCTCGGGGTCGCGGCGCTGTCGAAGTCGCTGGCGCTCGACCTGCAGCGCTGGAACATCCGCTCGAACTGCATCGCCCCCTTCGCCTGGAGCCGGATGACCTCGTCGATCAAGGTCGACAGCCCCGAGCAGGAAGAGCGGGTCAACCGCATGAAGGAGATGAAGCCCGAGAAGATCGCCCCGCTGGCGCTCCACCTCGCCTCCGATGCGGGCGCCGACACGACGGGCCAGATCTTCGCGGTGCGCAACAACGAGATCTTCCTGATGTCGCAGCCGCGCCCGACCCGCTCGGTGCATCGCGGCGAGGGCTGGGACGTGGACAGCGTCGCCCGCCACGCGATCCCGGCGCTGAAGGCAAGCTACGTACCGCTCGACGTGTCGGCCGACGTGTTTTCCTGGGATCCGGTGTAGGGCCCCAACCCTCCACGGCCCTAGATGAGCGAGACGCGCCCGCGGGACACTGCGGGCGCGTTTCCTCTTCGGGGCGACGGCGCCGCGCCATCGCCGGCCCGCGGGGTGGCGATCCGACGCCATGAACCTCGCGATTTATCTGGCTCAAGTCCGAAAGACCTCGACACTTTGACCTGGCCCCACCAAATCGCCAGCCCGGGGGGCGGGCCGGCGATGGCGCGGCGCCCTGCGGGCTTGATTCCGCGCAATTTCATTGCTCCAGCGCGAAACGCTCGCGCGGGACTGAGGATGAACAGTCATCCCATACCATCAAAGCATTTCTGAAAGACCACCTAGATATTTGAATTATGCCTCACCCCGTCGGATGATCCTGGAAAGACCCGGAGGAGACCCACGTGTACGACCAAGACAGCGACGAATTCCAGGACATCCGCGACGCGGTCCGCGCGCTCTGCGCCGAGTTTCCCGACGAATATCACCGCAAGATCGACGCGGCGCGCGCCTATCCCGAGGCCTTCGTCGATGCCCTGACCAAGGCCGGCTGGATGGCGGCGCTGATCCCCGAGGAGTACGGCGGCTCGGGGCTCGGGCTGACCGAGGCGGCGGTGATCATGGAGGAAATCAACCGCGCCGGCGGCAATTCCGGCGCCTGCCACGGCCAGATGTACAACATGAACACGCTGGTCCGGCACGGCTCGGAGGAGCAGCGCCAGCGCATCCTGCCCAAGCTCGCCAGCGGCGAGCTGCGGCTGCAATCGATGGGCGTGACCGAGCCCACCACCGGCACCGACACCACCCAGCTCAAGACCACGGCCGTCAAGACGGGCGACAAGTACGTCATCAACGGCCAGAAGGTCTGGATCAGCCGGGTGCAGCACTCGGACCTGATGATCCTGCTCGCCCGCACCACGCCGCTCTCGGAGGTGAAGAAGAAATCCGAGGGGCTTTCGATCTTCCTTGTCGACATCAAGGAGGCGATGCAGTCCGGCATGACCGCCCGGCCGATCCCCAACATGGTCAACCACGAGACCAACGAGCTGTTCTTCGACAATCTCGAGATCCCCGAGGAGAACCTGATCGGCGAGGAGGGCAAGGGCTTCAAGTACATCCTCACCGGGCTCAACGCCGAGCGCACGCTGATCGCCGCCGAGTGCATCGGCGACGGCTACTGGTTCACCGACCGCGTGGTGAATTACGTCAGCGAGCGCAACGTCTTCGGCCGCGCCATCGGCCAGAACCAGGGCGTGCAGTTCCCCATCGCCGAGGCCTATATCGAGATCGAGGCCGCCAACCTGATGTGCCGCAAGGCCTGCCGTCTCTACGATGCCGGCCAGCCCTGCGGGGCCGAGGCCAACATGGCGAAATACCTCGCCGCCAAGGCCTCGTGGGAGGCCGCCAATGCCTGCCTGCAGTTCCACGGCGGCTTCGGATTCGCCTGCGAATACGACGTCGAGCGCAAGTTCCGCGAGACCCGGCTCTACCAGGTGGCGCCGATCTCGACCAACCTGATCCTGTCCTACGTCGCCGAGCACGTGCTGGGCCTGCCGAGGTCGTTCTGATGCGGCCCCTCGACGGCGTGAAGGTTGTGTCCATCGAACAGGCGGTGGCCGCCCCCTTCTGCACCTCGCGACTGGCCGATGCCGGTGCCGAGGTGATCAAGATCGAACGTCCCGGGGGCGATTTCGCCCGCGGCTACGACGCTGTGGCCAACGGCCAGTCGAGCTATTTCGTCTGGCTCAACCGGGGCAAGCGCGCGCGCACGCTCGACCTCATGTCCGAGCAGGGCCGCGCAGAGCTGGCGCGCCTGCTGGGCGAAAGCGACGTGCTGGTGCAGAACCTCAAGCGCGGCGCGCTCGCCCGGCTCGGCTTCCCGTTCGAGCGGCTGACGCGCGAGTTCCCGCGCCTCATCACCTGCTCGATCTCGGGCTATGGAGAGGGCGGCCCGATGGCCGACCGCAAGGCCTATGACCTTCTGGTGCAGGCGGAATCCGGGCTCTGCTCGATCACCGGGGGGCCGTCCGAGCCGGCCCGCGTCGGCATCTCCATCGTCGACATCGCCACCGGCGCCACGGCACAGACGGCAATCCTCGAGGCGCTGATCCGGCGCGGCGTCACCGGCACGGGCGCCAACATCTCGATCTCGATGTTCGACGTCATGGCGGACTGGCTCACCGTGCCGCTGCTGAACCACGAGGGCGGCCAGAGCCCCGAACGGGTTGGCCTCGCACATCCCTCGATCGCGCCCTACGGTGTCTTCACCGCCAAGGACGGAACGCAGATCCTGCTGTCGATCCAGAGCGACCGGGAGTGGAAGAAGCTTTGCGAGCTGTTCCTCGGTCAGCCCGCCCTCGCAAGCGATCCACGCTTCGCCACCAACGTGGCGCGGGTCGCCAACCGGGCCGAGACCGACGCCGTGCTCGCCGCCCGCTTCGCGGCGCTCACCGCCGATGATGCAGAGGAGGCGCTCCTGCGCGCCGACGTGGCGCTGGCGCGGGTCAACGACATGGAGGGGCTTTCGGGCCACCCCCACCTGCGGCGCATCACCGTCGACACCCCGAACGGCCCGGTCGCCTATCCCGCACCCGCCCCGGTCTGGGACGGCGAAACCCCGCGCTTCGGCCCGGTGCCGCGGCTCGCCCCGCTCGAGGAGGTCGTGTGATGGAGATGACCCTCGACCATCTCAGGACGTGGATCGGCCGCGAAGAGCGCGCCTCCGAGATGCTCACCCCGGCGCTCACCGAGCGCTTCCTCGCCACCTTCGACCGCACGGGCGAGAGCGCCCCGGGCGCCGAGGCACCGGTCATGCTGCATCACGCGCTCTGCCAGCCGGTTGCCGCGACCTCGCAGCTCGGCCCCGACGGGCACCCGAAGCGCGGTGGCTTCCTGCCGCCCGTCACCCTGCCAAGGCGCATGTGGGCCGGCGGCGAGATCGCCTTTCACAGCGCGCCGCGCGTGGGCCAGACCGTCTCCCGCCGCTCGGTGATCGACGACGTGCACATCAAGCAGGGGCGCAGCGGCAGTCTGTGCTTTGTCACCGTCACGCACGCCTATGCCACCGAGGGGCGTGCCCTGCTGACCGAGCGGCAGGATATCGTCTATCGCGAGGCCCCCTCCCCCGGCACCACGCCGAAAGCGCCGCCGCCCGCCCCCGAAGGCGCGTCCCGGCGCGAGGTGGATCCCTCGCCGGAGCTGCTCTTTCGCTACTCGGCGTTGACCTTCAACAGCCACCGCATCCATTATGATCACCCCTATGTCACCGGCGTGGAAGGCTATCCCGGCCTCGTGGTGCACGGGCCGCTTCAGGCGGCGCTGCTGGTGCAATACGCCGCCGACCTGCGCGGCGCGGCGCCCGCGCGCTTCCGTTTCCGCGGCTTGTCGCCGGTATTCTGCGGCAGCCCGCTGGTGCTGCACGCCACCGAGGAGGACGGCGCCATGACGCTCTGGAGCGCCGCGCCCGGCGGCCCGGTGGCGATGGAGGCGACAGCGGAATGGTGAGCCCCGAGACCCTCCGGACCCCGCTCTTCGTCCCTGCCGACCGGCCCGACCGCTTTGCCAAGGCGGCGGCCTCGGGGGCCGATGCGGTGATCCTCGACCTCGAGGACGCCGTGGCCCCTAGCCGCAAGGAGGCCGCTCGCGCCGCGCTGCGCAGCGATTTCACCGACCTGCCGGTGCTGGTGCGGATCAATGCCACCGGCACGCCGTGGCACGAGGACGACCTAGCCGCGCTGCGCGGCCTGACCCTCGGCGCCGTGATCCTGCCCAAGGCCGAGAACCCGGCCAGCGTGGCCGCGGTGATCCGCGTGCTTGGCGGGGCCACGCCGGTCATGGCGCTGATCGAAAGCGGGCTGGGCCTCTCCCGCTGCCGCGCCATCGCCGCCCTGCCTGGGGTCTGCCGTCTGGTCTTTGGCTCGATCGACTACTGCGCCGATCTCGGCTGCGAGCACCTGCGCGAGGTGCTGCTGCCGGCGCGCTCCGAGCTGGTGCTGGCCTCGCGCCTCGCCGGGATTGCCGCGCCCGTCGACGGGGTGACCGCGCGGCTCGACGACCTGTCGGAAACCTACGAGGACAGCGCGCACGCCCGCGCCCTGGGACTGACCGGCAAGCTCTGCATCCACCCGGTGCAGATCCCCGAGGTGCGCCGTGCCTTCCTGCCCTCCGAGGCCGAGATCGACTGGGCCCGCCGGGTGATGGCCTCGGGCGACGGCGCGGTCTCTGTCGATGGTGCGATGGTCGACGCCCCGGTGCGGTTGCGCGCCAAGAGCATCCTCGCGCAGGTCGCGCCCGCCTGAGCGGCGCGCGGCTGCGTCGGACGACCGGTTGGCTCAGCCGCCGACCGGGACGGTGAAGGTCACGTAGGCCGCCGTGCCCTCGAGGCGGTTCTTCGCGTCGAACTCCTCGAACACCTTCACCCGCATCGAAACCGGCGTGTCCCCCATCTGGAAGTTGTAGCCGAAGGTGGCGCCAAGCGCGCTCACCTGCCCCTTGAAGTCGCCGAGGTTCGCGCCGTCACCGCTGTCGCCGGTGACCTGCTCGTAATAGTAGCCCACGAGGCCCGCCGAGAAGGCCTGCGAGAAGGTCTTGGTCACCGCGCCCTCGAAGTGGAACTCGGTGCCGGTGTTGTAGTCGGTCTCGGGATTCTCGCCGTTGAAGGTGAAACCTGCCGCGCCCGAAACCTCCCAGCCGCTGGCCGGGTCGAACCATGTCAGCGCGCCGTTGAGGTCGAGCCCCCAGCGGTTGAAGGCGACATTGGCGATGTCCCCCTCGTGGTAATCGCCGATCGGCACGTTGAGCATGGCGCCGGTCGTCCAGTGCAGGTTGCCGTCGTGCCAGCCAAGCGCCGCGCCCAGAACCGGGTCGCCCATGGTGAAGATGTCATCGTCAAGCGAGGCGCCGAGGCCGACGCCCGGCACCGAGGCCTTCGCGTCGATGGCCTTGCTGCCGAAGGGCAGCGAGACGGTCAGCGCAAGGTTGCCCCCCAGAACCTCGTCCGGCAGCACCCACATGCCGGTGAACACGTCGATCCAGGCGGTGGCCTCGACATCGGCGATGATCTCACCTCCGAATGACAGGTCGCGCCCCGCCGAGGCCGAGCCGCTGTAATAGTAGAGATCGTTGTTGATATAGGTGCCCGGTGCCGGCAACACCCCGGCAAAGGGTCCCTTGGAGCCGAGCAGGTAGAAGCCCGCCGCGCCCTCTGCCGCGAACGCCGCGCCGCCGCTGGCAAGCCCGAGAGCGACGCCCAGTCCCGCGCCCAGCCCCGCGCCCCTCAGGATCGCCGGTGACCTTCTTTGAAAGCCTGACGGTTGCATGGTTCCCTCCCTCACCTGACATCGCCCGATTGGCCCGAGGCGCCCCACCTTAACGCGTGGCAGGTCCCCTCAAGTCGCGTTTAAGTTTAGCCACCCGGCGGGCGCCCTGTCGATGCGCCAGTTGACCAAGCGTCACTTTATCGGCGGGTGTGGCGGCTTTGCCGGGGCGCACCATTGCGCATCAGGGCTCGATCACGCTGTCCTGGACCAGCGCGTTCTGCCATTCCGCCAGAAAGGCGCGCCGGTTGAACGGATCGAGATAGACCATCAGCGCCGGGCCAAGCCGGATCGGGCCGAAATCCGACGTGCCCTGGCTCAGCGGCGGCAACGGCCAGTCGCCCGGCGTCTCGCGCAGGCCCAGCTCGAGCAGCATGTCGATCAGCGCGCCCGCCGCCGTGGTTTGCGTTGCCGTGGCCGGGATGATCGCCGTCCGCAGCATCAGGTTGGCAAAATCCTGCATCTGCACGATCTCGATATCGCGCCTGTCCTCCTGCGCCATGCGCTGCGCGGCATAGCTGCCCAGCACGTTGTAGGCGAGGCTGAGGCGGCCGCTGATCACCGCGTCGACCATCTGACCCGAACAGCAATAAAGCTCGGGCGAGAGCCGCCCCATGATTTCGCTGAGCCGCCAGTAGGCATCGGTCGAGCGCGCCTCCTGCGTGGCAAACAGGTAGCCCAGACCGCTGTCACGCACGTCATAGGTGCCGATGGCATTGCGGAAGCGCTCGGGGTTGTCGCGCAGCAGGGTGATGAGTTCCTGTCGCGTGGCCGGGGGCGGCGCGCCGTCCAGCGCCCGCGACGACATCACCACCACCGCAGGCTCGGCGGTGAAGGCGAAGATCAGGTCGCGCCAGCGGGCCCAGTCGGGCAGTGCGTCGGTCCGGTCCGAGCGGTGGCTCTGGGCAAGGCCGTCATTGGCGAGCTTGAGCTGCAGGTCCATCGCCGAGGAAATCGCCAGATCGAACGCGGCGCCGTCGCGGATCGCGCGGTAGAGCTCGACCGACGAGGCCACCGTGTAGTCGACGGTCAGCTCCGGGTGGCTTTGCTGAAAGCGCTGGATGTAGGGCTCGAACACCTCGAGATCGGCGGTCGAGACGATACTCAGGGTACGGTCGGTGGTGCCGGGATAGACCTTGCGGTTCTCGACCTCGAGCGCCGCGGCCAGCGTCGCCCAGAGCCCCACACAGAGACCCAGCCCAAGCCTCAGGCCCAGTCTCAGGCCCAGTCTCAGTCCGCCGGCAAGACGAGCGTCACGCATGCGCCACCTCCCTCAGCTGCGTTGCGAAGATCGAGCCGCCCGCCATGGGCGGCCAGCACGTCGGCGGCGATGGTCAGGCCCAGCCCCGAGCCGACCACGCCCTCGGTGTTGCCGCCGCGCCGAAAGCGCTCGGTCAGGGTGTCGATCGGCCCCTCGCCAAGCCCCGGCCCCTCGTCGGTCACGGTGATGCGGGCGACGCCCTCCTCGGCGCTCACCGCGATATGCACGGTGGTCTCGTCAGGCGAGTACTTCACCGCGTTGTCGAGCACGTTGCCCAGCGCCGACTCGAGCAGCACGGCATCGCCCACCACGCGGGCCTGCGACGTGGCGATGTGGAACGCGATGTCCTTCATCGCAGCCGTCGGCTCGAGCGCGGCGGCGGCCTTCGCCACCAGATCGCCAAGGTCGATGCGGTCGCGCGCCAGATCCTCGGCGCGGTAGGCCACGGTGGCATGATCGAGCAACTGCCCCGCCGAGCGCGAGCTTTCGTCGACCGCCCGGATGATCCGCCGCAGGCGCTGGCGCGCCTCCTCGGTCTCGGCGCTGCGCAGGGCGATCTCGGCCTGCACGCGCACCGTGGCCAGCGGCGTGCGCACCCGGTGCGCGGCCTCGGCGATGAAATCCTCCGAACGCCGGATCGACTGGCCCAGCCGGTCCATCAGGCGGTTGAGCGCGCCGCGCAGCGGGGCAAGCTCGGGCGGGGCGTCGCGGCGCAACGGGCGCAGGTCGGAAGGCCCGCGCCGCGACACCGCCTGCGCGAAGGCGTTGAGCGGGCGCAGCGAGGCGCGCGCGGCAAAGATCGAAAGCCCCACCGCCACGAGGAAGAAGGCCAGCGACAGCGCCGCCGCAAGGCGCGACAGCTGCCCCGACACCGCATCGACCCCGCTCAGGGTCTGCGCCACGGTCACCACCACAGGCACCGGCCCGGCGCCCGCCAGCACCGTGCGGCGCACCGAGGCCATGCGGATCGCCTCGCCGGAATACTGCCCGGTCTCGAAGGCCACACGCGCGCCGGTGGCCGCATCGGTGGGGACCGGCAGATCCTCGTAGCCGGTCAGCACCCGCTCGCCCGCGACGACCTTATAGAACACCCGGTCCTCGCTGATCGCGCCCAGCATCGACAGCGCCGAATAGGGCAGCTCGAGCCGCACCTCGCCCTGTTCGCTGCGGATGGTCTCGGCGATGGTGGTGGCCGAGGCGGCAAGCACGTTGTCCTGCGAGCGCGCCGCCGCCTGCCGGGCCAGTTCGGAGACCATCCACCACGACAGCAGCGACAGCAGCGCCGCCACCCCGGCCAGCAGGACCGTGAGCCGATGGCCGATCGACAGGCGGGCGATCATGCCGGCGTGGTCTCGAGCCGGTAGCCGAGGCCGCGCACCGTCTCGATGCGCAGCCCCAGCGGGCCGATGCGTTTGCGCAGGCGTCCGACATAGACCTCGATGGCGTTCTCGGTGACCTCGGCATCGAAGGAGAACAGCCGGTCGAGCAGCTGCCCCTTCGAGAAGGTCTGCCCGGGATGGCGGGCAAAGACCTCGAGCAGCCGGGTCTCGCGGTTGCGCAGGGTGACGCTGTCGCCGCCCGCGCGCAGGGTGCCCGACATCGGATCGAACAGCGCCTCGCCGAGCGCGATCTCGTTGCGGGCCGAGCCGCCGCGACGGCGCAGCACCGCGCGCACCCGCGCCTCAAGCTCGGAGAAATCGAACGGCTTGGTGATGTAGTCGTCGGCGCCCTGATCCAGCGCCCCCACCCGGTCGGTGACGCGGGCGCGCGCTGTGAGCACGATCACCGGGGTCTCGAGATGCGCCCGCGAGCGGGCGAGGAAATCGCGCCCATCGCCATCGGGCAGCATCACGTCGAGCAGGATCAGGTCGTAGGAGGTGGCCGCGAGGCAGTGTTCGGCCTCGGCGAGGCTGTCGGCGTGGTCGACGGCATGGCCATCCAGCGCGAGCCGGTTGCTGACCGCCTCGGCCAGCTCGCCATTGTCTTCAACCAGAAGGAACCGCACGCCCTCATCACTCCCGTTAACCTTCCCGAGCGACGGGGCGAGACGTGTCAGGCCCGTGTCAGCTTTGTGTGGTCAATCAAAGCATGGGCGGAAGAGGACCGCCTGTCAAATGGGAGGATTCCAGATGAAAACGAACATGACCCGTCGGGTCGTGATGGCTGCGGCCGCCGCGACGCTTGCACTCTCCGGTGCGGCCAATGCTCAGGAAGAGCAGGTGCTCGAGCAGCTTCACTTCGTCGTTCCCGGCGGCGCCGGCGGCGGCTGGGACGGCACCGCGCGCGGCACCGGCGAGGCGCTGACCAAGTCGGGCCTCGTGGGCAATGCCAGCTACGAGAACATGTCCGGCGGCGGCGGCGGCAAGGCCATCGGCTACATGATCGAGAACGCCGCCAGCCTCGACAACACGCTGATGGTGAACTCGACCCCGATCGTCATCCGCTCGCTCACCGGCGTGTTCCCGCAGAGCTTCCGCGACCTGACGCTGGTGGCCGGCACGATCGGCGATTACGCAGCGCTCGTGGTCCCCGCCGACAGCGAGATCACCGACATGGAGGGCCTGCTGGCCTCCTATGCCGAGCAGGGCCCCGACTTTGCCATCGGCGGCGGCTCGGTGCCGGGCGGCATGGATCACCTCGTCGCGGCGATGGTGATGCAGGCGGCGGGCGAAGACCCGATCGCGCTGAACTACATCCCCTACGATGCCGGCGGCGAAGCCATGGCCGGCCTGCTCTCGGGCGAGATCGACGCGCTCTCGACCGGCTTCTCGGAAGCCATCGCGCTGGCCGAGCAGGGCGAGGTCCGCGTGCTGGGCGTCTCCGCCCCCGAGCGCGTGCCCGCCTATGACAGCGCGGCGACCTTCGCCGAGCAGGGCATCGACACCACCTTCGTGAACTGGCGCGGCTTCTTCGCGGCCCCCGGCACCTCCGACGAGAAGGTCGCCGAGTACATCTCCGCCCTCGAGAAGATGTACGACACCGAGGCCTGGGAAGAGGTCCGCGCCCGGAACGGCTGGGTCAACATCTGGAATCCGGGCGACGATTTCCGCAGCTTCCTCGAAGCGCAGGAAAAGGAAATCGGCGACCTGATGAAGACGTTGGGTTTCCTCTGATCTCCCCAACCCATCGACTGACCTGAGCCACTCCGGAGGGCCGGCCGCCCCGGCCCTCCGGATCCCGGTTTCACACCGCGAAATCACTACCAGACATCAAGGGAGGGAACGTCATGGCGCTCGACCGCTGGATCGCGCTTGTCTTCATCGCATTCTGTGCCGCCTACGGCTATCTGGCCTTCTTCACCATGGACGCGCTGCTGCCCCCGTTCATGCAGCGCAACCCGGTCTGGCCATCGACCTTCCCCAAGATCCTCGCGATTATGGGCATCGTCGTGGGTCTGATCGTGCTGTTCGGCCTCGAGCATCACGAGACCAAGGACGCCGAGCCCGACGCCGCCGAGATCAACTACCGCCGCCTGCACGAGTACAATCTCGGCCAGGCGCTCGCCCTGCTGGGGCTGATGGTGGTCTACGCCTTCGCGCTGCGCCCGGCGGGCTTCCTGCTCGCCACCACGATCTTCCTTGCCGGCGGCAGCGCCATTCTCGGCGAGCGCAAGTGGCACATCATGCTGCCGGTCTCGCTCATCGCCTCCGGCTTCGTCTGGTACCTGGTGCAGGAGGTGCTTGGCATCTTCCTGCGGCCGCTGCCCTACGTGATGGGACTCTGACATGCTTGACGGTATCCTGATCGGCCTCGACGCCGCCTTCTCGTTCCAGAACCTCCTGATGGTCGTCGCGGGCTGCCTCATCGGCACCTTCATCGGCATGCTGCCGGGCCTCGGCCCGATGTCGATCATCGCCATCATGATCCCGGTCGCCATCTCGATGGGCGACCCGACCGCGGCGCTCATCCTGCTCGCGGGGGTCTATTACGGCGCCATCTTCGGCGGCTCGACCTCGTCGATCCTGCTCAACGCGCCGGGGGTGGCGGGCACCGTGGCCACCGCCTTCGACGGCTACCCCATGGCCCGCAAGGGCCAGGCCGGCAAGGCGCTCACCATCGCCGCCGTGTCGAGCTTCTGCGGCGGCACCATCGGTGCGGTGCTGCTGGCGATCTTCGCGCCCGCCCTGTCCTCGGTGGCGCTGCTGTTCCACTCGGCCGAGTATTTCGCGCTGATGGTGGTGGGCCTTTCGGCCATCGCCGCCTTCGCCGGCACCGGACAGGTGGCCAAGGCGCTGATGATGACGCTGCTCGGCCTGATCCTCGCCACCGTGGGCGAAGGTGCGCTGTTCAACATGCCGCGCTTCACGCTTGGCCTGATGGACCTGCAGTCGGGCATCTCGTTCATCACCCTCGCCATGGCGATGTTCGCCCTGCCCGAGGCGATCTTCCTCGTGCTCAACCCCGCCCGCTCGAGCCAGGGCGAGGGCGGCGGCTCGGGCAAGATCACCAACCTGCGCTTCACCCGCGAGGAAGGCCGCAGCATGATCCCGGTGATCGGCCGGCAATCGGTGCAGGGCTTCTTCATCGGCGTGCTGCCCGGCGCCGGGGCCACCATCGCCTCGTTCCTCGGCTACGCGGTCGAGCGCAACATCGCCAGCGAGGAAGAGCAGAAGGAGTTCGGCAAGGGCTCGGTCAAGGGCCTTGCCGCGCCCGAGACCGCCAACAACGCCGCCTGCACCGGTTCGTTCGTGCCGCTGCTGACGCTGGGCATCCCCGGCTCGGGCACCACGGCGATCCTGCTCGGCGCGCTGATCGCGCTCAACGTGACCCCGGGCCCGCGCCTGATGGTCGACGAGCCGGACATCTTCTGGGCGGTGATCATCTCGATGTATATCGGCAACCTGGTGCTCTTGGTGCTGAACCTGCCGCTGATCCCCTACATCGCCAAGATCCTTGCGATCCCGCGCAACTACCTGATCCCGTTCATCCTGTTCTTCACCCTGATGGGGGCCTATATCGGCCAGAACAATGCCACCGAGCTGCTCATGCTCGTCGGGCTCGGGGTGCTGGCGACGATCCTGCGCTTTGCCGACTACCCGCTGGCGCCGGCGCTGATCGGGTTCATCCTCGGCACCATGCTCGAGGACAACTTCGCCCGCTCGATGCAGCTCTATCGCGGTCTCGATTTCATCCTCGAGCGCCCAATGACGATGGGCTTGCTGATCCTCGCCGCGGTGCTGGTGCTGCTGCCGAGCTTCCGCGCCCGCCGCGCCCGGGCCCGCGCCAAGGGGGTCGCCGATGGCGATTGATCCCAAAGACAGGCGGAGGCCCCTTGCGGGCCTTCGCGTGCTTGACCTGACCAACGTCCTGGCCGGCCCGTTCGCCTGTCACCAGCTCGCCCATCTGGGCGCCGAGGTGATCAAGGTCGAGGCGGTCGGCCGCGGCGATCTGGCCCGCAATCTCGGTGCCGATGCGGAGCTGTCGAAACGGGGCATGGGGATCTCGTTCCTCGCCCAGAACGCCGGCAAGGCCTCGCTGACGCTCAACCTCAAGCACGTGCAGGGCAAGGCGGTGCTCAAGCGCCTCGTGGCCAGCGCCGACGTGCTGGTCGAGAATTTCCGCCCCGGCGTGATGGACCGGCTCGGGCTTGGCTACGAGACGCTGAAGGCCGAGAACCCGGCGCTGATCTACTGCGCCATCTCGGGCTTCGGGCAGGACGGGCCGTGGGCCCATCGCCCGGCCTATGACCAAATCATCCAGGGCGCCTCGGGCGTCATGTCGGTCACCGGCAATGCCGAGAGCGCGCCGCTGCGCGTGGGCTACCCGCTGGCCGACACCGTGGGCGGGCTGACCGCCGCGATGGCGATCTCGGCGGCGCTGAACGCGCCCGAGCGGGGCGCCTATATCGATGTGTCGATGCTCGACTCGGTGCTGGCGACGATGGGTTGGGTGGTGTCGAACTACCTTGTCGGCGGGGTCGATCCGCAGCCGCAGGGCAACGAGAACCCGACCTCCGCGCCCTCCGGCGCCTTCCAGTGCGCCGACAAGCTGATCAACATCGCCGCCAACAAGGACGAGCAGTGGCAGCTTCTCGCCCGCCATCTTGGCCGCGACGACCTGCTCGAGCACCCCGACTTCGCCACCCGCGAGCTGCGCAAGGCCCACCGCTTGCGCCTGAAGGCCGAGCTCGAGACCGTGCTCACCACCCGCCCCGCGCAGGACTGGGAGGACGAGCTCAACCGCATCGGCGTGCCCTCGGGCGCGGTGCTGAGCCTGCCCGAGGTTCTGTCGCATCCGCAGATCACCGAGCGCGGGCTGCTGGCCCGGTTCGACGACACGCCGGGGCTCGACCGGGCCATCGACCTGATGCGCATCGGCGCGATGATCGAAGGCGCCCGCCCCTCGGTCGACAGCCCGCCTCCGGCGCTCGGCGCCGACACCGCGGACATCCTCATCGGGCTGGGCTACACCGAGGACGAGATCGACGAGATGCAGAGGCAGGGCGTGACATGACCGAACACGACGACGTCAAGGACTGGTGGCGCACCAGCATCATCGACATGGAGCCGGGCCGCATCGCGCTGCGCGGCACCCCGGTCGAGGAGCTGATCGGCAATGTGGGCTTTGCCCGGATGATCTGGCTGATGGTCACCGGCGAGCAGATCGAGGGCCCGCGCGCGGAGCTGTTCGAGGCGGCGCTGGTCTCGGCCGTGGATCACGGCCCGCAGGCGCCGTCGATTGCCGCGGCGCGAATGGCGGCGACCTGCGGCATCGGCCTGCAATCGGCGATGGCCACCGGGCTCAACATTCTGGGCGACGTGCATGGCGGTGCCGGCGAGCAGGCGGTCGCGCTCTACCGGCAGATCGAGGCGGCGGGGCTCGACGCCCTGCCCCGGGTGCTCGACGACTGGCGGGCCGAGCATGGCAGGTTCATCCCCGGCTTCGGCCACCGCTTCCACAAGCCGGTGGACCCGCGCGCCCCGCGCCTGCTCGGGCTGGTCGACGAGGCCGCAGAGGCCGGTGCGGTCAGCGGCATCCACGCCCGGATCGGACGCGGCATCGAGGCGCATCTCGCGGACGAGCGCGGCAAGCCGGTGCCGATGAACATCGATGGCGCCACGGCGGTGATCTATGCCGAGCTGGGCTGCCCGCCGCCACTGGCGCGCGGCTTTTTCGGCCTGTCGCGCTCGGTCGGCATTCTCGCCCACGCCTGGGAGCAGACCGAGCAGGGCGGCCGCAACAAGGGCCCGACGCCGCCGGCCTACCGCTGGACATACGACGGCGACTGACACGCCCGCACCCCAGAGCCCGTGCCCGACCGGCCGCGCCCGAGATCAGAGACATCAAGGAAGGTGGTCCGTCACTTTCCGCCGCCCGCAGTCGTACCCGTCGTAGCGCATCGTCGCGCCATTGGGACGCCGCATCGCCCTCGCCCGATCGGCATCGGACGAGGCGACCGCCGGGCTGGCCTCGCCTTTGCAAACGAAAAGGCCCCGCCAAACCGGCGGGGCCTCTGCTTTTGCGACGGCGAACCGAGCGGCGCTCACTCGGCCGCGACGGTCTCGTTCTGCAGGTAGGCCAGCAGCGTCTCGGGGCTGGAGGCGCCATAGGGATCGTCGGGGCAGTTGTCCATCAGGCCCGGCTCTTCGAACCATGCCTCGATCACGCCGTCGTTCACCACGGCGGCGTAGCGCCAGCTGCGCTGACCGAAGCCAAGGTTTTCCTTGCTGACCAGCATGCCCATGCGGCGGGTGAACTCGCCCGAGCCATCGGGGATCACCTTGACGTTCGAGATGCCCTGCGACTCCGCCCATTTGTTCATGGTGAAGCTGTCATTGACCGACAGGCAGTAGATCTCGTCGACGCCAGCGGCCTGGAAATCGGCAAAGCCGTTCTCGAAGCCCGGCAGCTGGTAGGTCGAGCAGGTCGGGGTGAAGGCGCCGGGCAGTGCGAAGAGGATGACCCGCTTGCCGGCGAAGTAGTCGGCGGTGGTCATGTCCTGCCAGCGGAACGGGTTGGGGCCGCCAATCGCGTCGTCGCGCACGCGGGTGCGGAAGGTGACGTTGGGGAGTTTCATTCCGGTCTTCATGTCTCACTCCATTGAGGATCGGGCGGGCTTGGGGAGAACCGCCGCGGGGAAAAATGAGGGGACGGCCACCGCCCCGCCCGGCCTGATCGGCGCGCGCAGGACTGGCGGCAAATCTGTCCGTGCGTTCACTGGTCGCCCCGGCGTCCGAGGTCAACCACCCGGAGCGAATTCTCGCCGGCTGCGGTCTTGTGATGCCGAAAAAATGTCGCCCTGCGCGTCGGTTCGGCAGATTTGCGACGCCATGGCGCAGCGCGAAGAGCGCGCATCGGGGGCGCCCGGCCGGTCGCTCCGGCCCACCGATTCTGCAGCGCGGCACGGACCCGGTGCACGTGCGTTGGGCGGGCTCTCGAAGACGTCGGCCACCGGCTCATGAGAGCGCCTCATGAGCGCTTCCGCCTGACCGGCATTATCCTGCCGCCCTGCCCGCTTACCTCCTTGGCCAGAGACCGGGCGCTCCCCGGCTCAGGCCAGCCGGCCGCCTCTCGCAACCACACGGAGACGACCAGACATGACACGCACCCTCACCGCAGCCGCCCTCGTGCTTGCCACCGCCCCCGCGGCGTTCGCGCAGGAAATGTCCCAGACCACCGGCCTCGAGCGCGGCGGCCAGATCGGCAGCGAGGAGACCTTCACCGGCACCGTCTTCGTGGCGCCGGTCTTCGGCCCCAACATGAACGACGTCAGCGCCGGCGAGGTGACCTTCATGCCCGGCGCGCGCTCGGCCTGGCACACCCACCCGGTCGGCCAGTATCTCGTCGTGACCGCCGGCACCGGCTGGTACCAGGAAGAAGGTCAGCCCAAGCAGGTCATGCGCACCGGCGACGTGGTCTTCGCACCCGAGGGCGTCAACCACTGGCATGGCGCCACCGACACCACCTCGGTCACCCACTATGCCATCCAGGCCAATGAAGACGGCTCCGCCGTGACCTGGGGCGACTTGGTCTCGGACGAGGACTACAGCGGCGACTGATCCCGCCACCCGGTTGCGCGGCCTCTCGGGGCCGCGCCAAGACGGGCGGCCGGCGCGACGCGGCGAGCTGGGCAACAGAACGCGGTCTCCGCCGGTCTCATCCGGGGGCAGCGAACGCGCCCTCGGGCGGGGCCTTGGAAAGAAGCCACGGAGGGCACGTAAGGTCGCGCGAGCGCCGTGCTCGGGGGGCGATGCCAAGGGCAAAGCCTCCAGCGCCTGCGGCAACGGCGGGCAGAACCGCGGCGCGCCGGGCACGGGGCGCCGCGCCCCTGCCACCACCGGCAACACTGCGCAGGACCGTCCGATGCCTCTTGGCTGACGCATCGGACAATCCATGGACGTGATGAGCCCCGCACATATATAAATCAGGGAGACGCAGCCATTCCGACCCTCAGCAGTGATCCATCCGCCATGATCCGCGAGAACATCAACGACCTCATCGCCTTGGCCGCCGTCGCCGAGGAGCGCAGCTTCACCAAGGCGGCGGCGCGGCTCAACGTGTCGCAATCGGCGCTGAGCCACGCCATCAAGGGGCTCGAGCAACGGCTCGGGCTGCGGCTGCTCACCCGCACCACGCGCTCGGTCGCCCCGACGCTCGAGGGCGAGGACCTGCTCGCCACGCTCAACCCCTGCTTCGAGACCATCGAGGCGCGGCTGCTTGCGCTCAACGACGCGCGCGACCAGCCGACCGGCACGGTGCGGATCGTGGCGGTGGAATACGCCATCGAGTCGATCCTCTGGCCGAAGCTTTCGCCGATGCTGAAGGCGCATCCGGCGGTGAAGGTCGAATTCGTGATGGATTACGGCTATACCGACCTCGCCTCATCGCAATGCGATGCCGGGGTGCGCTATGGCGAACAGGTGAGCGACGGCATGATCTCGATGCGGATCGGTCCCGACGAGCGCATGATCTGCGTCGGCGCGCCGGGCTACTACGAGGCCGCCGGGGTTCCGCAGGAGCCGACCGATCTGAGCGACCACCGCTGCGTCAACCTGCGGCTGTCGACGCACGGGGCGCTCTATGCGTGGGAATTCGAGGATGCCAAGGGCAACGAGATCCGCGTCAAGGTCTCGGGCCAGACCTGCTTCAACACCATCAACCCGGTGCTGCGTGCGGCGATCGACGGGCACGGGCTGGCGCTGGTGCCGGAACGGCTGGCCCAGCCCCACCTCGACACCGGAGAGCTGGAGACCTGCCTCGAGGGCTACTGCCCGTCCTTCCCGGGGTTTCACCTCTATTACCCGAGCCGTCAGCGCCCCTCCTCGGCCTTCGAGGTGGTGCTCGAGGCCCTCAGGGAGAGGCGCTGAAGATTGATGAGGCGGCATCATGAGTGGGATCACCACATCGGCCATTAACGCAGCGGCAATCGGGGCCACATCTGTCAGGCAGACACTGCCAACCGACAGAGGAGCCACGTCATGAAGACCCATCTCGCCGCTTCGGCCTTCGCACTTGCCGCCACCACCGCCTCCGCTCAGGACGTCGCGACCACCCTGCCCTCCGCCGTGGGCCAGGTCGCGCCCGCGCTCGAAGCTTACTCGACCGACGGTCTCATCGGCGAGGTCTGGTCCGGTGAGCAGATGTCGATGCGCGACCGCGCGCTCGTCACCTTCGCCGCGCTGATGACCCGTCACGAGACCGAAACCCTCGGCGCCCATGTCGAACTGGCGCTCGACGCGGGCGTGACCCCGGCAGAGCTGTCGGAGACCATCACCCACCTCGCCTTCTACACCGGCTGGGGCAACGCCACCGCCGCGGCGGGCGCGATGGCCCCGGTCTACGAGGCCCGCGGGATCACCTCCGACGACCTCCCGGCCGTCGCCCCCGAGCTGATGGACTACGACGAAGAGGCCGAGGCCAGCCGCCAAGAGTTCGTCCAGAGCACCTATGGCGACGTGAGCCAGGGCGTGGTCGACACCACCGAGCAGATGCTCTTCCTCGACCTGTGGCGCCGCCCGGCGCTCGAGCCGCGCGACCGCAGCATGGTAACGGTCGCAGCACTGATCGCCTCAGGCCAGCCCGAGCAGATGACCTTCCATCTCAATCGCGCCATGGACAACGGCATGACCCGGGAAGAGGCCGGCGCGATGCTGTCGCACCTCGCCTTCTATGCTGGCTGGCCGAAAGTGTTCTCGGCCCTGCCGGTTGCCAAGGAGGTGTTCGAGAACCGCGGCTCGTAAATCGCGGCCCAACGCAAAAAGGGGGCGGAGACGCCCCCTTCGCAGTTCAAGGAGCAGACGATGAAGATTGGCATTCTCGGATCGGGACTGATGGGCGGCAAGCTTGGCACGCACTGGGCCGACGCCGGACATGACGTGCTGTTTTCCTACGCGCGCAGCGACGGCAAGCTCGAGCGGCTGGCCAGGGACAGCGGCGGCAAGCATGGCTCGGTCTCCGAGGCCGTGGGCCACGGCGACGTGCTGCTGCTGGCGGTGCACTGGAGCCGGGTCGAGGACGTGCTGGAACAGGCCGGTCCGCTGAACGGCAAGGTGGTGCTGAACTGCTGCGTGCCGCTCGACGACTCCGACCGCGACCTCGTGGTCGGCACCACCTCTTCCGGCGCCGAAGAACTCGCCCGGATGCGGCCCAAGACGCGCTGGGTGTCGTGTTTCAACACCACGCCGTCCGAGAGCTTTGCCCCGGTCTATGCCCGCAAGGGGCAGGAACCCGTGCCGCAGGTACTCACCTATGGCGACGATGACGGCGCCAAGCAGATCGCCGGCGGGCTGATCCGCGACATCGGCTTCGAGCCGCTCGACTGCGGCGGCCTGCGCAATGGCCGCTTTGTCGAGCCCTTCGCCATGGCCACGGTCGAGCTGGCCTATGTCCAGCCCGGCGGCCCGGCACTGACCTACCGTTTCGACAAACTGCGCTGAGGCGCAGACCCAGAAGAAGGAGATCCCCCATGAAAATCATTCGCTGCGGAAGCACACCGTCGCAACAGGGCCCGGAAGAGACCTTTTCCGGCACCGTCCGTCTCGAGATGATGTTCCAGGCCGACGAGCCCGGCCGCACCTCGGGCGCCCATGTCACCTTCGAGCCCGGCGCCCGCACCGCGTGGCACACCCACCCTGCCGGCCAGACCATCATCATCACCTACGGCCGCGGCCGGGTGCAGCGCGAGGGCGGCCCGATCGAGGAGGTCACCATGGGCGACGTGGTGTTCTTCCCCGCCGGTGAAAAGCACTGGCACGGCGCCTCGCCCGAGAACGCGATGTCGCATATCGCGATCCAGGAAAGCATCGATGGCTCGCCGGTCACGTGGATGGAGAAGGTCTCGGACGCACAGTACGAGGGCTGAGGGCACGGCGCCGGCGCCAAGATCCGCCGGCGCCGATCGGGCCCGCCACCGCAGCCCTCGGGCCGACACCAGCCCCCAACACGCAAAAAAGGGGCCGCAGGATGCGGCCCCTTTTCGTCGTCTGGTGCGGCGGGATTTACTGCTGGCCGCTATAGACCGGGAAGGCGCTGGCGTCGCCGTAATCCTTGGCGGTCAGCGATTTCAGCACGTCCATGTCCGCCTCGGTGATCTCGAAATCCACGTCGGCATTGGTCTTCATGTGATCGGGATTGGCGGTTTTCGGCAGCGCCAGAAGCCCCAGCTGCAACACGTAACGGATGCAGAGCTGCGGAATGCTCACGTCGTATTTCGCGGCGATCGCGCCCACCTCTTCATTGTCGAGGATCTTGCCGTGGGCGATGGGCGAATAGGCCTCGACCAGCATGCCGTTGGACCGGGCATAATCGATCAGCTCGAACGGCGTGTTGCCGACATGGGCCAGCACCTGGTTGATCATCGGCTTGGTGGTGGCGTTCTCGAGCAGGTTGTCGAGGTCCTGCTTCTGGAAGTTCGACACGCCGATGGCACGGATCTTGCCGGCCGCGACCGCCTCTTCCAGCGCTTTCCATGCCGCGAGGTTGCCCTCGAAGAAGCGGTCCTCGCCGGCCCAGTCGGCCCAGGGCTGCGGGCTGTGAATGATCATCAGGTCGATATAGTCGAGCCCGAGGGTCTCGAGCGAGGCCTCGATGCCGGCCTTGGCGCCGTCGTAATCCTTGATCTCGGCCGCAAGCTTGGTCTGCACGAAGAGGTCTTCGCGCGCCACGCCACAGGCGCGGATGCCTTCGCCCACGCCGCGCTCGTTGCCATAGGCCTGGGCGGTGTCGATGTGGCGATAGCCAAGCTTGACGGCAGCGACGACCGCGTCGGCGACCTTGTCGTCGTCGATCATCCAGGTGCCGAGCGCCAGTTTCGGAATGGCCACGCCGTTCGGAAGGGTGTCGGTGTCTTGCAGGATCATGGTGATCTCCTTTCTTGCTGGCCCTTGCGGGCCTGAACACGGATCAACACGGGGCCTCACGCGGGCCCCGCACCGTCTGGCCAGAACCTAGGATCATTGCCCCCTGCCGATAACCGGCGCCGCGCGACACCCACTCATGAGACAGGCGCATCAATGGCCCGCCACCGGCGCGTCAGGCCGCACGCGCCCCCCGGTGCGGCGCGCAAACCGCGGACCGGGGGCCTGGCCCGCCGCGAGGGCCGGCGCCCGCCGCGCCACACGAGAGCCCCGGCAGGCGCGCCCGCCTGACGATCAACCATACCCATTCGCCGGTGCCGGCCTACCTGTGACGGCAGACCTGCCTCATCTCGCGACGCGCGATCGGGGCCAGCACAGGGGCCGGTCACGGCCCGCCAGAGATCGAAAGAGCAGCACCGATGCCCAGAACCGCCCCGCGCGCCGAACCCCTCCACCCGTCCGAGGAGGAAGAAAAGGACATCGCCGAAAATCAGGGCCTCAGCGCCGTGTCGGTCTACGGCATCGTGCACGAGGAGGGCGTGGACGAGCTCGAGCGCCCGGTCCCCTCGCTGTGGTGGTCGGGCGTGGCCGCAGGGCTTGGGATCACCTCCTCGGTCATTGCCGAGGGCATCCTGCACACCATGTTCGAGGGCCATCCCTATCAGGCCGCGATCGAGAATCTGGGCTATTCCGTGGGCTTCGTGCTGGTCATCCTCGGGCGGCTGCAGCTGTTCACCGAGAACACACTCACCGCGATCCTGCCGCTGCTGGTGCAGCGCACCCCGAGGATGCTGTGGTGCACCGCCCGGCTCTGGACGGTGATCCTGCTGGCCAATTTCGCCGGCACGTTCCTTGCCAGCGCCTTCGCGCTCTGGGGCGGCTCGATCCCGCCGGAGAACGTGGAGGGCATGATCGCCATCTCGCGCCACTTCGCCGAGCACACCCCGTGGGAGGCGTTCACGCTGGGCGTGCCTGCGGGGTTTTACGTCGCGGCCATCGTCTGGATGATGCCCTCGGCCCGCGGCGCCTCGGTGCTGGTGATCGTGATGTTCACCTACCTGATCGCGATGGGCGGTTTCACCCACGTCATCGCGGGCTCGGCCGAGATGTTCCTGCTGATGCTGAGCGGCGAGGTCGGCCCGCTGAGCGTGGCCTCCCTGCTCGGCGCCACGCTGATGGGCAACATCCTCGGCGGCACCGGCCTTTTCGCCCTGCTCGCCTATGGTCAGGTGG
>Ga0114904_1000303_pt1 | contig 28306 bp, 31 predicted proteins | sample MalvirDeepMed_s6_FD_83498 | JGI IMG/M metagenome (GOLD analysis project Ga0114904, IMG submission 83498) | Marine viral communities from the Global Malaspina Expedition - Malaspina viral metaG DeepMed_s6 | ecosystem: Environmental > Aquatic > Marine > Oceanic | place: Mediterranean Sea... | reverse complement strand
CTACCTCTATGCCGATGCGATGAAGCAGGGGCTGGTCGAGGATGCGATCCCGGATCTGCCGGTCGAGACACAGGGCATCTACGCGGTTTACCCGCCGGGCCGCTTCACCCAGCCCAAGGTGCGTGCCTTCATCGACTTCCTCGTCCACGCTTTCGCCGATCGCGACCCGCAGGACTGGTGAACCGCCGGTTTGCCCTCGTCCGGTTCGTAGCACAGTGTCCCGCCCCGGTTCCCGCCGGGGCGTTTCCTTGTCCGGTGCCCCGCCGCATGGCGCCCGGAAGCGGGCCGGCGTGCCCGCCCGGATCCCCTTGTGCAATTGCAGCATCGGGGCTGGATTGTCGCGCCCGTGATCCCTAGATCGCTACGGACCCCAGACCGGAGCCTTTTCCAAAGATGCGCCAGAAGCTTGCCGAGTTCCTTGACCGCCCCGCGACACGCTACGCGATCATGGGCGTCATCCTGTTCAACGCCGTGATCCTCGGACTCGAGACCTCTGCCACCGTCATGGCCGAGATCGGCTGGCTGATCGTCGCGCTCGACATCATCTGCCTGTCGATCTTTGTGGCCGAGCTCGCCGCCAAGCTCTACGCGAGAGGCCTCTCCTTCTTCCGCTCCGGCTGGAACGTGTTCGATTTCGTCATCGTGGGCATCGCGCTGGTCCCGGCGGGGCAGGGGCTTGCCGTGCTGCGGGCGTTGCGCATCCTGCGACTGCTGCGCGTGGTCTCGGTGGCGCCGACCCTGCGCCGGGTGGTCGAGGGCTTCGTGTCGGCGCTGCCCGGCATGGGCTCGGTCTTTCTGCTGATGGGGATCATCTTCTACATCGGCTCGGTGATCGCCACCAAGCTCTACTCGGCGACCTTTCCGGAATGGTTCGGCACGCTCGGCGCCTCGGCCTATTCGTTGTTCCAGATCATGACGCTGGAAAGCTGGTCGATGGGCATCGTGCGCCCGGTGATGGAGGTCCACCCGGAGGCCTGGCTGTTCTTCGTGCCGTTCATCCTGATCACCACCTTCGCGGTGGTGAACCTCGTGGTCGGCCTGATCGTCAACTCGATGCAGGAGGCCCACGCCGTGGAAGAGGTCGCCGCCACCGAGGACTACCGCGAGCAGGTCATCCAGCGGCTGGCCGCCATCGAGGCACGGCTCGACGAAAGGCGCTGACGGGCGCGGCGCCCTGCGCCAGGCGCGTCATCGGCACCCGCGCGGCCCGTGACGTGGTGCCTTATCTTTCGAGCGAGCGGGTGTTGCGCCTGCATCGCGACCCGGAGAGCAAGGCGCTTGTCGAGCGCGGCTACGCCACTCTGGACGGTGCTCCGGCGGACGTGCCCTATGGCCGGTCGCGCGCCCGTGGTTGCCTCGGCGAAACGGCGCGGCTAGACCGCTGCCATGCGGATCATCGAGAACATCATCAGCGACCGTGGCTCGAAATACGCCGTCTCCGGCGCGCCCTGCCGGTCCGAGGATGAGGCCAAGGCCGTGATCAAGGAGCTCTGCCGCAAGAAGAAGTTCGCCAAGGCGACCCACAACACGTGGGGCCTGCTGACAGCCGACGCGCCGGTCAAGAACGACGATGGCGAGAGCGGTGCCGGCATGGTGATCCTGCGGATGCTCGAGCGCGAGGATCTGCGGGACCACCTCGTGGTGGTGACCCGCTGGTATGGCGGCAAGCATCTGGGCGGCGACCGCTTCCGCCACGTGCAGGAGGCGGTGCGCATCTATCTCGAGGATCTGCGCGGCTAGGCTCTGCCGCCCCGCGCCCGCAGCCGCGCACCGTCAAGCAGCACTCCGATGCGGTGCAGGATGACATCGACACAGCTCTCCCATGGCTCGTCGCGGTAAACCGCCGGGCGCAAACCCAGCGTGTAGATCGCGAACATCGCCTCGATCAGCGTTTCGATTTCGGCGTCGTCCAGTCTTTGCAAATCCGCATCATCGCGCAGGATCCGGGCGATCGGAGCCAGGGTCTGCCAAAGCTGGGTGCGGTTTCGGTCCTCGGTCTCGCGCGGCCATTGCCAGTAATAGGCCTGCATCACCGCCAACAGCTGGACGTCCTGGAGATCGTGCCTGGCATAGATCTCGATGACCCAGCGCAGCCGTTCCATCGTGCTGCCCTCTTGCGGCATCCCGGCCTCGAGCGCGGCGATCTGGGCGTCGTTGTTCTCGTTTATCAGCTCGTAGAGCAGCCCGGCTTTGCAGTGAAAATGGGCGTTGATCATCGCATGGGTGACGCCCGCCTCGCGGGCGATCTCGGTCACCGAGACGTCGTGATAGCCGTATTCCCGAAACAGCCTGCGGGCGGCCTCGATGAGGCGCGCCTTGGTCGCGGCGCTTTGCCTGTCCTTCTGGGTGAGGCGGCTGCGCCGGCGCGGGTGCTGACTGTTTGGCATGTAACGTGCCTGTATCTACGCAAGAATAAGTTGTACTGCCTCATCGATACCACCAACGCAAACAATGTAAATAAAAATGTCACTGAAAAGTTGACGCTGTTTACTTCGCTCTCTATACGCATAGCGGCTCGAACGTGCGGCCAGGGAAAGCGCGCGATGGATAGATTCAGTGAGATGAGGGCCTTCGCCCAGGTCATGGAACAGCGCTGCTTCAGCAGCGCGGCGCAAACGCTTGGCCTGTCGAAAGGCTCTGTCTCGAAACAGGTGGCGTCGCTCGAACGGCGCCTCGGACTGTCGTTGTTCGAACGCACGACCCGCCAGGTGACCCCGACCGACGAGGGCCGCGTGTATTACGACCGTGCGCGGCAGATCCTCGACGAGACCGCGCGCGCCGACCTGATCGCGCGCGCGATGAAACGTGCGACAACCGATGGCGAAACGCTGCGGGTGCAAGCCGAGCCCGAGCTTGTCGATCACGTCGTGATGCCGCGCATCGGCGGTTTCCTGAATTCGATGTCGACGGTGCGCCTCGATTTCCGCTCCGATGACGACGATACCGAGCCGAACGAGGGCGAGGGCTGGGACATCGCCCTGACGGTGACCCCGGCCGAGCGGCGGCCGCTTGCGGCGCGCATCATCGGCACCACCCGCAGGATGCTTGTCGCGTCACGCGACTATCTCGACCATGAGGGCGTTCCGCGCGACCCGAGCACCCTCAGCCTGCATCGGCTGCTGCGGCAGGGCGGCACTCCCGAGCGGGCGTGGCGCCTGATCGACGAGGATGGGGCCGAGATCCCGATCACCTCCGGACGGCAGCTCCTGTTCAAAGACCGGCGGTCGCAGCTCGCCGCCTGTCAGTCCGGGCTCGGCATCGCGCTGCTGCCCGACTACATGGTGCGCGACGACCTTAACAAAGGCCGGCTGGTGCCGGTCATGCCGGGGCTGTCGAGCGGCCGGCAGGTGATCTCGGCGCGCCATCCCGACGCCGGCACGCCGAACCGCACGGCGGTTCTTTTCGAGGAGTTTCTGGGTCAGACGCTGATGCACGACGGCTGACGTCCGACCCGTCCGGTACAGGCGATTCGACTCACCCCCTACGGGATCGCCTGGGGACCCCGGCTGCGTTGGACGCTGACCGGGGTCCCGAACCGTCATTCGGTCGGCAGCAGGATCGCCTCGACGCGGCGGTTCTGCTGTCGGCCCGCCTCGGTCAGATTGCTGGCCACCGGGGCAAGATAGCCCGCGCCTTCCGAGCCAAGCTGTGCCGCCGCGACCCCCTTGTCGCGCAGGTAGTCCAGCGCCGCGTTCGCCCGCTCGCGGGAGACCGCGACATTGGCCTCGAGCGAACCGGTCGCATCGGTATGGCCGACGAACAGCACCCGCCGGTCCGGGGTCTCGGAGAGATAGGCGGCGATCGCGTCGAGCGACGCCACCGCGCCGCCGCCCAGCGACGACGATCCGCTCTCGAAGCGCAGGTCGCGCAGGATCATGTGACCCTTCGCTTCAAGCTCGAACTCTGCCGCTTCGCTCACCTGAACCGGCGCCGGCGCGTTCTCGGGTGTCGAGGGCGCGTCCGTCTGCGCGCCGGCGCCGCTCTGGATCACCTGCGCGTAGCTCGCCGCGTTCGAGCGGCTGACCAGCAAGGTCACGTGGTCGCCTTCGGGGCCGCGGGCGCTGAGAAAGCGGAACGCGGTGAGGTCGACATACATCTCGGGCGCCGGGATCACCTCGGTGCCGAAGCGGAAATCGAAGCCGCCGCAGCGCGCCGCCGCACAATCGAAGAGGATCTCGTAGTTCTGGCTCTCGAGTTGCGTGCGCAACGGCGCCAGCACCTGCAGGGTTGTCAGGTCGGGCGAGGGGATGCGCCAGGCCTGCCGGGTGACCCGGCCCTCGGAGCGGATCACCGGGATGCCGGTCTCGTCCTGCCACGGGCCGGTGGGCACCGCGTAGCTGCCCGGGTCCGAGACCCGCTCGGCCATCAGTCGCGCGCCATCCGGCAGCGCCAGTTCGAGCGCCGCCGCCGGCGAGCAGAGCATCGCCAGCAGCGCCGCCTCAGCGAGCCTGCGCGTGATAGTCGTCATTCGGCCGCATGTCTGTGGCCGAGGCCACCCTGTTGGTCATGTTGAAGAAGCCCGCCACGTTGGCGATGTCCCAGATGTCGCGCTCGGAGAAGCCCGCGTCGCGCAGCGCCTCGCGGTCGTACTCGGCGATCTCGGCGCTGGCCTTGGTCATCTTCTCGACAAAGCTGAGCATGGCGCGCTGGCGGTAGGGCAGGTCGGCCACGCGCCAGTTCATCACCAGCATCTCGCCGAGCTTGGGGTCGCCGGAGAGCTGGCGCACCGCGGCACCGTGCGCGGTCAGGCAGTAGAAGCACTTGTTGATCGACGAGACCACCACCGCGATCATCTCGCGCTCGAGCTTGCTGAGGCCCGATTCCGCCAGCATCAGCTCGTTGTACATCGCGGTGAAGGTGTTGAGCTTGGCGATGTCGAAGGCGTGCGCCCTGAGCACGTTCGGCACCATGCCCAGCTTCTCGTCGCAGATATCGAAATACTTGCGCGTCTCCGATGGCAACGGATCGACCATCGGCAGGTTGAGGGCGGTGGGCAGGTCCTTGGTCATGTCTCAGGTCTCTGGCTTGATGCGATAGTGATACTCTCCCACGGCCTCGAAGCCGAGGGAAGCATAGAGACCGTTTGCCGGGGCGTTCTCCTTCACGCAGAGCGCCGCGATCCAGTCTGCCCCGTTCTCCTGCGCCCAGATCGCGGCGCGGCGCATCATCCACTTGCCAAGCTCCCTGCCGCGATGGGCCTCGCGGATCTCGAGCGCGTGCACCATGGCGATGCCGTCATGGATGGCGCAGAACCCGGCCCCGGCGGGCTTGTCGTCGGTGCGCCCGAAGATCGCCGCCCTGGGGCCGTGCACGCGCTCCATCACCCGGTAGCGGGCCGGGCCGATGCCGCCCTCGGCCCAGATCTCGTGCATGATGGCCAGCGGCTCCCAGACCGCGAAGGCCGTGACCTTCGGGATCTCGAGATCGGTGAGGCTGTTCACCGGCGCACACCACAGCGTCACCGGGTTGATCACCGCGTAGCCTTCGGCGTCGAGCGCGGCGTCGAGCGTGTCCTCGCCGGCGCGGATCATGAACAGCGCGTCCTGCCCCATCAGCCGCATCGCCTGCTCGGCGGCGGCAAGGTCGTCGCGGTCCCACTCGCCGGAGGCAGTGGCGCAGGAGACCCGCTTGCCGCCGCCCCCGCCGTCGCGCAGGCGCCACGGCCCGGCCTCGATCACGTTGGCCGCGGGCCAGGTGCCGTCGATGGCATCGTAGAGCCGCGCAAGTCCGGGCTCGCTCATGCCGGGAACATCTCGCAGAGCCGGGTCATGGCGGCATCGACCCGCGCGCCGTCGGCGCCCCGGATGACGATGTTGGCGCCGTAGATGCCGTTCTTCTGGAACGGGTAGGAGCCGATCGACAGGTCGCCGAACTCCGAGGCCAGCTCCGCGAGCGGCCCGGCGATGTCGCCCTCGCCGCGCTCCACCCGCAGGTTCTGCGACAGCAGCGGCGCGCCGCCGGTGAGGGTCGGCAGCACGCTGGCCACCATGGTCTCGAACACCGCCGGGACGCCGGCCATGACATAGACGTTGTCCATGGCAAAGCCCGGCGCGATCGAGACCGGGTTCTCGATCAGCACGGCGCCGTCGGGAATGCGCGCCATGCGCTGCCGCGCGGCGTTGAACTCCGAGCCCTGGCGCTCGTAATGCGCCGCCAGGAGCGCGTAGGCGTCCTCGCGGATGTCGATGGACACCCCGAAGGCGGCGGCGACGCAATCGGCGGTGATGCCGTCATGGGTCGGCCCGATGCCCCCCGAGGTGAAGACGTGATCGACCTTGCCGCGCAGCTCGCTGACGGCGCCGATGATGGCGTCGCGGTCATCTGAGACTACGCGCGCCTCGCACAGGTCGATGCCCACCTTGGTCAGCTCCTTGGCGAGGTGGTTCATGTTGCTGTCGCGCGTGCGGCCCGAGAGGATCTCGTCCCCGATCACGATCATCGCTGCGGTGGGATTGGTCATCGAACTGTCCTTCTTGGCGCGCCTTTTGCAATGGTATAGGCCCGCGCCATGCGCTTTCAAACCCCTCTCGTCCGCGCGGTTTTGCTGCGCCGCTACAAACGCTTCCTTGCCGATGCAAGGCTCGAGGACGGGCGCGAGATCACCGCCCACGTGGCCAACCCCGGCAGCATGATGGGGCTGAAGGACGAGGGCCTGACGATCTGGCTCGAGCCCAACGACGACCCCAAACGCAAGCTGAAATACGCCTGGCGGCTGGTCGAGCACGCCAGCGGCGCCTTCACCGGCGTCGACACCGGCGTGCCCAACCGCATGCTGCGCACGGCCCTCACCGCGGGTCGCGTCCCCGGGCTCGACGGCTACGACACGGTCCGCCCCGAGGTGAAATACGGCGAGAACAGCCGCATCGATTTCCTGCTCACCTCCGAGGGGCGCCCGGACACCTATGTCGAGGTCAAGTCCGTCACCCTGTCGCGCAGCCCCGGTCTGGCCGAGTTCCCCGACAGCGTCACCGCCCGGGGCGCCAAGCACCTCGCCGAGCTCGCCAACATGGCCGAGGCCGGCCACCGCGCGGTGATGCTCTACCTCGTGCAGCGCACCGATTGCAGCGCGGTCACCCTCGCCGCGGATCTCGACCCCGCCTATGCGGCGGCCTTCCTCGAGGCGACCGCCCGCGGCGTCGAGGTGCTGGCCTTCGACTGTGCGATCACCCCCGAGGGCATCAGCCTCGGCGTCCCGCTGCCCTTCCGCGCCCCCTGAGCCGGCCCGCCGCCTGCGCCACGCAGGGCCACCGGTCACCGCGCTTCCCACGGATCCCCCGTCTTCTCTTCGTCAAAAATACTCCGGGGGAGTCGCGGCTCTGCCGCGGCGGGGGCAGAGCCCCCCGAATGCCGGCACTGTCCGGCTGCGCGCCACATTGGAACCGCGCCGGTCCGGCCCCCACGCAGCTCCCCGCCACAGCCGCCGCGATAAGCTACGATGCGCGCCATGCGAAGCGGGCAGAAATGCAACGCGGAAGGGGCGTTGCGGCGTTTCCGGCCGGTTGCGGCATTCCCGCCACAACCCGGGTCGGCGTGGTCACAGTGCTGGACGCAAGCCCGGGTTTTCCCGTATCGTGAGACCAAAGCGGGGCGAAAACGATCCCGGATAAAAAGCAGTATTGCAGGCAGTCAAAGGCATATTCGCCATGTTTCCCGAGCGGTTTTCGAACCTGCCGCCCTATGCGTTTCCGCGTCTGCGGGCGCTGCTCGATGCGCATGCGCCGGGCGGCGATGTCACACATATGTCCATCGGTGAGCCGAGGCATCCGTTCCCCGACTGGGTCGGAACGGTGCTGGCCGAGCATGTCTCGGAGTTCGCCAAGTACCCGCCCAATGACGGCACACCGGAATTGCAGCAGGCAATCTCGGACTGGATCGCGCGCCGTTACGGCGTGAGCGTCGATCCCGCGAGCCAGGTGATGCCGCTCAACGGCACCCGAGAGGGGCTCTACAACGCCGCCATGGCGCTCTGTCCCGAGCAGAAGGGCGGCAAGCGGCCCGTGGTGCTGATTCCGAACCCGTTCTACCAGGTCTACGCCGTGGCCAGTGTCTCGGTGGCGGCCGAGCCGGTTTTCGTGAACGCCACGCAGGAGACCGGCCACCTGCCGGACTACCATGCGCTGCCCGACGAGGTGCTCGAGCGCACCGCGCTGGCCTATATCTGCTCGCCCGCGAACCCGCAGGGCGCGGTGGCCGATCACGGCTACTGGGAGCGGCTGATCGCATTGGCCGAGGCGCATGATTTCCGCATCCTCGCGGACGAGTGCTATTCCGAGATCTACCGCGGCGAGGCGCCCGCCGGCGCGCTTCAGGTCGCCCGCGAGATGGGCGCCGATCCCGAGCGCGTGGTGATCTTCCACTCGCTGTCGAAGCGTTCGAACCTGCCCGGGCTGCGCTCGGGCTTCGTGGCCGGCGGCCCCGAATGCATGGCGCGGATCAAGCAGCTGCGCGCCTATTCCGGCGCCCCGCTGCCGCTGCCGGTCCAGCGCGTGAGCGAGCGGGTCTGGGCCGACGAGGATCACGTGGTCGAGAACCGCAGGCTCTATGCCGAGAAGTTCGACATGGCCGACCGCATCTTCGGCAACGTGGCGGGATATGCGCCGCCGCAGGCAGGGTTCTTCCTCTGGCTGCCGGTCGAGGATGGCGAGGCGGCAGCGCTGAAGCTCTGGCAGCAGACCGGGGTGCGGGTGCTGCCGGGCGCCTACCTGTCGCGCGACACCGAGGCGGGCAATCCGGGCAAGGGATATATCAGGGTCGCCCTCGTGGCGGACCGGGAGCAGACCGAACAGGGACTCACGCGGATCCGTGACTGTCTCTATGGGCAATAAGAAAAAGACGAGGCGAGCGATGGCGTATCAGGCACGGGGGCGCGACCCCCTCTTCGACAGCAATGTGCAGGCGGCGATCGAGAAGCGCGGCAAGGAGCTTGCCGGTCTGGCCCTGATCGCGCTCGGCGTGATGGCGGCGATGATGATCGGCTCCTACACGCCGGATGATCCGTCTTGGCTGTCGGCCACGGATGCGCCGGTGCAGAACTGGCTGGGCCGGATCGGCGCCTCGATCGCGGCGCCCCTGTTCATGATCGTCGGCTGGGGCAGCTGGGGGCTCGCGCTCGTGCTCATGGTCTGGGGGGCGCGCCTCGCCCTTCACCAGGGCGAAGAGCGCGCGCTGTCGCGCATCGTCTTTGCCCCGATCTGGATCGCGCTTTCCGCCGTCTACGCCGCCGGCCAGACCGTGGGGCCGGAATGGACCCACAGCTTCGGGCTCGGCGGCCTCTTCGGCGACATGATGATGGGCACCGTGCTGGGCATCCTGCCGGTCGGTGCCGGTCTGGGCCTGAAGCTGGTCATGCTGGTGCTGGGCGTCGGGATCGTCGCCATGGGTGCTTTCGTCCTGGGCTTCACCAAGCCCGAGCTTGGCGCCATCGGGCGCTTCCTGCTGGTTGGAGCGGTGATGGCCTATGACACGCTGCTGCGCCTGCTGGGCCGCGGCGCGAGTTCGACCATGTCGGCGGCGCAGCGCATGCAGGCGTCGCAGTCCGAGCGCCGCGAGCGGCGCCGCCAGGAAGACGCCGAGGCGGCCGCCTGGGCCGCCGAGCAGGAGGCCGCCTGGGCCGCGGAACAGGGCCACCGGCCCGAGGCCCCCGTGGCACCGCAGGCGCCTGCCGCGCCGCTGGTGCGCCGCCCGGCCGCTGCCGCGGCGCCCGAACCGGTGACCTATGCCGAGCCGGCCTACGAGGCACCGCAGCCCCTGCCGCAGGAGGCCGAAGCCGCGTGGCCCGAGCCGCAGGCGATGCCGGCCCCCGAACCGCGCCCCGAGCCCAAGAAGCCCGGCCTGCTGGCCCGTGTGCCGTCGCTGATCAAGCGCCACGAGGTGCTGCCGGCGGCCGAGATGATCGAGGTCGACGAAGACGGCTACGTCATCGAGGAAGAGCCCGGCGAAGAGCGCATCCGCGCCAAGATCGCCGACGTGATCCGCGCCCGTCGCCGCGGCCCCGAACCCGAAGAGCCTGCCTTCGTGCCCGACCCGGACAAGCCGCTGACCAAGGGCCGTGGCCGTCGCCCCGAGCCGCTGATCTACCGCACGCCGGGCGCCGCCCGTGCCGAGCCGCCGCTCACCGCCGCCCATGCCGCCGCGCAGGGCCGTCCGCCGGAGCCGCCGCTCTCGGCGCCACGCATGGAAGCTGCTCCCGCCGCCGCCGCTGCCCCCGCCGCCGCCGCTGCCCCCGCTGCGGCCGCGGCCCGCGCCGCGCAGGCGGCGCTGGCGCCAGAGGCCCCCGCTGCGCCCGCCGAGAGCGGCGCGCGTCTGGTGAGCCGTGGCGGTGCCACGCCGCCGCCCTTCGAACTCGAGCCCGAGCCGGAAGAAGCCGTCACCGATGACAGTGACGATTTCGCCGATTACCGCCCCGCGGGGGGCTCCGGCTACGAGGCCGAGGAACGGGGATACGACGATCGATACGCCCCGGCCGAGGATGACGGCTATGATCGCGATTACGGCTATGACGATGCGGCCGGGAATGTCTTTGCCGATGATGGCCTCGGCGCGGACGGCGCCGACGATTACGCCGACGAGGACAATTACATCCCCGAGATGCCCGCCGAATACGCCGATCGGCGTCCGGCGATCCCGGTGGTGCAGCCCAAGAAGGTGGTACAGCAGGCCGAGCGCAAGCCGGTGCAGCCGTCGCGCCGCGCCCGGGAAGAGGCGCAGCCGAAGCTGAGCTTCGAGGAGGCCCATTCGGATTTCGAATTCCCGCCGCTGAGCCTGCTGGCCAGCCCCGACGCCATCGAGCGCCACCACCTCAGCGACGAGGCGCTCGAGGAAAACGCCCGTATGCTCGAGACGGTCCTCGACGATTACGGCGTCAAGGGCGAGATCGTCTCGGTGCGTCCGGGCCCTGTGGTCACCATGTACGAGCTCGAGCCCGCCCCGGGTCTCAAGGCCAGCCGTGTCATCGGCCTGGCCGACGACATCGCGCGCTCGATGTCGGCGCTCTCGGCCCGTGTCTCGACGGTGCCGGGCCGCTCGGTGATCGGCATCGAACTGCCCAACGATCACCGCGAGATGGTGTCGTTCCGAGAGATCCTGTCGTCGCGCGACTATGGCGACGGCAACCAGAAGCTGCCGCTGGCGCTTGGCAAGGATATCGGCGGCGACCCGGTGGTCGCCAACCTCGCCAAGATGCCTCACCTGCTGATCGCCGGCACCACCGGCTCGGGCAAGTCGGTGGCGATCAACACGATGATCCTGTCGCTGCTCTACAAGCTCAGCCCCGACGACCTGCGGTTGGTGATGATCGACCCCAAGATGCTGGAGCTCAGCGTCTATGACGGCATCCCGCACCTGCTCTCGCCGGTGGTGACCGACCCCAAGAAGGCCGTGGTGGCGCTCAAGTGGGTGGTGGGCGAGATGGAAGACCGCTACCGCAAGATGTCGAAGATGGGGGTGCGCAACATCGACGGCTACAACGGCCGCGTGGCGGAGGCGCTCAACAAGGGCGAGATGTTCAAGCGCACGGTGCAGACCGGCTTTGACGACGAGACCGGCGAGCCGGTGTTCGAGACCGAGGAGTTCGAGCCCAAGAAGATGCCTTACATCGTCGTGATTGTCGACGAGATGGCCGACCTGATGATGGTGGCAGGCAAGGAGATCGAAGCCTGCATCCAGCGCCTGGCACAGATGGCGCGGGCCTCGGGCATCCACCTGATCATGGCCACCCAGCGCCCCTCGGTCGACGTCATCACCGGCACGATCAAGGCGAACTTCCCGACCCGGATCTCGTTCCAGGTGACCTCGAAGATCGACAGCCGCACCATCCTGGGCGAGATGGGCGCCGAGCAGCTTCTGGGCATGGGCGACATGCTCTACATGGCGGGCGGCGCCAGGATCACCCGCTGCCACGGGCCGTTCTGCTCGGACGAAGAGGTCGAGGAAGTGGTGAACCACCTCAAGGCCTTCGGTCCGCCGGAATACGTCTCCGGCGTGGTGCAGGGCCCGGATGACGAGAAGGCCGACAACATCGACGCGGTTCTGGGGCTCAACACCGGCGGCAATACCGGCGGCGAGGATGCGCTCTACGACCAGGCGGTGGCGATCGTCATCAAGGACCGCAAGTGCTCGACCTCCTACATCCAGCGCAAGCTGGGCATCGGCTACAACAAGGCGGCGCGCCTCGTGGAGCAGATGGAGGACGAGGGCGTGGTCTCGGCCGCCAACCACGTCGGCAAGCGCGAGATCCTGGTGCCCGAGCAGGCCTGATGGCCTGCCGGGCCCCCTCCCCTGCCGGGGGAGGGGGCATTTGCCCCCCGCCCGAGCGGCGCGCGGGATGTCGAGGGGATGAGGGGGCCAGCCCCCTCTTGGCCCTGCGGGCCAATTCACCCCCGAGGTATTTCAGAACCAGAGAAGACCGGGAGGGCGTGGCGAGGCTGCGCCCTTTTCCGTGTCCGGAGGCCTTGCGGGAACAGAGCGGCGCATGGGGCGTTGGGCTGGGCCGAAAGGAGAGCGCCACCATGCCGTCAGACCAGTCCGTCAATGCCCTGCTCGATACCCTGAGCCGCCGCGCCGACCGCGAGCGTGAGGTCTCGGTTGCCGACGTGGTGTCGGATGTCGGGGACCGCGGCATCGGCCCTCTGCTCTTCGTGCCGGCGCTTCTGGTGATCTCGCCGCTTGGAGCGATCCCGGTGGTGCCGAGCCTCTTCGCGGTGGCGCTGTTCCTGATCGCGGTGCAGAGCCTGTTCGGCGAAAGTCGGATCTGGCTGCCGCGGGTGGTGCGCGAGCGCGCGGTGGAGGAGGACAGCCTGCGCAAGGCCACAACCCGGCTGCGGCCCTGGGCGGACCGGCTCGACCGGCTCTTCGGGCCGCGCCTGAAGGTGCTGACGACCCAGCCGGTGCAGAAGGCGGCGGCGGGTCTCGCGGCGATCCTGTGCCTGAGCGTGCCGCCGCTCGAGCTGGTGCCGTTCGCGGCGCTGGTGCCGATGCTGGCGATCGCGCTCCTGGGGCTCGCGATCACGCTGAATGACGGGATTCTCATGGCCGTGGCGCTGACCGGTGCCGGTGCGGCCTTGATCGGCAGTGTCTGGCTGCTGATATCAGGTTGAAGTGCCGCTGCTATCGCTTAACCGCGCCCGACATGCCATGTCATCGAAAGACCCGAGCAGGACGAAGGACCCAACATATGCTCCGTATTCTCACCGCCGCGCTGACCGCGCTGATGCTGACCGCGCTTCCGGCAGCGGCGCAGCAGCTCTCGCTGAACACGCTGTCGACCTATCTCAACTCGATCCAGTCGGCCGAAAGCCCGTTCACCCAGGTCAACAGCGACGGCTCGATCTCGACCGGCAAGATCCTGATCAAGCGCCCGGGCAAGGTACGGTTCGAGTACAACCCGCCGGAGCAGGCGCTGGTGCTGGCGTGGTCCGGGGCGGTCTACGTCTTCGACAAGAAGGTCGGCGGTCAGCCCGAGACCTATCCGCTGAGCCAGACGCCGCTGTCGATCATTCTCGACCGCAACGTCAACCTCGCGCAGGCGGGCATGGTGATCGGGCATGATTACGACGGCACCGCGACCACCGTCACCGCGCAGGACCCGAAGCGGCCGGAATACGGCTCGATCCAGATGAAGTTCACCGGCAACCCGGTGGAGCTGCGCCAGTGGATCATCCGCGACGGCAATGGCAGCACCACCACCGTTGTGCTGGGCGGGCTCGAGAAGACCAGCCTGCCCAACAGCGTGTTCGACGTGAACCGGGTGCGCTGACGGCACCCGGTGGCCGCGTGGCGCTCAGCGCGCCGCGCGGCAGTTCGCCAGCTGGACCTCGTAGACCACCGCGCGGTTGCCGACATCGTCGGCCACCCGCAGCAGCCAGGCCTTGTTGTTGTAGGTGCCGCGTTTGAAGCCGCCGCGCCCCTCGTGATAGGCGAGGTACTGGTTGCGGGCATCGCGCGTGCTGATGCCGAGGCTGCGTGCCGTCTCGGCCATGTACCAACCCATGAAATCGGTCGCGTCACGGATGTCGTCGCGACGGGCGCGGCGCGTGCCGGTGGATTCGAGATACTCGTCCCAAGTGCCGTCGAGCGCCTGGCTGTAGCCGAAGGCCGAGCTCTGCCGTCCGTAGGGAATCACCCCCAGCGAATAGCGGAACGGGGTCCGGGCGTCGGACTTGAACTTGCTTTCCTGGTAGATCGTCGCCATCTGGACGTGCACGGGCACGCCCCATTTGCGCTCTGCGGCGCGGAATGCGCGGGTGTAGTGCGGGCGCTCCTTGAGGATCGCGCAGGCATCCTCGAGGTTATTGGGCGACCGCCCGCTGCCACCGCCCCCGCAGGACGCGGCCAACAATACGATCACCAACGCGCGAAGCCATCTGCTCATCTGCCTCTCGCTTTTTATGTGGTTTTATGTTTCTTGCCTCAATCCAGTTTAGCCGATCAGCGGCCGGGTGGGAATCACAATTCCGATGGGAGCAGGCGGCGGCGACGCCACGCTGATGCGTTTCGTATCAGAATGCGAGTGCGCCTTCTGCGCCGGAATTGTTCACTGTCTGGCCGGTGTTCACAGAGTGTTTCCGCGATAAATGCCGGTGAAGTTGGACAACTTGCCACGAAAATGTCAAAACTCGGACCAAGAGGTCTTTATGCACACACAGCGCGCCAAATATCATCTGGGCCAGGTCGTCCGGCATCGCAAGCACCCGTTCCGCGGCGTGGTGTTCGATGTCGACCCCGAGTTCAGCAACACCGAGGAGTGGTACGAAGCGATTCCCGAGGACGCCCGCCCGGTGAAGGATCAGCCGTTCTACCACCTGCTGGCCGAGAACGATCAGAGCTTTTACGTGGCCTATGTCTCGGAACAGAACCTCGTCGCGGATTACTCCGGTGAGCCGGTGGACCACCCCGATATCCCCGATCTGTTCGGAGCGTTCGAGGATGGCAGCTACGCGCTGCATTTCCAGATGAACTGAGCCGTGGCCGGGCGCTGATGTGCGGCCGGTGATCGATGCGTATGAGAGGCGGCCGGTGCCGCCTCTTTGCATGTCGGGGTCTTTCGCGGCTCAGGCCGCCGCGCGCACCAGATCGAGGAATTGCGCCACCTGCTCGGGGCTCAGCGACCAGTCGCAGACGAGGCGCGCCATGGCGGTCTCGTCATCGGGGCCCTCGGGGGTGTCGAAGAGGTGATAGTCGGCGCCCTGCGCCATCACCGCCTTGTGCGCCCCGCGCGACATCTCGAAGAACACCATGTTGGCGTGGCTGTCATTGGCCACGCGCAGCCCGGCGCCCTTCAGCCCCTGCACGAGCTGGTCGCAGCGCGCGTTGGCGCGGCTGGCCAGATCGTGCCAAAGGTTGTCGGAGAGGTAGGCGTCCATCTGCGCGGCGAGGTAGCGATGCTTGGAAAACAGCAGAGCCCCGCGCTTGCGGCGGTATTCGAACTCCGCGGCCTTGTCTTTAAGCGCTACCGCTTCGCTGCTTGAGCGCGCGGCCGTGTCAAAGATCATCACCGCCTCGACGCCCATCAGCCCGTTCTTGGTGCCGCCGAAGACGCAGATGTCGACGCCGGCCTTCCAGCTCATCTCGGCGGGGGTGACGCCGAGCTTCACGGCGGCATTGGCGAAGCGCGCACCATCGAGATGCACCGGCAGGTCGTATTCTTTCGCAACCGCGGTCAGGGCGTGCAACTCCTCCATGGAATAGACGTTGCCGCGTTCGGTGATCTGGGTGATCGAGACCGGACCGCGCTTGGGGCCGTGCACGCCGCGCGTCTCCTCGCCCTCGATGGCGGCGCGCAGGGTGTCCGGCGTCATGCGGTCGCTGTCGCCCACCAGCGAGAGCTTGGCGCCGCCGGTGAAGAATTCGGGCGCATTGCACTCGTCTTCGTGGATATGCGCGGCCGGGGAACAGAATACCGTGGCGTAGGGTGGGCAGAGGCAGGCCAGTGCCAGCACGTTGGCGGCGGTGCCGGTGGGGACGAGGTAGACCGCCGCCTCTGGCGCCTCGAAGAGGTCACGCAGCCGCTGGGTCACGGAAAGGCTCAGGTCGTCGGCGCCGTAGCCGGCCACGTGGCCCGCGTTGGCGCGGGTCATGGCCTCGAGCACCTGCGGCGGGACCGGACCGGAATTGTCGGAGGCAAAGAACATCAGACGGGCTCCTCAATGATGTGGTCTTCCCAATCGTCCTCGTCGATTTCGAACTCCGGCACGGTGCTGTCGCGCATCGACACGCCGGCCCGGTGCACGGTCTCGGAATCGCCCGAGATCAGCGGGTGCCAGTCGAACAGTTTCTCACCGGCCCAGAGCAGGCGATAGGCGCAGGTCTGGGGCATCCAGTAGGCGTGTTCGTCGATATTCGAGGGTTTGAGGACGATGCATTCCGGCACGAACTGGTGCCGGATCGGGTATTGGGCGCAGCGGCAGGTGCCGTCGTCGAACAGGCGGCAGGCGACATCGGTCAGCGCGACTTCGCCGCTTTCCTCGTCCTCGAGCTTGTTCAGGCAGCACTTGCCGCAGCCGTCGCAAAGCGCCTCCCACTCACGCTCGGAGAGGTCCTTGAGGGCCTTGGTTTCCCAGAAGCGCGGCGCGAGGCCGCTGCGGTCGATGGGATCGCTCATAGCGCCTCCAGGATGTCGCGGGCGCGTGCGCAGTCGGCATCCATCTGCTCGATCAGCGCGTCCAGGCTGTCGAATTTCAGCTCCGGGCGCAGGTACTCGACCAAGCCGATGGACAGCGTGGCACCGTAGAGGTCGCCCTTGAAGTCGAAGATGAAGGTTTCGAGATTCGGGCGGTTCTCGCCGAACATCGGGCGCACCCCGATGGAGGCGGCACCGTGGTAGTGGCCTTTGTGCTCGCCGGTGAGCACCTCGACCAGCACCGCGTAGACGCCGAGCTTCGGCGGGTGCAGCCCGTCGATCGACATGTTGGTGGTGGGATATCCCAGCTCGCGGCCGCGCTGCTCGCCGCCGATCACCGTCCCCTCGATGCGGTGCCAGTGGCCAAGCTGGGCGGCGGCGTCGCGCGGGCGGCCATCGGTAAGCGCTTGCCGGATCGCGGTCGAGCTGACCTGCCCGCCCTCGTGTTCGAGGATCGGGGCCACGGTGACGCCAAAGCCCATCTCCTCGCCGAAGCGCTTCAGGTCATCGACGGTGCCGGCACGCTTGTTGCCGAAGCAGAAATCGGCGCCCACGACCACGTGCTTGAGGCCCAGCCCGTCCTTGATCACCTTGCGGGCGAATTCCTCCGGGGTGAGCGCGGCGAGGGCGGCGTTGAAGTTGATCTCGTAGAGCCGCTCGATGCCGAGCTTCTCGAGCCGCGAGGCGCGCGCCTTGGCCGACATCAGTCGGAAGGGCGGCGACTCGGGGGCGAAATACTCGCGCGGGTGCGGCTCGAAGGTGAGCACGCCGAGCGGCGCATCGCCGCCCGCTGCGCGCGCGAGGCCGATCACCGCCTGGTGGCCGCGATGCACGCCATCGAAGTTCCCGATGGCCACGCTGGCGCCCCGGTCCTGGGGCTCGACATACTGGTAATCCCGGATGATCCGCATGGGCGAAGGCCTAGCCCCGTCCGCCGGCGGGCGCAAGACGGGGCGATGCGGGGAGGGGGGATCAGGGCGGATCTGGCTGGGTGGTTGCGCGCCGACGTGTCATCGCCGGCCCGCGGGATGGCGATGTCCCTCTGGAACCTCTTGTTTTATCCCGGCCAAGTCCGAAGGACCTCGACACGCGGCGCTTGCGTCACCAAATCGCCAGCCCGGTGGGGCGGGCCGGCGATGGCGCGGCGGCCTTCGGCCTTGATTCCGCGCCGAGGTCTTCGCTCAAGCCACGGTGTGCGATGCGGAGTCAAAGCGCATGGCGCCCCCGCCGTCACCTCACCCGTAATCGCGCTCCCCGAAGATCGCCGAGCCGACCCGCACGTGGGTCGCGCCGAGCGAGATCGCCTGCTCGAAATCCGAGGACATGCCCATCGACAGCCCCTCGAGCCCGTTGCGCTCGGCGATCTTGGCCAGCAAGGAGAAATGCAGCGACGGGGTGTCCTCGACGGGGGGGATGCACATCAGCCCCTTGAGCGGCAGGTCGAGCCCGCGCACCTCCTTGATGAAAGCATCCGCGTTCGCCGGCAGGATGCCCGCCTTCTGCGGCTCCTCGCCGGTGTTGACCTGCACGAAAAGGTCCGGGCAGTGGCCGATCTCTTGCGCCAGCCGCGCCAGCGTGTTGGCAAGCTTCGGCCGGTCGACCGCGTGGATCGCCGAGAACAGCTCCATCGCCTGCCGCGCCTTGTTGGTCTGCAGCGGCCCGATCAGGTGCACGTCGACACCGTCGAAACGCTCCTTCAGCGCTGGCCATTTGCCCTGCGCCTCCTGCACCTTGTTCTCGCCGTAAAGCCGGTGGCCCTGCTCGAGCACCGCCTCGACGCGCTCGATCGGCTGCACCTTGCTCACCGCGATCAGCTCTACCGAGCCTTCAGGCCGTCCGGCCTTTGCCTCGGCCTTGGCCACGCGCTCGCGGATGTCGGTCAGTCCCATGGTTCGTCTCCCCACGCCTCGATGAAGGGTTGCAACTCGCGCTCGTGTTTTCTCCAGGCCTGCGCCGAGCCGGTATAGATCGGCTGGCGCGCCTGGCTGACGCTGAGCGTCTTCACGGCGCCGCTCGTGTTCTTGTGGAAATCGAGGCAGGCGTCCTGCCAGTCAAGCCCCGCCGCGGCGATCAGCGCCCGAGACTGAGGCTCGGGATCGGCGACGAGCGCCTCGTAGCGGATCTCGTGCACGACGCCGGGCAGCGCCTGCTTCCAATGCGCGACAAAGCCGCGGAAGCGTTTGATGGCATGGGCGATGTCAGCCAGATCGTTACCGTAGCGGTGGCTGCCGGTGTTGAAATAGTTCTTGTAGATCGACAGGGCGATGTCGCGCGGATCGCGCTGCACCACCACGAAGCGGGCCTGCGGCAGGGCGCGGTGCAGCAGACCGATGATCAGGTAGGAGAGAATCGACTTGTCGGTGATCACCGGGCTGTCGCCGGGTACGTCGCGCCGGGCCAGCGTGGTGTAGCGCCGGGCAAAGGCCTCGAGCTTGGCGGCGTCGGTGATCGGGCGCATCTGCTCGCCGGCACCGAAAATGCCGTAGGCCAGCTTCAGCGCCAGCCCCAGCTCGTTGCCGGCGCTGACGTCGCTGTGCGCGGCGAGGATGCGCTCGACCAGCGTGGTGCCTGAACGTGGCATGCCGGTAACGAAGACCGGGCGCGGGGTGAGGGCGGGCTCTGATGCGGGCGCGGGCAGGGCAGAAAGGTCGTCCTGCGCGGCGCGCACGGTGGCGAACTCGCGATCCTGTGCGGCATTGTCGAAGGGCGCGGCCTTGCGTTGCAGCGCGTTGGCGCGGGCGACGCAGGCAAAGCCCTTCTCGGGCTGCCCGGTCTCGTCCAGCGCCTTGCCGAGCGCATAACCAAGCTGGATGCAGGCGGGCTCGGGCAGGTCCTTGCGGGCCCAGAGCTTCTCCATCTCGGGCACCAGCGGATCGCCCTTGGCGAGCGTCTTGCCGCCGAGGAAGATTCGGTAGAGCTGCGCCTCTTTGGGGTGCTGCTTCAACAGCTTGCGAAAGATCGTCTCGGCCTCGTCGAAGCGTCCGAGATGTTGCAGGTAATGCGCCTTGTCCGCCTGCGCGCCAAGGCTGTTGCCCGGGGCGGCGATCAGCCGGTCATAGGCGGCGAGCGCCTCCTCGCTGGCGCCGAGATGGCGAAAGCGCTCGGCAGCATGCCGGGTGAGCTGCGGATTGCCGGGGGCGAGTTTCACCGCCTTGCGCAGCTCGGCGAGGCAGGTCTCGCGGTCGCCGAGTTCGAAGGCGATGCGCGACAGCTGGTAGGGGATATCGGCTCGCTTGGGATCGGCGAGGGCGAGCTGTTGCAGGGCGCTGCGGGCCTTGACGAGACGCCCCTGCGCCATGTCGTCGGCGGCCTGTTTCATCAGCCGGGCCTTGGTGTCGGCGGAGAGCGGCAGCATGGCGGGCACCTTTCGGTCGGACAAAAAGAAAAGAGCGGGCAAATGCCCGCTCTTCCCTTATCCCAATCTCAGAGGAGATTAGAAGTTCATGCTGAGACCCAGCGAGTAGGTGTCGTAGTCGTCGTCGGAACCGACTTCCGGATCGAGATCCGAGTAGCCGTAGCCGAAGCGAGCGGAGAGACCGCCGCCGAGGTCGTAGGAAGCGGCGAGACCGAAGCCGGAGGCTTTGTCGTCGTCCTGGGTGTACTCACCGTAGTTCATGCCGACTGCGATGGCGTTCATCTCGTAGCCGAAGCCAACGCCCCAGTGCTCGATGTCTTCGATGTCGTTGTCGAACGACGCGTCGGTGTAGGTCAGGCCGGCGGAGAAGCCGTTGCCGAAGCCACCGGTTGCCGCGATCGAGGTCACGTCAGCGAAGTCTTCCAGGGTCTGGTAGCCGAGACCAACGGTCAGGTCGATGGTCGACAGCTGACCGGAGTACGCCACACCCACGGACCAGACGGTGTTGCCGAAATCGTCGACGTCGGCGCCGTCTGCAACCTGCTCAGCCGATGCCGAGAAGGTGAAGGCGTCGTAGGCGTAGTCGATACGAGCGATCTGACCGTCGCCGAAACCGTCGAGCGAGAGACCAACACCGTCATCGACGATGGAGTATCCGCCATCGGTGTCGACGCTGAAGCCGTCGGCGTGGTTGAAGCCGAGGTGAACGGTTTCGTCGTCGGCCAGCGAGCCAGCTGCGAGCGCCAGTTCCGGCACGCGAGCGTCGAGAGCGCCGTCGGTGTCACCCATGGTGAAGGTCGCACCGCCGTAGGAGATGAAGATCGCTTCACCGCCCTGGACGTTCGGGCTTTCGAAACGGCCGGGGTTCGAACGGTCAGCAGCTTCGTCGAGGTCGATGGTTGCGCCGAAGGTCAGGCCGTTGTCAGCTTCGCCGGACAGGGTGAAACGGATGTCCATGTCGGTGAAGAACTGGGTGTCGCCCATGTCCCGGCTCACGACGGTCCCGGCAGCGTCACGTTCGACGTCCACCGGAGCGTAGATACCCATTTCGGCGTTACCGGTCAGGGCGATTTCTGCCGAGGCGACGCCTGCGGTTGCAACCAGCGCGGTGGTAGCAAACAGAATGCTTTTCATTGTTTCCCTCATGTGTTCGTAAGGCACGTACCAATCCGGGTAGCCCGGCCTTGATGGGCTTTCTATGCGCCTTCGGACCCTTCGTTTGCAACTCCGCGCTGGACGGCTCGGGCAACAAGCAAATCAGTGATGCGCAATTGCCACAACGCTCTTGGCCGGCTCGGCGCGCGTGTCCCGGGGGCTCTCTTATCTGGGGCATTCCCGGCTTGTCGCGCGCCCGGTGCCCGAGTATGCAGGGCGCAACGACGAGACGGGCAGGAGCTTGAGCAGATGAGATTTATGCGCACGGCGACGGGTGCCATCTTCACGGGCGGGCTGCTTCTGCTGTCCGGCTGCGGCTGGTTCGACGGTCAGGGATCCGACACGCGCAATGTGCCGCCGGGCAATGCCCAGACCTCGCAGGAGATCATCGAGCAGGAGATCTATGGCAGCGAAGGTCGGCCCGATTCCACGATCTGGGACATCTTCGGTGCGCGCGAGGACGCCGGCAAGGTCGGCACGGTGAACCGCTACCTGTGGAATGCCTCGCTCGACGTGCTGGATTTCCTTCCGGTCGAGTCGGTCGATCCCTTCACCGGCGTGATCACCACCGGCTACGGCACCCCGCCGGGTGGCGGCAGCGCCTATCGCGCGACGATCTACATTTCCGACCCGGCGCTCGACGCGCGCTCACTCAATGTCGCGATGATGACGCGCTCGGGCCCGATCGACGGCCCCACCATGCGCGCGGTCGAGGATGCCATCCTGACCCGCGCCCGGCAGCTGCGCGCGCGCGACAACGACCTTTAGGGCGGGCAAGGAAAAGGCGCGGACCAACGGCCCGCGCCCGATCTGCCCGAGCCCACCGGCGAGGCCGCAAGACCCCGCCCGGCGAGTCAGTCCTCTTTGCCGACATTCTCCTTAAAGGCCGTCTCGAAGGCGGCCTTTTTGCTGTCATCTGCCGGCGTCTGGTGCATCTGCTTCCAGCCTTCATAAGGCATGCCGTAGAAGATCTCGCGTGCCTCTTCCTTGCCCATGTCGATGCCGCGCTCGGCCGCGGCCTCCTGGTACCAGCGCGACAGGCAGTTGCGGCAAAAGCCCGCGAGATTCATCAGGTCGATGTTCTGCACGTCCTGCCGGTCTTCCATCAGGTGCTTGCGCAGCCGGCGGAAGGCGGCCGCCTCGAGCTCGATTCGGGTCTGGTCGTCCATGGGATCCTCCGTCGTCATGATAACGTCATGGGGTGGGCGTCTGCCCGGTTATGTGGGGTCACTCGGGCACTTCGTCGAGGGCAGCCTGCAGATGCGGCGCGAGCCTGGCGCCCCAGTGCCTTTGCTGTTCCGCGGTTTCGATCAGGTCGTTGCGCAGTTCGATGAGCGTGTTGACCCGTCCGTGCCGCAGCGCATGCTGGTCGATGGCATCGCCGGGCAGGTGGCCGGGGTAAGGCTGGTTGCGCCCCACGGTGAGGTCAGGCTCCTGTTCGAGCCGGGCGATCAGCGGATCGGACAGCCGCGCGTCCCAGGCGTGCAAGATTCCCAGGTGCCAGGGCCGGGTGGGGCGGCCACGCAGCTGGCGGGTGAAGGAATGCACCGACACGATCGCCACCTCGCCGCGCGACGCCGCCAGCAGCTCGAGCGCGGCGTGGTAGGGGCGGTGATAGGCGTTGAGACGGCGTGCCTTTTCTTCCTCGTCGGCGTGGCGGTTGCCGGGAATGATCGAGCCATCATAGAGCCGCATCAGCAAGGTGGGATCGTCCTCGCCGCGGTTCGGGTCGATGACAAGACGCGAGAAATCTGCCCACACAAGAGGCGAGTCGAGCGCCTCGGCCAAGGCGCGCGCGGTTCCCAGGGCGCCTACATCATAGGCAATGTGGCGCGCCATGTCGTCCTCGGGCAATCCAAGGGTTCCCCCCAGATCGGGCGGCACGGTATTGGTCGCGTGATCGCAGGTGACCAGAAAGCGCCCTTTCCGGCCTTCACCCTCTATCTGATATGGTGTGTAAGTCATGGCAGCCGTCTTGTTCGCACCCGCCCGTTTAGAGCAGTTGCGCCATGAAGTGAATTGCGCAATACCGCGGGTAAGAGAGCGTTAGCGGTAACTGGTTTAAGGCAGAACAAATGGCGGCACTGCCGCAGGGAGACGGAAAATGAGACGTTTGCGCAAAGTGAAGATCGTGGCCACGCTTGGCCCGGCGAGCAACACCTACGAGATGATCCGCACCCTGCATGAAGCCGGGGCCGACGTGTTTCGTCTCAACATGAGCCACGGCACCCACGAGGACATTACCAAGCTGCACCGTGCCATCCGGCAGGTCGAGAAGGATCTCGACAGCCCGATCGCCATCCTTGCCGACCTGCAGGGGCCGAAGCTCCGCGTCGGCGAGTTCGAGAACGGCGAGGAAGAGCTCGAGTGGGGCGAAAGCTTCCGCCTTGATCTCGACAAGACGCCGGGCACCAGGAAGCGGGTCTGCCTGCCGCACCCGGAGATTTTCCAGGCGCTTGGCGTCGGGGCGCATCTGCTGGTCAATGACGGCAAGATCCGCCTGCGGGTCGAGGAATGCGGCGACGATTTCGCCAATTGCACCGTCGAGGCGGGCGGCACGATCTCCAACCGCAAGGGCGTCAACGTGCCCGACGTGGTGCTGCCGCTGGCGGCGCTGTCGGAGAAGGACCGCAAGGATCTGGAATTCGCCGCGGCGCTCGGTGTCGACTGGCTGGCGCTGAGCTTCGTGCAGCGCCCCGAGGACGTGGAAGAGGCGCGCAAGCTCTGCGACGGCCGCGCCGCGATCCTGTCGAAGATCGAGAAGCCCTCCGCGGTCAAGAGCTTCGACGAGATCCTCGAGGCCTCCGACGGCATCATGGTGGCGCGCGGCGATCTTGGCGTCGAACTGCCGGTGCAGGCGGTGCCGCCGATCCAGAAGCGCCTGATCCGCAAGTGCCGCGCTGCCGGCAAGCCGGTGATCGTCGCCACGCAGATGCTCGAATCGATGATCGAGAGCCCGATGCCCACCCGCGCCGAGGTCTCCGACGTGGCCACCGCGATCTACGAGGGCGCCGATGCGGTCATGCTGTCGGCGGAATCGGCGGCCGGGCAGTACCCGGTCGAGGCGGTGACGACGATGAACAACGTCGCCGAAAGCGTCGAGAAGGACAGCACCTATACCGAGGTCATCGAGGCGAGCCGCAACATCAAGAAGACCGGCGTGGCCGACGGTATCGTCGCCGCCGCGCGCGAGATCGCCGAGTCGGCCAACATCAAGGTGATCTGCTGCTTCACCTCCTCGGGCACCACGGTGGCCAAGGTGGCACGCGAGCGTCCGCGGGTGCCGATCATCGCCATGACCTCGCTGCGCGGCACCGCCCGCCGCCTGTCGCTGACCTGGGGCGTAAACTGCGTCATGACCGGTGAACTCGAGCGCTTCAAGCAGGCGGTGGTCAACGCCGCCCGCGCCGCGCGGGCGCAGGGCTATGCCGGCTCCGAGGATCAGATCGTGGTCACCGCCGGGGTGCCGTTCAACATGCCCGGCACCACCAACATCCTGCGCGTCGCGCCCTGCGACGAGCGCCTGATCTACTCCACCGATCCGGAGTGATCCGTTCACAGGACGACTCGCCGGGCCCTCGCGTTGCAAGATGCGGGGGCCTTTCGCGTCTCACAGCCCCCGGTCCTTCGGCGGTGGCACGACAGCGCCCGGGCGCCGTGCTAGGCTGCGTCGCATGACCCCGGACCAACTACCTGTTCTCGGCCTGTTTCTCGCCTCCTGCGCGGTGCTTTCGCTTTTCTCGGCCTATGCCGACAGCCGCCGTCCCTATGTCGGCGGCGTGCTCGTGGCGGCGGCGCTGGGGGTGCTGCTGCTCGGCAATGCCCGCCAGCCGGGCGGCTACGATCCGCGCGACGTGCCCGATGCCATCTATGGCGTCCTTGCCGATCTCGTGCGATAGCCGCCGCGGACGCCTGCCGGCCCTCGGCAGGCCATGATTCCCGCTTGCATTGAAGCCCCGTCGCGCCTATGAGGGCGCCTCCTACCGCGTGTCCGGCCCTCAGTGGCATGCCGAGTCGCGCGTTCACCGCAGAACGTCAAGGAGACGGAAATGCCCAAGATGAAGACAAAATCGAGCGCCAAGAAGCGCTTCAAGGTGACCGGCACCGGCAAGGTTGTCGCAGGTCAGGCCGGCAAGCGCCACGGCATGATCAAACGCACCACGAAGTTCATCCGCGACGCTCGCGGCACCACCACGCTGTCGGCACCCGACGCGAAAATCGTCAAGGGCTACATGCCCTACGACCGCTGATAGGAGGCTAGACACATGGCACGAGTCAAAGGTGGTACCGTCACCCACGCCCGTCACAAGAAGGTTCTCGATCAGGCGAAAGGCTACTACGGCCGTCGCAAGAACACCTTCAAGGTTGCCGCACAGGCCGTCGACAAGGCGAACCAGTACGCGACCCGCGACCGCAAGAACCGCAAGCGCAACTTCCGCGCCCTGTGGATCCAGCGTATCAACGCAGCCGTCCGCGCGCATGACGAGGCTCTGACGTACTCGAAGTTCATCAACGGTCTGACCAAGGCCGGCATCGAGGTCGACCGCAAGGTCCTCGCAGACCTCGCCGTTCACGAGCCCGAAGCCTTCGGCGCGATCGTGGATCAGGCCAAGGGTGCCCTGGCCGCCTGAGCGGACCGTCCCTTCGAGAGAACGACAAGCCGCGCCCGGTGCTCCGGGCGCGGTTTTTTCATCTCTGCCGATATCTGCCCTGGGGGCCGGGCGCTCAGGCGCACCGCGTCAACGCGAAGCGGCTTCGGCGTCCGGCCCGGCCTCGGGCTCGATCCGGCCGCGCCGCGCCAGCCAGCGCGCCAGCAGCGCCACGCCAAAGGCCCAGGCGGCGCCAAGGCTCCATCCCGCCAGCACGTCCGAGGGCCAGTGCACCCCGAGATAGACCCGGCTGGTGCCGACAAGCATGGCCAGCAGTGCCGCGATGATCACCAGGAAGACCCGGATCCGATGCCGCGTCTCGGTGCGGGCCAGCATCACCGCAAGCGTCAGGTACGTCACCGCCGCCATCATCGAATGCCCGGACGGGAACGAGGCGGTCGCCACGTCGACCCCGTGCGGCACCAGGTCGGGGCGCGGGCGCGAAAAGGCGAACTTGGCGAAATGCGACAGCAACTGGCCGCCCAGCACGGCGCAGAGTACGAAAAGCGCCGAGGCGCGCGCGCCGCGCAGGATCAGATAGACCAGCACCGCCGCCGTCATCAGCGTCAGGATGGTGACGCCGCCAAGCGCCGTCAGGTCGCGCATCGCGATCTCGAGCTGCGGTCCCCCGATCGGGTTGGCGAGGTCGCCGGGGGTGCGCAGCGCCAGCAGCACCGCCTCGTCGAAGGCGTGCAGGTCGCCCTCGATCATCTCGGCGGCCAGCGCCACGAAGCCCCACAGCGCGCCGGCGACCACGACGATGCCGAGCAGGGTCATCGCCTCCATGCGGCGGGTGAGGGCGGCGATCGGGGCGGGCAGGTGCATTCTGGTCTCCTTGGCAGTGCCGGCGACAAGCTGGGGCGCGCGCGGCGGGAGACAAGCGCTGGCGACCCGTCGAGGACTCGAACCCCGAACCTGCTGATTAGAAGTCAGCTGCTCTATCCAGTTGAGCTAACGGGCCGTGCGCCCGCCCGTTCTAGCCGCAAGAGACAGGCCGCGCAATCGGCCTTGGTGCCCGGGTTTTGCCCCTGTGGCTTGCGTCTTTCCACCGGCCCGGCTAGGTGACGGGCAACTCCTGGATACGAGGGTGCCGAGATGGATGATCTGCGCGAAAAGTACATCGAGCTGATTGGGGCTGCTGCCGACGAGGCGGCGCTCGAAGACCTGCGCGTGCAGGCGGTCGGCAAGAAGGGCGAGATCAGCCTGCAGATGCGCAGCCTCGGCAAGATGAGCCCGGAAGAGCGCCAGATCATGGGCCCCAGGCTCAACGCGCTGAAGGACGAGATCAACAGCGCGCTGGCCGCCAAGAAGGCGGCGCTGGCCGATGCCGCGCTCAACGAGCGCCTGCAGTCCGAATGGCTTGACGTGACGCTGCCGGGCCGGACCCGCCGCCAGGGCTCGATCCACCCGGTGAGCCAAGTCTGGGAAGAGTGCACCGCGATCTTCGCCGACATGGGCTTCTCGGTGGCCGAAGGGCCGCAGATCGAGAAGGACTGGTACAATTTCGACGCCCTCAACATTCCCGGCCACCACCCGGCGCGCGCCGAGATGGACACGTTCTACATGAACCGTGCCGAGGGCGACGACCGCCCGCCGCACGTGCTGCGCACCCACACCTCGCCGGTGCAGATCCGCTCGATGGAGGCGCAGGGCGCGCCGATGCGCATCATCTGCCCGGGCCGCGTCTACCGCGCCGATTACGACCAGACCCACACGCCGATGTTCCACCAGGTCGAGGGCCTCGCCATCGACAAGAACATCTCCATGGCGAACCTGAAATGGGTGCTGGAAGAGTTCTTCTCGGCCTATTTCGGCACCACGGTGAAAACCCGCTTCCGGGCCTCGCACTTCCCCTTCACCGAGCCGTCGGCCGAGGTCGACATCCAGTGCCAGTGGAAGGACGGCTCGGTCGTGGTGGGCGAGGGAGACGACTGGCTCGAGGTTCTGGGCTCGGGCATGGTGCACCCCAAGGTGCTGGCCGCCGGCGGCATCGATCCCGACGAGTGGCAGGGCTTTGCCTTCGGCATGGGCATCGACCGCATCGCGATGCTGAAATACGGCATCCCTGACCTGCGCGCCTTCTTCGACAGCGACCTGCGCTGGCTGCGCCACTACGGCTTCGCCTCGCTCGACGTGCCGACGATCCGCGGCGGCCTGTCGCGCTGATCCGATTGGCCGTCGAGGGCAGGGGACCTAACATCCGGGAAACGCCCGCCGACGACAGGACTGCACCGCGATGAAGCTTTTCAACCACGCCAACCGCCAACGCAACGCCGACACCCGCCGCGTCTATGCCCGGTTCGAGATCGCCCACACGCTGGTCGATTTCGGCGCCGCCGTGTGTTTCACCATCGGCTCGGTGCTGTTCTTCTGGAAACAGTACGAGACCCCGGCGATCTGGCTCTTCACCGTGGGCTCGGTGCTGTTCATGGCAAAGCCCACGCTGCGGCTGGCCCGCGAGATCAAGCTCTACCGCATGGGCAAGCTCGACGCGCTGGCCGAGCGCGCGCGGAACGGCTGACCCCAAGACGG
>Ga0114904_1000270_pt1 | contig 29894 bp, 28 predicted proteins | sample MalvirDeepMed_s6_FD_83498 | JGI IMG/M metagenome (GOLD analysis project Ga0114904, IMG submission 83498) | Marine viral communities from the Global Malaspina Expedition - Malaspina viral metaG DeepMed_s6 | ecosystem: Environmental > Aquatic > Marine > Oceanic | place: Mediterranean Sea... | reverse complement strand
TTTATGATGGCTCTTTTGATGCTGTCCTCAACCTTTTCTTTTACGGTTGCGAGTCACTATTGTGGTGATACATTGGTAGATTCATCAATTTTCGGTCACGCTGAAACTTGTGGAATGCAAGTTAAAAAAGCAGTATCTAAGACCGATTGTGATATTTCAGATAAATCTTGCTGTACAGACGAACAAAAACTGGTAGAAGGGCAGGATACACTCAAAACTTCATTCGATAAATTAGAAAAAGAACAAAAACGCTTTGTTGCAATTTTCGTTTCTAGTTATGTTCAACTCTTCGAGTCCGAAGAAGTTGATAATGGGTGGGAAAAAAATTATATTCCGCCCCCCTTGGTCAGGGACGTTCAAGTTTTAGACCAAACTTTCCTTATTTGATTTTTAAGTAATTGCTTATTAAGTCCAACATTAATTTGTTTGGGCTAAACTGCCTGTATCTTGTTTTTTTAACAAGTAGTCTAATTACTTAATAATTATTTTTATGCTGAATAAAAGCATCAAATTTCTTATAGAAAACAAACTTGTCGCCGTTATATTGCTCGCCTTATTCGTGGGTTGGGGAATCGTTAACGCACCCTTCAATTGGGAAACAGGTATTTTACCAACTGATCCTGTAGCGGTTGATGCCATTCCAGACATCGGCGAAAATCAGCAAATTGTTTTCACCAAATGGCAAGGGCGTTCACCGCAGGATATTGAAGACCAAATTACCTATCCACTTACAACTTCATTGTTGGGAATCCCTGGTGTCAAGACCATCCGAAGTTCTTCAATGTTCGGTTTTTCCAGTATCTATATCATTTTTGAAGAAGATGTAGAATTTTATTGGTCGCGAAGCCGTATTCTCGAAAAACTCAATTCACTTCCCGCTAACTTATTACCCGATGGTGTTAACCCAGCATTGGGTCCAGACGCCACAGGTTTGGGTCAAATTTTTTGGTACACGCTGGAAGGTCGTGATAAAGATGGCAATGTAACTGGTGGTTGGGATTTACAAGAATTACGCAGTATACAGGATTATTATGTGAAATATGGATTGTCTTCGGCAAGTGGTGTTTCAGAAGTGGCCTCAATTGGTGGGTACGTCCAGGAATACCAAGTGGATGTTGACCCAGAAAAAATGCGTCAGTACAACATCGGTTTGACCGATATCGTAAAAGCCGTAAAAGAAAGCAATCAAGATATAGGTGCGCAGACCTTGGAAATCAATCAAGCCGAATACCTGGTTCGGGGTTTAGGGTATGTAAAATCTGTCGCGGATATCGAAAATGCGGTGGTTGCTTCTGAAAATTTCACTTCTATCCGAATTAAGGACATTGCAAATGTCCATTTGGGACCACAAACGCGACGCGGTATTTTGGATAAAGAAGGTACCGAAGTGGTAGGCGGTGTCGTGGTAGCTCGTTACGGTGCTAACCCATTGGAAGTTATCAATAATGTAAAGGACCAAATAGCCGAATTATCATCTGGACTGCCCACAAAAACCTTGGCAGATGGTCGTACTTCACAAGTGACCATTGTTCCCTTTTACGACCGTACTCAGCTTATTCAGGAAACACTTCACACGCTCAATGAAGCCCTCACTCTTGAAATCCTGATTACCATTTTGGTCATCATCGTAATGGTGTTCAACCTACGTGCGTCCATTCTAATCTCTGGCCTGTTGCCTGTTGCCGTTTTAATGGTTTTCATAACAATGAAGCTCTTTAATGTAGATGCCAATATTGTTGCCTTGTCAGGAATTGCCATTGCTATCGGTACAATGGTGGACGTGGGCGTCATACTCGCCGAAAATATGATTCGGCATCTGGAAGATGAAAAATTACGCTTTCGCGAAAGCGGAATAGAATACACTACAAACGAAATTATTTACAATGCAACTGCCGAAGTCTCTGGTGCAATTTTAACCGCTGTGCTCACAACGATTATCAGTTTCCTACCTGTGTTCACGATGATAGGTGCCGAAGGGAAACTCTTCAGACCATTGGCTTTTACAAAGACAATGGCACTTGCGGCATCTTTGGTTATTGCTCTTTTCCTGATACCGCCATTTGCCGCGTTCCTTTTCAGAAAAACAAATATTCGCCAGCGATCCATACTGCTTTTGAATGGTCTTTTAATCGCACTCGGCATCACTGCACTTATATTTGGTTACTGGCTTGGGTTGATTTTGATAGCTTTTGGATGTAGCGGTTTATTCTTTTCGCTTAAAGCGAAAAAGGAATACAACCATACCATTGCTGGCTACAGGCTCAACATCAATCAAAATGTAGTAAATATCATCATTTCCTGTATTGCTATCGTCGTGCTGTTAGCCGAATACTGGCGACCACTTGGTTTTGACCGCAGTATCCTAATGAATTTGATTTTTGTAGCGATTATCTGCTTTGGACTGCTTGGTGTGTTTACAGTTTTCCGAAGATACTATGACAGCATTTTGCGTTGGGCACTTCAAAACCGATACCTGTTTTTAATCATTCCAACCACGTTGCTGATATTAGGTGTGGTCATAATGCGTAACACTGGGAAGGAATTTATGCCTGCACTTAATGAAGGCTCATTCCTGTTGATGCCAACATCCCTACCTCACGCCGGTGTGGAAGAAAATAAGAGGGTTCTACAACAGCTCGATATGGCTGTGGCGAGCATACCAGAAATTGAAACCGTAGTTGGGAAAGCTGGAAGGACAGAATCTGCGCTCGACCCTGCGCCGCTCTCGATGTATGAAAATGTCATTCAGTACAAGTCTGAATATATGCGAAATGAGAATGGCGAGAGACAACGCTACCGTGTAAATGAGGATGGTTTATTTGTGCTGAAAAATGACAAATTTATTATCAACCCAAATAATGAAATCGATGATGATGCAAACTATGAAGCGTCACAACTCAAAACAAGTGCAACACGCAATGATTTGATCGAAGATAATGACGGGGAATATTATCGAAACTGGCGACCGGAAATCAGCAGTCCTGATGACATTTGGAATGAAATCGTAAAAGTGACCAAATTCCCAGGCGTGACTTCTGCGCCCAAACTGCAGCCCATCGAGACGCGACTCGTGATGCTACAAACGGGTATGCGAGCACCAATGGGAATTAAAGTAAAAGGACCCGATTTAAAAACCATAGAAAACTTTGGATTGCAACTGGAAGATATTTTAAAGCAAGCCGAAGGTGTCAAAGAACAAGCCGTTTTTGCAGACCGAATTGTGGGCAAGCCTTATTTGTTGATTGACATTAAACGAGATCAGTTGGCACGCTATGGGATTTCCATTATGGATGTTCAGGAAGTCCTTCAGGTTGCTGTGGGCGGTATGCCCCTTACCCAAACGGTAGAAGGCCGTGAGCGGTATGGTGTCAGAGTACGCTATCCACGGGAATTGCGTGCAAATCCAGAAGATTTAAAAAGCATCTATGTTCCTGTATCAACTGGAAGTCCGGTTCCTTTGGGCGAACTGGTGGATATTCGTTACGAGCAAGGTCCACAGGTTATTAAAAGTGAAGACACCTTCTTGATTGGGTATGTGCTGTTTGATAAGCTCGATGGCTTTGCCGAAGTAGATGTAGTGGAAAATGCACAAGCACTTATTCAGCAGAAAATAGATAATGGCGATTTGGTCGTGCCACAAGGAATCAGTTACCGATTTACAGGAACGTACGAAAATCAATTACGGGCAGAAAAAACGCTATCGGTAGTTGTGCCACTTTGTTTGCTGGTCATTTTCTTGATTTTGTATTTCCAGTTCAAATCGGTTTCTACGTCCCTTATGGTTTTTACTGCCATCGCCGTAGCATTTGCTGGTGGCTTTATAATGATTTGGTTATACGGTCAGGATTGGTTTTTCAATTTCAGCTTTTTTGGTGAGAATTTACGGGACTTATTCAATATGAAAACCATCAATTTAAGTGTGGCCGTGTGGGTCGGTTTTATAGCCCTTTTCGGTATTGCAACTGATGATGGCGTTGTAATGGCAACCTATTTAGACCAATCTTTTAAAAGCAACGAGCCAGACAGTCAAAAAGGCATACGTCTCGCCACATTGGAAGCGGCAGGTAAACGCATACGCCCGTGTTTGATGACCACCGTGACCACAGTTTTGGCATTGTTGCCAGTACTCACATCTACAGGAAAGGGAAGCGACATTATGATACCGATGGCCATCCCCATTTTTGGCGGAATGATTATCGACGTCACATCTTATTTCCTATTACCGGTTCTATATAGCTGGAAAAAGGAATTTCAACTTAAAAGAGCAAACAAATGAAAAATATAAAAATCATAATCTGTCTTTTGTTTGTTTCCGCTTTAGCAAAGGCGCAACAATTACAGTCCTACATTGAAGAAGCGGAAGCTAATAACCCGGAGATTCAGGCTTTTGAATTGCGCTACAATATTGCCGAAGAAAAAGTAAACGAGGTCAACTGGTTGCCAAATACCGTGGTAAGCGCGGGATATTTTGTAAGTGAACCCGAAACCCGAACCGGTGCCCAAAGGGCACGATTCTCTATTTCGCAGATGTTGCCTTGGTTTGGTACGATAACAGCGAGAGAAAACTATGCGAGTTCGATGGCGGAAACCGAGTTTGTAGAAATTGCCATCGCCAAACGGAAACTTGCACTTGCGGTCGCCCAATCCTATTATCAACTGTATTCCATAAAGACGAAGCAACTTGTGTTCGATGAGAATATCGAACTTTTGGAAACTTATGAACGTCTTGCATTAACCTCGTTGGAAGTTGGTAAAGCATCAGCGGTAGATGTTCTTCGACTTCAGATAAGACAAAACGAACTCGTTCAGCAAAGAGAAGTTTTGGAACAGGATTATCAGGCCGAACAGACGCTTTTCAACAATCTTTTAAATAGAGATGAAACGATGCCTGTAGATGTCATAGAAGATATGATGATTCCTGATGTTGACCCTCTCGTTTTAAATGAAAATCTTCAATTAAATCCTGAGCTCATAAAATACGATAAGCTGTATGAGTCTATTGAACAGTCAGAGTTATTGAACCAAAAGGAAAGTGCACCCAGTATTGGTTTTGGATTAGACTACGTACCAGTTTCAGAACGACCGGATATGAATTTTTCAGATAATGGAAAAGACATTGTTATGCCTATGGTATCCATATCCATACCAATATTCAATAATAGGTACAAATCTGTAACCAAACAAAATGAACTGAGGCAGTTGGAGATAAAATCCCAGAAAGATGAGCGGCTTAACAGCCTCAAAACACGCCTTGCGCAAGCTGTCTATAACAGGAATACTATGAGAATCAAATTCAATACGCAGACAGACAATTTAAAGCAGGCGAATGATGCCGAGGAAATTCTCATTAAAAATTACGAGACCGGAACCATAGATTTTAATGATGTACTGGATGTACAAGAATTACAGTTGAAGTTTCAAATCAATTTAATCGAATCTATTAAAGGGTATTATACAGAATATGCTAAGATAAATTATTTAACAAGATAAAATAAAAACATAAACAGTCAATGGGTGAAACCCAAACTTGATAAATTACAAATAGTTAAAAATGCAAATTATGATTAGAAAGATAACAATAGTATTTGCGCTGCTCATAACATATATGGGTAATGCACAAGTAGGCACAAACGGACAAGATAGAAAAGAAGAAGGAAGACCAGTTAAGGAATACAATCTTACGATTGAAGAAAATGAAATGACGCTCGCTGGTGTAACCGCTAAGGGAATGACCATCAATGGTGGTATTCCTGGACCGGTTTTGGAATTTAACGAAGGCGACCTTGCCATTATCAATGTAACCAATAAAATGGATGAAGAAACCTCAGTGCACTGGCACGGGTTGATACTTCCCAACTTTTACGATGGTGTTCCGTATTTAACGACACCACCAATAAAACCAGGTACAACATTTCAATATAGAATCCCTATTAATCAATCAGGAACCTATTGGTACCATTCCCATACGATGCTACAAGAGCAAAGCGGTGTTTACGGTTCAATAGTTATTCAACCAAAAGAAAAAACATTGGATTATGACAAAGATTTAGTAGTGGTGCTGTCAGATTGGACCAACGAAGATCCAATGAATGTATTGCGAAACCTTAAAAGACGTAACGAGTGGTATCAAGTTAAAAAAGGAACGGCAGTACCGTTAAGTAGAGTCATAAAAGAAGGTGCCTTGGGAGCACAATTTAAGTTCTGGAGAGATAGAATGGAAGGTGCAGATATAGCAGACATTTATTATCCCGCATTTTTGAGCAATGGTAAATCACTGGCAGAATATCCAGAATTTAAACCGGGAGAAAAGGTAAGACTTCGCTTCATCAATGCCTCGGCTTCTACTTACTACTGGGTAGATTTCGGTGGTGGTAACCCTTTGTTGGTTGCCAGTGACGGAGTTGATGTGCAACCCGTTTCTAAAAGCAGATTTCTCTTTGGTATAGCTGAGACGTATGATGTTATCGTTACCATTCCCGAAGGTACTATAGAGATTACCGCTACGGCACAAGATGGCTCTGGTTATACCTCTATACAATTAGGTAGCGGCACACTCTATCCAGCTAAAAGAATTGACAGACCTGATAAAGTGGAGATGATGAAGCAAATGGCTAAAATGGATATGAAAATGGGCGCGCCTGCGATGGTGGGCAACAAAAAGAAGAAAACACCAGAATATCTGAAGGAGAATTATGGAATGAAGATGGATATGAAAGACGGTCAGATGAAAATGGTGATGCGCGATAAGATGTCGATGAAAGATGGCAAAATGAATGACCAGATGGATATGAAGATGGATGATACGATGGGAATGAAAAAGGACAAAATGCAAATGAACCAAGCAGGGGATTCAGACAAAATGAGTGACCATATGCAGCACGATATGTCAAAGATGCAAAAGGATACTTCCTCATTTGATTACGAAACCCGTAAAACCTATTTCAACTATGATTTTTTAAAAGCAAAAGAAAATACTGCATTTAAAGATGATTTACCAGTAAACGAACTACTATTGAATCTAACAGGAAATATGGAACGGTATGTATGGAGTATGAATGGTGTGCCATTATCAGAAACCGACAAGATAAATATAAAAGGAGGTGAAGTAACCAGAATTACACTTAATAACCTCACAATGATGCACCACCCAATGCACTTGCACGGCCATTACTTTAGGGTCATCAACGAAAATGGTGAACGTTCCCCATTAAAGCATACGGTAAACGTACCGCCAATGCAGAAAGTGGTCATAGAATTCTATAACGAAGAATATGGAGATTGGTTCTTTCATTGCCACGTACTATACCATATGATGGGTGGTATGGCGCGTGTGTTTAGTTACGATACCCCAAGGGACGAAAGAATGAAAGATTATCCAGTTCAAAAGCTTATCAATGAGACAGACCATTACTATTCTTGGGGATTGTTGCGTGCAGGCTCAAATTTTAACGAACTCTTTTTGATGTCAAGCAATATCAGAAATGGATTTGGTTTAAGGGCAGAGTTCGACTATGACAAGAACCTTGAGGCCGAAGTGAACTATGATAGATATCTAAATGATTGGTTGCGTCTCTATGTAGGGGTAAATACAGAAACAGAAATACCTAATTCCTTCGATGAGTTCAATACTGTAGGATTGGTCGGTGTAAAGTACTTTACGCCATATAGATTTTATGTAGATGTGAGTATGGACCATCAACTGCGCCCAAGAATTCGTCTGGACAGGGAAATCTTGATTTTTCCAAGAATTTTTCTGGAAGGCGAATATGAATATAGGGCAGACTTTGGATGGGTAAATGATATAGGGAATAGCTCTTATGAGAGTGAAACCCAATGGTTGGTTGGACTTTCCTACATCCTATCAAGAAATTTTTCAATACAAGCAAACTATAACAACCGATATGGCTGGGGTGGCGGCTTATTAGCCCGTTTTTAATGTTTAATCAAATACTATATACAAATGAAAACACTAATGAAAACAACAATCGCAGCTTTTGCACTTATAGCGTTTATTAGCTGCAAGGAAAAACAAACTGTAGAGATTAACACACCTGAAGAGGTAAAGACCGCAAAGGAAAACACTGCAGATGTGGCAGACCAAGGCTTTATAGACGGGATGACCGGGAAGGTGTGGCACAATTACCTTGAAATCAAGATGGCTCTGGCAAAAAACGATGAGAGCCAAGCAAAATCCATTAGCAAGGATATGGCCGCATCATTTGGTGAAGAACGAATGGAGATGAAACAGCTCGCACAACAAATGGCAGATGCTCAAGATATAGAAGAGGTAAGGGAACTTTTTGCACAGTTCACGGAAAAGGCGGGGCCTATGTTTGAAGATGCCTTATCTGAAGGAACCATATACAAAAAATACTGCCCAATGGCATTTAACAATGAAGGAGCCTATTGGTATGCAGCGGTAAAAGAAATTACCAATCCCTATTTCGGAGAGAAAATGCTGAAGTGCGGGTCGGTCAAGAAAACCATTAATAAATAACCCTTAAATATATAATTATGAAAATTATGAAACAAAATGTAATGATTGCCGGACTGGCATTAGTTCTATTAAGTGCTACTGCCTGCAAAGACGGAAACAAAAACGAACCCGCAGCGCCTATGAGCAATGAGATGCATCAAGAATCGATGGATGATATGATGGATGATAAACCAATGAATGAAGATGATGAAATGGCAATGAACAATGGTCAAGACGCAAAAGCAGAAGCTATTTTGACCGACTATTTTAAACTTAAGGACGCTTTGGTGGCAGATGATAATGCCAAAGCCAAAGAACTTGGGGCAAGCCTCGCAACAACCTTAGGAAAGTTGGATATTTCAGAATACACCGATACACAGCAATCAGATTTAAAGGACATCGTTGAGGATGCGGTAGAACACGCAGAGCACATTTCAGAAAGCGATATAGCACACCAGCGAGAGCACTTTAAAGTATTGAGCAAGGATGTAACAGATATGGTTGCTATTACGGGAACAGAAAACACCTTATACCAACAGTTTTGCCCAATGTATGATGGCGGTAGCGCTTGGTTGAGCACGAGCAAGGACGTGAAGAATCCGTATTATGGTAGTAAAATGTTAACCTGCGGTAAAGTCCAGAAAGAAATCAACTAAATGAAGATTGTAAAAATCATAGCGGGAATTATTTTGGTGGTGTTTGTGGTAATTCAGTTTATTCCTACAACACGTAATCAAAGCGATACCGTGCCCCAAACAGATTTTATGTTGGTGCATAAGGTTCCGGAGGCTATTCAGAAAAAGATACAGGTTTCCTGCTATGATTGTCACAGTAACAACACCCAATATCCTTGGTATAATCGAGTTCAGCCAGTTGCTTGGTTCTTGGAAGACCACATTAAAGAAGGTAAGGCAGAGCTAAATTTCAACGAATGGGATTCATTGTCAAGTCGCAGAAAGACAAGTAAATTAAGGTCTATCATCAAGCAAATTGAAAGTGGTGAGATGCCCTTGGATTCATACACCTTAATTCATAGAGACGCCAAGTTCTCGAAAGAAGAAACGGAAGAAATCATCAATTGGGTAACACAATTAAAAGACAGTTTATAAATAACCTAAAAATTAAAATTATGAAAAAGATAAAAATGAGTATAGCAGCAATGCTATTATTAACGGTTTCTTTTGCTTATGCACAGGAAAAAGATAAAATGGACCACAGCAATATGAAAATGGACCATAGTAAAATGATGGATACCAAGACTGATGCAAAGGCAGAAGTGATTTTAAATGACTATTTCAACCTAAAAGATGCCTTGGTGGCTGATGATACCAAAAAAGCGGCACAATTAGGCACTACATTAGTGGCTTCCTTAAAAGCATTTGACAGCAGTCACTATACAAAAGAACAACAAAGCGAGCTGGCAGATATTATAGAAGATGCCACCGAACACACCGAGCATATTGCCGAAAGCGCCATAGACCACCAACGCGAACATTTTAAAACGTTAAGCAAGGATATCACGGATATGGTGGCCATTACTGGAACAAAAAATACATTGTACCAACAATTTTGCCCGATGTACGATAAAGGTAGCGCGTGGTTGAGCCAAAAGGATGAAGTGAGGAATCCTTATTACGGGAGCAAGATGCTTAAGTGTGGCAAAGTACAAAAGACTATTCAATAGATTATCCCTATCCAAGAAGTCCTTTTCTTGTTCTGGTTTATTAGTTAACAGATAGTTATAGAGTTTTTGGAGAATCTAGAATAGTTTATAAGTCCTGTCGTGGGAAGAAAATAATTGATGGTTAGTGTAAGTTCCTTCCCAAGTCAGGCAAAAACTTAAGTCCTAATAAGAGAGAAGGCACGTATTTCTGGTTGGTTCTAAGGCCTTTTCTCTTAATTAGGCACAATAAATTTATTGAAAAAGAAAAGTTGATTTGGTTAATAGTAGCTCGAATATGGAAGAGACGATGCATCAATTAGTGATGAGGAAGCTCTTCCCTTTCCGGGCAAAATGGAGAATTATTGAAAAAGAGAAGTTTAGTGAAGATTACTTGATTTTGGGAGGTGAGCATTTCAGATTGGTTTATTGGTTAATACCAGTTCGCCTCTCATCTTCAAGTATAATCTAATAATTTCAGTTTCATAATCTCAAGCTGAAAATATATAAAGTTAATGAAGGATTGCTGTAATACAAATAATGGCAAAGCGCAAAATAAAAGTCCATTAAAGAAATGGACTAACTATATAGTGTATACTATTATTGCTGTCATAGTTATAGGAGCATTGGTGTTGCAATTATCAGGTAAAAATTAATAACCGTAAGAAATGAAAACAATAAAAATCTTTTCAATTATTTTGGTCATTGCCTTTTCAGGCAGTTTCACCAATGTTTTTGCCCTAAATGAAAAACGAAACGATTCAGATAAAATTGAATTATCGACTAACATAACATCAATTGCACAATCGGATGACGTAAAAGCAGATTTTGATGCGTTTCCCAACCTGCACCCTATGGTGGTGCATTTTCCTATCGTACTGCTCATTATTGCAGTACTCTTGCAGCTCATACAGCTTTTTACATTGAATCGAACAATGGATTGGGTTATACTCTTAATGGTAGGCTCAGGGTTTATAGGCGCATATGTAGCCAGCACTTTGGTGCATCCACATACTGCAGAATTGACCGAAATAGCCCAAAGCATATTAGACCAACACGATAAATATGCGGAATGGACACTGTGGTCCAGCGCTCTTGCTGCGATTTTAAAAATAGTAAGTCTGTTCCGGGTCAGATTAAAGTGCGGCTTCGAAATAGCGGTTTTTTTGGTTATGGCATTTTCGGCATATTCGGTTTCTGAAGCGGGACATTTTGGTTCGCAGCTGGTATATATAGAAGGAGTTGGGCCACAAGGAAAATATATCGAGACTGAAAATAAAGAAGGAAAAGGCGAAAGTGACGAACATTCACATTAAACTAAACCAATGAGAAAAGGATTTATTATCACGAGCATCATCTTGATTTTGGCATTAGCTGCCATAATCATTCTATACCCACTTTTGTGGTGGTTGGCTTTGATACTACTTCCAATCCTCGTTTTGGGTTTAATAGATTGTTTTCAAAAATCCAATAATATAAGACGCACCTATCCTTTGCTGGGAAGAATTACCAATCTATTGGAAAAACAACGTCACGTCATTCAAGGAACTGTATTGTTGAACAGAACAGAGGGAAAACCTTTCAATTGGATACAGAAAGAAATCGTTTATAAACGTGCCGAGGACGCGGTCAAAAACCAACCCTTTGGAACGCAGATTCCGTATGACGAAGTTGGTCGCGAATGGTTTACCCATTCCACGTATCCTGCAAAAGAAATCAAAGATGATTTTAGGGTTACCATAGGGAGTTCAAAATGCTCAAAACACTATTCGGCAAGCATCCTAAATCTGGCAGGGATGAGCTATGGTTCCATAAGCAAAAATGCGACCCTTGCTTTTAATGGCGGTGCAAAAATCGCAGGCTTTGCCCAAAATACTGGCGAAGGTGGATTTACGCCCTACCATCAGGAATATGGAGCCGATGTTATTTTTCAATTTGGCACTGGATATTTTGGATGCCGAGATGCAGAAGGAAATTTTGACCCTAAAAAATTTGCGGAAATCGCATCCAATGTGGTGGTCAAAATGATTGAGATAAAAGTCTCACAAGGTGCAAAACCCGGTTTTGGTGCCATTCTTCCTGCCAAAAAAAATACCGAGGAAATCGCAAAGTACAGGGACGTAGAAAAAGGAACCGAAATTCTATCGCCACCAACTCACGCTGAATTTAGTACTGATTTGGAAATGATTGCCTTTGTACAAAATTTAAGAAAGCTGTCTGGAGGAAAACCCATAGGGATTAAAATGTGCATCGGACAGAAAGACGAATTCGAACGAATGGTTCGCACTTTTGCTGAAAAGCAAAACTATCCAGATTTTGTAGCCATTGACGGCGCAGAAGGTGGTTCCGGTGCTGCACATATGGAATCGCTACATTGGGCTGGAATGCCAATAATTGAAGCCGTACATTTTGCAAACGGCATTCTTAAAAAGTATGGATTGCGAGATGAAATAAAAGTAATGGCGGCAGGAAAAATAATTTCAGCTTTTGATATCTATAGAATGTTGGCACTTGGTGCCGATGCTTGCTATAGTGCCAGAGGGATGATGTTTGCCTTGGGCTGCGTACAATCCTTAAAATGCAATCTGGATACCTGCCCTACGGGAATCACCACAATGGAACCTTCAAGGGTAGCATCATTGGTAGTAGAAGATAAAAAGACCAAAGTAGCCAACTACCATAAAAACACTATGGAAGCTTTTAAGGAGTTGCTTAAATCAATGGGAATTGATAATAGAAGGGATATCGACAAAAAGTATATAATAAGAAGAATCAATGAGAATGATACAAAGACGTATGATGAGATTTTTACAGATAACAAATAAGAATGGATAAAGAAAAAGACATAGAAACCACAAGGGCGTTTTATGGGCAGCTTTTCAATAGCTCAAAGTATGTTTTATTGGTGCTGCTTATTGCTTCAGTAATCGAACTGTATGCGCTACCTACTATGAAAGGGTCTTATGCTATAATCATCCTTCTGGCCTTAACATTACTAAAGATAGGATTCATTATAGCCTTGTCCTTTAACCAACTAATGAAGATAATTGGTCAGAGCCATCTATTGAGCCACGTACTGGTCTTGTTCGGATATCTGATTGTGTTGATAGTTTTATCGTTTGCAATAGATTACACGGCGTTACAGTTTGTGGATGCTATTCATTTTAAAATGAACAACAGTATTGGCAATGATGGACTGTCGGTATTTTTTGATTTATCCTATTTTAGTTTGATAACATTCTCATCAGTAGGATATGGTGATATAGTCCCAATTTCCTTACCCGCGAAAATCCTGGTGGCGCTTGAAGTGGCACTGCGGTTTTTCGTCCTGGTCTTTGGTATCGCAAATGTGAATAGAATTCGAGTAAATAAATAACCTTTAAAAACTAAAAGTATGAAAACACTAAAATTAACTACGGTGGTAATGTTGCTCATAATAGCGACAAGTCCACTATTTGGACAAGATGCAAAAACAGAAAAAGAAGCAGTGCTTACAGTAATGAAAAGCTATAAGGATGCCCTACAAAACCTAACGACCGATGGTACTTTCGAATTATTTACCGAGGATTCCGAGGTTTTTGAATCGGGAGGCGTCGAGGGTACGTACAGCCACTATATAGAACATCATTTAGGACCGGAATTGGGTCACTTTGAAAAATTTGAATTTTCAGATTATGAAATCGATGTAAAGGTAGATGTACCCTATGCCTTTACTACCGAAACATACGTATATACCATTGTCCTCAATCCGGACGACAAGGGAAATAGCCGGACCATAAAGAAAAAAGGGGTAGCAACCTCAATCCTTAAAAAAATAGATGGAAAATGGAAAATAATAAAAACCCATTCATCTTCAAGAAATACTAAGTAACAACCGATGAGTAGATATATTTCAATTAGTATAGTGTTCGGTCTTCTTCTTATTACCAGTTGTAAAAAGAAGAAAACCGAGCCATTGCCAGAACTGTCAAAAGAAGCAACCACAGACCAACCGCCAAAAAAAGTGTTAAGCCCTCACACCTCTGCAATGGCGACCATTGGTAATGCGCACATCCATATTGATTATTCATCGCCAGGGGTTAGGGACAGGATGATTTTTGGTGGTTTGCTGGCGTATGACCAAGTCTGGCAAGCTGGGGCACATATGGCCACGTGGATAGAGACGGATACGAATTTAGAAATAGATGGTAAGGAACTAAAAGCAGGTAAATATGGATTTTTTACCATTCCTTCAAAAGAAGAATGGACCATCATTTTAAATTCCAATTGGAACCAGCACGGAAAGGATGAATATGACCAAAAAGATGATGTGTTGCGGTTTAAGGTGAAACCGATTATTGCGGATAGCCTAAAGGAACACTTAGAATATAATATCAAGAAAATTAGTGATACTGAAGGTGAGATAACATTAGCTTGGGAAAAAGTTAAAGTAGTAATTCCATTCAAAGTAAAATAACAAGATAGGGTCAACAAGGGTACGATGATAAAAAAAATAAAAAAACGTGAATCATCAAAGAATAAAAACTAATACAGTTTAAACCGTGAACGAATTTTTAAAACAATGGGGCGAGGCCGCCTATACGACCACCGGATTTTTCTGGATGGCGCTTTGGGCATTCATTTTGGGTTATATCATCAGTAGTATGATACAGATTTTCGTGACAGAAAAACGGATGCAAAAAACAATGGGCGAAAACGAAGGCAAAAGTGTGCTGTTGGGCACGTTTTTCGGTTTTATAAGTAGCTCGTGCAGTTTTTCTGCTCTGGCAGGTACAAAATCCATTTTTAAGAAAGGGGCAAGTTTTGTGTCTTCCATTGCCTTTTTGTTGGCATCGACCAATCTCGTCATAGAATTGGGGATTATCATTTCCATATTCTTAGGATGGCAGTTTGTGGTGGGCGAATATGTAGGTGGTATTCTCTTGATTGGTATTTCGTGGATTCTGATACGACTCATCAATCCTAAAAAACTCATCGAAAAAGCCCGTAAGAATCTCGAAAATGAAGATGATGATGAGATGGACGGTTCCAAAGATTGGAAGAAACAAATAGCTAACGAAGACAGTTGGGCGCGCGTTGCCAAAAAATATAAGATGGAATGGCAAATGGTCTGGAAGGATGTAACCGTAGGTTTTACCGTTGCGGGTATTACAGCGGCTTTTGTGCCAGATTCGTTCTTTCAGACCTTATTCATCAATAGCGGTCAGGGTAATACAGATTTCACATTTCTCGAAATTTTGGAACATATCGTTGTTGGGCCGGTCGCCGCATTTTTGACTTTTATCGGTTCAATGGGTAACATCCCATTGGCAGCATTACTATTCGGCAAAGGCGTAAGTTTTGCGGGCGTAATGGCCTTTATTTTTAGTGATTTGGTGGTTTTTCCAGTACTGAGAATCAATGCAAAGTATTATGGTTGGAAAATGTCACTCTTTATTCTATTCTTACTTTTCACGGCATTGATTGGCACCTCTTTGACCTTACATTATGGTTTCGATTTGCTGGGAATATTGCCCGACCCTTCGCAGGTCAAGATTCAGGATAAGGAACATTTTAAGATTGATTATACCTTTTTCTTGAACGTTGCTTTTCTCATCATTTCGGCCTATCTCGTTTATCTGGGTTTTTTCAAAAAAAAAGATGTAGAACATTCAATGAGCGAGATGGCACCCAAGAGTCCATTGTTGGAAAGTGTTTTAAAATATGCAGCCTTCATCTGTTATATATGGCTCGCTGGGGGACTTATTGTAAAATTTTTAGTGAATTAAAATGAAACACACATACCACATACACGGAATGACGTGCAACGGTTGCAGAACCCACGTCGAGAACACCCTTTCTAAAGTAAAGGGTGTGACCCAAGCGTCGGTCGATTTGGAAAAAGCCGAAGCCACCATCGAAATGGAATCGCACATTCCTATCGAAACGTTTCAGGAAGCTCTAAAGCAAGATGGTGGTTCGTATAGCATTCACAAACCGGGCGAACATCATCACGAGGATGATTTCGCTTCCGCGAAAAAGCAAAAACCAAAAGGCAAGGGAACCGGAACGTTCTACTGCCCGATGCACTGTGAGGGCGATAAAACCTATGAAAAGCCGGGCGATTGCCCAGTCTGCGGAATGGACTTGGTCGAAGAGCAAAAGTTGACTACAACTACTTCTGAACAGTGGACCTGCCCAATGCATCCTGAAATCGTAAAGGACGAGCCGGGAAGCTGCCCCATCTGTGGAATGGACTTGGTACCGATGGAACCCGACCTATCCGCAGAGGAAAAAACCTATAAAAAACTGCTCAAAAAGTTTTGGATAGCGGTTGCCTTCACCTTGCCCATCTTTGTGATTGCAATGTCAGAAATGCTGACTAATAACCCCCTGGAAACTGTACTTGATATAAAATACTGGAACTGGATCCAGTTCGTGCTTTCCCTTCCCGTTGTTTTCTATGCCACGTGGATGTTTTTTGAACGTGCGTATCGCAGTATCGTCACCTGGAATCTAAATATGTTTACGCTCATTGGCATAGGTACCGGAGTGGCTTGGGTTTTTAGTGTTTTTGGGATGCTGTTTCCGCAGCTTTTCCCCCAAGACTTTTTAACCGAATCAGGAACTGTATTCGTTTATTTTGAGGCGACCACAGTTATTTTAACGCTAGTGCTACTCGGACAGGTACTCGAGGCCCGTGCGCATAGCAAGACCAATAGCGCAGTAAAAGAATTATTGAAGCTGGCCCCCAATAGAGCTATTAAAGTTGTAGATGGAAATGAAGAGGAAGTTTCCATCGACCAGATAGAGAAAGGAGATATATTACGAGTGAAACCAGGCGATAAAATTCCTGTTGATGGCAAAATTACCGAAGGCAAAACCACCGTAGATGAATCGATGATTACAGGGGAACCTATTCCCGTGAATAAATCTGTCGATGATAAAGTAAGTAGCGGTACCATAAACGGCAACCAGTCGTTCTTGATGGAGGCCGAAAAAGTAGGTAGCGACACATTACTATCCCAAATCATCAAAATGGTAAACGATGCCAGTCGCAGTCGTGCACCCATCCAAAAGCTTGCAGATACGGTTTCAGGCTATTTTGTGCCAGTAGTCATATTTATTGCGGTCACAACCTTTATCGTTTGGGCAATCTGGGGTCTGGAACCCGCTTATGTCTATGGGTTTGTGAATGCAATTGCCGTACTGATAATCGCCTGCCCCTGTGCCTTGGGGTTGGCCACACCTATGTCCATTATGGTCGGTGTAGGTAAGGGGGCGCAGAATGGCGTACTTATCAAGAATGCTGAATCCCTTGAAAAAATGGACAAGGTAGATACCCTTATCGTAGATAAGACTGGAACGATTACCGAGGGAAAACCCACGGTGGAGAAGGTAGGTTCTTTTGATGATAAACGCTTTCGCGAAAGCGAAATTCTACATCTTATCGCATCTCTAAACAGTTCCAGCGAGCATCCATTGGCTGAAGCTACCGTGAAATACGGAAAGCAGCAGAATGTCGAAATATCAAAAACCGAAAACTTCAGCGCAGTAACGGGAAAAGGCGTAGAAGGTACTGTTGATGGCAAGAAGCTCGATTTAGGAAACGATAGGATGATGGAATATGCCAAGGCTACTATTTCATCTGCTATGCAAGATGAAGCAAAATCCTTTCAAAAACAAGGGAAAACCGTTTCGTATTTAGCTATTGATGGTAAGGTTTCAGGCTATGTCGTGATAGGCGACAAAATCAAGAAAACAAGCGCCAAGGCCATAAAGGAATTACAGGACAAGGGGATTGCCGTGATAATGCTCACGGGCGATAACCACGATACGGCACAGGCCGTAGCATCAGAGCTAAACCTTGCTGACTTTAAAGCAAGTATGTTACCTGAAAATAAGTTGCAGGAAGTTGAAAAACTGCAGAATGAAGGGAAGGTGGTCGCAATGGCAGGTGATGGCATAAATGATGCACCGGCACTGGCAAAAAGTAATGTGGGAATCGCTATGGGGACAGGTACCGATGTAGCCATAGAAAGTGCGATGATAACCTTGGTAAAAGGTGATTTGCACGGTATCGTAAAAGCTAAAAATTTAAGCCATATGGTTATGCGAAATATCAAGCAGAATCTCTTTTTCGCTTTCATCTATAATACCTTAGGTGTGCCCATTGCGGCTGGAGTGCTATTTCCGTTTTTCGGTTTGTTATTATCACCTATGATTGCAGCTTTGGCAATGAGTTTTAGTTCCGTATCGGTTATTGCAAATGCCTTACGATTACGTACCAAAAAAATCGAAAGCTAATGGTCAATAGAAAAACAGCAAAATGGATTCGAAAAGCCCACCGCTACTTGGGTATCTTCCTGGGTATTCAGTTCCTGATGTGGACGATTAGCGGGATGTATTTTAGCTGGACGGATATCGATGAAATACACGGCGACCAGTTCAAAAACGAGGAGCCAAAACAGACGGCTTTTTCAGATTTATTGGGTACAGGCCAATTAGATAGTAAGCAACCCATCCAATCGCTGGAATTATTGGAAATAGCAGAAGAACCTTACTATTGGATAAACGAAGCAAAGCTTTATAATGCCAAAACAGGAGAGGAAAAGGAAGGTATCACTAAAGAAGAAGCGCAAGAGGTAGCACAAAGATATATACTTCCAGAGCTTAAAATAGCCGCAATAAAAAGAATAGAAGAAGTCGGAGACCACCACGAATATCGAGGACGCCCCCTACCGGCTTATGAGATTTCGTATGAAACACCACAAAATCTAAAGGCTTATGTGGCTGTCGAAAATGGGGCGTTTCAAACGGTGCGGCATAGAGATTGGCGCTGGTTCGACTTTCTGTGGATGACCCACACAATGGATTATGACACGAGGGATAACTTCAACACCATTGTTTTAAGAGCCTTTTCGCTCTTAGGCTTGATAACGGTATTGAGTGGCTTTTTGCTTTGGTATATTTCATCACCAACTCTTAGAAAATTAATTAAAAACAAAAGTAAATAAGTAACATTAAAATCAACTATTATGGAAAATTCAATGGAAAACAAAAAGAAAAATCAATACACAAAATTTGTAGGAATGCTCGCTGCATCCTTTGTTGCAATGTATATCACAATGTATCTAAATACCTATGAGTGGGACCACGTGTGGTTTAGCCTAACCCGCTTTTATATGGTTTGTTTAGGGATTGCGGCAATGGCCATTATTATGTTTGTCGCAATGCGCGGGATGTACAAAAACAAGAAAAAGAATATCGCAATTGTTTTAGGAAGTATAGTATTGTTTGTTAGTGCTTTGACCTTGGTGCGTGAACAAAAATCAACCGTGGGTGATGTACTTTGGATGAAAGCAATGATACCGCACCACTCAATAGCAATTCTAACAAGTAAAAGAGCAGATATCAAAGACCCTGAAGCTAAAAAATTGGCAGAAGAAATTATTGAGGCACAATTACGGGAAATCGCACAGATGAAAAAAATTATTTACAGATTAGAAAACGAAAAAGAGGAATAGTACGAGTACTTATTTCTATAAAATTATTATTATGAAAAAGAACATTATTTATATAAGTGTTGCAGTTATTGCAGGTTTGTTGGCAGGGTATCTCATATTCGGAAATTCGGGAACAGAACAAAATGCTGTTAAGGATTTATCTGATATGTCAGATACTCACGACCATTCCGGCGAGTCGGAAAACCAAATGTGGACCTGCTCAATGCACCCACAGATTATGCAACCCGAACCGGGTGATTGTCCCATTTGCGGAATGGATTTAATTCCTGCCGAATCTGGTGCAGCTGGCCTTGCAATGAATGAGATTAAAATGACAGACAATGCAATGGCGCTGGCAAATATCCAAACTTCTATTGTTGGCAAAGAACTAATAGGAAGCAATTCCCTTAAATTATCTGGTAAGATAAAAGCCAATGAAGAGTCTAATGCAGTACAGGTCACCTATTTTGGAGGAAGAATCGAAAAACTATACGTAAATTCTACAGGAGAGCGTGTTCGCGCAGGGCAGCGCTTGGCAACGATTTATTCACCAGATTTGGTTGCGGCACAGCAGGAATTGCTTACCGCTTCATCCTTGAAAGAGTCACAGGCGGAATTGTATAAGGCTGTTAGAAATAAACTTAAACTTTGGAAGCTTTCAGAAAATCAAATTAACGCCATAGAAACTGCTGGAAAAGTACAAGAGAATTTCCCTGTTTTTGCAACCGTATCGGGCACAGTTACACTTAAGATGGTTGAAGAAGGCGACTATGTTAAACAGGGTCAGCCCCTGTACAAAATAGCGAATTTAAATACTGTTTGGGCAGAATTTGATGCTTATGAAAACCAGATTGCATCCCTAAAAGAAGGGCAAAACATAAAAGTAACCACCAATGCTTATCGCAACGAGGTATTCGACGCCAAAGTCTCGTTTATTGACCCATTATTAAACTCTGCGACAAGAACTGTAGTTGTGAGAGCGGTTTTACCAAATAAAAAAGACCTCTTTAAGCCAGGAATGTTTGTAGAAGGAACAATCGAGGGCACTCAAACAAGCACGGAAAATATCGTTTCAATACCTGCCACGGCCGTTATGTGGACAGGTAAGCGCTCTGTAGTCTATGTAAAGACCAAGCCTGATGTTCCTGTTTTTGAGATGAGAGAAGTTCGGTTGGGTAACGCTACTGGTGATAGTTATACTATCCTCGAAGGTCTTAAAATCGGAGATGAAGTGGTAACCAACGGAACATTTACCGTAGATGCCGCTGCACAATTACAAGGTAAAAAAAGTATGATGAATGCATCAGGAGGTAAAACGATGACAGGTCACGAAGGACATCTGGGAATGCAAGAAGGTAGCTTTGGAGAAAATGCAGATAAAACCAATCATTCTCAAATGAAAGAAAGAATTGAAGTTTCTAACAAATTTCAGAATCAGTTAAAACAGGTTTTCGATGATTATATCCTTTTAAAAGATGCTTTGGTAAAGGATGAGGCTAAAAGCGCTCAACAAGCAGCAAAGCAAATAGACCAATCCTTGAAAAAAGTGGATATGAAATTATTATCCGGTGAAGAAGCACATAACCATTGGATGACAATTCAGAAAGAGCTGAAGAAATCTGCCAATGCTATAGAAAAAAGTTCAGATATAGCAAATCAAAGAGTGCATTTCAAGCATCTCTCTGCCCATATGATAAGTGGCGTACAGCTCTTTGGTGTAAACGAAACAGTTTATAGTGAATTTTGCCCTATGGCAGATAATAATAATGGTGCTTTCTGGTTGAGCTTAGAAAAAGAAATTCGCAATCCGTACTACGGTGAGGCAATGCTTAAGTGTGGTGAGGTTAGTCAGACAATTGAATAATTTTTTTTTGGATTAATTAAGTAATCCTTGTCATATAAAGAAGTACGATGATGAGTGAAAGCAGAAGAAATAGAAGAAAGGAAAAAAGAAAAACTTCCAAAAGCGAAACCTCTAGAAAAGATAAAGTTATTGGCATACTAGCAATGGTAGCCATTTTTATGGCTGCAGTAATCGCAATAATATTAATGAATCTTGGTTTTTTCAAACATTTGTTTGAATGATAAAAAATATCCTACATATAAAAAATATGGTTTGCCCGCGATGCATATCTTCTGTTTCGCGAATCTTAGAAGATATGAATATTTCCTATCGTACAATAAAGTTGGGCGAAGTACAATTGGACGCTCAACTTGAAAATGAGGACAGGGCGGTCTTATCCAAAAAATTAAATGAAGAGGGCTTCAGTATCATAAACAATCGTAAAGCACAACTCATTGAAAGAATGAAAAACTTGGTTGTAAAAACCATTCACCATTCCAATGAAGGTAAAGACGTTATTTGGGCTAAGCTCATAAGCAATGAATTTCACCTGGATTATAAATATTTAAGTTCATTATTCTCATCTGTTGAAGGTATAACTTTAGAGCAGTTCATCATCAATCAAAAGATTGAGCGCATAAAAGAACTAATAGTTTATGATGAATTAACCTTAAGTGAGATAGCTTTTAATTTAAACTATAGTAGTGTTGCTTATTTAAGCAATCAGTTTAAAAAGCTGACAGGGATGCCCCCTTCAAAATTTAAGAAGAGTACGAATCAAAATCGCAAATCTTTGGATGAGATTTGATAAAAAGTTCCATTAGAATAAGGGATTTCTTGTTTGTAAGCTCAAGGAAAGTGTACGCTAAAGCCCACATCATTAAGGCTAAAAGAGCTTTATTTCTTAAACACTCTACCGTAAACCTAAAATAATTCAAAATAAATTTGGAGACCACCCCTATGCCAACCCCATCTTTGTCGTGTAATTAATTTTAATCATTAAAATCCTAAAAAGATGAATCGACAAATTGAAGTATTCACGGCTGGATGTCCAGTATGTGAACCAGTAGTAAAAATGGTAAAAGAAATGGCTTGCGACTCTTGTGAAGTTACTGTTTATAATACAGTTGAACAATGTGACGAAAAAGTCTGTGTTGACAAAATGAAAGAGTACAACATCAATTCCCTGCCTGCAGTTGCTGTAAACGGCAAATTACTTTCTTGCTGTAAAAACAGAGGAGTAAATAAAGATGAATTAATCGCTGCTGGAGTTGGAAAGGCAATCTAAAAAGAAGTTGCTAAATTTAACATCAATACATTCCAAACGCTGTTTACAGCGTTTGGAATGTATTTAATTGAAATCATTATGCTGCCAAAAGATTTAACCAAAGACCTTAAAGACCGTCTAAAGAATATCAACGGACAAGTAGAAGGGCTTTTAAATATGCTTGATAAAAGTGATAATCCTGCTCAAATTCTCAATCAGTTTAAAGCGGTCAATAAAGGTTTTGAAAAAGCCCAATATCTGCTTTTAGATGAAGTGTTCAGAAAGACATTAGCTATTAAAATTGCAGAAGCATTGGAAACTTGCCCAGGCAATTGCGGTCAAGAGGAAAAAATTGCAACCATAAGACAGCAGTTTCCAAACTTAAATCTTTACGAGCTTACTGATAAGATGGAAGAAATTGAATCCATTTATGAATTTCTACAAACAAATACAGAAGAAAATATGCAAACTATAACGCTAAAAATTGACAATATGGTGTGTCAAGGATGTGCTGAAAAAATAACGGACATTTTAAAAGAATTAAAAGGAACAAAAAAGATAAAAACCAAAGTGATTAAGAAATTGGTACAAGTTGAATTTAATCCAGACCTGATAAATGAATCAGAAATAGAAACTGCCTTGACCAAATCAGGATATCAACCAAAAAAAGCTGTTATATGAAATCCGTTTTCAATTCTTCATTATTTTTATTGTTTATGCTTTTAACGGGTTGTGCTGAAAACAGTAATAAAAGTAAGCAAACTGACATAAATCAAGCTGATAACGTTTCTGTTGAAATTTCTATTGAAGGAATGAGCTGTATGTCTTGCGTAGCAAATGTGAAAAAGACACTTTCTGATTTGAACGGTATAAAGGAAGTAAAAGTTAGCCTTGAAAACAAAAATGCAACACTACAATACAATCCAAATATCATTCCAATAGACAAGATAAAGCAATCCATTAATGAAATTGGTTATAATGCGGGAACTGTGAAAACATTATCTCAATGAATCGGGAGCAATTTTTAAATGAATTTACAGCTGCATTTCAAGACGGCTCAATTTTAAGTTTAGGAATAGCTTTTGTGGCAGGCTTGATTTCAAGTGGCATTTGTCCTTGCACGTTACCTGTTGGACTTGGGTTTGCAGGTTATATTGGTAGTACTTCTGTGCGAGAATCAAAAACAGGCTTTGCAGTAACGTTTTCATTTTTTATCGGCATAGTATTTTGTTTGACATTATTAGGGGCAATTGCAGGCTATTCTGGAATTTTCTTGACTGAAATATTTGGTAAATATTGGACTTTAAGTATGGCAATAATTTCGTTAATCGCAGCAGGAATTGCATTTTACGGACCATATTTACGTGTAAAACACCTTGAATCCTTACGAATACCAGGAATTGGTGGTTCATTCATTTATGGATTTATATTTAGTTTAGGTACAGCAGCCGCACCTCTATTGCTCTTATTGTCTTTTGCAGTTGCAAAAGCGAATTTAATATATGGTCTACTTCTCGCCTTGTGCTTTGGTATTGGAAGAGGACTTCCTTTTTTGGTTGTAGGTCTTTTTTCAAGTTCTGTTTCAAAACTTGCCAAATTGTCTTGGTTGAGAAAAAGTATTCAAATAATGAGTGCCCTCGCTCTTCTATATTTAAGTTTCTATTTCTTTAGGATCTTCAGCTTTTATCTATAATTAGTTTTCACCCACAAGACGTAATTAACACCAAAATACCTAAAATTTCTCTATTGCTTAAGAACTATGTTTTTAAGTATTTGCTTAAATACGTAATTAATTATACCTTAGTTCGCCTAAATAATTATTATGAAAATGGAAATTTCTTGTACGAGAGCTGAAGCTGACCATAAGCAGTTGCTAAACTGCAAAACGGTCATTGATGGTATGACCAATGGTTTCGATAAAATAACAAAACTACTATCCATCTCAGGTAATGAGGTTCGTTTGAAAATTCTATTTCTCTTAAATATGGAAAAAGAACTGTGTCCTTGTGATTTATCCGACATTTTAGGTATGAGTGTTCCCGCGGTTTCACAGCATATACGAAAAATGAAAGATGCAGCTATTATAAGCTCAAGGCGAGAAGGACAAACCCTATACTATTCATTGAACGAGGATGAGACGGATATTCTGGATAGTATTTTTAAGTCAATTAAATTAAAAAGAAAAACAGCATAAATTTTTAATAATGAGTACCGTAATAACATCGAAAAATGCAGCTTATACAGGTTTGTTTGCTGCTGTAGCTGCATCATCTTGTTGCATACCACCAGTTATTGCATTAATTGCCGGCGTTGGGGGAAGTGCATCGGCTTTATCTTGGATGGAACCTTTTAGACCCTATTTAATTGGTATCGCTGTCGTAGCAATTGGTTATGCGTGGTATGATTATCTAAAACCGAAAAAAGCAGAGGATTGTTGTGAAGTGGATGCAAAGCCAAAGTGGTTTCAAACTAAAGGTTTTTTGTTAGGTATTATGCTATTTGCGGCTATATCAATAAGCTTTCCTTACTACTCTCATATTTTCTATCCAAATAATGAGAAAGAAGTAGTTATAGTAAATCAATCCAATATCAATACGGTAAATTTTGATATAAAAGGGATGACTTGTGCAAGTTGCGAAGAGCACGTCAACCACGAAGTAAACAAGCTCGACGGAATTGTAACCTCAAAAGTGTCCTACGAAAATGGGAATGCCATCATTGAATTTGACCAAACAAAAACGAATGAAACGGAAATCGAGAAAGCAATTAACTCAACAGGCTATAAAGTAACCGACAAAAAACAAACCAATTAGTATGAAAGAATATGATGTATTTATAATTGGTTCGGGAATGGCGGGAATGACTATCGCCAATAAGTGCGCCTCAAAAGGCCTGAAAGTCGGAATCACAGATGAATTACCGTATGGTGGTACTTGTGCTTTGAGAGGTTGTGACCCAAAAAAAGTGATTATAGGCGCTACAGAAGTACGGGATTTTGCCAAAAGGCTTAAAGGTATTGGCATTGATACCATACCTAAAGTAAATTGGAAGGACATAATGGCCTTTAAGCAAACCTTTGTGGATGAAATGCCACCAAAAATTGAAAAAGGATATAAAAAGAATGGCATAGACACCTTTCATAGTTCAGCTAAATTCCTCTCAAAAAACACATTAGAAGTTGGAAATGACAAGGTAAAGGCCAACAAAATTGTAATTGCATCGGGTTCAAAGCCAAGAGTTTTAGAATTTGAAGGCGGTCATTTTGCCAAATCCAGTACCGATTTCTTAAATTTAGAAGAATTGCCAAAATCGTTGTTATTTATCGGTGGTGGCCATATCGCCTTTGAGTTTGCACATATTGCAGCTCGATGTGGTGCGGAAGTTACTATTGTTCATCGTGGGGAAAATCCCTTGGAAAATTTTGAACAGGATATAGTAAAACATCTTGTTTCTGCCACAAAAGAGTTAGGCATAAAACTTATTCTTAATACAGATGTTACCGCTATTGAGAAAGTGGATGGCCAGCATCGCGTAGAGGGTAAATCCGCAGGGAAAATAGAATATTTTGAAGCTGAAGCTGTCTTTAATTCTGCCGGACGACAACCTGCGATATTTGATTTGGATATGGACAAAGCCAATATAGCTTATACTAAAAAAGGTGTTACCGTTAACGAATATCTTCAAAGTACTTCAAACCCTCATATTTATGCATCGGGCGATGCGGCAGATTCGGAAGGTTTGCCATTAACGCCGGTTGCGGTCTTGGAAGGTCATACGGTTGCTTCAAATATCATCAAGGGCAATTCTAAAGAAGTAAGTTATCCACCTATGCCAACGGTAGTTTTTACTTTGCCTACTATGGCATCTGTTGGCTATACTGAATCGAAAGCGAAAGAGCTGAATTACAATATTCGAGTAAATTTTGAGGAAGTTGGCAGTTGGTTTAATGCCAAAAGATTGAATGTAAAAGAATATGCATTCAAAACTATCGTTGACGAAGAAACTCAAACAATTTTGGGTGCGCATCTAATCGGACCACATACAGAAGAAACAATCAATCTTTTAGCAATGGCCATAAAAACAAAGATGCAAGTCAATGAGATTAGAACAATGATTTTCTCATATCCAACATTAGCTTCGGACATACCACATATGCTTTAATCAAAAATTGAATGGAAACTATATTAAAATCTGAAATAACCTGCCCAAACTGCGGGCATAAAAAAATAGAGGAAATGCCAACGGAGTCCTGTCAATTCTTTTACGAATGTGAGAATTGTAAAAAAGTATTACGACCAAAAGAAGGCGATTGTTGTGTTTATTGCTCCTATGGAACAGTTCCTTGTCCACCAATTCAAGAAAACAAATATTGTTGCTAACATCTGATTAATCTTTGCACAACCTGTGCATCGATTAATTTGTATCTTTGTCAAACTTTATGAAAATATTCTTTTCCATATCAATGTCGCTATTATTCTTTTTTCAGGGAATTAGCATTGATATGGACTTTTGTGGACCCATTAAAGAAATTTCAAACATCGTAACCCATTACCAAGACCATAAAGTTTATGGCGACTCTTTCCTTGAATACGTAGTCGAAGATTACATTGACAATGATGCAAAAAATGAAGGGCATCATCATTATCCAGATAAGGAGAATGCGCCCGTACATTCCCATCATCAATGTTGTCACCCTTTAGTATTAATTGTAGCGAACAACAATTCGGCTTTAACCAATCGGTTAAAATTTGAAGATAAAAAGCAATTTAGCTTATATAAAGTAAACTTCAGTTCCAGATATCTGGAATCCCTATTCCAACCCCCTAAAGTATAATTCAGTTTTTTTAGGATAGCTATATCCTACCGTGATGCTTTTAAAAGTAAACATCACATTATAAACGCATTGCATCTATTTGCATTGCGATGTTTAAACTGAATTAATACTTTTTCTATGATTAACAAAATCATTTCATTTTCCATTAATAACAAGTTTATTATTGGGCTCTTTATGGTGGCGCTTGTGGGTACGGGCATTTGGTCTATGGCCACTATAAACCTGGGTTCTGTACCCGATATTACCAACAACCAAGTACAGGTTATTACAGTAGCCCCAAATTTAGGTACTGAAGATATTGAGCAATTTGTTACCTATCCTGTAGAATTGGCAATGGCCAACCTGCCTGACGTTATCGAGCTGCGTTCAGTATCCCGTTTTGGATTGTCAGTGGTTACCATTGTTTTTAAGGACGAGGCAGGCACCTATCTGCCTCGGCAATTGGTGCAAGAAAAATTGACCGAAGTCGCAGGGGAAATTCCCGAAGGTTTTGGTACGCCTTTTATGGCACCCATTACTACGGGTCTGGGCGAAATATTCCAATACACTCTAAAGGTAAAAGAAGGTTACGAAGATAAATACGATGCCATGGAGCTTCGTACCATTCAGGATTGGATCGTCAAACGCCAAATGGCATTGGTGCCCGGTGTGGTCGAGGTCAATGCTTTTGGGGGCTATGTAAAGCAATATGAAGTGGCCATAAACCCTGACAAACTAAAAAGTTTTGGCATTACCATGGGGCAGGTTTTTGAAGCCCTGAAAGTGAACAATGCCAATACGGGCGGTGCCTATATTGAAAAAAACCATCAGGCCAACTTTATCCGTGGCGAAGGTTTGGCCCGTAGCCTTGAAGATTTGGAAAATACGGTGGTTACCACCCAAAACGGAACTCCCGTATTGGTACGGGATATCGCCGAAAAAGTGGGCTATGGCAACCAGGTGCGTTATGGGGCGTTTACCCAAGATGGCCACGAATCCGTGGGAGGTCAGATTTTGATGTTAAAGGGAGAAAGCCCCAGTAATGTGATCAATAATGTAGAAAAACGAATTGACGAGATACAGAAATCGCTTCCCGAGGGCGTTTATATTGAACCGTTCTTAAGCCGTGCCGAACTTATAGCCAGGACCACAAGTACGGTAGAGAAGAACTTGATTGAAGGTTCATTGATTGTGATCTTTGTGCTTGTACTGCTCTTGGGGAGTTTACGTGGCGGATTGATTACCGCTTCGGTAATCCCGTTATCATTACTCTTCGCATTTATCCTGATGAAACAGTTCGGCGTATGGGCAAATTTAATGTCCCTTGGTGCCATCGATTTTGGGATTATCGTGGATGGTGCGGTCATTATCGTGGAAGGTATGGTACTGCATATCCATCAACGGATGAAAAAATCAAAAGCAGCGATAGGTCAGGCCGAAATGGACGAAATGGCATACGAATCGGGAAGTACGATGATGAACTCTGCCTTTTTCGGTCAGCTTATCATTCTTATCGTATTTACACCAATCCTTTTCCTTACCGGAGTTGAAGGAAAGATGTTCCGTCCCATGGCATTTACCTTTGGTTTTGCCGTACTTGGGGCGATTATCCTCTGCCTTACCTACGTACCTATGGTTTCGGCCTTGTTCCTGAAACCTGCAAAAAACCCGGACCATTGGTTCGCCAAATTTGAAAACAAGATTGATAGGTTCAGTGATAAAATCATGGCAGGGTTGAACAAAGCCTATAAGCCATTGCTGTCGTTTGCATTGCGTTTTAAGGCTGGTATTGTTTTAGGGGCAGTTGCTTTACTGGCAATCGCAGGATTTATATTCAGCACTATGGGCGGGGAGTTTATCCCAAAGCTGGATGAAGGCGATATTGCGATGCAGGCCTTGATAAAACCGGGCAGTAGCCTTACCGAATCCATTGAAGCTTCAAAAAAACTTCAGAACTTGATAAATGAATTTCCCGAAGTGAAGACCATGATCTCGAGGATCGGGGTGGCCGAAATCCCTACCGACCCCATGCCCATGGACATTGCCGATAGTTACATCATCCTTGAAAAGGATAAGAGCAAATGGACCAGTGCGGAGAGCAAGGAAGAACTCATCGAAAAAATAAAGGAAAAGATTTCGGTTATCCCGGGGGTGAACTTCGTGTTTACCCAACCCGTAGAGCTCCGTTTCAATGAACTGTTGACGGGTGTCCGGGAAGATGTTGCCATCAAGATCTATGGTGAGGACCTGGATGTTCTGGCCGAAAAGGCACAGGAAATGGCGGCAATCATACAAACCGTAGATGGCGCTGGTGATGTACGGGCGGAAGCGACCAGTGGCCTGCCACAGA
>Ga0114904_1000261_pt1 | contig 30502 bp, 35 predicted proteins | sample MalvirDeepMed_s6_FD_83498 | JGI IMG/M metagenome (GOLD analysis project Ga0114904, IMG submission 83498) | Marine viral communities from the Global Malaspina Expedition - Malaspina viral metaG DeepMed_s6 | ecosystem: Environmental > Aquatic > Marine > Oceanic | place: Mediterranean Sea... | reverse complement strand
GGCAACGTGGGCATAGGACAAGATACTCCAACCACCCTACTTCATCTTGAAGATCATGTTACAAACTATCCAGTACTGATTAAGCAAACTGGAGATTATAATGCGATTATAAAGCAAGATTCTAACAGATCACTTGCAGGCAAAGGTCTTGGCGGTTTTCAGGCTTACTGGAATGGTACTAGAGTAGGTTCTGTCGAAGTACAGACAGGCGATGATACTATTAACAAAGATAATGGTTATATTAGGTTTAGAACTGCTTCTGCTGGAAGCGCAGAGGAAGTAATGCGTATAGAAGCCGACGGCACCTTAGACCAGAAATCCAACTACCTTGTCAACAGCCAGACGGTGAATGATCTTCAGACTAAGCAGAGTTTAAGGTTCACTGGAGGTGATCACGTTACAATCACTGACCATTTACTTAGTACAGACCTCTCAGTAAGCCTTTGGTTTAATTCATCATCCTTACCTACAGCAAGTGCCACTGTGCAAGTATTGGCTTGCAATCCACAAGGGTTTGGGATTGCTCTTTATTACACCAGTGTTGGTGGCGGTATATTTATAATTGGAACAACTGTATCACAGAGGATTGCTAATGTTGTCGGATTAGTATCAGTAGGAGAATGGAATCATTTAGCAGTTACATATGATTCTACGGGAATACCTAGTTACTATCTGAACGGAGTTGAGATTACTACTTATGGTACTAGTAATTATCTTGCTGTAACTTCTAGTGATTACTATATTGGTCGCAGGGCATCAGGATATGCTTTTGAAGGTGAGATATCCAAATTCCAAGTCTACAACAGAGCTTTATCAGCCGATGAGGTGAAGGCATCCTATAGCGGTCAAGCAGTGCCGTTTAGTGAGACAGGTGCTAATCAGACGGAACTTCTAACTGATGGCCTTTTAGAAATTTGGACAGATGCCACTACCCTGACTAATTGGACTAAAATTATAGTTGGGACTGGTACTTCTCTTGACAGGTCTACTGATTCGTATTCTGGTACTTATTCTGCATCACTGACTGCTGGGGCATCTGCTTCTTATGCAATTATTTGGCAAGGTGAAAGTTTTACGGTAGGTAAGAAATATAAAATAAGTTTATGGGCTAAGAGTGCTGATGGTGGGGCTTTTTATCTTAGAACACATCAGAACAATGATACAGGGTCAATAAATTCTGGTAATGCTAACGAATCATTATCTTCCTCTTGGACTAATTACACCTATGAATTTATTGCTGGTTCGGGAACAGGTGCTGATAACGCTCTTGTAATAGTTAACACTGTCGATGGTACTGCAACATTAATTGATGATGTTTCAATTGTTCAAATAGGATGCGTAGCCGAATACCTGCCGACATCCATAGGAGATACCACGTGGCTTGATACCAGTGGGAATGCTCTGCATGGTACGGTGACAGGTGCAACGCAGGTTGGACAGAACATATTCGGTGGGCCTGTGGGGATTGGTACAGCTGATCCGGGTGACAGCCGCCTTTACATAACTCAAGACTCTACAAGTAACCCCGTCTTAACATTATTTGATGCTGATGCAATTGCTTATGATTTCGTTTTCCCGGATACAAACACCCTAAAAATAACGTGTGCAGGTGGGGCAGATAGGACTTTTGAGTTAAACAACTCAGCCGGGGGTGTTTTCAACCTAAAAACTGACGGCAACCTAGTCATGGGAGGTGCGGGCAAAGGGATTGACTTTAGTGGTGCAGGTACAGCAGCAGAAATCTTACATGATTATGAAGAGGGGACGTTTACGCCTGTGGTTAGCGATTTAACAAACACCGCTACCATGAACGGCAGTTATGATACTTGCAATTATGTCAAAATAGGCCGTACAGTGTTTTGGAATGGGTTTTTGTCCTTAACCTCTAAAGGTTCCCTAAGCGGTAGTTTAGCCTTAACAGGCTTCCCTTTTGCCAAGCCTGCGGGAAACGAAAACGCTGGAGCGGCAACTATCGGCTACTTTACTAGCGCCACGGGGTTAACAACGGCGGCTAGTTTGAGTCTGTATATGAGCGAAACGATAGCTAGGTGCTGGTTCACGGTGACAGACGGTACGGGTGCTATCACCATCTTACAGGATTCGGAAATAACCGACACTTTTGGTTTTATCGTCAGCGGGTTTTATTCAACGACGTAAAAGGAGAAACTTACAATGGCATTAATCGAAACGCAAGAATATCAAACCGAAGTTTTACCAATATCAAGCTATCATCAAGTACAAGTCCGACGTAGCGATATCATTAAAGACGACGTTACCGATGAGATCAAAGCCACTACATTCCATCGTCATGTACTATCACCGGGAGCTGATATAAGTAATGAAGCGGCAGAGGTACAGGCCGTATGTAACGCCGTATGGACAGCCGAAGTGATAGCGGCTTATCAGGCGTTCGTAGCGGCACAGGAAGCAGCAGTACCAGCATAACAATTCTAGAAGGAGGGTAGCGTGGCTATAACATTTACTGAAGATACGACTATTGACCGTATCATCTTGCAGGGCAGATCAATCAGCGTTCGCAAGAGAACGACAGTGACGCGGTCGGAACAGAAAACGGTGACGGAAACGGTGACGGAAACTGACATGTCAACCGAACCGCCGACCATGACAACAAGTGAAGTCAGCAAAGAGGTAACGGAAGAAACTGTTGCCGGCAGCACTTACGACGATTCCATCGTGACGGATCAGGGAGATGGCGGATACCGGCAGGATATAGACGCTTCAACCCTGAAAGAAGGGAGTCAGGACTTTTCGGCTATTGCCGCACCCTATTTCGCCGCTTTGGAACCATTACCCGAAAAACCGCCGGAACCGGAACCAGTAGAAATACCGGAACCGCCACCAGCAGAATAATAAATCACCCCTCATAATAAAAGGAGAAACTAGATGGCTGATACCAACATTCAGTTGGAAGAACAGGAAACATCGAAATTGGATTTTTTCAATACGCAGCTGGGCGAGATTGAAACGGAACTGCGCAAACATGCTGCAGCCAGCGAAGTTTTGCGTAATCAAGCGGAAAAGTTCATGGTGGAAATACGCGATAAGTATGGAGTTAACGGTCAGGCTATGCAGTACGACCCCAACACCAAACAACTGATCGTGATTGACCAAGAACCCGCTGTAACGGAGGGGGAAGATGCAGGAGTCTAGGGGCAGCTTATTCAAAGCCGTACAGGGAAACGATGACGCTGATAACTCAGCTGACGTTGAACTCATCGCTTCACCGGGTGCTGATGCCCGCATATACGTAACGCGTGTTATCGTGACAGTCAACACGGTCAATGCCAGCGTGATGGAGATTGAAGGTGACGACGGAGCTACAGCCACGCCGTTCTTGGATTTCCGGTTAGATGCATTGGGTACCACCAGTGTGGATTTCGGTCAATACGGGTACCAGCTGGCAAAAGACAACAACGTGCAGATCAAGACAGTTGCCGGTGGTGCAGCTAATGTGGTAGTGCTGGGTTACGTTCGTACCAACAGGTAGCCTTTAAGCAGGGGGCAGCGTGAATCAACCTAATCGCTACCTGCTGAACCCGTATTATCTGGGCGATAGCGTAATGCTGGAACCCATTGCACGGATATCCGGTCGCATAATAATTTGCGAGACGCCGCAACTGTTCATGCATCACGATGATGTTGATGCGGTAGACAATCTTCCGGCTAACTGGTCGAAAGCGGACATGATTGATATGGGATCTGTTCTGGGCGGGTTCAACCTGACGGATCTTTACAGTCATGCCAATATCATGCCGGCACTGGAAGCTCCTGAACTGTTTCTTTCCCGTACGGAACGCACGCGGTCAGAAAACAGAAGGAACGGCGGATTGAGGGTCGGTGTCGCACCGCGTTCCAGACACGCTTTTAAGGAATATCCGCATTTCGGGTTGCTGGTAAAATGGTTATTGAAGGAAGGGCATCCCGTCTACAACTTCGACTTGACTGAAAAGGTTGAAGGGGCGGTAAACGTTGTCGGGTTACCTATCAGGGATCTGATGACGTGGCTGGCCAGCATGGATTTGCTGGTATCGAACGATACCGGATTAGCGCATATAGCTTCCGCATTAGGTGTTCGTACCTATGTGGTAGGTGGAGAGCATTGTCACGGGTTATACGGCGTTTATGACCGTACTACGGTACTGGTATCGTCCACGGGCAGGTTTGGCCAGTTATCAGCTGAAGAGGTATTGGTGACAACCGGCTTGAAACGGCCGGCAAAACTTGTTAAGCTGCTTAAACGGGTAGTGGACATTATTGTCACGCGTCGTGCTTTGGGCGATATATTGTTGTGTTATCCTGTACTGAAATGGTTGAGCGCCAAATACGGGATAGTGTTGAGTACCGATGAATGGCTTTACCGGTTCATGGCCAAGCAGGAGTTCTTGGTATCCGCTGTGGCTTATGATCGACCGCATAGGTACGTGGCGCAAAAAGCGGCTATCAACTTGGAAGAGACGGTGGATTTCATACCGGTAGCTGACCGGAAACACCGGACACTGCTGTTTCAGGAACGTATCAGCCGGCAATTGGATGAAGAAGTGGAGCTGGATCATGAATACCGGTGGGTATACGATAACCGTATTGAAAGGTTCGGGTTGCCGGACGAATACATTGTCTTGGCACCCAAAAGCAAATCATCGTTACGCGAATGGAACAGGGAACGAGAACTGGCGGAAAAGTTCCCGTTAACCCGGTTCGTCTTGTTGCATTCGGAAGCTCTGGAAGGGTTTTCGGGACTGGATAACGTGACAGATCTTAGCGGTAAGACGAATATTGATGATTTGTTTGCTGTTTGCAACGGATCGGTTGGAGGGATCGTACCGGATTCGGGTATCATGCATATCATGGGTGTTCTGAACCGGCCGACGGTAGCTGTTTTCGGTAATGTCATCCCGCCGGAAAACCGGGTTTCCGGTTATCCTCGCGTGATGGGATTGAGAACAGAAGTAAAAATAGAAAAATTTGATTACGGTCTTTACAGGCAACAACCTTATTGCTGGCACCAGTGCTGTTACGACGGTTTAACCGCTGTTTGTTCCGGTACGAATCATTTCAGGTGGTGCACGCAACAGGTAACGCCGGAAACGGCCATGGAGGTTCTGGATGGAATTCGTTGATGACCAAATAGCTTTTGGATCAAGCGAAGATGCCCGTGACACTGAACTATTGAAAGAAAACAAGATTACTGCCTTGCTTAACGTAGCTGAAGATTTGAACTTGGATGTGCAGAACTATCTTTTAGAACAGAAAGTCGGGTTGGTAGCGGGACACGGCAACAGCATGGAAACATTTGAAAAAGCGGTGCTGATAGGTAAGCTGATGGCGGAAAACAGTCAAAAAGTCATGGTTTACTGCCATGAAGGTCGCGACCGGTCACCGTTAGTGGCCATAGCCATTGTTTCGTTGCTGGAAGACGTACCGTTCGGAGATAAATATCAAGAGGTTTCTGGCAAGTCCAACGGCCATATAGCGTTCGCCTCGGACGAAGCGGAAGAAGCGTTGCTGGTACTGGCGGAATCGTGGGACAAGAATAAGGATTTCAGGGAGAAGCTGGCTAAACTTGAACTGATCTGATGGCTAATTTTCTTGGTATACTCAAACAGGAATTGAACCTGATGACATGCCACTTGGCCTTGATGTTCAACATGGCATGGCGTATCAGGAAATCGCCTTCTTCCGCTTGGAGGTACACGGAAGCGCCATCCATTTATGGACAGCAATGGAGAATTGTGAGAGGTCTGACGCGAGGGATATATCGAGGAGTGTACTAACAAGATGCCGTTTATACAGGCAACTGGCGAATATATCGTTCCTCCTGAAGGGGAACGGGCGGAAACAAGTGCCAAACAGATACGTGACAAAAGAATTGCAGAAGATTTTTTCGGTAAGTATTTAAAAGGGAATTCCATAATTGATGTCGGTAGCGGTAATGATCCGATAACTGATGATGCTTTCAAGTACGATAAGGTATTTAATGAAAACTATGACGGTACTTTTCTACTGGAAGTTTTTGACGAGTCCTATGACGTGGTTTATTCCTCCCATTTCTTGGAACATTCCAACTGCAACTATCTGGCTATCAGGAACTGGTGGCGTGTACTCAAACCGGGCGGTCACATGATAATATCCGTACCTGACCGCATTCATTACGAGAGAAAAACCGAAATGCCGTCGCATTTTAATCGTGACCACAAATATTTCATCTTGGAAGATAAGGAAGAGCTGCCGTTCACGCTCAACCTGAAATCTTTTTTAGCGGCAGCATTAAGTGACAAGGATTATCAGCTGGAATCTTTGGGCCGCTGGGGTTACAGTATCGAGGCAATAATAAAAAAGCATGGAACTTAATCGAACACAGGTAGCAGTTGCCATTATAGCTTATAACCGGCCCATGCTGCTGGCCGGATTAATTAAACGTCTTCAACCGCAATTAGCCGGAATTGACGTTCACCTGTTTCTGGATCAGGCATCAATGGATATCTGTCCGGTTTACGGCGTACCGTTTAAACAGACGGTAAAGCTGACCGATATGCAGGAAGAGATGTTTAAAACCGCTTTTCCGGGTGGTAAGGTTCATCGACCGGAACTCAATCTGGGGAACGGCTTCAACCAGAAACTGGCTAGGGACTACATCTTCAACAATTACCGGATAGGGATTTTCTTTGAAGACGATTTCTGGCCGACATCGGATTACATTACCAACCTGCTGGAAATGTCGCTAACATTTGAGCCTGATCCGCGTGTAGGATGGATAACTTATAATGGCGATGTACCGTATGAACAGCATGTGCAGGAACCGATGGCTAACTTACCGCATCATCATGAACATCTGTGGGCATGGTTAAGCTGGTCGGAAAAGTACAAGATGATATCCGAAGACATGAAAACGTATTACCGTATTCTTAGCCGTAACATAAGGTATGACAACCGCGATACGGAAGCCATACGCCAGCTATTCCAGCTATGGGGATACCAGAGATACACGTTACCGACCAGTCAGGATATGGCTACGGTACTGGCCATGCTGAAATCCGGTATGTATGGTGTTGCCACCAGTTTCAATTCCGGTATCAACGTAGGGTTAATGGGTATACACACGCCAGTGGAAGACGCTTTTAAAAGTAATGCGCGTATCCGGTACGATTTGCTGGAGCTGGATCAAAGTCCGGCAATCGAATGGGACGAAGATTATTCTGAAACGTTTCATCACCTTTACAATCTTGCACGTCAAGAGTTTCCGTCACTAGTGGAAAAAGGGTTGTCTTCTTACGGTCACCGTGCAGCTTTCAGCTGGGCACCTTATATCTGGATGGACTATTTCTGGTCGGATATCGTTTACCTGAGAAAACTTATCAACGAATTGCATCCTCAACGCGTGTTGCAGGTGGGGTTCGACTATGCAGCTGTTTATTACCCATCACTGTTTGATTACCTTGAATGGGACGTGATAGAATGGTTGCGGACAGAATGGATGGATGAAGCGGAAAACGCCTTTGATTGCCGGTACACCAAGCTGGGTTTGGAGCAGGACGGGTTACCGTACCATCAATCCGACCGGTTCCGGTCGTGGTTGAAGGATAACCGGGGATGTTACGATCTTGTTTATGTACGACGTGTGGAAGACAGGAAATGCGATCAGGATAGGAACGCCATGGTAGCTCCATTGAGATCGTTGTTATCAGATAAAGGCAAGATAGTGGTTAAAGAAGATTTCCAGTTCAGGGTGGAAGGGTAACCGGTATGATGGAACACGCGACCATAGTCAATCGCGACCGCGTACACTACTACCATTCGTTTGAATGGGCCAATTCCCATGGTGTTACTACTGAAAGTCTGGGGTTCGGTATGCTCTACTATTTCCTGACAGAGTTTTCTGGCGGTCACCGTTGCGTTTGCATTGGCAGCGGTGGAGGGTTCGTACCCAGTATCATGCGTCAATCGCAGAAAGAAAACAATATCAAGGGAGCTAGAACGTACCTGATAGATGCCGTGACAGATGCGGGGTACGGTGCACCTGCATGGGCGGGTAACGGCGACCATAAGTTCATGCGTCATTACAAAGACGTACATAAGATACTCAAGAAATCTGCTGATGCCGTAAAAGATATTAATTTCCATATAAACTATCTTCATATAGACGGCGACCATTCCTATGACGGCGTTAAACGCGACTTTGAGGATTACAGCCCGTTAATGACGGAAGACGGTGTCATCACCGTTCACGATACCGATATACCGGGTATCAGGGACTATTTGCAGGAGATTAGCGGTACTATACCGTTTGAAAGGATGAGTTTCGGTAAAGTAGCGGTTTTCAAGAGGATGGAAGAGTTTAAAAATGCCTAGACTAACGATAAGCAATTTCGCTGCTGGTATCAAGGGCAGCCCCGGATTCGAGGCAGCGTTCCGTAACGTTGCTGCATCGGATATGCGCAACTTATCAGTAAACGAAAACGGTCAGCTGATACGCCGATCCGGCAGAATACGCAAACCTTCGGGTGCAGCAGCGTTATCCGAATCCATCTTGCGTGTTATACCCACCGTTTTTGCTGATGGCGGATCACCGATATATAACCTGTTCCTGCATGTGCAGCGTGACACTAACCCGTTACTGTATTGGAACGGTACAACGTTTGCCAACGTGTCAATCACGCCAACCATACCGGGAGGCAACACCAGTCAGCGGTTCGACTGGTCAGTAGCAGGTAACCGGTTATTTCTGGCTAACGGCAGCGTACCGTTATGGGTAGAGATTTGTCAGCTGCCTACGGGTACGGCACCGCAAGCTTATTACTGGGGTGTGGAACCTACGGGCGAAAAGAACAGCCTGACAGGATTTACACCGTCCGCTATGCCGAACATAACATTGGCCGCTGCCGGTTCCGGTGAGCGTCTTGTGGCAGGTAAGTACGCTTACGCATTCACTTACTATTCCGATCCGTCAACCACGCTGAACGGATCGCAGAACGGTACCGGAGCTGAAAGCAGGGGAAGTACGGTATCAGCCGCTTCATTTGCACCGGAGGAAACACACTTTCATATAGGGTTAGTGGATGTTGCTGATGAAGAAAGGGTGACTATCACCGGCATGACGGAACACACGGACGAGCAGGTAACGCATAAAAGGATTTACCGTACTGATCCGCAGGACTCTTACGCTGACGCTTCAACGGCGAACTTAAAGCTTATTGCCACTATAACCAACGCTACCACCAGCTATATTGATACTGGTCTTCAAGATCTTGGTGTCGTGTTGGAGCAACCGATACATATTGCTGAACCGGATGAACAGATCGGTAGCAACCCTCCCGCAAGTTTGGATAAGATCACCGGTTATGCCGGTCGGATATGGGGGTCGCAGGAGAACACTTCCACCATGGTTTTCAGTACCATCGATTCCGTTGGCGCTCCCATGTACGATACGTTCCCCGATTCCAATGCCGTGGTTCCGCAACGGTTTTTCGTTAACAAGGGCGATGGCGATGTGATTACAGCTCTGGAACCTTCCGCTTCAGGACAGGAACTGCAGATTTTCAAGCAGCATTCGCTAGTGATGTTGCGTGGTACCGGCCTATTCACCGGCGAAAGCAGTGGCGGAGGAATTCAATCGGTAACGGTTACCGGCCAGACAATGTCTACGGGAGCCACGGCAGTGGATCTCGATTTATCGTTCACTAACCGTACAGCGGGCTGCATATCGCCGTTATCGGTAGCTACGTTACAGGATAAGACATTTTTCTTGGCTGATGATCGGCAAGTATGGGTTAGCGTCAGCGGTCAGATGACACCGGTAAGCTTGGCCATACAACCGTTATTGAACCAGATCCCCGATTACGTTTTCAGTACGGTGACGGGTACGGGCCAGAACAGTGACCGTAACGCGCCCGTGGTAGGATGGGCGTTCAATAACCAGTACCATATGGCTTTCCCTATTGAAAGCATCACCAGCGGGTTAACACGGTCGAACGTCATTGCCGTTTACGATCTGTTGCGTCAATACTGGAAAGTATACGATATCAAGACTTCTTCTGATACAGCGGATACCGGTATACAGGACGTGGCTTATGCTCCGGTAGGTGAAAGCACCTATGACCTTAATAATGACGCCGTTTACATGGCTGTCAGGGACACTACCAGTAACTGGTACGTGGAAGAGTTCCTGACGGGTACGCAGGATAACGGCACGGATTTCACTGCATCATATACCACCAATTCAATCCAGATGCCGTCTGACAGCGTGTTGAACGGTGTTTACGTTTATTCTACCAGTGCGGTTAACCCGGCATTATCGGTTAATGTAGCGGTGGACGGTCAATCTTTCACCGGTTCAGGTGCCAGCTTCACGCCAGCCAAGACAAATAGGTATAGACTTGGCACCTTTAAGCGTGGTAGAATGTTTCAAGTAAAGGTAGACGGTACGGCCATGGACAACATCGAACGGCTGGAACTGGAATACCAGACAATGGGGAGGTAACTTCAAGATGGCACGCAAAGCGCCAAAAGGATCAGCCAAATTTCAAAAGGTTATGCGCGAATACGAACGGGGCGGATTGCATAGCGGCTCAAAAACCGGACGCATAGTCACCAATCCCAAACAAGCGGAAGCTATAGCCTATTCAGAAGCCAGTAAAGCTTCTTATGACACGGGAAAATATTCGCAAAAGAAATATCGAGCTAAAGGCAAACGAGGGAACCCTGTCAAGGACGTTCCATTAGCCAGAAACTGGTAACTTATAAAAGGAGGGATAACATCATGGCACTTGATTTGAACCAACTGGCCATATCAACATTGGATAGAGCGGGCGGGTTACGACGACGCAGATGGTTACCGCGACCGCATTGGTACTACAAACGGCACGGTACGGACGTGGGGTTAGGTCATTTAACCTTGGAATCGGACGCTAACCAGACACCGAAACGAGCTATTTACAGTAAGACAGCATCACGCAACCAGTTCAAGGAAATGGTACGGAAATCCAAACCCAGAGGCCCGTTAGGCGGGAGGTAACCGGTAATGGCACGAGGAAGAAGAAGGAACTTAACGCAGGCATGGAGCGCATCCAAAAAGAAAAGAGGGGTTACTCCTAAGAAGAAAGCGGTTGCAGCACCGGCAGCGCCATCATCTTCCATCGATCCATATACCGCAGCACCTCTAGTGGCCCAGACAGCGGGCAGTATGCTGGGCGGTGAAACCGGCCAAGCTCTGGAATGGGGTGCTCAGGGAGCGTCTCTGGGAGCGCAAATAGGGTCAGTGGTACCCGGAGTTGGCACCGCCGTTGGCGCCGGAATAGGCGCCGGAATAGGTGCGGGAGCCAGCCTGTTTTCCAAGTCCGGAGATACCAAACAGAAAGAAAGTCTGGAACAGTTACGCCGCTGGGAAAAAGCTAAACGCGAACGGTTCCGCTCAACGGTGGAAGATCCTGCTAGGGAAGCTTATCGCCGATCAGCTATTTCAGCTTTGCAACGACAGCAAACGGGACTGGCCAGACGAGGGTTGGGTGATTCACCCATGGGTGTTGGACTGGCAGCCGGTATGCAACGCCAATACGATGTTGATGCCGAATCCAAGATAGCCCAGCTGAAAGCTCAGATGGAAGAGAACATTGAAGGCGTCCGCTGGGATGAAAGCCGAAAAGAACTGGAATATCAGCGTGGTCTTGACAAGAACTATTCGGACAACATAGGCAAACTAATTGCAGAATTCGGCCCTGAACTGCAGAAACTGGGTACGGGGACAGAAAATGTGCTCCAGCTGGAAGATGAAAGCAAGCTGGCCGTTAAACCGGAAAGAGATTGGTGGGAAGGAAGGCAGACACAACAAAACCAGTGGGCCGCACCGGGTGCTAAACCTGCACCTGTATCTGCAGCGGATCTGGGAGAGATAACTGCTCCTTCGGTAACAGAACGTTCGACAGCGACAGGTATGGGGGAACGAGAACTCCCCGTATCTGAAAATCTTGCACCACAAGCTCGGTGGGTAGAAGGCCGACCAGAAATCCCGACCGAATATATTGATCCGGAATTCACACCGCGACAGTTCAAGGAACCGGAGGATTACCAAGCAGATATATTATCGGAAATCATACCGAGAGAAGGCCCGGAACCGATATTGACACAGGCGATTAATCTGGTTTACGGCGAACAGCCGGAAGATATTATATCCGAACAGTTAACCGAAGGGCCGATTCAACCGCCATTGGTTCAACCCGGAGCAAACGTCATCGGTGCCGGCGCGGAAATAATCCAATCTTCACCGGACGGTCAGCAGATAACCATTGGTGATCCTGCTGTACCGCAAGGACAGAAAACGTACCACTGGAACGAAAGCCAACAAACTTTCGTGCCTATGGACATACCAGTCATACCGCTGAGTACCGAAGTGGAAGAAGAATTAACCGTAACTGAACCTGCTCCGGCACCAGTTACCGTAACAATTCCTGAACCGGAAACAACGATGCCGTCAATGTTCATACCGTCGGAAAGAGTGATTGATCGTGTCAATACTTTTGAGGATCACATTACCGAATATGCCACTAAAAGCGGGTTGGATGCTGCCCTGATAAAAGCTATCATCTCCACCGAAAGCGGCGGTATAGCCAATGCTAAGAGCGGTGCGGGAGCCAGAGGGTTGATGCAGCTGATGCAACCGGCTATTGCCGATGCCAAGAAATATTATCCCAAGATAGTGGAAGGTATCAACATGCAAACCACGCTGATGGATGATCCACGGGCGAATATCGCTTTCGGTACAGCCTATTTCAAATACCTGATGAACAGGTTTAATGATGACGTGCAAGCTTCTTTGGCCGCTTATAATGCCGGCCCCACCCGCGTGGCAAAACTGATCCGTAAACACGGCGCCAACTATGCCAGCTACCTGCCGCAAGAAACGCAGGATTATGTTCCCAGAGTACTTTCATATTTGAAAATGATTTCCAAACAAAACCCTCAAGTAAGCAGGATAGAACCCGGAGGAGGTCAAGAACAAAATGGCGAGCTATAAAGAACTTCTTCTACATGCGATGAACAGTGCCTTGACCTACAAGGAGCACAAACGCAAAATTGACAAGTTCCAGCGGATCGAAAAGGACTCTCTCAGCGAAGAGGAACGACGTCAAGCAGGCGAACTGAGGGAAATTGAATCCCATGGCCAGAGAACAGCCATGAACGAGTTAACTCTTGATCTCCAAGATCTTAAATTAAAAAAAGCGAGAGATAAGCAAAAATATGTAAAGCAGATAGAAGAGAAGCTTTTCGGACTTGACAAAGATTCGCAAAACCTTATATTATCCGGTCTGAAGCAGAAGGACAAACAAGCTCTCACTACCCAGAACCTTAGCGGTACCATATCTGCCAGCCAACCTCTCATAAGTGTTAAAACGGGGCTGGAAGGCGATGTTCCAGCACCACTACCAGCAACTGCTGATACTGCTACACCGGCCATGTCCAGCATACAGGAACAAGTAAGTACCCAGACTGAACCCCCACCGGCCACTCAACAGGTACTAACTCCACCTGCTCCAACTGCTCCAACTGCCCCACCTCGCGTGGTAGAGGAAGAGGAGACAGTGACAGAAACAGTGGAAAGCCCGGTAGAAGAAAGCTTCACACCACCTGTCAGGCCAGTTTCAGACGCTGATTACCAGCGGATGATGGCCCTCGACGTGATGGGGGATTATTACGACCTGAAAATGCCGGGATCAGCCAGCTGGCTCAAGGGAGTGGCTGAAAGTAAAAGGATGCAGCGAGAGATGGATGAGCTGGCTAAGGAACTGAAAAATGAAGAGATGTTTGACAGGAAATCTGCGGCGTATAGTAACAGTGTTCAGCAAGCTGCCAGAACCGTTACGGCATTAGCCAAGGTTCCGGAAAAGGACGAGCCAACCGCACAGCTCTTGGTCATGGAAGATTTGAAGATAAAAGGATTTGATCAGCTGTCACCGGACGGACAGCAGAACATGGTAGCCAGCACAGCCAATAAATTGGTGCAGGTACAAGCCGGTAAATTTATTCAGAAAGAACCTGAATTTACCACGGGCGATCCGGTAGTGGACAATACTGCGTATATATTAATGCCCTCCACCCTTGACGCTGACGAAAGAAAAATCTGGATGAATCTGATCAAAAACGCCGTAAAGAAAGACAATGATTCACAAGGGGACAACAAAACATTTACGCAAGGTTTGATTCAAACGTGGGTATCCAACAGCATGACAGCTGAACCCAAATCGAGATTTGCTGCCACCCAAGAATTGATCAGGAGTATCGATAGGCTTCGAGGTTTGTACGGGGAATACATAAAAGCAGGGGGAACGCAGGGGTTGGTGGTTGGAGCCGGCGCACAAATGAGGAAATGGCTGGGCATGCCGCATCCGGAAGGGTTGGCAGACTTAACTAACCGCATTAACCTAGAAGTAGCAGAACTGAGAAAGAACTTTTCCGGTGCTGCATTTTCTGAAAAAGAAGGCCGAGAGTACCGTGGTTTTTTCCCTGTCTTGAAAGATCCTTTAAATGAAGTGTTCAGCAAGCTGAATGCGCTGGAAAACAGATCTTATGACAAGGTTTACGGTATCTTATCTCTTCATATGGGCGGCCACGAAAACCGTCGTCATGTTTTCGGTAAAACCCCTGTAAAGGCTGAACCCAGCATCACGGAACAGATGCTTATCGATGTAACGGATAAAGGGCGTAGGGCATACACCAAGGGTGCCGCTGTCCAGTGGTACAAAAACTATACCAGCCGATACGGCCTCCAAGCTACGCAAGCTGCACTCGGCAACGTTTTAGGTGAAAATCCCGCTGATGAAGAGGAACTGACCGAAGAAAAAGGGGAATACATGGCTCTTGGGACTCCCGGCGATGATGACCAGAAACCTCCCACCACTGAAAAGGAAGAGAGAAAAGGAATATTAGCAACCGTACGGGCAATTTACAAACCGCCAGAGAGCGATGTAGTACCGTGGTTTGGAGATTCGAGTGCGGTTTATCCAATGCGGCGTGTTCCGGGGTTGGGTGTTGAAGTTCCCACACCGCGACCTCTCAGGTTCGCCGCTTCAATAGGAAGGTCATTCGCGACGTTAGTCAAATCAGCCGTACAGCTGGGCAAGGATCTAGGCAACTGGTCAGTTGATTACGTAAATGTAACTGATCCTAAGAAGAGATTAATAGCTTCTTACATGGCAAGAGGAGCCAACCCTTTTTCTCACATACCATTCGTTAAAGACGCTCCGTTGCAGAATATTAAGAAGAGGTACAATGCGGCCTTGATAAAGGAAGGCAAGGAACCTCTGGACGATGTAGGGTTCCAGCAGGTGCTGATGGAGAATTATCCTTTGTTCATGGCCTTGGGCAAAATGGGTGGCGAGCTCGAACGCGTGGCTACCGAAGGCGCACCCGAAAATGCTACGGACGACGAGGTTCGGGAACTTTATCCTATCCTGTCAAGCATAGCAGACGGGGTATCAACCTTCGATCCGTTTCAGTGGAATAAACACGACCGGTTCAAGGAACTGTTACGCGATGAACCCGCAGTCGTAGCGGAAGTTATCGCTACTGCTTTTGCACCCATAATGAAAGGCGCCAGTGTAAGTGCCAACATTGTGCGGAAATTGCCGCCGATACAGAAGCTTGACATACTGAATGACGCTTTGACGAAGGTGGAAAAACTGAGCATGACAACTCCTGTTCCCAAGGTGAAGATTCCTTTAACAGGACTTCAGGCAGGCGGCAACATAGGTAATTATGTCAACCTGTTCGACCCGCTATATCAAGCGTTACTGGTGCCATGGGCGGTAGACAACGTACTTGTTAAGCATTTCGCCGGCAGCCTTTCCGGGTACCTGTCACGCAACCCTTTACCGTCAGGGACGAAGATTGTCAAGGAATACAGCCCCACCATGGGCCAAATAGCTAGAGGCGAAATTGATCACCGTGAGATACTTAACATGTGGACAACCGCGTTACAGGGAGTGCTCACCAAGAAACATGACGGTTACATTGGTAAACTGGGACTTCTCAGGACAGCCGATGGTGCTGCACTAGAAGGCGTTAACTTTTTTCCGGTGATGGAACAGCTGAAAACTGACCTGAAACAAATAGCCAAGAAACACGATATCGCTTCAGTGGAAACCAGCTACTCCTTAGACCCTTCCGTTTCAGTTGCTACCGGCGGTGCACGGCCCACATCTTTTAAGTATGACGACTATTATTCTTCCACCCATGGGGATATTAATGATCCCGATAGTGACTTCCTGCGAAACGACGGAACACGGTGGGTGTATTCGGATGCAAAAGCTCAAGAAGCCAATGAACTGATGAACATGCTGAACAACACTCAACGCAGCATTGTAAAAGCCGGACACTTTGACGCTAATGGGTTGCCGATGGTGAGTTTTGAGGAACTGGACGCTCTCCGAACCGAAATGCGGATAGCTTTTGACCGTCCCGGCACCACTGCAGACCCTTTTGTCAAGAGAGTTTATAATGACATTTACAGTTCCATCACCGACCGGTTGGAAAACAGGGTTCCCGGTTACAAAGACATGAAAAGCGAATATGCCAAGATCACCTTTTTCGCCAATCAGCTGGAAGAAGCGTTCGGTATCAAAGGCGATCTGGCCAGCAAGGAAGGCGGAGTAGGCAAACAATATGTCATGACAGATAAAAAACAAACAGCATGGGACAAGATCAATAACGCCATGCACAAGGACAAACCTTTTTATAATGACCTGCTGGACGAATTCAAGAAATTCACCGATGAGGATCTGGAAGGGGTAATGGCCGGTTGGCTTTATACCAAGAAAAGTAGCGTGGGGCCGGGAATAGCTCCGGCACGCGCAGCTTCTTCATGGTTACCGCTGCTTACTTCCCTCTACTTCACCACTCCCAATAACATGGGCATCATATTGCGGAAATGGGGATGGACTAAGAGCCAGATAACGAGTGCGGAAAAATGGCTGAGATCGATTGATCGGCCGTGGCTTGACCTGTCACGCATAGGCGGCAGAGCAGTTTCCGAAGCAAGGGAACAGCAAACTGCTGCGCCATCGAAAAGTAAAGGTGATTTCAGCAGGAAAGGATATCAGGAAATGCTGGATTTCATTAATAACGCTCCAGCAGCCGTCAACCAGTAATGATAATAACGCTGTCAATTATTAATCTGCTGCTGAGTTTGGCCATTATCGGTATGCTGACGGTCATAATACGCCGTAAAGGCCGAGAAGGGGTCGAGAACGCCCTAGAACGCGTTGAGTTCCTTGAACGAGTGTTCGATACCATAATCAAGCAAAACTCTCGCTTAGAAACGATTGCCAGCCGGTTGACTACCGTGATAATGTCCACCATCGATGAAGATGAGGAAACTAAAGCTCAACTTACTGAAAACATACTGGGATGAAAAGGTGATACCATGGCCAAGTTCAATAAACAGGTAAACGATGCCGCTCTCTGGAGACGGATCGTACGCGAAGTACGTGATCAGCGGATAGCCAATACCGAAGTGGGACATATTTCAGCCACCAAGATGGAGATCGTTACCGAAAGGTATAAACGCCGGGGCGGAGAGTTCACCACCCCTAAACTTAAAAAGAGCCGAGCAGTTTCCATGGCGTCCCGCATAACGCGGGAAATCGGCAAACAACAACGTAGCAAGAAAAAAGGAACCAACAAAAAATGAATCTGCAAACCATACCCAACGCCAACCGGACATGGGGCGAACTTCATTTTTACCAGTACGCTCCCTTGATAATCACTGATGATGAAGGCAATGCCGAACTGCTGCATTGCCTGTTCACCGAAACTGAACTGCGTAAAGCTCAGGAACGCGCAGAGGAAAACCCTGATCTGGTTCCCCAGAAAGTTCTGAGTATGGGTACCAACGGATCATGGTGGCAGTTCTGGAGGTGAACCACGCTGATGGAAGCTCTGACAATCTTTGTGATATTAGCAGTTTGCGTCGCCGGCGGTGTTATGTTCATCAGGATGGTACAAGGTAAATGAAGGATGGGGGCAGACCGAAAACGTTTCGCATTACGTACGCCAAATCCACGGAACATATAGTGGAACTGGACGCGGAATCCGCTTCGGAAGCGTGGAAAAAGATCAAAGCGGGACACTATAAAGCTGTCTGGGAACATGAAGGTGCTCTCACATATAACATTACTACCACCGAAGAAATTGTTAAACACATAGCCAGTAACCCGAAACAGTGAAATGGAATCAGACGCGAATTCCACCGATACGGCCCTATCTTCTCAGCCGAACGGACGCAGACATGAAATCAATTTGGAATTGGTAAAACTAATTCAGCAGAGAGAAGGTAGAAAGTTTTATCTCAGCGTTTTTCTAGTATCAATTTTATTTATTATCATTGCTTTAATGATGGTGTTTCAAGCCTTCCAGCTGGACATCACCAGCGGATGGAAAGAAATTTTGCTGGTGCTGGTGGGGGTGCTGTCAGTCAGCCTCTCCAAATTAATAGATCACTGGTATGCTAACGATGAACGGGAAAGTGATTTACTTGAAAGTGCACAAGATTAGTAAAACCGAGATTCCTAACGATGGCGAAAAAGATGAACCGCAATTACATCGACGAAGATAGCGACAGGTTGTTCGAGATACTAGACGAGATAAAATCGGAGATAGCTACTCTTCAAATCGAAGTTAAAAGGGAGATAGCCGTTCTGCAAACCGAAGTGTCACTTATAAAAAAAGTGGTCGTCGGCAACGGGCAGCTACCGCTTGAAAAACGGTTATCCACCCTCGAATCCGAACTGAAACAAATGCAGAATCAATCGGCAAAGTCATGGCAGTTCATGGTGGCAATTTCCACCGCCGTGATTTCGCTCGTACTCACCTTCATCCTCAATGTACTGAAATGAGCTGGACTGACCGCATACTCAAAAGCATCAATACCGAAGAGATCATCTCGCAGGTGGTTGATCAAGTGATGGGACAGCTTGATCTGGAAGAGTTCGTTCACGACCTGCAGGAAAAACTTGTTGCCACCCTGATCGAACGGATAACTACGGAACTGTCGGTAGCGGTAAGCAAGAAATAATGCAGTGCTCCCATCCATCAAAGAAGATCTCAAAGAGCTTCATCCCTCCATACAGGAAGCCCACGCCAAAGATAAGAAAAGCGCCATTACCGGTACGTTAGCAGTAACCACTACAGCCGCTGGCAGTGCTGTCATGGAACTCGTTAATGAAGCACTTCCGTTTGAATATTTTGCCGGTGCAGGATGTGTAGGGTTCATAGGCTGGGCAGTTATAAAAGTGTTCATGATAGAAGCTGAAAGCGGTATCGAACACCTGTTTGATGATAACTAAAAAAACCTGTACAGTGTTGTTTTCATCACCGTACAGGTTTTTTTATCCAGTTTTGTACTATCCGAGTGACACGTTTGAAAGGTACCGCTAAGGGCTAACAGTACCCTTTTCCGTATGAACGCCTAAGATGGAGTTCAAGGACACGGGATCACGGCGCGTGTCAAATCGCTAACCCGTACCAAAGCCATATATATCTTTTTTGTCGAAAGGGAGCCAGTATAGCACGGATCATAATAAAAGTAAACACCTTTTTTATCATAACCCGTGCCGACGCAGGAACTCTTCACGCAACTTCCGCCACTCGGAAGGTTTCGGTCTTTCTTCCCTCCGCTGCTTTTCAAGTTTACGTTGATCCATATCTTCCCTGTCCTTGGCACCTTTCATGGCCAGCAGCTTTTCCCGTTCCTTATAGTCCATATTCTCTTTCTTATAGGACTTTTCGGGGTAAAAGGTGGTGACATGCACTTCCAGCTGTTCCCATTCTTCCCGTTCTTCTACCGGGATCTGGTCAGGTGAAATACCGTTTGCCGTCATGTCATCCATCATTTCCCAGCATCTGGAACATGTCACCTCGTGCGGAATATCGGTCAACCCGCGTTCGTGGTTAGCCGGATTATCAGTGCTAAACAGCGTGTTACTGCATATAGGCAAATCAGCCACGCGGAAATGTACCTTCTTATGATGCAGCTGGCTTAACGGCGCACCGTTGGGATACATCCACCAATCTTTTAAGCTCCTCATGCAGCTCTTATTCCTTTCGTCTTACAGAAAGTTTTGTATCGATTCGTAATGGGAGATATCGTAATGTCGCAGTGTCCAGTAATGCAGGGTCACGTATCGTATCGTCGCAGTGTACTGAAAAATTACGTCATGTTTAGTATAGTCGCATGGTAGTGTTTTGCAGGGTCATGTCTTGTCGCAATGTCAAGTGCTGTCAGATCCCGTAGAGTTTGGTCGCATTGTATAGTATCGTCGAGTGCCGTCGAGTCGCTCGGTCAAGTCACATCAAACAAAGTTACGTCGTGTTTAGTCGCATTGTCTTGTCCCGTTCCGTTGCGTCCCGTTTGGTCGCATTGTCACGTGGAGGACCGTATCGTCGTGTCGCATTGTCAAGTTTGGATATGTCTAGACATGTCGCATTGTACCGTTTTGTTGCGTCGTGTTTAGTCGCAGTGTACCGTTTTGTTGCGTTGGGTTTAGTATAGTCGCATCGTTTTGTATTGTACAGTTTCGCCGCGTATCGTCGCATTGTTTTGCCTTTTGGACGAATTAGGGGGTGAAACAGGGCCAAATAAGGTCATGTCGCCCCTTTTGTTCCGTCTAATATTGTTATGTATGGGCAGGAAACGTCGCAATGTCTTGTCATGTACCAATCGGTTTTGTGTCGTCCCGTAATGTCGCAAGGTACAGTTTTGTTCGGATAAGTCACGAGCAGTCGCACTGTCAAGTAGGGAAATGCCTCGTCTCGTCACGCCTCGTCGCCCTGTCGAGTATAGTTAAGTACTGTCGTGTCGCATTGTCGGGTGCAGTGCCGTAGTGTCCGGTTCCGTCGCATTGTAAAGTAAAGTGGTGTTTTGTTATGTCGCATTGTATCGTCACGTTTCGTCGCACTGTCAAGTAACGCCCGGCAGTATAACGTTTTGTCGCATTGTTCGGTGAAGTAGAGTTCCGTACCGTAACGTTCCGTCGCATTGTATGGTCGCATTGCGGTTAAGTCGAGTCGCGTTTCGTCGCATTGTCTTGTACGGTCGAGTAGGGTTATGTTTTGTCTCGTCGCATTGTATCGTAGAGTTTTGTATCGTCGAGTCGCAGGGTCACGTAACGAAGTGTCTTGTCGCATTGTTTCGTGATGTTGAGTTTCGTATTGTCGCAGTGTTGAGTATTGTTGTGTCGTGTCTTGTTCAGTCGCAAAGTAAAGTAAAGTAAACGGGCAACAATGTTCCGTTGCCCGTCTCCAAGGAGTACCCTATTCCGTAACCACCTCCTCGAACTTAACCAGATCATACTTGCCCGCTTCAAAACTACGACAACTGCCAATACCGCACTCCTGCCCGAAAGTCAGGCATTCCTCCAGATCTGCCGCTTGAACTTCTGTCCGTTTCTCCATACGGACAGCCAAACACCAGATCTGGAACTCCATGATACCTTCCTCCACGTACTCAGCTGACTTGAGGATCGACCGCATCCCCTGCATCGTGCTGACGTGTCCAGCGAAATCTTCCAGACCGTGCGGCTTGTCCGTTAAAGGTTGAAAGTAAACCTTTTCTTCTGTCAGCTCATCTCCAACCTTCCCCTTAATAAACAACGTTTCCTTTAAGGTTTGCTTGGATCCGCGTTTAGATACCGTCAGCTTCAACAATGAACCATACTGCTTCATGGCAGCTTTAAGGCAGTACGACCCCATGTAAATGCCACGGTCATCGCACTTGAAGCCGGTAACGGATTTCTCCAGCTCTTCTTCCAGATCCAAGTCTTCAGCTACCTTACTGGTATCTTCCGACCCGAATTTGGCTTGCACGTACTGTTTTACTAGCTCCTTACTTTTAGGCAAGCCGCCGTACACTCTACCCCTGAATTTGATTTTACAGTCGATTTTGTTGTACACTATAGTTTCTCCTATTATGTATGGGGTTAGAGGAAACAGCGGCCGGAACCCATGTGCCAGCCGCTGTTTCCTTCCATTAGTTGAACATCACCTAGAAAGGGATGTCGTCATCCTGCTGTTGAGCACCGGGCGCTGGAGATTCCTTACCGCTACCGATATCAAACACCAGTTCGGATTGCGTTGCCGCTTCTCCCGATTTCTGATCCTCACCCTCAAATGGCAATACCTCTTCCACCTTGGTGCGAACACCGTCATCCACCGTGTATTCCACCACCTTGATTCTCACCAACTGATCCATCAGATCATTAGCTGTCAGAGTATCAGGAATATCGTTGAAGGATTTGCACGCCATGATAGCTTGAATCCATCGGCCGAGCTTGTTTTTAGGGGTAGGATTCGTGCCTGATGCATAGGCCCAAATGTCCAAAAGAGCATTGTTCCTATCCTTCTGATTCGTCAAGAGCACCAGTTTCGTACTCATACCGTATTTCGTCTCGCCAACCTCGACATCAACCACCTTGGCGTTATGAATTCCGGCCGGAACCTGATCGTAATCGGACTCTTTCTTGGTAAAGGTTATTCCTTCCATCTTAGATTATCTCCTTTTTTGATCGTTTTTTGATCGTTATGACTGAAGTTTTACCACGCGGCGGAACAAAGTGTTCAACCGTACCGTTTTCTCCAGTTTAGTGTTAAGGCCTCCACCCTTCATGTTTCCCGTGAAGGCATTGAACAACCGGTAACACGAATACCCGTCTTCCATGAATTCCGGATATGACGGTTTGATCCATTCGTTATGGATCTTTAACAGTGAACTCTGCGGTATGATGCCCTCCTTTAACGCATCAACCATGATGAACCTAGCTCGCATTTCGTTAATCTTCTTTCCCTTCAATGCCGCATGGAACCGCGCTTCCCGTTCCTCCCACGCGGGCAGTTCCGTAAAGACGCGCTGAAACCCTGTCTCCAACCCTTCTGCCACGTTCTTGGTATGTTTACGGGAGAACTTATACTCGCCCGTAAACGATAAGTTATCGCAGACAAAAACGCCTTTACCCAAGGCGCAGCCACCGCTGAACCGTTTATCGTGAGAGTTCCTAGCTCCCAATACGGTGTTGAAATCAGGGTGCTTGTTCTCCAACTCCCAGATACCGAACCAACGCATACCCGCGTGACTCAAGGCATGTTCCACGCCGCGTACCGTGTAATCCAGTTCCGAAGCCAACCCCTCCACACGATCAATGAATTCCGCGTGCGGTACAGGGAAATGCGTTTCAGTGGATGGCGGCGTGTCAACTTCCAGCACCTTTTGCAGGTCAACCCTCTGACCACCGCAATGCATACTCAAGTTCAAACCCATTATTGCTCCTCCCTCAGTTTCGTTTCAGGTTCAGACTCGTCCTTGGGTTGATTCCTCAAGGAACGGTACAAGTCCCTCAACTGGTCTACCGTTAACCGTTGCCAATCCCTGCCACGCCGACTGAACATGCTTTCAGCTCGACGTGCAATCTTCTCGTCCGTAGCTCCCAGCTTCCTTAACTCGGTTACTGCACGCTGATGTTTGCTGACTTCCGTACGCGAAAACGATTCCGCTTCCACATCAGCCTTGATTCCCAGTTGACTGGCACCCAGCAAGCTCAAAACTAACCGATCCTTGGCCCGCTTTTCGGCCATGGCAACCAAATACGGATGCCATGTGTTATCCTTGCCAGCCTCGCCGGTTGTCCAGCACCGCTGTTCGTTCAAACGACCACTGACTTGTACGGCCCAATAGCCGTTCTCCCCAGTGCTTAACCATACCGGAGTATCAAATTCCACACCCGATAAATAAGCGATGCGCATACACGCATCATGATACAAGATCCAGCAGTTGGATTGCTGATGATACCAGAAATCCGTCTCCACCAGATCATAGTCCTTAGCCAGTTGCTGAAGATACCCTTCAGCTACCGGATTACGATTACTGCCATTCTCTTCCATTTTGTTCTCCCGAAACAAAATTACTGCTGCTTTTTTATGGCTCTCAACCGGTCAGCTAACTGTTGCCATAAACCGCCCGCAAGGCCAGTAAACACGGTTTCCTGCGCATGGGCCGCTTCAATAATGGAATACCGGACTTCCTGCGTATTGGCCGTCATCGGATTATCCTTATTAACTACACCGTCGATCTCTTCCAGATCAGCCAGCATAGCCATTAACTCGAAAGCGTTCCGCTGAAGCTGCTTGATTAAATCCCGGTGCAGCTCTATCATCTTAACCGTTCTCTTGCTAAGACGTTCCGACTGCGGCGGCGTTACTCCCTCAAATTTACTTTGGGCCTGTTCCCGTTCCCGGTTGCCGCCACCGTTCAGTACCGAAAAACTACTCATCTTGTTCCTCCTATCCGAATATTTAAAACGCCAGTATACCATAGCCAACAAGTTCTGTCAAGGACAAAGTGTTACCCGGTACAAAACTAAAACATGCATTGACAATTTGTTGCCGCCATGGTATCATGTGGCTTTTAACAACACCTTTTAACCTTTAATATAAGGAGATAACAAGATGGCTAACAGTAAACAGTCACGGAAACCGGCTGATCAATTACCTCACCTATCGCATATGCGGTTGCACGAGGAAAGAGAAATCCAGCCACGCATCATGGAACTGGACATGAAGAAGATCAAGAGTTTGATGTGGGGGCACCGGGACGAAATTGCTACATGGTTCGGCCTGACACCAACCACTTTCAGCAGTAAACTTAACGGCAGCTTACCGTTCAAACTGAGCGATATCAATATGCTGGCCATCGCTCTCACCCGGTTGCACGGCCGTTCAATACATACACTTGAACTGATAAAAGAAACGATCCCTGATCCGCGTCTGTACGGGGATTTCATCAGCGGAACACGCAAAACAGAAAATGATGAAGACGAGGATAGTGATTGAAAATCGTACCTAACTGTGATAAACTCGGTTACCGTATTGTTAACTCCCGAAACACAAAAAGGCCGACTTCCCGTTAGCTTACACTAACGGTTGGCCGGCCTTTTTCATATCTGGAATGGGAATATTCCCACGGGAATCCAAACATCTGAAACATTTAACCGTAATCAATTAAGGAGTTGCTCGAATGCAGTATACCATAAACACTGAAGCCTTTCAACAAGTATCATTCGATAATATACCCTCCGATCTGAAGATATTCACCCAGTTCGTGTTATGGAAATCCGAAACCCGTGACGGTAACCCCACCAAGATACCTTACCGGCCCGATACATTCAATCGCGCCGCTACAGACGATCCCTCCACATGGAACACATTCGTTAAAACCAAAGGCCGATACATATCCCATTCACAGGAATATGCCGGTATAGGATTCGTCTTCACCGCTACCGACAGTTTCACCGGCATAGATATCGATGATTGTCTCGATGACGAAGGTGAATTGGCCGGTTGGGCACAACCCATACTCGATCTGTTCATGCCGACATACTGTGAAATCAGCCCTTCCGGTACAGGACTCAAACTGTGGATCGAAGCCGCAAAAGACGATTCCATCTGGAATGGCCGGTGCAGAAAAAAGCAACTGGAAATCTATGACCGTGACCGATTCTTCACCCTTACCGGTAACACATACCACGGTTCCATACCCTCCATCGCCAACCGGCAACAAGAACTTAACCAGCTCTATCAGCTCTGGTTTCAAACCGAACCCCAACAACCAACCACCACCCGTGAAGACCTGCAACCAGAAGCCAAGCTCCGTACCACACTCGTGGAACCCCAAGATGAAGATATCCTCAAAAAAGCCGTGGAGACTGATCCCAAATTTCATCGGCTTTACATCGCTGGCGATATAAGCGATTACGATTCCTCGTCCGAAGCAGATGCCAGCCTATGCTGCAAACTGGCATTCTGGTTTCAACTCAACCCGCAAAAAATCGATATCTATTTCCGTCAATCCGCACTCATGCGCGATAAATGGAATCGCACAACGTACCGTAACAAAACAATCGAATTCGCTATCCAAAACTCACAGTCACGCGACCCAAACCATCAATCGAAAATAATCCTAACTAATCCCTTAAAGCCGTTACAAGAACAAGATACTAACCTCAACCCCAACGATAATCCCGATACAGAACAACCATCAACCACGCTACTGCCCAAAACTGACGCCTTCTATCGCGACGCTGTCATAGATATCGATAAGAGAAACCTTCTCTGGTGCGAAGGGCTTGGCAGATGGTATATATGGAACCAAGCACGATGGGAAGAAGACGATACACGCGAAATATATAATCGTACCGATCAACTGGTAACACTATTCCTCAAACAATCCATCAAGTCAACTTCCCAAGATGAACGTACCGCATACTGGGATCTGGCTAAAGGATGTTCGAGCCACGCACGACAAAAGAATATTGCCGAAATGATGAAATCCAAACTTCCCGTACGAATCTCTTCACTGGATCAACACGATACACTCCTCAATACCAAAAACGGTACCGTTGACCTCACTACAGGTCAACTCCTGCCACATAACCAAGAACATCTCATAACCAAACTAACTAACGCTAACTATTTTTCCGATGCGGAATGTCCACGATGGATGCAGTTCCTTGACGAAATCATGGACAATAACGCTAACCTGACACACTTCCTGCAAATAGCTCTAGGATACGCCCTATTCGGCGATACAAGCGAACATTACCTGTTCGTGCTTCACGGTACCGGAAGAAACGGTAAATCCACCCTGATCGATGTCCTGATGTATCTGCTCGGTGATTACGCTATGCCTTCCGCACCCGATCTGCTGATGAATTCCGGCAGCTCCAGCCACCCAACCGAACTGGCCGATCTCCGTGGTGCACGATTCGTGGCCTGCATAGAAGCCGAAAGCACACACTCACTCAAAGAATCACTGGTCAAACGACTCACCGGCGGCGATACAATCAAAGCTCGATATATGCACCAGAACTTTTTCGCCTTCAAACCTACACACACCCTCTTCCTCGCTACTAACCGTATCCCAGAAGTTTCCGGTAACGATAAAGGGATCTGGTCGCGACTCAAACTCATACCCTTCGACGTCAGCTTTGAAGGTAAAGAAGATAAAACACTTAAACGCAAACTCATCGCCGAAGAAGCTGACGGTATCCTCTCATGGGCCGTGAAAGGCGCTATCCAATGGTACCAACACGGACTCTCGTTCCCAGACGAAATCACCGCCGCTTCATCACGCTGGAAAGATGATTCCGATCTGCTGGGACGATTCATCGAAGAACGATGCGCCGAAGCTGAACTCTTTGAAGCCAAATCCAGCGAGATATATCGCGCATACAAACAGTTCTGCGAAGAAGCTGGCGAACGTTCCGAATCAGCTAACAAATTCTCTACCCTAATGATCGAAAAAGGTTACGAAAAAAAGGTCAGAAACACAGGCAAATATTGGTTGCGTATAAAGGTCAGTGACGGCACTCAAATGGAGGCCGGTTTTAAGGAGGAAAATGATGTCATCTCTTTTCGTAAGAATTGAAAGAAACGGTATTTTTTTTCTGAAATGGAGTTCGATTTTCTCCAAGTCGTAACTCTTCAGTCATAACACAGGGTTGAGAGCATAAAAGTGAGTGCCGGTGTCGACCAAAAACTAAAGTTCCTAGTAATTCCTCGCGATATAGGTTTTAGGTCTGGGCCGTCACCTAGTGTCACGGAGTCACTTTTTTAAGGCTCTGTTTCAAGACAAAAAATAAGCTCTATTTTGAAAACTTTTTCAAACAAATTCTTTAAGGGGAAAACATGGCAAAAACTATCAGTCAAATTGTTCGTGAAATTGAACGTCTCGGCATCGTGATTTCTCTCGACAACAAAAACACCGAAATCTCATTCAAAGGTGAGACAAAAAAGCTCACTCCCAAACAAGTCCAGTGGCTTTCCGATAACCGCAACCGTCTCATCGATCATCTCGCCATCAATGATGGCGGACAGATCCAATTTAAGCTCGATGATCAAACGATGCAATTGCACAAGCACTGGACAGGTGCTTACTACACCGACTTGAGGTTCTTTCGCAACGGAGACGATCCGTTGCACGGTGTACCCAAGCCAGACAAGGTTTATCCACCACGTCCGCGAACGTGTTACCAGAACACGAACTCATGGAGCGATGAAAAGCTGAAATCGGAATTCGAGTCCTTCACCGTGACTGACCATAAAGACCTTCTATCCGTACTGCTAAAGGATTTGAGCGCACTCGAACAACGCGTGGCTCAAAGACTATTCCTTGATGGGCAGATACCTATGTCCATCAAATATGCACAAAACCGTCAGTAAGGCGTCTAGGATTACGGTGAACGAATTTGTTTCTCTTTTTATACCTCTGGTACTGAAGATGGGTGAACTGTTCGTTCTAGGTGCGTTTACGTTCGCGTAAGCAGGCAAAAAGAAGCTGGCAGATCCGATGTTTTGGATCTGCCAGCTAGGTTAGGTGTTTGAGATTGGTTGTTTGCGCTAAAAATCGTTACTCTGCACCGCAATAAACTTCAAGTGTTCTGATTCCTTCACCGTATGTTTCGGTGAGTTCCTCGCTTATGTGGACGAAAGCGTTTTCCAGTAACGATTGATCGCAAAGGTTGGCTTTATCTTTGTAAGCTTTGTTAAGCCTTTGGTTGTGAAAGTCATGAACATCATATATGTCGAGAGGGGGCAAAAAAGAGCCGTCATTTGCCGAATAAGTTTCTCCCACAACGGTATCTGTCACAATCCCATCTGAGTCGATCAAGAAACTTCCGCTGTATCCGTGGATGTATAAGTAAGTCTTCATGCGTGGTTCTCCTCATATTTTTCTTCTACGGTTAGAATTTCTTTGTACTCATCATCGCTGATGATGAGTACGTTGTCACTTCCTGTATCGATTGAGTTTAAGGCTTTCATAAATCCGTTGTATTCGCTTTCCGATTTGCACTCAATCTTTTGCACTGAGTAGCAAGCATCGTTGTCGTCATATCTGCATTCTTCAGCGAATTCGGTTGCTGTATCATAGCGGTCATACTTTATCTCATCATCGTGAAGATGCAGAAGGTTGACGGAATACTTGTTCAGATATTCTTGGTTGTCTTTGTGGCAGTCTGAACAGATGATCTCGTCTTCATTTCCTGTGAAACAGGCAGGGCAAAGATCTTTCCCACAATCATCACATGAAGAGTAGTCGCCAACGGAGACAGGACTGTTGCAATCATTACAATGCGCAAAAATGAAATCTTTTTCTTCTTTGAGGATGGATGTTGTTCGCGCTAGAAGTTCTTGGGCGTTCTCGTAGGCCCAAGTGTCACCATCAAAATCGTTCCACCATCTCATCCAATCGCTTAACAGTACAGCAGATGGGTTTTGTTCAGCTTTCATGCGTGGATCACTCTCATCGTAACACTGGAAGTCAATGGAATAGGCTAATGCTTTTCGATCAACCCAACCATGTTCCGGATCAGTAACGGAGATGATGGTATTGTATCCTTCAGCAGTGACCATCTCATCCATTCCTTCTGGCAGTGATTCTTTGACTTCCAAGGTTGGCGTGTGTTCGAGGAAGTGAGAACCGTGGTCTGGATAATCTTCTTTCAAAGATCCAGACTCTGCTGTAATCATTTGTGTTTCCTTCCTTGAGTTTGTAAGCAACTTACCGCAACTAAAAACTGGTTCAATCCAGATTATCGGAACGTTGAGATCCTCATCGATCAGGTCTTGGCGGATTTGGAATTTGTAGATTCGGTCAGCTTTCATGCGTGGTTCTCCTTTCAATCAACGAGTAAAGTTAGATCAGTGGCATTATTCAAGGATTTCATAATATTCCCAAGAGCAGTTAGCCGTGCGTAATTTTCATCTTCTGGGAAATATAAGGGGTATGTCCCCCCTTCAACATCCTGTAGGTGAGCTTGTAAGTATTCGAGCGCGACTTGCAGTGTGCCGATTTCAAATTTATCAAGATCGTGTCTCCATTTCATTTCCATTATTCATTCTCCTCATCATCTTCAAATATTTCTTTTATGTCATCTATGTTGCTGATGGTATATCTACAGGCAAAGTTTATGATATCTTGGTAATCCCAATCATCAGGGAATACGGAGCCATAATTTTGGACTAACAAATCGCAGTCGTCTTCATGTTTAGGCATTTGAGTCATTCTCCTTTTGGGTTGCGATGCTGATGCTTTTGATTGGCATCCGAATTTCTGATGCAAAGCATAGTCGCACCAGCCGTTTGGTTGGTGCGAATCAATAGAATCTTGTACCATCTGAGGTGCGGATACACCAGAGCCTTACTCGTGGAATTCTCACGCGTGGTTCTCCTTTACGCAATCGCCAAAAAGACGATTGCAATTGTGATGGTGACTATAAGGGTTGCAATGGTTGCGATGGTTTCTAGTACGGTCATTCTCGCTCCTTCTTAGCTAGGTTCTGATTAGTCTCATCAGGGACTCATATGCCGATTATCGGCAATGCCGACACGCCCCATTATAGGGCGTGTTTCGACTAGGCTTTTTCAACTAGCAAATCAATTCTTCTCTTGTAGT